>Ga0247820_10001272_pt1 | contig 14237 bp, 13 predicted proteins | sample 13C_Glucose_Day1_2_FD_192480 | JGI IMG/M metagenome (GOLD analysis project Ga0247820, IMG submission 192480) | Soil microbial communities from agricultural site in Penn Yan, New York, United States - 13C_Glucose_Day14 | ecosystem: Environmental > Terrestrial > Soil > Agricultural land | place...
CTGCCGAACCTTGGCCGGATCGGCGCCGGCCTTGCTCGCGAACAGCAGCGCCTCGCCGACCGCGGCGATGTTGAGCGCGACGATGATCTGGTTGGCCACCTTGGTGGTCTGGCCGTCGCCGTTGCCGCCGACGAGCGTGATGTTCTTGCCCATCTTCTCGAGCAGCGGGCGCACCTTCTCGAACACGGCCGGCTCGCCGCCGCACATGATGGTGAGCGACGCCGCCTTGGCGCCCACCTCGCCGCCCGATACCGGCGCATCGATGTAGTCCGCGCCGGCCTCGTTGATGCGCCTGGCGAAGGTCTTGGTGGCCATCGGCGAGATGCTGCTCATGTCGACGACGATCTTGCGCGCACCGCTGCCCTGCAGTCCGGCCGCGACGCCGTTATCGCCGAACAGCACCGCCTCGACATCGGGCGTGTCGGGCACCATCGTGAAGACGATGTCGGCGTTGCGCGTGACTTCCCTGGCGTTGGCGCACGGCGTGGCGGTGGTGGCCGCGATGCTGTCGGGCACCTTGCCCGCGGTGTTGAAGAAGAGTCGATGGCCGTCGTTGACCAGGTGCAGCGCCATCGGCGCGCCCATGATGCCCAGGCCGATGAATCCGATGTTCATGTGCGGTTCGCTTTCGTGAAAGGTGGTCAGCGGGATTGGGCGGCGGTCCGCGAATAGTCGAGGGTGACGAAGGAGCCGCCCTGGAATCGTTGCGCGACCGGGTCGAGCGGGTTCGGCTGCGCGAGGACCTCGGCCGCCCAATCCTCGGCGTCTTGCGTGGGGCGGTAGCCGATCGCGTTGCCCTCGGAGAGGTCGCAGTACGCACGGGTGTTGTTCGAGATGCCCCAGACGGCGGCATAGCCGACGTCCGTGGCCTCGATGCTGCGCATCACCAGGTGCAGCAGGTCGTCCGTGCCCATCCAGGTGCTCAGTTGCCGGACGTTCTCCGGCGGCTTGCCCATCGTCGTGCCGATGCGCAGCGAGACGCCCTCGATGCCGTGCTTGTCCCAGTACATGCGCGCCATCGCCTCGCCCCAGACCTTGGACAGGCCGTAGAACCCGTCAGGACGCACGGGCGCGTCCAGCTTCAGCTTCTCGTCGACCCCGTACATGCCGAAGGCGTGGTTCGAGCTCGCGAAGACGACGCGCTTGACCTTGTGGCGGCGCGCCCCCTCGTACACCTCGTGCAGCGCGCGCAGGTTGTTCTCGATGATCTCCGGCAGCGGCCGCTCGACGCTCGTGCCGGCCATGTGGATCAGCACATCGACGCCGGCGAGCAGCCGGTCGACGACCGACGGGTCGCGCAGGTCACCGTGCATCACATCCTCGCCGTCGAACATCGGCACGAGAGGCTTCGAGCCTCCCGCCGCGCGCAGGTCGACGCCTCGCGCGCGCAGGCCCTTGCGCAGTATGCCGCCGACGATGCCGCCGGCACCGCTCAAAGCCACTTTGGTCATCGGATCACCTCGAAGAAAGTTGGGTCTGTCGCTGCGCCAGGCGCCTCAATGGGCATAGCCCATCAGGAGCCGCGGCAATGCGAGCGAGAACGCCGGCACGTAGGTCACCAGCAGCAGCGCTGCGATCAGCGCGCCGTAGAACGGCCAGATCGTCTTCATCACCTGGCCCACCGAGACGCCGCCGATGGCGCAGCCGACGAACTGCACCGTCCCGACCGGCGGCGTGTTCAGGCCGAGCGCACAGTTGATCAGCATCACCATGCCGAACTGCACCGGGTCCATGCCGTACTTCATGGCGATGGGCAGGAAGATCGGGGTCGCGATCAGGATGGTCGCCGCCATGTCCATGAACGTGCCCAGGATGAACAGGATCACGTTGATGAGAAGGAACACGACCCACGGCGTGGTCGACACGTTGGCGATCGCAGAGCCCATGAAGTCGGCCACCTCGTACAGGCCCATCAGGTACTGGAACATCGCCGACACGCCGATCAGCAGCAGCACCACGCCGGTGGTCTTGACCGCCTTCGCCGCTGCGACGAGGAAACCGTTCCAGGTCATCGTGCGATACACGAAGAAGGTCAGCACGATCGTGTAGATCACCGCGATGGAGGCCGCCTCGGTGGCCGTGAAGATGCCCGACAGGATGCCGGCCAGGATGATGACCACGATCAGCAGCCCCGGGATCGCGGCGACCGCGGCGCGCCACACGCCGGCCCATCCGGGGAAGTTGCCCGCGGGGTAGCCGCGCTTGACCGCCACGGCGTAGGCCGCCACCAGCAGGCAGGCTGTCAGCACGGCCGCCGGCAGCAGGCCCGCCGCGATGAGGGCGCCGATGGACACCGATCCCCCCGCGGCCAGCGCATAGATGATCATGTTGTGGCTGGTCGGCATCAGCGCGCCCACCAGCGCCGCGTGGGTCGTCACGTTGACCGCGTAGTCGGGGTGATACCCCTCCTTCTTCATCATCGGGATCATCACGGCGCCCATCGCCGACACGTCGGCCACCGCGGAGCCGCACACGCCGCCGAACAGCGTGCACGCCACGACGTTGGACATGCCCAGTCCGCCGCGCACATGGCCGGCAGCGCTCTGAGCGAGCCGCACGATCTTGTCGGCCACGCCGCCATGGAGCATCAGCTCGCCGCTGAAGACGAAGAACGGGATGGCGAGGAACGAGAAGATGTTCATCCCCGACATCATTTGCTGGAACAGCACGGCCAACGGCAGGCCCTCGTAGAGGATGGTGCAGATGGCCGACAGCCCGATCGCGAAGGCCACCGGGACGCCGAGGACCAGCAGGCCGAAGAACGACAGTCCGAGGATGCTCAGTGCCATGACGGGACCACTTCCTTGTCTTGGAGCAGCGCCATGACGTGCTCGATCGAGAACGAGATGATGAGCACGCCGGAGATCACCAGCGGCGCATAGCGAATGGTTTCCGGCAGCCCGAGGTTCGGGATCTTGTAGCTCAGCACCGACTGCCCGAGCACCAGGCCGTTGTAGATCATGCCGGCGCCGAACAGCATCACCAGCACGTGGATCACGAGCTCGATGCGGTTGCGCACCTTGTCCGGCACGAGCACGAGCAAGGACTCCATGCCGATGTGGCCGGCATCGCGCACGCCGACGGCCGCGCCGATCAGCGTCACGTACAGCACGAGCACGAGCGCGAGGTTCTCCGTCCAGGTGGGCGAGCTGTTCAGCACATAGCGGCCGAACACCTGGTAGAAGACGATCGCCACGATGACCAGCAGCCCGGCCACCGAGAGGATCATGCCGGCCCGGGCGACCGGCGCGTTGATGCGCGTCAGCAGGCCGGCCGCCTGAGGCTGGACCGGGTCGCGCAGGTGCAGTTCCTGCGCCAGTTCCGCTTCTTTCATGGGAGCTCCGGTTGGAGGTGTGATCCGAGCGCGGGGCCGGCGTGCAGCCTGGCCCCGTCGCTGCGGTGCTGCTGGGGCTACTGGGTGTCGCGGATGCGCTTGACCAGGTCCTGCAGCTTCGGCGTGTTGGCGAACTTCGCGTAGACCGGCGCCATCGCGTCGGAGAACGGCTTCTTGTCGGCGATGGTCACGACCTGAGCGCCCCCGGCCTCGGCGGCCTTGCGCGACTTCGCTTCGCGCTCATCCCACAGCGCGCGCATGACGGGCACCGACTCCTTGGCGGTCTTGCGCAGCAGGGCCTGGTCGTCCTTCGATAACGTGTCCCAGATCTTCTTCGAGAACACCAGCACCTCGGGCACCATCGAATGCTCGGTCGCGTTGTAGTACTTGGCGGCCTCGAAATGGCGCGACGATTCGTACGAGGGCCAGTTGTTCTCGGCCCCGTCCACGATGCCGGTCTTCAGCCCGGTGTAGACCTCGCCGTAGGGCATCGGCGTTGCATTGGCGCCCAGCGCCTCGAGCATCGCGACGAACAGATCGGACTGCTGCACGCGGATCTTCATGCCCTTCAGATCGGCAAGCGTCTTGACCGGCTTCTTCACCGTGTAGACCGAGCGCGAGCCGCTGTCATAGAAGGCCAGGCCGATCATGCCTTGTGGCGCCATCGCGGCGAGGATCTCGTCGCCAACAGCGCCGTCCAGCACCTTGCGCATGTGCTCGGTGGAGCGGAACACGAACGGCATCGACACCGCGATCGTCTCGGGGACGATGTTGTTGAGCACTGCCGCATTGATGCGCATCATGTCCAGGCCGCCGATCTTCAGCTGCTCGATCGTGTCTCGCTCGGCACCGAGCGAGCCGGAGGCGAAGACCTTGACCCCCAGCTTGTCCTTGGACTGCTCCTTCAGCGCCTTGCCCATGGCGCGCACGGCCTCGACCGTGGGGTAGTCGGTCGGATGGACGTCGGCGGAACGGAAGTCGCGGGCCAGCGTGGGGCCGGAGAACGCGAGGCCGATGGCCGTCGCCATGGCGAGAAGGCTGTGACGCAAGGGATGGGGCATGGATTCCTCGTGGCAGTTTGGGAGCGGGTGCCGGGTGCGGCGGGGAGTGGCGCGGCCGATCAATGCCGCCTCATGTATGACATTCTTGGTGATACACGCATAGTTGTAAAGCAACTTGCGGGAAAACACCTAGACATGTCTAACATGCCGACACGAGATCTGCTAGCATTTCAGCTCCGCTTCGCCCACTGCGGCTGCAAAGCAAACACCATGAGTGACTCCGTTCTGCAGATCGACGGCGCCGGTTCGCTACCGGACCGGATCTACACCCGCGTCGTCGAAGGAATCCTGCGCGGCGACTTCGCGACCGGCGGCAAGCTCCCCCCCGAAGGAGAGCTCGCCGATCGGTTCGGCGTGTCGCGCCCGACCGTTCGCGTGGCATTGGCGCGGCTGCGCTCCGATGGCGTGATCGAGTCGCGGCGCGGTTCCGGCAGCCACGTCGTGCGATTGCCCGGCACGCCGCCGGCAACCGCGACGCCGATCCAGAGCCTGGCCGACATCGAGCGCTACTACGCCTTTCGCAGCTGCGTCGAAGCCGGGGCGGCCGCGGGGGCGGCCGAATTCCACGATGCCGACGACATGCTGGAGATCAAGGCCGGGTTCGAAGCGCTGTCGGAATCGATGGAAAGCGGCCGGCCCGGCATCGAGGAGGACGTGCGGTTCCACATGGCGGTTGCGCGCGCCTCCCACAACCCCTTCTTCGTCACGACCATCGAAACCAGCGTGGCCCCGATCCGGCAGTTCATGGAACTGGCGCGCAGCGTGCACGACAAGAAAAGCCTCGAACGGGTGCGCATCGTCCAGGGCGAGCATCAGGCGATCGTCGACGCCATTGCGAGGCGCTCGCCCCAGGAGGCGGCCGAGGCCGTCCGGGCACACGTCCAGAACGCCAAGCGCCGCATCTTCGAAGGCACACGGCTGCCCTGATCAGCCGTGAGAAGTTGCTTGACAACTTAACAACACATCCGACAATCGGGCATCGCGGCGAATCCGCCGACAGGAGTGCAGATGTCCGATGCCGTCACCTCAGAACCGCGCGCCGCAACCGCCAGGGCGCCCCACACCATCCGGATGCATGAACGCGACAACGTCGCGATCGTTGCCAACGACGGCGGGCTGCCGCCCGGCACGACGCTCACCGGCGGCCTGGTGTTGCGCGACCGGGTGCCCCAGGGCCACAAGGTGGCGCTGGCCGACCTTGCCGCGGGCGAGCCGGTGCTGCGCTATGGCATCCCGATCGGCTATGCGGCGAAGGACATTGCGGCCGGGAGCTGGGTGCACGAGCGGCTGCTCGAGATGCCCGCGGCGCGCGGTCTCGACAACCTGCCGAAGGCGACAGTCAAGCCCGATCCGCTGCCGCCGCTGGAGGGCTACACCTTCGAAGGATTCCGCAATCCCGACGGCTCGGTCGGCACGCGCAACATCCTGGCCATCACCACGACCGTGCAATGCGTGGCCGGCGTGCTGGACTTCGCGATCCGGCGCATCAAGGCCGAACTGCTGCCGCTGTACCCCAATGTCGACGACGTGGTCGGACTCGAGCACACCTATGGTTGCGGGGTGGCGATCGACGCGCCGGGTGCCGAGATCCCCATCCGCACCTTGCGCAACATCAGCCTCAACCCGAACTTCGGCGGCGAGGTGATGGTGGTGAGCCTGGGCTGCGAAAAGCTGCAGCCCGAGCGGCTGATGCCGCCGGGTACGTTTGCAATCGTCGACGAGCGCAGCGTGGCGGACGTGGGGGTCAATGCCGAGTCGGGGCTGGACGTGGTCTGCCTGCAGGACGAAGCGCATGTCGGCTTCATGTCGATGATCGACTCGATCATGTCGACCGCTCAGCTGCACCTGGAGAGGCTGAACGCGCGGGTGCGAGAAACAGTTCCGGCCAGCGAGCTCGTGGTGGGCGTGCAGTGCGGCGGCAGCGATGCCTTCAGCGGCGTGACGGCCAACCCGGCGGTGGGCTTCTGCACCGATCTGCTGGTGCGCGCGGGCGCGAGCGTGATGTTCTCCGAAGTCACCGAAGTGCGTGACGGGATCGACCAGCTCACGTCGCGGGCGGCGACGCCCGAAGTCGCCGACGCGATGATTCGCGAGATGGCCTGGTACGACGCCTATCTGCAGCGCGGCAGCGTCGACCGCAGCGCGAACACCACCCCCGGCAACAAGAAAGGCGGCCTGTCCAACATCGTCGAAAAGGCCATGGGCTCGATCGTGAAGTCGGGCTCTGCGCCGATCTCGGGCGTCCTCGCACCGGGCGAGAAGCTCAAGCAAAAGGGATTGGTCTATGCCGCTACGCCGGCCAGCGACTTCATTTGCGGAACGCTGCAGTTGGCGGCCGGCATGAACCTGCACGTATTCACCACCGGGCGCGGCACGCCTTATGGCCTGGCGCAGGTGCCGGTGATCAAGGTCGCTACTCGCAGCGACCTGGCGCGGCGCTGGCATGACCTGATGGACGTCAACGCAGGCTCCATCGCCGATGGCTCGTCCAGCATCGAGGACGTCGGCTGGGAACTGTTCCGCCTGATGCTGGAGATCGCAAGCGGTCGCCGGAAGACCTGGGCGGAACACTGGAAGCTGCACAACTCGCTGGTGTTGTTCAACCCCGCACCTGTGACCTGAGCATGCGTGCGCGTGGCGCCGAGGGAGTCAATGCGCGCCTTCGTCAGAACAGCACCACGTCGCGCATCGCCTGCCCGGTGGCCAGCCGGTCCAGGCCGCGGTTGATGTCGTCGAGTCATGAGGTCGAAGTGCACGGCGCGGGAGGCGGGTCAGCCCGCCGGCCGCGCGAGGACGCGCCACCCCAGCGCGGCCAGCACGATGAACAGCGCCAGGCTGTAGAACTCGTACGGCGCGCCGAGCATCGACACGGCAGCGTCGGCGCAGCTCGCGCGCGCCTGGAACACCTCGGGCGCGAGGCCGTCCAGGCCCAGGCCGCTGATGATGCGCTCGGCCAGCGTGAGCTTGCACGAGTCGGACGACGCGGCGACGAAGTGCTGCCACAGCGCCGCCGCCATGCCGCACACGCAGAGCAGCAGCACGACCGCGCCACCGGCGCGCGGAGCCGCCAGGGCCACCAGGCACACGACGCCGATGACGGCGAAGATCAGGCGCTGCAGCACGCACCACGGGCACGGCTGCATGTCGAACACGTGCTGGCTGACGAGCGCCAGCGCGACGGCCGCGAAGCTGAGCACTGCTACGGCAACCAGCAGCGGTCTGCGGGAAACGTTCATGTCGACGGCGCGCCAATGGTGAAAGACAGCGGGCGAAATCCAAGCGGCCACCGCGGATCCGGCTCCGCCGGGCCGCTGGTGGCGCCCCCTTGAGGGGGGAGCGGCCGGAGGCCGCTTCGGGGGTGGGTCATTCCTTCGCTTCGACGATCATTTCGATCTCCACGCAGGCGCCGGTGGGAATCTGCGCCACGCCGAATGCGCTGCGTGCGTGCGAACCGATCTGCGGGCCGAACACCTCGGCGAGCAGCTCGGAGCAGCCGTTGATCACGAGGTGGTGCTCGGTGAACGTGGGCGTGCTGTTCACGAGTCCGAGCAGCTTCACGATGCGCGACACCGAGTTCAAGTCGCCGACGGCAGCGTGCAGCGTGCCGAGCAGGTCGATCGCGATGCCGCGCGCGGCGTCCTTGCCTTCCTCGGTGGTCATCGTGAGGCCGAGCTGCCCGACGCGCGGCTTGCCCTGCTGGCGCGCGATGTGCCCGGAGATGAACACGAGGTTGCCGGTGCGCACGAAGGGCACGTAGGCGGCGGCCGGCACCGCTACCGGCGGCAGCGCGATGCCGAGCGACTTCAGGCGGTCGTAGACGGACATGGGGGGTCCTTCAAAAACAGGGAGCCGGCGATCCTACACTGCGGCCCCATGGGAGGAGAGAGCACGGGAATCCGGCTCGGCGGGTGGGCCTTGGCCTGGCTCGCCGGCGTGGCGCTTCAATTGCAGCAGGCGACGCTGTGGCCGCCGGGCGGGTATGCCGCTGCCGCCGCTGCAGCCCTCCTCGCGGGCGCGCTGGGGCGGCGGCGCTTCGCCGCCATGGCCGCAGCGCTGTGCGTGCTGGGCTTTGCGCTCACGGGCCTGCATGCCGCGCACCGGCTCTCCGCAGTGTTGCCCGAGGGCCTCGAGGGCCGCGACGTGGTGCTCACCGGCGTGGTGGCCGAGTTGCCGCGCGTGTCGAGCGACGGCGTGCGATTCCTGTTCGACGTGGAGGAGGCGCTGCACGACGGCCAGGCCGTGGCCGTGCCGCCGCGCGTGTCGCTCGGCTGGTACAGCGCCTGGCGCGACGACGCCGCCCAGGCGGCCGGCCGGCAGGCCGACCTGCGCGCCGGCCAGCGCTGGCGCCTCACGGTGCGGCTGAAGCCGCCGCACGGCGGCGCGAACCCGCATGCGTTCGATGCGGAGCTGTGGCTGTTCGAGCAGGGCGTGCGCGCGAGCGGCCACGTGCGCACGGCGCGCGACGCGGTGAACGAGCGTGTCGACGACGCGGCCGGGCGCCCGGTCGAGCGGCTGCGCCAGCACCTGCGCGACGCTCTTTTCGCGCAAGTGGACGACGCGCGCGCGGCCGGCGTGCTGGCGGCCCTGGCCATCGGCGACCAGGGCTCCATCGACAGCGCCGACTGGGACGTGTTCCGCGCCACCGGCACCGCCCACCTGATGGCCATCAGCGGTCTGCACGTGACCATGTTCGCGTGGCTCGCCGGCGCGGCGATCTCGCTGCTGTGGCGGCGCAGCGCGCGGCTCGTGCTCGCCGTTCCCGCGCCGGTGGCGGCGCGCTGGGGCGGCCTGGCGGCGGCCGCGGGCTATGCGCTGCTGGCCGGCTGGGGCGTGCCGGCGCAGCGCACGGTGTGGATGCTCGCGACGGCCGCCGTGCTGGCGTCGCTGTCGGTGCGCTGGCCGTGGCCGCTGGTGCTTGCCGCCGCGGCGGTCGTGGTGACGGTGCTGGACCCGTGGGCTTTGCTGCAGGCGGGCTTCTGGCTGTCGTTCGTCGCGGTGGGCCTGCTGCTGGCCTCGGAGCCGGCCACGCGCGAGGCTGCGGCGCCGCCGGCAAGCCGGCGCGGCCATGCGCTGGCGGCGGTGCGGTCGGGCGTGCGCACGCAGGCCGTCGCCACGCTCGGCCTCGCGCCGCTCACGATCGTGTTCTTCCAGGAGATCTCGCTCGTCGGCTTTGCGGCGAACCTCGCGGCGATCCCGCTCGTGACGCTGGTGGTCACGCCACTTGCGTTGCTGGGCGCTCTGGCGACGCCGCTGTGGGGAGCCGGCGCCTGGCTGGTGCAGCAGCTCGCCGCAGTGCTCGGCGGGATGGCCGCGCTGCCCGGGGCGGTGTGGTCGGCTCCGGTCGCCCCGGCCTGGGCGCAGCTGCTCGGCTTGCTGGCCGGCCTGCTCGTCGTGATGCCGCTGCCGTGGCGCCTGCGCGCGCTGGCCGTCCCGCTGCTGCTGCCGTTGCTGTTTCCGGCGCTGCCGCGGCCCGCGGAAGGGCGCTTCGAGGTGGTCGCGGCCGACGTCGGGCAGGGCAACGCCGTGCTCGTGCGCACGCGCGGCCACCTGCTCGTGTACGACACCGGCCCGCCGTACTCGAAAGACACCGACGCCGGCGATCGCGTGCTGCTGCCGATGCTGCGCGCGCGGGGCGAGGCGACGGTGCATCGCCTGGTGCTCAGCCATCGCGACATCGACCACGTCGGCGGCGCCGCATCGCTCATCGAGGGCGTGAAGGTGGAGGTGATCCTCGGCTCGCTGGAAGAGGGCCACGCACTGCGCGAGGCCGGCGTGCCGTTCACCGAGTGCGCGGCGGGCCAGCGGTGGGAGTGGGACGGCGTGCGCTTCGAGGTGCTGCACCCCGCGGCGTTCGACGCGACGCTGAAGCCGAACACGCAGAGCTGCGTCGTGCGCGTGGCCGATGCCCAGGGCACCAGCCTGCTGCTCACGGGCGACCTGGAGGCGGCGCAGGAGGCGGACCTCGTGGCCGAGCACGGCGCCGCGCTGAAGAGCGACGTGATGCTCGTGCCCCATCACGGCAGCAAGACATCGTCGACGGCACTGTTCCTCGATGTCGTCGCCCCGGGGACGGCGCTCGTGCAGGCCGGGTTTCGCAACCGGTTCGGCCATCCGGCGCCGGCGGTGGTCGAGCGTTATGCGGCGCGCGGCATCGAGCTGGTGGACAGCGCCTCGTGCGGCGCGTGGACGTGGCGCGATGGCGCCGCCACATGCGAGCGACAGCGCAGGGCGCGCTACTGGCATCATCGGCCGGCGCCGCCGGCAGTGCCGTGACGGCGGCTTGTCAACCAAGGCCGCCACGCGCTTTAATAGCTCCCATGAGAGCTGTATCGGCGAATAAGGGGCGCATCCAGGGACTTAAATCCGACAAGCTTCCTCTCCCGCCCCCAGTCTCGCGTGCCATCGAGAAGCTCGGGACCGATCTCTCGCTTGCGCGGCGTCGACGGCACATCTCACAGGCATCCCTCGCAGAGCGCATCGGCGCATCGCTGAACACGGTCAAGCGAATGGAGAAGGGCGACCCACGCGTGCCGCTCCACTTCGTCGCTCGCACCTTGCACGTGTTCGGCGACATCGAGAAGCTGGCGCAGCTGCTGGACACGGGCGAAGACGAGATCGGTCTCGTCCTGATGGATGAGCAGCTGCCGAAACGCATCCGTGCGCGAAAGACGCCGGGAGGTGCGTTGTGAGGCTGCGGACGCTCGAAGCGTCACCCGCGGGGAAGTGCTGGCACTGCGGCTGGCCCGCCGCGCAGGCATCGATGCCGCAGGCCTCTCGCGATGAGGACCGGTCGTACACCGAGCCCGCCGACGTGATGCGCTCATCACCAACGTCGACGACCATCTGCAGAACCACGGCTTTCTCTACGAAGGCAATGGGCAATGGCGGCTGGCACCGGCGTTCGACCTCAATCCGTTCCCCGACAAGGACCGAGAATCCAAGACCTGGCCATCGCCGCATGAACCCGCGCCACATCACGCTGCGTCAGTTCCGCTACTTCATCGCGGTGGCGGAGAGCGGCTCGCTCGCGGCGGCGTCGCGCATGCTCAACGTGGCGCAGAGCGCGCTCACCAAGGCGATGGCCGAGCTGGAGCAGGAGCTCGGCAGCCGTCTCTTCGAGCGCACGTCCAAGGGCATGGCGCTCACGCCGCAAGGGCATCGGTTTCTCTCGGGGGCCGGCAAGGTGCTGGGCGCAGTCGCCGATGCGATACGGCTGAACGCGTCCGAGCCGGCGTCCGTCGCGGGCACGCTCACGGTCGGCGTGACGAGCCTCGTCGCCGGCTACTACCTGAGCGACCTGCTCAGCCGCTACCGCCGCAACTGCCCGGAGGTTCAGGTGCAGGTCACCGAGGAGACGCCGCGGTTCCTGGAGCACCTGCTGATCAACGGCGAGCTCGACGTGGCGATCATGGTGAGCAATGCGCTGGGCGAGCCGAAGGCGCTGATGGCCGAGACGCTGACGCGCTCGGCCAGCCGCGTGTGGCTGGCGTCGAACCATCCGCTCGCCGCGCACGACGAGGTGTCGCTGGCCGAGTGCGCGGCCTGCGAGCAGATCGTGCTGGAAGCCGACCGCATCGACGACCTGATGCGGCTGGTCTGGGCGCGCCACCAGCTCAAGCCGCACGTGATGATGAAGACCGGCTCGCTGGAGGCGGTGCGCTCGCTGGTGGGCGCGGGCCTCGGGCTCGCCGTGCTGCCCGACTTCCTCTACCGCCCCTGGACGCTGGACGCCGAGCATGTGGACGTGCGGCCGCTGCGCGACGAGGTGCCGACGGTGGATGTGGGGCTCGTCTGGCGTCGCGGCTCGGGCCTGAAGCCGGCGGCAGCCGAGTTCATCGACCTCGCGCGCGAGCAGTCGCGCGGGCGGCGCCACGGGACATGATCGACATGGAGGCCATCGTGGAAACAGAGAACACGCTTCGCGAATACTTCGTGCTGTCGCGCGGGCAGTGGGACGCCGACAAGTCGCCGCAGGAGATCCAGCAGGCGATCGACGAGTTCTACGCCTGGCGCGACCGGCTGGCGGAGCAAGGGCGCATGAAATCCGGGCAACGCCTGGCGCGGGAGGCGAAACGGGTGTCGCGCAGCGGCGTGATGGACGGCCCGTACTCCGAAGCCAAGGAAGTGATCGGCGGCTACTGGTTCTTCATGGCCGCCAGCCTGCAGGAGGCGGCGGAGCTCGCCGCACAGAACCCGTGCCTGCGCTGCGGCCTGAGCTACGAAGTGCGGCCCGTCGAGCCGGCGCGCGCGAGCGCGTTCGACGTGACCAACGAGACGCCCGAGGGCTGGGGCGGGCGGGGGAAGGTTGCTTGGCTGTGACGGAGCGACGACGGTCCATCACGCAGGCGTTCGCGTGGCAAGTGCCACCGGCCGCGGAATGGAAGCCTGCGCCGCGACTGCGCAGCACGTGAACGCGAGCATGAGCAGGCCCAGCGCGACCGGCCCGTCATGCGGCACCCAGCCGACCGAATAGCCGCCGAAAGCGCCGACGATCTGCTGCATGACTCCGGCGACGGCCGCGGCGGCGCCAGCGAGGGCCGGTATCGAGCCGATCGATGCCGCCAGCGTGGGCGGCACCAGCAGGCCGTGCCCGATGCCCAGCAGCACCAGCGGCAGCGTGAACGACCAGCCGTCGCGCCAGCCCGCGAGCGCGAGGCCGATCATCAGCACGATGCCGGCGATCGTCACGGCCTGCCCGGCTACCCGCACCCGGCCCTCGCCGATGCGGCGCACGAGCCGGCTCGTGAGGTAGTTGCCGAGGATGTACGACAGCGGCGGCACCATGATGTAGAAGCCGACCGTGGCCGGCCCGATGCCGTAGCTGCCGAGCACCAGCGGCGCCCCGCCGAGGTAGACGTAGAACGCGCCCACCGTGAGCGACAGCACCATCACGTTCAGCACGAAGGCCGGCTCGCGCATCAGGCGCGCATACGAGGCACCCATCGCGTGCAGCCAGTGCGTGCCGGCGCTGGCCGCCGTGCGCTGGGCCGGCATGCCGTGCCAGGCGGCCACCATGAGCAGGCCGGCCAGCACCGCGAGCAGCATGAAGTTGGCCTGCCAGCCGAAGCGGGCGTGCAGCTGTCCGCCGACCACGGTGGCAAAAGGCGGGCAAAGGCCCATCGCCATGCCGACATAGGCCATCACCCGCGTCCGCTCGGGGCCGGCGAAGAGATCCTGCACGGCGGCGCGGCCGAGCACCATGCTGGCCGCGCACCCCGCGCCCTGCACGACGCGCGCCGCGATCAGGGCCTCGATGCTGGTGGCGAAGACGGCGGCCAGCGAGGCCGTGCCTGCGAGCGCCAGGCCGACAAGCAGCAGTCGCCGCCGCCCCTGCCGGTCGGACAGCGGCCCGTACACGAGCTGCAGTGCGCCGTAGGTGATCGCGAAGCCGCTGAACGTGAGCTGCACCTGCGACGGCCCGGCGCCGAAGAGGGCGCCCCACTCCTGCATCGACGGCAGGCAGATCGTCATGGTGACGAGGCCGTAGGCGAGCTGCGCCATCAGGTTGGCGACGCGCAGCCGCGAATATGTTGGTGGCGTCACCCGGCGTCCAGCGTGACCTGCATGCGCTGCGGCCCTGGCTGCAGGGCGGCCTCGAACGCCTCGCGCGGCACCTGCAGGCCGCCGATGCGGTAGGGGTTGTGCTCGCGCGTCCAGGGCAGCGCCGCGCCGTTGAGCGTGACGCTCGCGGCGGCGCCGGGCACGCCGGCCCCGGCGTATTCCACCTCCACCGGCGTGCCCCAGAGCTCCACCGTCGCGACGAGGCCATTCATGGCGGGCGGCAGCACCGGGTCCACCGTGAGCGTGCGCGCCGCCGCGCGCAGGCCGAGGAAGCTGCGCAC
>Ga0247820_10001273_pt1 | contig 14237 bp, 11 predicted proteins | sample 13C_Glucose_Day1_2_FD_192480 | JGI IMG/M metagenome (GOLD analysis project Ga0247820, IMG submission 192480) | Soil microbial communities from agricultural site in Penn Yan, New York, United States - 13C_Glucose_Day14 | ecosystem: Environmental > Terrestrial > Soil > Agricultural land | place...
GATGACACTGCCCGAGCAGATCGCCGAGCATATCTTCGCGGCCATCGCGCAAGGCGAGTACGGGCCCGGCGACCGCATCCGTGAGGAGGCGCTGGCCGAGGAATTCAAGGTCAGCCGCGGGCCCGTGCGCGAGGCCTTGCGCATCCTCGAGAAGGACTCGGTCGTGCGCATCCTGCCCAACCGCGGGGCCCACGTGACGCAACTCTCGATCAAGGAAGTGGACGACATCTTCGAGATCCGCCGCACCTTGTCGGGCGCCATGGTCGGCCGCCTCACGGCCGAGGAGGCGGCGCAACTGGCCGCCACCATCGATCCCGACATCCGGGCGCTGGACGCGCTGGCCCAGGAGCCCAACGGAGGCGCCACCTACTCCGAGACCACCTTTCGCCTCAGCCGCGTCATGCGCGAGGCTTGCGGCAACCAGCGTCTGGCCGAGATCCTTGCCGCCCTGGCGCGCCAGACGCTGCGCTACACCCAGCTCGGCCTGGGCACGCCGGCACGGCGCAAGGAGTCGGCGCGCAATTGGCGGACTCTCCAGAAGGCGATGAAGGCGGGCGATCTCGGGGCCGCTGTCCAGGCGGTCGAGAAGCTGATCGACGACTCGCGGCGCGAGGCGATCAGGCAGCTGGAAGCGCGTCAGGCCGCCAATTGAGGCTTTGGTCGGGCGCGGCGCGTCGGCTTCGACCGAGACTCCAGCGCGCTTTCGAATGCGGCATTGGCAGCGCTCAACGCGGCTGCGAACTCCTTGTCTGAAAGCGCGCGCGCCGCGTCGTGGCCGCGGTAGATGTTGGCGAATTCACGTTCGCGCCCGGCCTGCACGTACAACTTGCCCACACCCAGGGCTTCCAGCGTCTTCCACGTCTTGGGGTTGTAGACGCGCGTCAATTGCAGGATGACGGGCAAAGGGTCGTTGCGCCCGAGGATGGCTGCCAGTCGCAGGATGAGATCGAAAGGCAGCACGACGACCTGCCCGCGTTCGACCAAGGCCATGAATGAGCGGTCCTCGACTTTCAGCGCCTTGATGACGTCATCTCGCGTGAGGCCGGCAGCCAATCTCAGCTCGCGCAGCAGAGTCTGCGTCTTTCCTATCGCCGTCTTGGCGGCGGGCGCCTTCACCTTGTTCTTGGCGATCCACAAGGACATGTCCGTTGCGGCTCCCACCTGGCCCAGCACCGAGCCGGCCCAGGATTGCAGTTGACGGGCAAGCTCCCTGACCATCGACGCACTTGCCGGCTTGACGGCCGCCTTGCCAACGTCGCGGCGCTTCACTGTTGCGACCATGACCTGTCTCCGAAGTTGATTGCTCAGTGTCCGGGCCGCAGCTTCGGCTCGGCCAGAAACTTCCCGATGATCCGTGCAGTCTCCTGCGCCCGGGTCAGCAGGAACAGATGGCCATCCTGAAGCACATGCAAGCGCGCATCGCGCAGCAGCCACGCGTGCACGCGGGCATTGATGAGCGGCACCAGCGGGTCGTCGTTGCCCGCCAATACCAGCGTCGGATGCCTGATGCGCCACAGAAATGGCAGGCTGCTCCAGCCGAACATGGCGAGCAGCTGGTATTTGTAGCCGCGGCGGTCCCCGCCGGCGGCATGGTCGGTGAAGAGCTTGATGGCCTCGGGATCTGCGCGCAGGTCGCCGCCATACAAGTCGGGCGCGACACGCTTCATGTACCCCTTGTCCGCATAACGACGCGGGTTGATCATCTTCAGCAAGGTTCGCGGATGGCCCGGCAGCATGGTCAGTGCTCCCATGGCGGTGGCGGCCAGCACCAGGCGGCGCACTCGCTTCGGATACTGAATGGCGAATTGCTGCGCCAGGCCGCCACCCCAGGACACGCCCATCACATCGACGGTGCCGTAGCCCAGCGCGTCGAGCAGATTGCGAGCCAGCCGCGCCATCGTGAACATGCGATAAGGGAACCGCGGCGCCGGTGACCTGCCTGCGCCGGGCACATCGAAGATGACGGTTTCGACAGCGGCCAACTCGGACATCAGCAGGCCGGCAAGCTCCATGTTGGCGCCGATGCCATTGAACATCAGCATGGGTGGGCCGCCGCCCGTCTCGCCTTGCGGCAACGGGCGAATTCCGACCCGCACGAGTTGCTCGCCGATCACGATCGTGCCGATGTGCAAGCCGGTTTGCGGATCGATCCGAACGTCCTTCAGTCGATCCACCGGACGGCTCATCGACGGCATCCTCACGCCACCATCACATATTCACCCGGTGCCGCCACACCGGGCGGATATTTCCGGTTGCCCAGCTTCTTGGGTGCAGGAACCAGCGCGCCGGAGCGCTCATGCATCCAGGTCACGCAGTGCGGCCACCAGCTGCCGTCGTTGCGTGCGGCCGTGCTGGCCCAGGCGTCGGGATCCGGCCCCCCCACCTTCGCGGCATAGAAGAAAGACTTGGCGTTGCCAGGCGGGTTCAGGAGGCTTTGCAGGTGCCCCGCATTGGCCAGGATGAATTGGCTCTTGGCACCATAGATGCGGGCAGTGTCGTAGCACGCCTTCCAGGGCGTGATGTGGTCGGTGATGCCCGCGACGATGTAGGCGTCCACGTCCACCTGGCGCATGTCGATAGGCTCGCCCAGGACCGTCATCTTGCCGGCGTTCACGTAGGGGCTGTACTGGAACACGTCGATCAGATCGGCATGGAAGCTGGCCGGCAGACGGGTCGTGTCGGCGTTCCAGAACAGGATGTCGAAGGCTGGCGGATCGTTGCCCAGGAGATAGTTGTTGACCCAGTAGTTCCAGATCAGGTCGTTCGGGCGCATCCAGGCAAAGACACGCGCCAATTCCGCACCATCGACAACGCCCTTGCGCTTGACCGCGGCCTTGATCGCATTGAGGCTCTTTTCGTTGGTCAACAGGCCCATCGTGGTATCGGAGGTCTTGGTCGGGTCGAGCACGCACACCGGCGAGATGACACCGACCACCTTCTTCTGCCCGGTGGCTGCGAGCCAGCCCAGGTAGGCTGCCGTGGTCATGCCGCCGGAGCAGGCACCCCACAGGTTGACGTCGGGGCTGCCTGTGATCTTGCGCGCCACATCCACGGCCTCGTCGAGGGCCTGCACGTAGGTGGACATGCTCCAGTGGCGCTGCGCCCTGGTCGGGTTGCACCAGCTCACCGCAAACAGCTGCACGCCCTGCTCGACCACGAACTTGATCAGGCTCTTTTCGGGCGACAGATCCATCGCGTAGAACTTGTTGACCTGCGGCGGGCACATGACCAGCGGGCGCGCGTACACCTTGGCGGTCTGCGGCTTGTACTGAATGAGTTCGAGCACCTCGTTCTTGAACACCACGTTGCCGGGCGTCAGGCACAGGTTGCGTCCGATCTCGAACTTCGATTTGTCGACCGAGGCCGGCAGGCCCTTGTTGTAGCGCAGGTCATGCACGAGGTTCTTGACACCCTTGAGCAGGCTGACGCCGCCGGTGTCGACCGCGCGCTTGATCGCCGTGGGGTTCATCAAGGTGTTGCTGGGTGCGATCGTGTCGACGAAGAGAGACGCCACCAGATGGGCGCGCGCCTTGTCGCGCGCGTTCAATGACGTGCCGTCGATGTAGCGGTCGAGCTCGGCCTGGGTGGCGGTATGGGCTTGCAGCAGACTCTTGTGAAATGCGTTGCTTTGCCAGGCGGGGTCCGAGAAGCGTTTGTCCTTGGGATCGACCGGAGCCTCAGACCTGCCGATCGCTGCCTTGCCGAGCTCCTTGGCGTAGGCACTGAGGTGGCGAGCGGCTTTGATGGGCTGCTTGACCACCGTGCCGAAGAGCGCCTGGGCAGCATTGCCGAAGTCGCTTGCGCGAATGCCGATGAGCGGGTTCACCGCGAGGGTGTTGCGCGCGGCAACTTCGTCAAGCCGATCGGCTCGTGGTGCGGATGCGTCGACGGCATCGTCATCAACGGTTGCGACGGCTTGCGGCTTCGCGCGGCGCCGTGCCTTGGGGGCCGCGGGGACCGCAGGCGCGGCGGCTCGCTTGCGAGGCGCCGGCTTGACAGACGTTCTCGAGGTGTTGCCCATGACAGTTTCCTTTGAGGTTCAGGTCGGGCCGACCAGCATGGCCAGCGTCTCGGCAACGAGTGCGGGCTTGGCCTCGCCTTCGATCTCGACGGTATTGAGGAGCTTGACCAACTTGCGCCCACCCTCCTTGGCGGTCACTTCAGCCACCGTGATGCGGTTGCGCACCCGCGCCCCCGCCTTCACCGGGGTCATGAAGCGTACCTTGTCGAGCCCGTAGTTGAAGGCCGCCAGCGCGTCCTTGGGCACGACGCCGACGTCCATGCTCAGATCGGCCAGTAGCGCCAGGGTGAGGTAGCCGTGGGCCACGGGGCCGCCGAAAGGGCTCTCCCGTTTGGCGCGCTCCACATCGACGTGTATCCATTGCTGGTCGCCGGTGCAATGCGCGAACTCGTTGATGCGTTCCTGTGTCACGGTCACCCACTTGGAGGTGCCGAGCTCCTTGCCGACCCAGTCGGAAAGATTCGCGATGGAGAGTGTGGAAGGGGTCATGGCTCACGCTCCACCGAGGCGCATGCGGGCACCGGCAATGGCCCAGCCACCGTCGACCGGGAGAATGGCGCCGGTGATGTAGCGTGCGGCGTCGGATGCCAGGAAGAGGCAGGCATCGGCAATGTCCTGCGGCGATCCCATGCGACGCATCGGAACACTTTCGATGACGCCCCGTCTGGACGACTCGTCGGGCGCCAGCCGCGCCATGCCCTCCGTGCCATCGATCGGGCCGGGGATCACCGAGTTGATCCGGACCCCCTCAGGCCCCCACTCGAGCGCCAGCGTCTTCGTGATCATGTCCACGCCGGCCTTGGCCGCGCACACGTGCACCTGCATGGCCATGGGAACGATCGCCTGCGGCGCTGAAATGCTGATCACACTGGCGCCCGGCTTCCTGAGGTGTGCCCACCCCGCGCGCATCACGTTGAACGTGCCCAGCAGGTCGATGTCGACGACCGATTTGAACCCGTTGGGACTCAAGGTTGCAGCGGCCGCAGGGAAGTTGCCCGCCGCGCCCGACACCAGCACATCGATCTTGCCTTGCTTCTGCACGAAGGACGCGAGCGCATCGGCCACGGCTTGAGGCTCGCGCACATCCAGGCTGAAGCCGTGGGCGGGGGCGTCACGCCGGGACAGGCGCTCCACCGCGGCGTCGACCTTGTCCTGGCTGCGGCTGGCCACGCCGATCCTGGCGCCGGCGGCCACGAAGGCTTCGGCAATGCCGAGATTGATGCCGCTCGTGCCGCCGAAGACGAAGACGTTCTTGCCGCTCAGGTCGAAAGAGAAGTTCATGATGGCTCCTGCGTGACGAGATTCAGGCGATTCAGAACTGATCGTCTTCCATGGCCAGCGCGCTGTCGGCGCCGTGCACGACAGTGTGCGCCAGTCCCGCGGCACGTGCGAGCACATGGTCGGCATAGAAGCTGGCCGTCTCGAGCTTGGCGCGAAGGAAGGCCGAATCGCCGGCGCCCTCGCGCAGCCCGCGATGCGAGACCAGCGCCGCGCGCGCCATCTGCCAGCCGCCGGCGACGATGCCCAGCAGCTCCATGAAGGGCACGGCGCCGACCGAAGGCTTCCTTGCGTCACGGCCGTAGCTGTCGACGATGAAGCCCACCGCCTGTTCGACCGCGTCGATGCCCTCGCGCAGCCGCGCTTCGATCGCGGCGAGCCGTTCATCGTCCTCGCGTGACAGCTCGGCCTGCACGGCGCGCATCTGCTCGATCACCCCACGAATCGCCGCGGCGCCATCGCGCGCGATCTTGCGCCCGATCAGGTCCGCTGCCTGGATGCCGGTCGTGCCCTCGTAGATCGTCGTGATGCGGGCATCGCGCAGGTGCTGTGCGGCGCCGGTCTCTTCGATGAAACCCATGCCGCCATGGATCTGCACGCCGAGCGATGCGATGTCGATCGCGCTCTCCGTGCTCCAGCCCTTGACGACGGGGATCATCAGGTCCACGAAGGCTTGGCTGCGCGCGCGTTCCGCCGCATCGGCATGGCAGCGGGCGACGTCCATCGCTGCGGCCACCACGCAGCCCAAGGCACGCAGCGCCTCGGTTCGCGACTTCATCAGCATCAGCATCCGCCGCACATCGGGATGGCGAATGATGGCGACCTTGTCGCGGCCACTGCCGCCGATCTCGACACCCTGGGTGCGATCGCGTGCATAGCCCACCGCCCGCTGGTAGGCGCGCTCGGCCAGCCCGATGCCCTGGAAGCCGACCCCGAAGCGCGCCGAGTTCATCATGATGAACATCGTTTCCAGGCCGCGATTCTCCGCGCCGACCAACCAGCCGGTGGCGCCTTCGTTGTCGCCGAAAGCGAGCACGGCGGTCGGGCTGGCGTGGATGCCGAGCTTGTGCTCGATCGACACGCAGCGCACGTCGTTGCGTGCGCCGAGGCTGCCGTCCGCCTCGACGAGGACCTTCGGCACGAGGAACAGCGAGATGCCCTTGACGCCCTCGGGCGCGTCCGGAGTCCGTGCGAGCACGAGGTGAACGATGTTCTCGGTGAGGTCGTGCTCGCCGTAGGTGATGAAGATCTTCTGGCCGTGCACGCGGTAGCTGCCGTCGGGCTGCGGTACGGCGCGCGAACGCACCGCCGACAGGTCGGACCCGGCCTGCGGCTCGGTCAGGTTCATTGTGCCGGTCCACTCGCCGCTGACCATCTTGGGCAGGTAGGTGTCCTTCAGGGCATCCGAGCCGCGCAGCTCCAGCGCCTCGATCGCGCCATGGTTCAGCATCGGGCACAGCGCGAACGACATGTTGGCGGCGTTCCACATCTCCTCGACCAAGGCGGAAACCAGGCGCGGCACGCCCTGGCCGCCGTGGCCGGGATCGCACGCCAGCGCATTCCAGCCGCCGTCGACGAACTGCCGGTACGCCGCCTTCCAGCCGCCGGCAGTGATGACCTCGCCGTCCTGCCAGCGTGCGCCTTCGCGGTCGCCGCTTGCATTGATCGGCGACAGCACGCCGCCGGCGAACTTGCCGGCTTCGTCCAGGATGGCGTCGGCAAGGTCCAGCGTGACCTCTTCGCAGCCGGGCAGGGCGGCGACCTGGTCGAGGGGGGCGAGCTCGCGCAGGACGAACTGCATGTCGCGAAGGGGGGCAACGTATTCACTCATGGTGTGTTCTCTCTTCCAAATCTAACGATCAGGTGCCTGTGCCCAGGACCATGACCATATAGGCGGACATCACGAGCCCGCCCGCCTGCAGCAGGCAATTGTGTGCGCCCCGCACCTGGCGGTCGCCGCAGTCGCCGGAGTTGCCGCACCGACTCGATCATCAGCGGCATGCCGAACATGCCGCCGTGGTTGAAGCACAGGCCGCCGCCCGAGGTGTTCATCGGAAACTCGCCGCCCGGAGCGATGCGTCCGCCCTGCACGAAGGCGCCGCTTTCACCGCGCCCGCAGAAGCCCAGCTGCTCCAGGCCGATCAGCACGTTGATCGTGAAGGCGTCGTAGATCTGCACGAGGTCGATGTCGTCACGAGTCAGGTCGGCGCGGTCCAGCGCCAGCCGGCCCATCTCGGCGAGCACGCCATTATCGATCCAGTCGTCGGTGCCGAACGGCGTGGCGTGCTGGAGGTAGCGTTCGGCAAAGCCTTGAACGAGCACGGGCTGACGGGGCAGGTCGCGCGCGTGCTCCGAGCGCACCAGCCCCACGGCGCCGGCGCTGTCGGACGCGTTCGGGTTGAAGCTCGCGCTGACGCTGACGCCGCTGATGGCGCTGGCAGCCGCGGCCTGCTTCATCCTTGCCTCGCGCAGCTACGAGGCGGATGCCGCACGCCATTCGGCCAAGGGCGCGCAAGGAGCGTCCGCGTGAACCTGTCCGGCCTGTTGCCGTCATCTGCGTAGACATAGCGCACCGCCAGGGCCGAAGCGCCAACCTGCGTCCATTGCGCTAAGCTGTCTGGAGCCGATCCTTCACGCCTAAAGGAACACCTGATGAAACGCAGAAACCTCCTCCTGGCGGCCGGCGCTACCTTGGCCGGGACGGCGCAGAAGCTGTAAGGCCGAAGGACGAGCAGCTGCCATGCACGGGCGCTGCTTCACCGGGCGAGCAGCCTGGCTCGCGACTTTGCTGCTCGCGGGGCTCCTGGCAGGCGCGGCGCAGGCGCAGCCGAGCGCCTCGGCCGACGCCAGGCGACCGAAGGTCTGCCTCGTGCTCTCCGGCGGCGGTGCCCGCGGGGCAGCGCATGTGGGCGTGCTGAAGGTGCTGGAGGAACTGCGCGTTCCGATCGACTGCATCACCGGAACGAGCATGGGCTCCATCGTCGGAGCGGCCTATGCATCGGGCACCCCGGTCGACGAGATGGAGTCGACGCTCGCATCGATGTCGACGCGCCTGCTCTTCAAGGACTCGCCGCCGCGGGAAGAGCGCGCGCTGCGGCTCAAGCGCGACGACGCGACCAACCTTGCGCCGGCGGAGATCGGCGTGCGCGACGGCGAGGTCCTGGTGCCCAAGGGCCTGGTCTCGGGCGTGCAGCTCGAGAGCGTGCTGCGCGGCCTGAGCGGAGTCCGCGGCTTCCATCACTTCGACGACCTGCCGATTCCGTTCCGCGCCGTCGCCACCGACCTCGTGACCGGCAAGCCGGTGGTGTTGAGCCAGGGCGATCTGGCGGTTGCGATGCGCGCGAGCATGTCGGTGCCCGGCGCCGTGGAGCCGGTGCGCCTCGAAGGCCGGCTGCTTGTGGACGGGGGGCTCACGAACAACCTGCCGGTCGATGTGGCACGCGCGATGGGAGCCGACATCGTGATCGCGGTGAACCTCGGCACGCCGCTGCTGAAGGCCGAGGCGCTGACGTCCGTGCTTGGCGTGACCAGCCAGATGGTGAACATCCTCACCGAGCAGAACGTGCAGGCGTCGCTCGCGAGCCTGAAGCCCACCGACATCCTGATCCTGCCGCAGCTCGGCGACTTCTCCGCCGGCGATTTCGATCAACTTCCCGCCACGGTGCCGTTGGGGCAATCGGCGACACGTGCGGTGGCGGATCTGCTGGCCAAGCTCTCGGTCTCACCGGAACAGTACGACGCATGGCACAAGCACCGGCTGGCCGCAACGACCGAGGCCATCGCCCCGGTCGACGAGATCCGCTTCGGCGAGCTCGAGCACGTGGATCCGTCGATCGCGCGTTCCGTCCTGCAGATCAAGCCCGGCGCGCCGATCGACCAGGAGACCCTCGACAGCGACCTGCGGCGGCTGTACGGAATGGGAGACTTCGAGCATGTCAACTACCAGCTGCTCGAGGAGCCGGGCAAACGCATCCTGTCGGTCGACGCGGTGGAGAAGTCGTGGGGCCCGAACTACCTGCGGCTGGGCCTCGGGCTGTCGTCCGACTTCCGCGGCGACGCCTTCTTCAACCTGCTCGTGAGCCATCGCAGGACCTGGCTCAACCGGCTCGGCGGCGAATGGCGGACCGATCTTCAGCTCGGGCGCACCAGCGGCATCTCCACCGAGTTCTACCAGCCGGTGGAACCGAGCCAGACGTTCTTCGTGGTGCCCGGAGCCGGGTACTTGCGGCGCCCGGTCGACATCTACCAGGCCGATCAGCGCATCGCGCGCCTCGACTTCAACGAAGCGCGAGTCTCCGTCCAGGCAGGGGTGCAATTCACCAAGTATGGCGAGCTGCGGTTGGGCCTCGAGCGCACCGACACGAAGACGATTCTCGACACCGGCCCGGCCTACCTCACCGTTGCCGAAGGCCGCGTGTCCCACACCAGCGTCACGCTGCGCGGGCTGGTGGACCAGCTGGACAGCGTCAACTTTCCACGCGACGGCTTCGTCGCCGGGTTCAACGTGACCGCCGCGCGCACCGGGCTCGGAAGCGACGCGAGCTTCACGCGCGGCGACGTCACGGGCATGTTCGTGAAGTCGTTCGGCAAGCACAGCCTCTCCGCGGCCATCAAGTTCGGCGGCCGGCTGGACGGTGACCAGCTGCCGGCATCGCAGCTGTTCCAGTGGGGCGGCTTGATGCAGCAGTCGGGCTATCCGACAGGCGCGCTGCTCGGCGAGGAGCTGATGTTCGCGCGGCTCCTGTACACCCAGCGACTCGCGCGCTGGACCCTGCTGGATGGGGTCCACGGCGGAATCTCGTTCGAGATCGGCCGCATGCGCGGGCCGCTCATCCCGGACAACGAGCAGGGCATCCTTCGCTCGGTCGCGCTCGTGCTGGGCATGGACACGCCGGTCGGTCCGCTCTATCTCGGCTACGGCCGCGTGGATCGCGGCTATGACAGCCTCTACTTGTTCCTCGGGCGGCCGTGACGCCGTGCGAAGGAGTGCACGTCATCTGGCCGTGGCGGGGGCGGCGATCGGCGGGTCGGTCGGGGGCGCGTCCGGCCGCGGCCGCGACGCGGTGCGCGCGTCATCGAAGAACGTCATCACGTGCACGAGCGCCGGCTGTCGCAGTCGATCGGACTCGACGAGCAGTGCGTGGCGCGATTCGGCGAGCGTCGACGCCCGGCACCGCACGCCGCCCCGGTCGGGCGCGTTGACGTGGTCGCAGAACTCCTTCTGCGCATCGCCCTCCACGACCGTGTCCTGTCCGCCGTTGAGCAGCAGCACGGGCACCGCGATGCGCGCCGCGCCCTCTCCGCGCGCCTCTCGCGACGCCGCGCAGGCTTGCGAGACCCAGCGCAGCGTCGGGCCCGCCACCCGCGCATCGCCGTGCCCGCAGTGCTCACCCTCGCACCGGGCCTCGCGGGCATCCCAGCGTCGCAGCAGCCGGTCGACGCTGTGCGACATGTCGTTGTCCTCCTTGTCCGCCTGCCGCAGGAACGCATCGCGTTCGGCTTGGAAGCCATCGCCTTGCATGCGCTTGGACGACAGCCATGGGAGCTGGAACGGGACGCGCACCGCCCAGTCGGCGCACCAGCGTCCGGCCGTGCTGTCGGTGCCGCGCTCGGACACACGAGGCTCGTGCATCGGCGTGACCAGCGCCGCCGCCGCGAACGGCGTGGCGGCGCCGCGGCGCGCCAGGTGCAGCGACACCGCTGCGCCTCCCATCGAGTGCGCAACGACGTAGAGCGGGCCGTCGCGACCGGCGCGCGCGCCGCGCACGATGTCGACGAAGCGCTCCAGGTCCGCGACGAGGTTGTCGAAGCGGTCCATGTGCCCCTTGTCGGACTCGTCTTCCCCGGTCAGCAGGCGCGTCGAGAAGCCCTGGCCGCGCTGGTCGTGCATGTACACCGAGTAGCCGTTGGCCACGAAGTCGTGGACGACCTCCTGGTACATCGCGAGGCCTTCGGTGAAGCCGGGCACGATCACCACGCCGCCGCGGGTCTCGTGGTGATTCGAATAGAGGCGGTAGTGGATCTTCACGGGACGGTCGCGCCAGCCGGTCGGCACGCCGTCGAAAGACCCGATGACACGGTCTGCCTGCGACATCGTGGCCTGTTCAGTTCCCTGCCAGTCGATGCCGGCAAAGCGAGACTCGCTGCTGATGGAATAGGCGGCGATGCGCGCCGGATCGACCACGAGCTCGTCGAAGGTCCATGCACCGCAGGCGACAGGCAGCAGCGCGGCAATGGCCGCGACGCGCACATGCAAGCTCTTCGCGCCGACTCTCATGGAAACGCCGATGTTCCTGCACATTTCGGGGGGGCGGGAAACGCTCAGGGAACGCCGGTGAGCAAGTGGGGCGCTGGTGCGGTTGCCGCACGCCGGAACCGCGAGGGCGTGACGCCCATGTGCTCGCGGAAGAACCGCGAGAAGTTGCCCGGCGTCGAGAATCCCAGGTCCAGTGCCACCGCGGTGAGCGACTCCTCCTGCTGCACGAGCCGACGCACCGCTTCTTCGACCCGGATTGCACTCCAGAACACCTGAGGCGTGGTGTTCAACTGGTCCCGAAACAGCGCGAAAAAATGTCCGCGCGACAGACCGACCCTTTCGGCCATGTCCTCGACCGCCATGGGTTCGCTCGCGTGATCGCGCATGTAGGCGATGGCGGTGCGAAGCCGATAGTCCAGAACAGGTGCCGTTCGCGTGAGGCTCGTTGTGCCGGCAGGCGAGTTCGAGGCGTCAATCGCTGCCACCAACAGTTGCTCGACTTGGCCATCGACGTCCGCGTCAGGATACTGGTGCGGCGACACGATCTTGTCGAGAACGCGCCAGCAGTTCGTGCGCACCCCCGTGTCGATCGGGACGCTGGGTGACGCGAAGGAGAACGGCCGGCCGCTGACCACACGTCGCTCGTCGAGCCATTGTTTTGCGATGTACAGAACAAGAAAGACCGCCGGTCCACTGCGGTCCAGCAGTCGTGCATCGTGCGACTCGTACGCATTGGTGCCCAGTGCCACGCCTTCGCCGTACTGCACCACGTGCGGACCTACATGCGCCTCGACCTTTGCACCGCCCAGCCACAGAGCCAGTTGGGTCTCCGCATGGGCATGCGCCACGAGGTCATCGCGCAGTTCAAGGACCACGGCGCGCCCGAATGCACCCTCGCGCAAGGCATAGGTCTCAGCCATGTCTGTCTCCATCCGCCGCCGTCGACCTGCGCCTTTGTGGCCAGCCCAGTGCCTAGGGAAAGCACCTAGAACGCCATCTGACTCTGCGATAAGTCGACGAACGCAGCGATAAGCATCGTAGCGCCTCGACTTCTAAAGTTCCTCCATCGATCGACACCCAAGCGGGTCGCGCCATTCAACCCCGACGATGAAGGAAAGAGACATGCGAATCGCAACTTTTGAACTCGACGGACACCGCGAGGTGGGCCTTGTTTCCGACGACGGCAGGACCGTCACAGCGCTGGCGTTCAGCGCCGAGCAAGCGCTCAAGGGCGCACAGGTCGTCATCGACCTGCAGGCGGCGGGGCAAGCACTTCCTGCCGTTGCTGGAGTGCCTGTGCCGGTGAGCGATGTACGCCTCGCAGCGCCGCTGCCGCTACCGCGCCGCAACGTCTGGTGCGTCGGTCGCAACTACCACGCCCATGCCAAGGAACTGTCGGCCTCGGTGTTCAAGGACAACGACGCGAATCCCGAGTCGTGGCCCATCGTCTTCACCAAGGTGCCCGAATGCGTGGTCGGCCCGCATGACGACGTGCGGGTACCTGTCGGCGTGTCGGATGAGATCGACTACGAGGCCGAGCTCGCCGTGGTGATCGGCACGGGCGGCAAGAACATCTCCCGCGCCGATGCGATGAAGCATGTGTTCGGCTACACCGTAGTCAATGACGTGACGGCGCGCGACGTGCAGATGCGCCATCAACAATGGGACATGGGCAAGTCGTTCGACACGTTCTGCCCGATGGGGCCTTGGATCGTCACCGCCGACGAGTTCGACGGCACGAAGACGCGGGTCCGCTGCTGGGTCAACGGTGACCTTCGCCAGGACGGCCCTACCGAAAACATGATCTTCGACATCCCGACCCTGATCGAGACGATCTCGCGCGGCATCACGCTGTACCCCGGAGATGTCATCGCCACCGGCACGCCGGCCGGCGTGGGCATGGGTATGAAGCCCCCGCGCTACCTGAAGGCGGGGGATGTGGTGCGCGTCGAGATCGACGGTCTCGGTGCGATCGAGAACAAGTTCGTCTGAAGGCACTGCCATGACGACCCGAAACATCAATGGCCTGACCGTCGAGATCGACGGCGAAGGCGAAGCCTTGCTGTGTGTCCACGGCCTCGGTGGCTCGTCCAACACCTGGACGCCCGTGATGGATGCGCTCGAAGGCTTCACGGTGATCCGCCCTGATCTGCCGGGCAGCGCGCGGTCTGCATTGCCCTCCGCCCGGCTGTCCATCGACCTTTACGTGGACGCGCTGGAAGGCCTCCTTGCCGAGATGAACGTCGAGTCCCTGCACATCGCAGCCCACTCGCTCGGCTCCGTCGTCGCACAGCACTTCGCTGTGCGTCACCCGTCGAAGGTGAAGTCGCTGGCGCTGTTCGGCCCGCTGATCGCACCGCCCGACACAGCGCGTCCGAACATCACGGCGCGGGCGCAGCTGGCCCGCACCGGGCCTGCCGGCATGCAAGAGATCGCAAACGCCATCGTGAAGGGCGCGACGAGCAAGGAAACCAAGGAGCAGCAGCCTGCCGTCCTGGCCCTGGTGCGCGAAAGCGTGATGCGCCAGTCTGCCGAAGGCTATGCGCAAAGCTGCGAAGCGCTGGCTGCGGCCCAGGCCGCCGCCATCGATGGCATCTGCGTCCCGACGCTACTGATCACCGGTGACCAGGACGGCGTTGCCCGAAGGCTATGCGCAAAGCTGCGAAGCGCTGGCTGCGGCCC
>Ga0247820_10001276_pt1 | contig 14185 bp, 17 predicted proteins | sample 13C_Glucose_Day1_2_FD_192480 | JGI IMG/M metagenome (GOLD analysis project Ga0247820, IMG submission 192480) | Soil microbial communities from agricultural site in Penn Yan, New York, United States - 13C_Glucose_Day14 | ecosystem: Environmental > Terrestrial > Soil > Agricultural land | place...
CTACGCGGTCGATCTCGCGCGCAGGGCTCGAAGATCAAAGGCACCAGGTGGGTGTCGTACAGCTCGGGAATCGAGCCGCCGAAGAGCGCGTCGGCACCGAATGGGTTCACGGCGATCCTCCTGTTGCGGGGCGCGTCGGCACCGCGAGGGCGAAGTATCGCCCCCGCCCTCGCCGGCGCATACCTGTGCGCCGCGACGGCGACTCAACTCACGGGCAATTGCTCGGGCAGCGGCCCCGGATCGTCCTTGGCGGTCGACGCGCCGCCGGCGGCAGCGCGCTCTTCCTTGCGCTCCCGCCCCAGGTCCTCCATCATTTGTTCGCCCACCGGGTCGGTGCCGTCCAGAGGCACGGATTCCTCGGCGCCGAGCTCGGGCTCCTCGTTGGTCTTCGACTTGCTGTGGTCGTTCATGGCGTTCTCCAGTGAAAGCCCACGCTCGCCCAGCACGACCGGTTTCGGCCTCGGGCAAAAGCCCCAACGGCTGTCGGCCGGCACCGACGTGCGCCGCCACCGTAGAATCGCAAACCCGCAGCCGCCGCCCCGCGCAGGCCGGTTGGGGCGATTTTTCTCTGCGCGGCGGTAGCTCAACCGGATAGAGCACCAGCCTTCTAAGCTGGGGGTTACGGGTTCGATTCCTGTCCGCCGCGCCATTGCACATGATTTCCGCACAGGAGCCATCGATGCTGCAGCAATCCCCCATGTACGCCTACATTCCCGCCCGCGACCTGGCGCGCGCGCGCCGCTTCTACGAGCAGACGCTGGGCTTCAAGCCCGAAGCCGAGGTCGCGGGCGGCGTGCATTACGCGTTCGCCGGCGGCACCGGCTGCTTTCTGTATCCGACCCCCAACGCGGGCAGCTCGCAAGTCAGCCAGGCCTTCTGGCAGGTCGACGACATCGAGCGCGAGGTCGCCGACCTGAAGGCGCGCGGCGTGGTCTTCGAGGACTACGACATGCCGGGCAAGGACGGCCTGGGCATCGTGAACCAGGGCGGCGCCAGGGCCGCCTGGTTCAAGGACAGCGAAGGCAACATCATGGCCGTGATCCAGAACGCGCCCTGAAGCGCCCGGATCCGGCAGGCCCGCTCAAGCCCGCAGCAGGAAGCCGCTGCGCGGCGCCAGCCATTCGACCTCGAACCCGGCAGGCGCCGGCATCGAATCCGCCTCGGCGACGAACAGCATCCTTTCCTCCTCGAGCAGGAAGCCTTGCCCGAGCCTGCGCAGCCTGCAGCCGCCGAGGTCGATGCCTTCGCCGGCAACCGACGATGGCTCGCGCAAGGACAGCACCCAGCGCACCGGGCCGGGCGCAGACGCCATCAGCATGGACCGATGCCGCTCGTCGCCGGCATCGAGATCGATCAGCGCCCACTCGTTGCGCTCGCCGCCGACCAGGTAGCCATTGACCAGCACATCGGCCCGGCGCGCGGTCACCCGCAGCACCCGCGGCGACAGGAACATCGCGAGCCCGTCGGCCAGTTCGCAACGCGCGTGGCCGTCGCCTTCCGGATCGATGCGGGCGATTTCCGCGTAGGCGGGCTCGCCCGGGTTCACGGCCCGAAGGCCGTCCTCGGCCAGGGCCCGGCGCGGCATGACCATCGGGATCTGCTGCAACGCCCGGGCGTGCGCCAGGCAGGCCTCGGCGCTGTCGAAGGCATCGAGTTGCTGCAGGACGCGGCGCTGGACGTTCATCAGACGCAGCCCGCGCACCGGAGCCAGCGCCTCGGCCGGCCGCAGCCAGAAATGCTCCACGGTTTCACGTCCGTCGGGGCGGGCCTGCTGCCTGGCTGGTGCCAGTGCGACGAAGAAACGGGTGTCGAAGCGCCGCGGCATGCCGGGTGGCGTGAGCCAGTGGGCAAAGTACGCGAGCCGGTCGACCGCCAGCTGCCAGCCGCGTTCGGCACACAGCGCGAGCAGCGATTGGGCGCCCTCTTCCGTGGTGGCCCGCAGCGCCGAGATCTCGCCGTCGGCCAGGTGGTCGAGCGTGACCGGGCGGCCATCGGCCCCGCGGGCGAACAACAGGCCGGCCTCCTCGAAGCACTCCCGGATCGCCGCGGCATAGAAGTCGAGTCCATCGGCCGGCAACGCCAGCCGCCGGCTCGCCATGGCGTCGTCGAGACCGGCGCAGCGCGGATGCAGCAGCCGGTCCCGAGGATCCACGCCGCCGCCGGGAAAGACGCTGGCGCCGCTGTTCTGGTCGCCTTCCTTCTCGGCGCGGCGCAGCATCAGGACCTCGAGGCCATCGACTCCGTCGCGCAGGACGATCAGCGTGGCCGCGAAGCGGATCGGGCGCTTCGGCGCCGGTGAGGAGGATGTGGAGGCTGGAATCATTCGAGGTGGGCTGCCGTTTTACCAGCTTCGCGCCTCGTCTGGAGAGGGGAGGAATCAAGCCGCCGATTGCGCCACACTCCCGCGCGTCGACGGAGATTCATTTGGTCAAGAAGATTCAACTCAACGAGGAACAATGGCGCACGCTGCAAGCCCTGCTCGAGGCCCACGCGCGGCGCTCGCCGACCGATTCGATCAGCGTGTCCGAGCGCCTGCTCTCGAACGGCCTGGTCGGCCGCGACCGGCAGGGCGGCAAGTTCCTGACCGAGCAGGGCCTGGAACGCCTCAACCAGGGCCGCTGAGACCGCGGCCGGCGGCGCCGCTGCGCTCAGACCGGCGCCGGGCCGCCCCAAGCCGGTCTGCGCCCCCTCGGGGGGCAGCGAAGCACACGCAGTGACGAGCGGGGGGGCCAGGCGGGCGCCGGGCCGCCCCAAGCCGGTCTGCGCCCCCTCGGGGGGCAGCGAAGTACACGCAGTGACGAGCCGGGGGCTTCAGTCGGCGAGGCTCAAGCCTTGCCGGTCGATGCTGTCGACGATCTCGCGCAGCGAATTGCGGCCCAGCCGCGACAGCGCGAACAGCTTGCGCGCCGGCAGCCGGACCAGGTCACGCACGGTGTTGAGTTCGTTGACGCGCAGCAGGTTGGTGGTGCGCTCGCACAGCCGCAGCACCGCGATGTCGGCGTCGAGGAGCGGGTCGGCGGAGAAGGCAGGGTTGGGGGGTTGCATGGTGAGGCCTCCTGAATACATTGGCTGGAACTCGCACAGTTCATGCCATCCTTCGGCACCCCGTTTTCGCTGGGAATCCTCTGCAAAATCAATGCTTCGCCTGAAACGAGAACAACGTATCTGTATTTTTTTCAGGCAATTGATCTCCTTTCATACAGGGTTTTCCAGAATCCCCTGCCTCAACCCAGACGCTCGCCGATGAAGTCGAGGAAACAGGTGATTCGCGCCGTCAGCTGGGTGTTGCGGTAATACACGGCATTGATCGGCTGACGCACCTCCACGGTGTCCCGCGCGAGCAGTTGCACCAGGTCGCCGCGGGCGCAGTCGGCGGCGGTCATGAAGTCGGCCAGGCAGACGATGCCCGCTCCCGCCAGCGCCAGCTGGCGCAGCGTCTCGCCGCTCGACGCGGTGAGCGCCGGCGCGATGGGCCATTCGTCGCCGTGCGGCCCGCGCAGCGGCCACCGGTTGAGCGACTCGGGCTGCGTGAAACCCAGCAGCGTGTGGCGCGCGAGGGCCGCCACGTTCTTCGGCCGGCCGCGCTCGGCGAGGTACGCTGCGCTGGCCAGCACCCGCAGCCGGCTGGTGGCGATCGGGCGGGCGTGCAGCGTCGAGTCGCGCAGGGCGCCGATGCGGATCGCGATGTCGGTGCGGCGCTCCAGCAGGTCGATGTTGAGTTCGTCGCTGTCGAGTTCCAGCTCGATCTGCGGATAGGCGCGCCGGAACGCCGGCACCAGCGGAACGATGGCATGCAGCATGAAGGGCGACGCCGCATTGACGCGCAGGCGCCCGGCGGGCTGCTGGCGCCGCGCGGCCATCTGCTCCTCGGCGTCGTCGATCGCCATCAGGATCGCGCGCGCATGGGCGAGGAAGGCACGGCCCTCCTCGGTGAGTTCGAGCCGGCGCGTGGTCCGTCGCAGCAGGGTGGTGGCCAGCTTGCGCTCCAGACGGCCCAGCGCCCGGCTGATGCCCGAGACGGTCTGGCCGAGTTGCTCGGCCGCAGCGGTGATCGAGCCTCCATCGACCACGGCCGCGAAGGCCTGCAGTTCTTCCACCGTGGTCTTCAAGGGTCCGCTTCCATCTCTATTGTTGATTTCAAGTCAAATATATTGTGATTGGAACTGCGTTTTTCTGCAAAGGTCCTGCCGCCACACTCGCACCCTGTTTCCAAGGAGTGCATTCATGCCCATTGCTTTGCTGGCGCTGACCCTCAGCGCCTTCGCCATCGGGACGACCGAGTTCGTGATCGTCGGCCTGATCCCCACCATCGCGGCCGACCTGCAGATCGGCCTGCCCTCGGCCGGCCTGCTGGTAAGCCTCTACGCGCTCGGCGTCGCCATCGGCGCGCCGGTGCTGACCGCGCTCACCGGCAAGCTGCCGCGCAAGGCGCTTCTGCTGGGCCTGATGGCGCTCTTCACGCTCGGCAACCTGCTGGCCTGGAAGGCGCCGGGCTACGAGACGCTGATCGCGGCGCGCATCCTGACCGGGCTCGCGCACGGCGTCTTCTTCTCGATCGGATCGACCATCGCGACCGGCCTGGTACCCAAGGACAAGGCCGCCAGCGCGATCGCGATCATGTTCACCGGGCTCACCGTGGCGCTGGTCACCGGCGTGCCGCTGGGCACCTTCATCGGCCAGCATTTCGGTTGGCGCGAGACCTTCCTCGCGGTCTCGGCGCTGGGCGTGGTGGCCTTCGTCGGCAGCGCGCTGTTCGTGCCGAATAACATCCGCCACACGCCGCCGGCCTCGCTGGCGCAGCAGTTCCGCGTGCTGGGCGAACCGCGCCTGCTGCTGGTGTACGCCAAGACCGCGATCGGCTACGGCGGCTCCTTCATCCCCTTCACTTTCCTGGCGCCGATCCTGACGCAGGTGTCGGGCTTCAGCCCCGGCGCGGTCGGCGGCGTGATGCTGGTCTACGGCCTTTCGGTGGCGGCCGGCAACATCTGGGGCGGCAAGCTGGCCGACCGGCTGGGCCCGATTCCGGCGCTGAAGATCATCTTCGCGCTGCTCGCGGCCGTGCTGCTGCTGCTGAGCTTCACGGCGCCGCACAAGTGGCTCGCACTGGCCACCGTGCTGCTGTGGGGCGCGGTCGCCTTCGGCAACGTGCCCGGACTGCAGGTGTACGTGGTGCAGCAGGCCGAGCGCTACACGCCGGATGCGGTGGATGTCGCCTCCGGCCTCAACATCGCGGCCTTCAACCTCGGCATCGCCGGCGCCGCCTGGGCCGGCGGTCTGGTCGTCACGCACCTGGGCCTGATCCACGCCGGATGGATCGGCGCCCTGGTGGTGCTGGTCGCGCTGGCCCTGACCGCCTGGAGCGGGCGGCTCGACCGCACGCGCTGCGCTTCTCCCTCCATCCATTTCAACCACCCCAGGACCAGTTCATGACAAACGGCACGCTTCCTCTTTTCGGCCTCGGCACCTTCCGCCTCCAGGGCCAGGCGGCGATCGATTCGGTCGCGACCGGCCTCGAACTCGGCTACCGCGCCATCGACACCGCGCAGATCTACGGCAACGAGGCCGAGGTCGGGCAGGCCATGGCGCAAAGCGGCGTGGCGCGCGACGCGATCTTTCTGACGACCAAGATCTGGACCGAGAACTACGGCGGCGACCAGCTGGTCGCCAGCCTGAAAGACAGCCTCGCGAAACTGCGCACCGACCATGCCGACCTGGTGCTGATCCACTGGCCCTCCCCGGGAGATGCGGTGCCGGTGGCCGAGTTCATGGGCGCGCTGGCCGAAGCCAAGCGCCAGGGCCTGGCCAGGCAGATCGGGGTGTCGAACTTCAACATCGCGCTGATGCGCGAGGCGATCGCGGCGGTCGGCGCCAAGGAGATCGCGACCAACCAGGTCGAGCTGCATCCCTATCTGCAGAACCGCAAGGTGGCGGCGTTCGCCAGCAGCCTGGGGATCGCAATCACCTCCTACATGACGCTGGGCTACGGCGCGGTACTCAAGGACCCGGTGATCGAGCGCATCGCTGCGGCGCATGGCGCGACCGCCGCGCAGGTCGCGCTGGCCTGGGCCTTGCAGTTGGGCCATGCTGTGATCCCCTCGTCGACGCAGCGCGCCAACCTCGAAAGCAATCTGCGCGCGCAACGGCTTCGGCTCAGCCAGGACGACATGGCGCAGATGGCGGCGCTCGAGCGCAACGGCCGGCTGGTCAGTCCCGAGGGCCTGGCCCCGCGCTGGGACTGAGCTCACATCGGCCTGACTTCGAGCGCATTGTCGACGGTGGTCACGCCCTGGACGCTGCCGGCGAGTTCGCTGGCGCGGTCCTTGGCCGCGGCGCTGGGCGCCGGGCCGCGCAGGTGCACCACGCCGCGCTGGGTGTCGACATCGATGCGGCTGGCGCTCAGTTCGGCGTCGCGGGCCAGGGCCTTGCTGACCGACAGGGTGATGGCGGCATCGTCGATCCCGGCCACCGCGGCGGTGCCGGCGTTCTTGATCGCATCCTTGACGGCCTTGGCATCCTGCCTGGTTTCGGGCGAGGTCACGAAGGCCCGGGTCTTGTCGCGTGCCGTTTCAGCCAGTTCGGCGGCCTTGTTGCCGGCGGCGGCGGCGGTCCGTTCGGCTTCGTTCGCGGATCGCTCGCTGCAGGCGGCCAAAGCCATGAGGGCGAGGCCCAGCGCCAGCGCTTTCAGTCGGAAGTGATTCGAAGCGTGCATGCCGGCAGCTTAGGCCGGCGGATCGGTGGCGACCCGCCGATGGCGCCGCAAGCGCCTGTAGGCCGACAGCGCATCGCCGGCCTCAGCGCAAAGGGAAGCGCCTCAGCATCGTTCTTCCGAGCGAGGTGATCTCGTTGACCATGGCCGGCGGCTGGGTGTAGCCGTCCAGCGTGCGCAAGGGCTTGGGGATCGTGGCCCTGATATGCCCCGCCATGCTGAGCACGCGCACGGCGTCGACCTCCGCACCTGCAGTGACGGCGACGGGCAGTTGTTCGGCTGCCAACCGATGGAGTAGGTACATGGCCACGGGCCACAGTATGCCGCGTGCGTCCTTACGCGCTGCTTAAACTCAGCGGACCACTTCGATGCGAACACCATGCAGATCCAGGAAGCCGTCGCCAGCCGCCACTCCATCCGGGCCTTCCTGCCCACGCCGGTCGACGGCGAAGCGATCCGCCGGGTCTTGAGCGCGGCGGCCCGCGCGCCATCGGGCGGCAACCTGCAGCCCTGGCACATCGACGTGCTCGCGGGCGACCCGCTCGCGGCGCTGCGGGCGACCCTGCGCGAGAAGCTGTCGCGGGGCGACGAAGCCGAAGCGGCCGAGTACGACATCTATCCGCCGTCCTTGCGCGCGCCCTGGCGCGACCGGCGCTTCCAGGTCGGCGAAGCCATGTATGCGCGGCTCGGCATCCCGCGCGAGGACAAGGCGGCCCGGCGCCGCTGGTTCTCCCGCAACTTCGACTTCTTCGGTGCGCCGCTGGCGCTGTTCTGCTCGGTCGATCGCAGCATGGGCCCGCCGCAGTGGTCGGACCTGGGCATGTACCTGCAGACCGTGATGCTGCTGCTGCGCGGCGAGGGCCTGGACAGCTGCGCGCAGGAGTGCTGGGCGATCTACCCGCAGACCGTCGGCGCGGCGATCGCGCTGCCGGCCGATCGCATGCTGTTTTGCGGCATGGCGATCGGTCATCGCGATCCGGACCACGCGGTCAATGGCCTGGTGAGCGAGCGCGCGCCGCAAGCCGAATGGCTGAGCTTCAAGGGGATCTGAGGCAGCGCCTCAACGCCCCGGCTGCGGATCGCCAAAGCGCGGCGCCCGCCGCTCGACGTTCGCGCGCACCGCCTCGGTCTGGTTGGCGCTGCCGATCAGCGCCTTCTGTTCGAGCGACTCGGCCAGCAGCAGTTCGGCCGCGCCCGGCACCATCGCGGCGTTGAGCAGCCGCTTGCCGGCGCGGATCGCATCAGGACTCTTCTGGGCAATCTCGTGCGCCATCGCCAGTGCCTCAGCCAGCGGATCGGCCGCGGCACGCGTCGCGAAGCCGAGCGCCACGGCCTCCTGACCCGAGAAGTTGCGCCCGGTGAAAGTCAGCTCGCGCACCACGTCGTCGCGCGCCAGTTCGCGCATCAGCACGATGCCGCCCATGTCGGGCACCAGGCCCCACTTGATCTCCATCACCGACATCTTCGTGTCCGGCGCGACCAGCCGCACGTCGGCACCCAGCGCCACCTGGAAGCCGCCGCCGAAGGCCACGCCGTGCACCGCGGCGATCACCGGCACCGGCACCTGGCGCCAGACCATGGCCACCTGCTGCGCCGCATTCGACATGCCGTGGGTGCGCACCATGATGTCGGCGCTGGCGGCGCCCTCCCCGATCACCGACGACGCGGCGCCGTCCCCCATGCGTTCGAAGGACTTCATGTCGAGCCCGGCGCAGAAGGCCTTGCCGCGGCCGGCCAGAACCACCGCCCGCACCGCCGGGTCGTCGCGCAAGCGGGTGCCGGCGTCGATCAGGGCGTCGAACATGGCCGGGTCGAGCGCGTTCATCTTGTCTGCGCGCGCCATGTGAAGTTCGACCACGCCGTCGGCGTGGCGGATGGATTCGATGCGGTCGTTCACGGGGTCTCCTGTGCTGTTCGGTTGAGCTTCGGTGGAGCGAGTATGGAGGCTCGGCGATGATGCGGCTGTCGCCCAGTCAACAGAGAAGCCCTCATGCCCATCGCCCGCCGCCAGCTCCTTCGTTCCGGGACCGCGGCCGCCCTGGTCGCCCTGGTGGGCGAGGCGCGCGCGCGGCCGGCGGGGGACGGTCGCCTCGGCTTCGAATCCGTGCCCGCCACCCTGCGCGATGCCGTCACGGTGCCGCCCGGCTACGAGGCGCAGGTCCTCTACCCGTGGGGCGCGCCGACCGGCATCGCGGGCGCCATGCCGGCCTTCGCGCCCGACGCCTCGAACAGCGCCGCCGATCAGGCGCTGCAGGCCGGCATGCACCACGACGGCATGCACTTCTTCGCGCTCGACGGTCGCGCCGACCGCGGCCTGCTGGTGATGAACCACGAGTACACCGACGAGCAACTGCTGCATCCGGAGGGCGCCCGGCCGATGACCGCCGACAAGGCCCGCAAGTCGCTGCATGCGATGGGCGTCTCGGTGATCGAGGTCGAACTCGCGTCGGGCGGCTGGCGCCAGGTCCTGCCGTCCCGCTACGCCCGCCGCATCCACGGCCACACGCCGATGCGCATCGCCGGTCCCGCCAGAGGCAGCCCGCTGATGCGCACCGCCGCCGATCCGGCCGGCGAACGGGTCCACGGCACCTTCGCCAATTGCGCGATGGGCGTCACGCCCTGGGGCACCTACCTGAGCTGCGAGGAGAACTTCCAGGTCTACTTCGGCGCCTCGAAGGAGTCGCTGCCGCAGCCCGGCGCGGCGCAGCAGCGCTACGGGCTCGGCGCCGGCTCCTGGGTCGACTACTGGCGCGTCGACGAACGCTTCGACCTCGCGAAGAACCCGAACGAATCGAACCGCTTCGGCTGGGTGGTCGAGATCGATCCCTTCGACCCGTCGTCCACCCCGGTCAAGCGCACAGCCCTCGGCCGCAAGCACCAGGAGAGCGCCACCTGCACGCTGACCAAGGACGGCCGGCTCGCGGTCTACATGGCCGACGACTCGAACTTCGAGTACGTCTACAAGTTCGTGAGCCGCGACAAGGTGCGGACCGGCAGCGATGCGGCATCGCGGGCCGCCAATCGCGACCTGCTCGACCAGGGCACGCTCCACGTCGCGCGCTATGACGACGACGGCCGCGGCCGATGGCTCGAACTGCGGCACGGCCTCGGCGGCGTCGATGCCGACAGCGGCTTCGCCGGCCAGGCCGAGGTGCTGATCCATGCGCGGCGGGCGGCCGACATCGTCGGCGCAACGCGCATGGACCGGCCCGAGTGGATCGCAGTCGATCCGGCGAGCGGCGATGTCTATGTCGCGCTGACCCACAACGTGTCGCGCGGCCGGCCCGGCATGCCGGCGGCCGATGGCGCCAACCCGCGCGCCGGGAACATCTTCGGCGGCATCCTGCGCTGGCGCGAGGCCGGCGGCGATGCGGCCGCCACCTCCTTCGCATGGGACCACTTCGCGCTGGCCGGCGACCCCGAGCTGCCGGGCGCCGGCGCGCGCTACCCGAGCGCCGACGCCGACCCCTTCGGCTGCCCGGACGGCCTGTACTTCGACAGCGGCGGTCTGCTGTGGATCCAGACCGACATGAGCGGCCGCGCCATCGGCCAGGGGCCGATGGCCGCGCTGGGCAACAACCAGATGCTGTGCGCCGACCCGCTGAGCGGACGCATCAAGCGCTTCCTGGTCGGGCCCAGCGGCTGCGAAGTCACGGGCTGCGTGCTGACGCCCGACCGTCGCAGCCTGTTCGTCAACATCCAGCACCCGGGCGAGACCCGCGAAGGCGCGAGCGGCACGCCCAACAGCGCCTGGCCCGACGGCACGACACCCGGCAGCGCGCGGCCGCGTTCGGCGACCGTGGTGGTGCGCCGGCGCGACGGCGGTATCGTCGGAACCTGACAGTCCGGAGAGAGGAAGAAGGAAAAATGCCCATCCGCATCGTTCGCCTCGGCAGCGACCGCGCACCCGGCGAGGGCCTGCGCATCGGCACCGTGCGCCGCCCGCCGCGCGGCGTGCCCAAGGCCGAGTTCGCGTCGCAGAACTGGTACGACGTCTGGTACCCCAATCTCGCTCCCTCGGTCGAGACCATGAAGCAGGCGCAGGCCGCCGTCGCCTCGGGCGCGCCCGCGCAGTGGGCCGCCTTCGGGCGCAAGTACAAGAGCGAGATGGCCGAGGCGGACGCGAGCCGCAGCCTGGACCTGCTGGCCGCGCTGTCGCATCAGAGCGCCCTCTCGGTCGGCTGCTATTGCGAGGACGAGGCGCGTTGCCATCGTTCCTTCCTGCGCGCGCTGCTGGCGGAACGCGGCGCGCACATCGCGGATTGATCGAGGCCGCTCAGCGGCGCCGAGACTGCAAGCACCACCACCCGAGGGAGCACTCAACAATGCCGAGACACCGCGTCAGATCCGTCCTGTCGGCCTCCGGCATGGCAGGTGGCCTCACTGCGGCCCAGCGGCACAGCGAGCGCGCCGTGTTCGCGGCATTCGCCTATGACTGCCTGCTCATTCCGCCCTATCTCTGGGTGGCGATCCAGGTCGACTCGATCACCATGATCGGCGAGTGCCTGCGCGGCGTGCTGATGGTCAGCGTCGCCTTCGCCTCCTGGCTCACGCTGCGCCGCATTCATCGCCGGCAGACCGCGGGCTACGATTTCGGGCTCGGCAAGCAGGAGCAGATCCTGTCGCTCATGGTGGCCGTGCTGCTGCTGGTCAGCGCCGGCTTCGTGATCTGGAAGGCGGCCACCAAGCTGCCGGAGGCCGGCGACGGCATCGGCGTGCTGAACGCGGTGGCGGTCGCGATGGTCCTGTTCAACCTGTTCGCCAACGTCGCGCCGATCCCGCCGCTGATGCGCGCGCTGCGCGAGAACCCGTCGGTGATCGTGCGCACCCAGCTGCGGGCCAAGATCACCAAGACGGTCGGTTCGTCGATCGTCGTGGCCTCGGTCGCGGTCGCCCAGCTCGGCAGCAATCCGATGGTGTCGCTCTGGGCCGACCGTGCCGGTGTCGCGATCGTCGTGCTGGTCACCTTGCGGGCCACCTACGACCTGCTCCGCACGGCTCTGCCCGACCTGCTCGACCGCACCCTCGACGAGCCGCTGCAGCACCGCATCAACCGCGTGCTGGCCGAGCACTTCGAGGGCTACGACAGCATCGAATGGTGCCGCAGCCGGCAGTCGGGCTCGCTGGTCGAGATCGATATCGGCCTCGGCTTCCCGGCCGATCGCGCTTTCGGCGAGGTCGCCGCGTTCGCGCGCCGGGTCGTCGACCGGATCGAACGCGAGATCCCGAACAGCGAGGCGACGGTGACGCCGGTGCTGCCGGGCGGCCTCACTCCGGCTGGATGCCCGCCTCCTTGACGACCTTGCCCCACTTGGCGAGGTCGGTCTTGATCAGCGCGGCGTACTCCTGCGGCGTTCCGCCCTGGATCTCGATGCCCGCAGCCTCCAGCTTGGCCCGCACATCGGGCAGTTTCAGCGCCGCGTTGATCTCGGCATTGAGCTTGGCGACGATCGCCTTGGGCGTGCCGGCCGGCGCCAGGAAGCCGCCGTTCGTGTTGGCGTCGTAGCCCTTGAACCCCTGCTCCTCGGCGGTCGGCACATCGGGCAGCGAGGTGCTGCGCTTGCGGGTCGACACCGCGACGGCGCGGACGTTGCCGGCCTTCACCTGCGACTGGATGGCGCTGATGGTGTCGATGTAGAGCGCGGTGCGCCCGGCCAGCAGATCCGGATGGGCCGCCGAGGAACCCTTGTAGGGCACGAGCAGCATCTGCGCGCCGCTGGCCATGCGGAACATCTCGGCGGCCATTTCCTGCGCGCTGCCGCGACCCGAGGTGGCCACCTTGGCCTGCTCCGGATGGGCCTTCATCCAGGCCACGAACTCGGGCAGCGTCTTGGCGGGAATCTGCGGATAGATGGCGAACACCAGGGGCACCTCGTGCGTGTAGACGATCGGCTCGAAGCTCTTCTCGGGATCCCAGCCCAGGTTCTTGAACAGGAACTTGTTGGTGTTGTGGCTGCCGCCCACGATGCCAATGGTGTAGCCGTCGGGCGCCGCCTTCGCGAGGACGTCGGTGCCGAGGTTGTTCGATGCCCCGGGCCGGTTGTCGACCACCACCGGCTGGCCCATCGACAGCGCGAGCTTGTCGCCGACGACGCGGGCAATGGTGTCGATCGCGCCGCCCGGCGGGGCCGGCACGATGATCTTGATCGCATGGGTCGGATAGGCCTGGGCCGATGCGAGGGTCGGCACCATGGCCAGGGATGCCGAGACGGCAAGGATCTTGAAGAGGGGCGTGAATTTCATGGTTGTCTCCGTTTGCTGTGGGGTCGAATCGTCTCTAGCCGCGCCCGACGAAGGGCATGGCGCTGGCCATGACGGTCATGTTCAGCACGTTGGCACTCAACGGCAGCGCGGCGATGTGACGCACGGCGTCGGCCACGTGCTTGGCGTCCATCATGGGTTCGGGCGCGACCGTGCCATTGGCCTGCAGGACCCCGCGCGTCATCCGCTCGGACAACTCGGTCAGTGCATTGCCGATGTCGATCTGGCTGGCCACGATGCCGAATGCCCGGCCGTCCAGCGCCAGGGCCTTGGTCAGGCCCGACACCGCATGCTTGCTGGCGGTGTAGGGCGCGGTGAAGGGACGCGGCGTGTGCGCCGAGATCGAGCCGTTGTTGATGATGCGTCCACCCTGCGGCGACTGACGGCGCATCAGTCCGAAGGCCGCACGCGCGCACAGGAACACGCCGGTCACGTTGGTGTCGAGCACGCTGAACCACTTCTCCAGCGGCAGTTCGTCCATCGGCAGCGCGGGGGCGTTGACGCCGGCGTTGTTGAACAGCAGGTCCAGGCGGCCGAAGCGGCCTTCGATGGCGTCGAACAGCGCCTGCACGCTGGCGGGATCGGTCACGTCGGTGGGCACGGCCATGGCGGTCAGGCCCCGCGCCTCGGCCTCGGCCGCCAGCGCCTGCAGGGGCTCGGCGCGGCGGCCGGCCAGCACGACGGCCCAGCCGTCCTCCAGCAGGCCAAGGGCCGCGGTGCGGCCGATGCCGCTGCCTGCGCCGGTGACCAGGGCGATCTTCTTGGAAGGGGTTGCGCTCAAGGGGAAGTCTCCTGATGGGGTGATGCGAAAAGGTGGGCGGCAGGAACGGATGCAGGCGCGCGGTCGACGGTCATGGAGAAGCGGCCGATGTCCGCCACACCCGCGCTCAGAACATCGCCGGGCGCGAGCGCGCCCACGCCGGCGGGCGTGCCGGTGAAGATCAGGTCGCCGGGCGCGAGCGTCACCGACCTCGACAGCATGGCGACCAGTTCGGGCACCGGCCACAAGAGTTCGGACAAGTCGGCGCGCTGGCGCTCGACGCCGTTGACCACCAGCCACACGGCGCCCTGCCGCGGGTGGCCGCACGCCGTAGCCGGCACGATCGGCGTGCAGGGGGCCGAGTGGTCGAAGGCCTTGGCGGCCTCCCAGGGCCCCCCGGCACCCTTGGCCTGCTGTTGCAGGTCGCGCCGCGTGAGATCCAGTCCGGCGGCATAGCC
>Ga0247820_10001277_pt1 | contig 14185 bp, 12 predicted proteins | sample 13C_Glucose_Day1_2_FD_192480 | JGI IMG/M metagenome (GOLD analysis project Ga0247820, IMG submission 192480) | Soil microbial communities from agricultural site in Penn Yan, New York, United States - 13C_Glucose_Day14 | ecosystem: Environmental > Terrestrial > Soil > Agricultural land | place...
GCGCGGGCCCTCGGTTCGTAATGAACGATGCTCTGCCTAAAGAGCGGACCATCGGATGAGCCTCCAAAGGGTATCGGCTTTTCACGTCCGGTGCTCTAGAAGCGGTCTGCCCTGTAAGGGGACGGATCAATGGTCGGTTTCCTGTTCGCGGCGATATCGGCGATCAGAAGTCCCGTGGTCGAGCCCCCGATCAGCCCGGTCTGGCCGTGCCCAAACGCGAGAACAGCGTTCGAGTGCCGAGGGGAGCGCCCGATCACCGGCAGGGAATCGGGTGTCGCCGGCCGATGACCCATCCATGTGGAGATCGGTTCTCCGGTTATGCCCGGGAAATAGCGCCTCGCGAGCCGCCCGAGCATGGCGGCACGGCGCTCGTTCATCGGCGCGTCGAGGCCGGCGATCTCCGCCGTTCCGGCAACTCGAAGGCCCTGCTCCATCGGCGTCATCATGATTTTCGTGGCCAGGGGATAGAGCGGACGTGTCGGACCCGGCGTCGGCATGGATAGCATCACGTGGTACCCGCGCATGCTCTCAAGTGGAATCCTGAGCCCGAGCCGCCCGGCCAGACGCCGAGACCAGGCGCCGGCCGCAATCACCACCAGATCGCAGGGCATGGCGCCGGACTCCTTCACGACGGCACGAACCGTCCCGTCCTCCTGCTCAAAATCCTTCACAGCCGCACGGACGAACTGTCCACCGTTTCGGGCAACGCCTTCGGCGATCGCCGCCACGAGGCGATGAGGATTGCTGCAATGACCAGCATCGGGAAGGTAGATTGCCTTCGTGAATTGGGGTCCCAGTGACGGTTCCAGTTCCTTGATCTCGTCGGGCTCCAGGATCTCCGAGCGGATGCCGAGCGCGGCCCTTAGTTCCCGACCGAGCGCATCCTTCGCGAAGGCCGTCTCGCTTTCGTAGAGATAGAGCTGGCCGGAGACATGAAGCAGGCTTCCGGCATCGACGCCGAGGAGCGACCGGTAATGTTTGAAGCTGTCGGCGTGCAGTGCGCGAAGCCCCTTCGCGACTGCGTCGACGCGCGGCCGGGTGCCCGCCGCAATGAACCTGGCGAGCCACGGCAGAGCGCGGGGCAGATAGCGCCAGTCGATCCACAGCGGACTGTCCGGGTCGGTGATCCAGGACGCCGCCTGCCGCACGATGCCCGGCGTGGACAGGGGCACCACGGAGCCCGGCCCGATGCTTCCGGCATTGCCGAAGGAGCATCCCTCCCCCGGCGGCACCGGATCGTAGACTGTGACGGAGTGTCCATCCCGCTGAAGGAAGGCAGCGCACGAGACCCCGATGACGCCTGCTCCGACGATGGCGATGTTGGCCAAGACCCTCTCCTTCAAAGTGGCAGATGCACCCCACGGCCGCTTCGCCTGGCCTGCGAGATGACCTCGACCGCGACCGCCAGATCGGCCAGCGCGAAGCCGGGAAACAGGAACATGGCGCGCTGCTGCCGATCCGTGCGGCCGGCAGCCGTCCCGCTTACCAGGGACGCCAGATCCGCATGAAAGGGCCCCGGGTGACGGAGCTTGGCGCGATTGGCGGGATCAGCCGCCTGGGCGTGATCGTCGGTGGCCAGGATCTCGACGCTTCCGAGCGTCTCGCCGCGCCAGGGGCGTCCAAGGTCGACCGCGGCGACGAAGCAGCCGGGTCTCAGAAGCGAGGCATCGAGGAACGGTTCGAGGCCGGGCTGCGCCGGGACTGTCGTGACGACCACGTCGCAGGCGAGCGCTTCGTCGGGACTCTCCGCCACGCGGGCATCGAAGTCTGTCTCCCGCGCGGATGCGGCCAGCCTTTCCGCCGACGAGCGGCTGCGCGAGCTGCACACGGCTTCGCCGAGCCCGGGCAGCACGTCCCGCAGGCCGGCGAGATGCCCATGGGCCTGGGCGCCGCAACCGACGAACCCGATGGAGGCGCTGTCGGGACGGGCGAGATGGCGGGCCGCCAAGGCCGACATCGCGGCCGTGCGCAGGACCGTCAGGCTGGTTCCGTCCATCACCGCGACCGGAACGCCGGTGGTGAAGTCGCTCACCACGATCAATCCCGTGACGTTCGGCAGGCCGCGCCGGTCGTTGTCGGCCGAAACCCCGACCCACTTCGTCGCCGCGTATGGCGGATCGGGCATGGCGGCGCAGAGGGACTGGAAGAAGTGTCCCGGGCCGAGCGGCAGGGTGAGCTTCGGCTGAACGTGCGTTCGTCCCTCGGCGTGGCGCAGGAAGGCCCGTGCAAGCGCCTCCCGCGCGGCGCGCGGCGTGATCCCGAGCGCCGCGATGTCTCCAGCCGAAAGATAAAGAAGGCTCCCCATGCCCTTCACTCCTCCCGGCCGGAAGACGCCGGTGCATCGAATTCATGCGCGAGTTTGTCCGAGACCTGAACCTCTTTCCTGAAGCGCCCGATGGAAAAGGCCTCGATGGGCGTGTCGGTGCTGCCGTCTGCGATCAAATCGGCCAGCACCGCCCCGACTCCGGGCCCCACCTGGAAACCGTGCCCGCAGAACCCGAAGGCATGGAACAGTCCCGGAGCCGTTGCGCTCTCCCCGATGACGGGCAGCATGTCGGGAAGGTAGCCCTCGATGCCGGACCAGACGCGGATGACCTGCGCCGATTTCAGGAACGGGGCGATTCGTACCAGATTGCGCATTCCGTTGAGCGTCTTCTGCGGGGGCACGGGCGCCCGGTTGAGCACCGGATCCGCAGCGGTCCGTGGGTAGCCAGCGAAAATGACGTTTCCCCGCGGGATCTGCCGGAAGATGACGGATCCGCTCACCGCCTGGACGGACGGCACGACCCGGTAGGGAATGGGCTCAGTGACGAATTGCGGCGGCCCGGCCGCGAACATGGGAGCCGTCTCGCCGAAGGCCTCGGCAAGGGACAGGGCCCATGCGCCGGCCGCGTTCACCACCGAGGCGCAGCTCACCACGAGCCCGGTATCGGTCTCGACTGCGAAACCACCGCCGTTGCGACGTACCCGAGTGACGCACGCATGCTCGACGATCTCGGCGCCGAGGCGCTGCGCGGCGCGAGCGACGGCCGGCGATACGACACGAGGATTGGCGGTGGCGTCCCGCACCGAATACGTCGCCGCCTGAAGCCCCTCACCCAGCCATGGCCAGCGACGCCGGAGCTCACTCCGGCCGATCCGTTCGATGACGAGGCCATGTCCTTCGGCGACCCGAGCGTGCTGCTCCAGCTTTTCCCGCTCGGCCTCGTTCGTCGCTACGTAGAGGTGGCCGGTTCTCTCGAACTCGCAGCTGTCCCCGATCAGGCTTGTGATTTCCTCCCAGATCGTCTGCGACCTCAAGGAGAGCGGGTACTGCCCCGGGTAGCGCCCCTGGAGGCGCAGATTGCCAAAATTGACCCCGCTCGACTGCGCGCCGACGACGCCTTTCTCGATGAGGATCACCCGCAATCCGCGCCTGACCAGGAAGAATGCCGCCCAGGTCCCAATGAGCCCGCCCCCGACGATGACGATCTGTGCCATCTTCATCGTCATTGCTCCAGTTCCGACGCTGCATGGAGAGGAATGGGCTTCACCGGCGCCTGCACGCGCAAGCGGCCAACGTCCGCGACGGGCTCTCCGCAGGCTGCCGCCACGATCTCCTGCAGGGCCGGCCCGCAGAAGCGGCCCTGGCAGCGGCCCATGCCGCAGCGCGTCAGGGCCTTGACGCGGTTGACCTCGCGCGGGCCGAGTGGCGCCCTGATGGCGGCCCGGATGTCTCCCGCCGTCACGGCCTCGCACCGGCACACGATGGTCTCGTCCGGAAGGGCTGCTGCCTGCGCGACCGGCCAGGCGAAAGCCTGGGCCAGTCCCCGCTGAAAGCGCCTCAGGCGACCGACCTGCCGCCGCAGGCGTGCCGGCTCCTGCCCGGGCGACGGCCGGCCCCTATCCGCGAGCAGCGCGTGGGCCGCAAGCGCGCCACTCGCCTCCGCAGCGTCGGCACCGCCGATCGCCATCCCGTCACCGGCCAGATAGAGATCTGGTCCGGCCCGTCCGTCGGCGTCCGTCTCCGGCAGCCAGAGCCGGAACACCGGATCAAACCAGAAGCGCGCTCCGGCGAGCTCTGCCAGTTGCGTCTCGGGCTTCAGGCCGTGACCGTAGGCGACCGCATCGCAGGAAATGAACCGCTCGCGCCCACGGCCATACCTGATCCGAACACCCTCGACGCGCTCCCTTCCGTCTATCGCGAGCGGCGTCGCTCCTTCGATCACCGGAATGCCAGCCCTGCGCAGAGCCGCGCGGTACAGGATCCCCCGGGCCAGCGTGCGCGGGCTCGCGGCGAGATTGCGCAGGGCGGTGAGCTTTGCGGAAAACGGGGTCGTATCGACGACCGCTGCGATCGACGCGCCCGACTTGTGGTACTGGAACGCGGCAAGGAGCAGCAACGGGGAGCTGCCGAGGAAGGCGATCCGGTTGCCGATCAGGCATCCCTGGTCCTTGAGGATCACCTGGGCGCCGCCGAGGGTGAAGACGCCGGGCAAGGTCCATCCCGGCAGGGGCATGATGCGGTCGGTGGCGCCTGTCGCGAGGATCAGTGCATCGTAGGGCATCGTGCCCGCGATGCCGTCGGCCAGGATGTGGAGCGTCTTCTCATGGATGCCCCAGACGAGAGTGCCTTGCCGGTAATCGAACCGCTCGCGCAGGGAAGCGAACAGCCCGTGAAGGCGCGCGTATTTCGCCGCCTCCGTCCCCATTAGGCCCTTCATGTCAAGATCGAGATTGCGAGCAGGGGCGCGATAGCCCTGCCCTCCCGCCCTTCGTCCTTCGTCCACGAGCACGGGCCGCAGGCCCGCCTCCACGAGAACGGACGCCGCGCGAATACCGGCGGGACCGCCGCCGACGATAACCACCTCAGCCATGGACGCCGCTCCTCTCGGGATCGGTCCACACGGCCATGCCGTCGGCAGCCGGCGTGGTGCAGGCCCGCACCCGTTCACCCGCCGAGAGCCAGACCCAGCAGTCCTGACAGGCCCCCATAAGACAGAAGCCGGCGCGCGGCTCGCCGCCGAATTCGAGGTGCCGGACGGCCCTTCCGTTCAGCAGGAGCACCGCGAGCAGACTATCGCCCTCAACGGCCTCGACGGGATCCCCATCGACGGTCAGGTGCAGGGATGCGCCGCGACGGGCGGCGACCCTCACGAACTGCCCCTTGGATGTCCCATCCAGGGCTTGATCTGCCATCACTTCACCACCAGGACTTTATCGCGATGCGATAAGTTTTGTGGAATGGTAGGTTCCGCATGAAAGGGCTGTCAAGAAGACGAGCGTGAACGTTCCAGGAGGTGGGCTGGCCACTCTCGCATCGGCCCGGGAGATCGTGGAACTGATGCCCCACGCGATGATCGGCAAAAAGCTGGAGGCGCCCTCGCTTGGAACGGAAAGGCGCTGCCGTGGATGCCCGCCTGCCTGTCAGGTGCGGGAGATCGCGTGGGCCGCCGAGATGATGAGCGGCGCGAACCGCTCCACGACCTCCTCGCGGGAAAAACGCGACAGCGGGACCGCGATGTTGATGGCGCCCACCGGGCGCTCGTTTCCGTCCAGGACCGCGGCCGCGATGGAGGCGTCGCCGCGATAGAATTCCTCGAAGGCGGTGGCGAATCCCTGCTCCCGCGACAGGCGCAGCTTCCGCACGAGCTCGTTCATCGTCCACGTGGTCGAGGGGGTGATAGGCTTCCGGTCCGAGCGCTCGAGAATGGCGATAGCCTCGTCGTCGGACAGGCGCGACAGGATCGCGATACCGGGAGCAGTGCAGTAGACGGGCATCCGTGAACCGATGATCACGTCGGTGTTCAGCATGTGCCGGCTCATGAAGCGGGAGATGAAGATGATCTCGGTGTCGTCGAGGAGCGTGAGGTTGACGGTTTCCTCCGTCTCCTTCGAGAGATGCATGAGGTAGGGCATCGCGCGTTCGACGAGGCGATTGCTGCGCAGGTAGTAATAGCCCAGCTGAAGCGTCTTGGCGGTGAGTTCGAACCGCTTCGTCTCCGCATCCTTGCGCAGATAGCCCAGCCTTGTCAGGGTGTGGGTGAAGCGTTGTGCCGCACTGACGTCCATCTCGGTGGCGGCCGCGATCTGCGAAAGGCTCAGGCTCGCACTCTGGGTGTCGAAGACCGAGAAGACGCGGAAAGCCTTTTCGACCGACATCACCATGAGCGGATCCGTGGTGCGACCGCGCTTCGGCGTCGCTTCATCCTCGATCGTCTTCGTTCTGCTGCCCGCCATCCGCAAAATTCCTCCCGCCGGAACAGGCCCGATAAAAAATCCGAAGGCAGTTGACAATAGCGCCGGATTGGGCGGAACATACAATAATAACTATTGCATTGCAATAAAAGTAGGAGGTCCCGGACCATGGCCGAATTTGTCTTGAGCGAGCGGCGGGGTGCTGTCAGCATCGTCACGTTGAACCGTCCCCAGGTTCTCAACGCCTGGAATGCCGCCATGCGGGACGAACTGACCACCGCCCTGACGGCCGCGGAGGAGGACGCGGAGGTCCGCGCTATCATCCTAACCGGCGCGGGCGATCGCGCGTTCGGGGCCGGGCAGGACCTCAACGAGACCAAGACGTTCGATGCCGACCGTGCGGAGGAGTGGATCGGCGAGTGGGAGCGCCTCTACGACCGCATCCGTTCGCTGTCGAAGCCCATCATTGCGGCTCTGAACGGCGTCGCGGCCGGCTCGGCCTTCCAGGTGGCGCTCCTGTGCGACTTCCGCGTTGGCCACCCTGGCGTGACCATGGGTCAGCCGGAGATCAACTCGGGCATCGCCAGCACCACGGGCCCCTGGATCATGCGCGAGATCATCGGTCTCGCCCGTACCATCGACCTGACGCTCACGGGCCGCATGATGGATGCAGAGGAATGCTACCGCATTGGCGTGATCAGCCGTCTGGTCCCGCAGGACAAGGTGATGAGCGAGTCGATGGCTCTCGCAGAACTCCTCGCAAGCAAGCCCCCCGTCGCGATGCGACTTGACCGCCAGCGCTTCCGCGAGATGACGGGAAGCGGGTTTCCGCGACTGTCTCGCGGCCGGCATCCGCATCCAACGCGAAGCCTATGCGTCGGGAGAGCCGGCACGGATGATGGAACAGTTCTTGGCCCGCAAGGCCGCGGCGAAGAAGGGCTAAAAGCCCCCGCCACAACACGAGGGAGAGCAGGTCAGCGATCTGCGCAACAGGAGGTCGAACATGAGCGATACCATCCCGACAATGAACCGACGGCACCTGCTCAAGACGGCGGGAGGCGCTGCCCTGGCCCTCGGAATGCCCGGTCTTTCCGGCCGGGCTTTCGCGGCGACGACGATCACCGTCGCCGATCCGGGCGGCCCCTTCGGCCCGGCCTTCCGGAAGGCCTTCTACGATCCCTTCGAGAAAGCCACCGGCATCAGGGTGGTCAACGTCGCGCGTGAGGCCGAGCCCACCGCTCAGTTCAAGGCGATTGTCGAGACGAAGTCCTACACCTGGGACGTCTGCACGCTGACCGTCTCGGCGCGCGACATCCTGGCGAAACAGAACCTTCTTGAGCCAATCGGCTTCACGCGGGATGCGGCCCCTGGCCTGATGCCAGAAGCGATCTCCGAGCACTGGATGGGAACGGACGTCTACTCGACGGTCTTCGCTTACAGAAACGATCGCTTCAAGAACAATGCGCCGAAGAGCTGGGCTGATTTCTGGAACGTAGAGAAATTTCCCGGCCGCCGGTCCCTGCGCAAGAACCCCATCGATTCGCTTGAGCAGGCCCTGATGGCTGATGGCGTGAGCATCGACCAGCTTTATCCGCTCGATGTCGACAGAGCCTTCAAGAGCCTGGACAGGATCAAGCCACACATCGCCGTGTGGTGGACGGGCGGCGCACAGTCGACGCAGCTTCTGCAGAGCGGCGAGGTCGACCTGACCACGGGATGGAACGCGCGTCTACAGACAGCGATCGACGGCGGTGCGCCGGCCACGATCGTCTGGGAACAGGGGCTCTATTCCATCGAGGGATGGGCAATTCCGAAGGGCTGTCCGCGCGCAGACGCTGCGAAGCAATTCATCAAGTTCTGCTCCGCCGCCGACCGACAGGCCGCCTACACGGAGGCCCTGGCTTATGGGCCCACCAATCTCGAAGCCTATAAGAGCATCGCACCGGAGCGAGCAAAGGTGCTGCCGACTTCGCCCGAGAACCTCAAAATGATGCGTGTCGCGAACGAGAACTGGTGGAGCGAGAACCGCGCCGCCGTGACAGAACGGTTCAACAGCTGGCTTCTGACCTGACCGGGAGCCGCCGCATCGATCCGCGACCTCGCGGCTGGAGCGATGGCGCCATTCGGTAGGTCGAATGGAAGCTCATGAACAGAGTGCCGTGAGCTTCGACTTCTGCGTAATCGCTGAGCCGCGGAACGCTCTTCCGCGGCCCATTCCAGAGGCTGCAGAAACTGCTCTCATTGCAGTCTCTCAGTGGCGGGCAGCGCAAATCCGCGCTTCACAGCACCTGCACTGGCTTTGAGGCCAAGGAAGGAACACGCGACGATGACGATGGTAGCGAAGGATGGCGCGACCGCGCCGAAGCTCATCATTGACGGTCTGTCGAAGCGCTATGGCGACGTCACGGCGCTGGAGCCGACCCTCCTCACAGTTCCGACGGGAGAGTTCCTCACCCTGCTCGGCCCTTCGGGCTCGGGCAAAACGACGCTGCTACAGATGGTCTGCGGTCTCGTCGAGCCGAGTTCGGGGCGAATTCTCATCGACGGGCGCGACCAGACCCACACCCCGGTGCATAAGCGCGACATCGGCCTCGTCTTTCAGCACTATGCTTTATTCCCGCACTTGACGGTAGCTGAGAACATCGAGTTCCCCCTGCGCATGCGTGCACTGCCTGCCACGGATGTCAAGCAACGCGTCAAGGATGCGCTGGCTATGGTGCAGCTCGACCACTTGGCCGCCCGTTTCCCGCGGGAACTCTCTGGCGGCCAGCAGCAGCGCGTCGCTCTTGCACGCTCGTTTGTCTACCAGCCGTCGATCATCCTCATGGACGAGCCGCTTGGTGCCCTCGACAAGAAGCTGCGCGAGCATATGCAGATCGAGATCAAGCAGCTGCATCGTGAGACTGGGGCTACCATCATTTACGTGACGCACGATCAGGAGGAGGCGCTTGCGCTCTCGGATCGGATCTGCCTCATGAACCATGCCAGGATCGAGCAGCTTGGCACTCCCCATGAAATCTACGCTAAGCCGGCTACGGCCTTTGCGGCGGACTTCATTGGGATCTCGAACATCTTCCGCGGTCAGGTTGATACATCCTCCGGCGGTGAAATCCGACTCTCGACCCGGCACGGAAGCTTCAGACTTCCCTCGGGCGCCGCGAGCGCCGGCAAGGAGGCCGCCATCGTGGTTCGCCCGGAGCAGATCACCCTCGGTAGCGATAAGGGGAACACCGTCGTGGGGCGTGTCGTCGACACGGTGTACGCCGGATCCGAAACCCGGCTGATCGTCGATCTTGATGAGGGCGAGACGCTGATCGTGCGACTGCCGCCCGGCCATCCTGTTCCCCCATATGGTGAGCGCGCAGCTTTGGGCTGGAATCCCGACGCAGCGGTCCTGGTGCCATGAACGCTGATGGAATTGCAGGCATGACCGCAATCACTGCTCCCGCCCGCCCGCTTCGCCGACGATATTTTCGCCCAAGTGCACTCTGGCTTGCGGCTCCAGGCATTGCCTTCCTGGCCGTGTTTTTCCTGTTCCCGGTCCTGCGCCTTCTGGCCCTGAGCGTACAGAATCCGGCGAGTGGCGCCCTCAGCCTCGCGAGCTATGCCCGCATCGCAAGCACAGACGTTTATCTTCAGGTCCTGGGCATCACCTTCAAGATCGCTGGCAACACGGCGCTCTTCTCGGTTCTGCTCGGTTATCCCTTGGCCTATTGGCTGGCTGGCCTGCGGGACGGCCTGCGGGAGCGCATGGTGCTTCTCGTAATGGTGCCATTCTGGACAAGCTATCTCGTGAAGACCTTCGCCTGGATGGTCGTGCTTGGCCGCACTGGAGTCATCAATAATTTACTTACTGGAAGTGGCTTGGCCTCCCAGCCCCTCCCCCTCGTCTATAACGAATTCGGCGTAATGGTCGGCATGGTCCATGCCATGGTTCCGCTCGCGGTGCTCACCATGCTACCGATCATGATCGGCATTGATCGCCGCCTCATCCAGGCGGCGCAAGCGCTGGGCGCGGCTCCGGCCCAGTCCTTCTGGCTCGTCTATTTCAAGCTCTCACTGCCCGGCGTGACTGCGGGCGGACTGCTCGTCTTCATCTCGTCGCTCGGCTTCTTCATCGTGCCGGCTCTCCTGGGCGGGCGGCGCGAGACCATGCTCGCGCAGCTCATCATCACCCAGGTCCAGGAACTCCTAAACTGGGCCTTCGCCGGCGCGCTCGCGGCCATGATGCTCGTGGCGGCGCTCGTGACCTGCTGGGTCTACGATCGACTCTTCGGCCTCTCGTCCCTCTCGGGTGAGACCTCGGCTCAGGACGGAGGATCAGGCGGCCTGCGCCTGCTCGGGCTCGCGGTCCTGCGGGTCGTCGCCAAGGCGAGCGCCGTCCTTGCCGATGTCGTCCGCAAGCTGGTCGGGGCTCGCGGCACCCAAATGCTGCTGCCCCTCTACTGTGCGTTCGCCCTCGCATTCCTGGTGCTGCCCACCCTGCTGGTGATCCCCATCGGCTTCACGAGCTCGCAGTTTCTGGAATTTCCTCCGCCAGGATACAGCCTGCAATGGTTCGAGACCTATTTCTCGTCCCCCGTGTGGCTTTCCGCCACCCTGCGCTCCTTCGGCGTGGCCGCCGCGACCGCGGTCTGCGCGACCTTCATCGGCGGACTGGCGGCGCTCGCACTGGCGCGTTCCAACACCCGCTGGGGCGGAGCCGTCTTCGCGACCTTCCTGGCACCGCTGATCGTTCCCCGCATCATCATCGCGGTCGGCCTGTTCTATCTGTTCGCGCAGATCGGTCTCGTGGCGACTGATTTGGGCCTCGTGATCGGACACACCGTCCTGGCCCTGCCCTTCGCGTTCGTGACCGTCACGGCGATCCTGAAGAACTACGACTGGCGCCTCGACCAGGCGGCGGCGGTGCTCGGCGCCAACCGGTTCAAGACCCTTCTGCTCGTCACGGTTCCCCTCGTGAAGGGAGGACTGGTCGCGGCCTTCCTGTTCGCCTTCATCACGTCCTTCGACGAGCTCACGATCGCGATCTTCGTCAGCGGCGGAATCAAGACGACGCTGCCCAAACAGATGTGGGACGACATGATCCTGCAGCTCAATCCGACCCTCGCGGCGGTGTCGGTCGTGGTATTCGTGATCGTGACTGTCCTGCTTCTTCTGGCTGAACGCTTCCGCCACACGGCTTAAACCTACGACCTGAGAAAACCGATGTCACCCGACGATACAAATCTCGTTGATCTGTTGCGCCTACATGCCGCGCACAACCCTGAAGGCGTCTTCGCCCGCTTCAATGGCGCCCCCATCACCTTCGCCACGCTCGATGCCCAGTCCTCGACCGTGGCGGCCTGGCTGCGCGCCCGCGGCCTGAAGGCGGACGAGCACGTCGCCGTGATGATGCGCAACAGCGTGGAAACCCTCGCCGTGGTGTTCGGGCTCGCCAAGGCCGGCCTCGTCTGGATCCCGCTCAACGCCCAACAGCGCGGCCAGGGCCTGCAATACATCGTCCACCACTCGAAGCCCGCGCTCGTCATCGCGGATAGCGAGCTCCTGCCAACGATCATCGAGTCCGGGGCGGCGCTTCCGCCGCGCGGTCTGCTGATCAACGGACATGACGAGGTTCATCCACGGCTGGACGATGTTCTCGGTACCGGGACTTCCTTCACGGTGCCGGCGCCCGCCATGGAAGCGCCCTTCGCCATCATGTACACGTCCGGCACGACCGGTCAGCCGAAGGGCGTGATCGTCTCCCACCGGATGATGCGGCTGGCCGGCGAAGCTGTCGGCCTCGTGGCCGCCGCCAGGGCGGGCGACGTGATGTTCGTATGGGAGCCGCTCTACCATATCGGCGGAGCCCAACTCCTCGGCCTTCCTATGACCCGCGGCGTCACCCTCGCGATGGTCGACCGATTCAGCGCAAGCCGCTTCTGGTCCCAGGTGCGGGAATACCGCGCGACGCATATCCACTATCTGGGCGGCATCCTGCAGATCCTCCTCAAGCAGCCCCCCTCGCCGCTCGACCGCGGGCACGGCGTTCGAATCGCCTGGGGCGGCGGCTGCCCGGCCGAGATCTGGAACGCGTTCGAGGACCGGTTCGGGGTTCAGATCCGGGAATGCTACGGCATGACCGAGGCTTCCAGCATCACGACCTTCAACGACAAGGACGTGGTCGGCTCCGTCGGGAGCCCGGTTCCGTGGTTCACGGTGGAACTCCTCAGCCCGGACAGCACCCCGGTGCCACGGGGCGAGCGCGGAGAGATCGTCGTGCGCACCTCCCTGCCCGGCGCCCTGTTCCCAGGCTACTACGACAATCCAGCCGCGACCGAGAAGGCCCTGCGGAACGGAGCCCTGCACACCGGCGATCTGGGTTCCTACGACATCGAGGGAAACCTGATCTTCCACGGCCGGATGACCGACAGCGTCCGCTGTAAGGGCGAGAACGTCTCCGCCTGGGAAGTCGAACACGTGGCCGCCGATCATCCGGCCGTCGAGGATTGCGCCATGATCGGCGTCGCGGCGGATGTCGGCGAGCAGGACATCAAGCTCTTCATCAAGCCGAAGGACGGCATCGCGGTGAAGCCGGCGGAGATCTCGTCCTGGCTCTCCGGCCGTCTCGCCTCTTATCAGAACCCGCGCTATATCGCGGTGGTGGATGAGTTCGAACGCACGCCGAGCCAGCGGATCATGAAGCACAAGCTATCCAAGCGCCTTGATGACTGCTGGGATAGGCTCGCCCAGGGGTCGTGACATGACGCGTGAGGCAACCATCCTTCTGTCGGGAACCGGCGCCTTCGCGGCTCGCATCCTGTTCGACATCGCGGCCACCGCGACGGCTCCGATCCGCGTGGTCCTGGCAGGGCGCAACCGGGAGCGCCTGCAATGGCTCAAGGTCGCAGCGGGGGGGCGCGCGGCGATCTTCGGCACGCCCGTCACAGTCGTTGCGCGCGAGACCGATCTGCTCGCTGAGGGCGCGGCACTCGCGATGATCGAGGAATCCATGCCAGACGTGGTCGTGCAGGCGGCGTCCGTGCAGACGTCGTCGGTGATCGCCGGATCGGGCGATGCCTGGAGCAGGCTCGTGGCCGAGGGCGGATTGAGCGCGACCGCAGTGTCCCAGGCGCTTCTCAGTGCCCGCGTAGCGGCCGCCATGTCGCAGCTCGAAAGCCGCGCGCCCCTGATCAATTGCAGCTTCCCGGATGTGGTGAACGGATTAATCAAGGCCCTCGGGCACCAGGTCGCCTGTGGCATGGGCAACGTCGCGATCCTGTCCAACGCCTTCGCAGCCGACCGCAATATCATGGACAGGAGCCGCATCAAGGTGCTGGCGCACTATCAGAACCTTGGGGCTTGGCGCCGCCCGGCCGAGGCTCGCCCGGGACCGACCCCGAGGGTCTGGATCGACAACGAAGAAGTGGCGGACGTGTTCGGTACCTTCCGCGGCGTGAAGCTGACGCCGGAGCCGGTCATCGACATCTCCGGGGCCAGTGGCGTGCCGCTGATCCTCGCCCTCGCGGAAGGGCACCCCTGGATCGGCCATGTTCCGGGCCCCGACGGCCTGCCCGGCGGCTATCCGGTGCGGCTGGCCGGCGGCATCATGTCGCTCGATCTCCCGCCGTCCCTGTCGCGGGAGGAAGCGGTAGCGTGGAACGCACGCTACGAGGAGGGGAACGGCCTCGTCGTCGGATCGGATGGGTGGGCACGCTACACGGGCGTCCTACGCGAGCGCCTGGCGCAGCACTCCCCCGCCCTGGCTGAGGGCTTCGCCGTATCCGACCTCGAAGAGGTCTACCGCTCGATGCACGAACTGCGCACGAAGCTGCAGCAGCAGGGCTGAGTTCGAGCGTTCCCGCCGCCGCGCCGTTCCATGCCCGCACTTGCGCGTGCGCAGGTCCGGCACGGCTCTACAAGGCCTGTCAATATGCGATCTTCCCTTCCCTCCATCGCCCCTTCCGACCGATCCTGGTGGCTCGACGAAGCGCTGAAGCACGAGGGCAACGTGCCCTCTGCCCCG
>Ga0247820_10001281_pt1 | contig 14153 bp, 16 predicted proteins | sample 13C_Glucose_Day1_2_FD_192480 | JGI IMG/M metagenome (GOLD analysis project Ga0247820, IMG submission 192480) | Soil microbial communities from agricultural site in Penn Yan, New York, United States - 13C_Glucose_Day14 | ecosystem: Environmental > Terrestrial > Soil > Agricultural land | place...
TCACGGTCGGCAACTTCGTCGCGGTCACCGGCACGGTCAGCGAGTTCCAGGGCCTGACCGAGCTGACCGCCGCCGCTGCCGACATCGTCGATGCCGGGGAGGACTTCGACGCAGTCATCCCGGTCACCAACCCCTGGCCGGGCGCAGAGGCGGGCCGCGAGTCCCTCGAGGGCATGCTCTACCAGCCGTCCGGCGACTACACGGTCACCAACACCTTCGCCACCAACCGGTTCGGCGAGGTCGGTCTGGCCGTCGGGAAGACCCCGCTGCTGCAGTCGACCGAAGTCGCGGAGCCCGGGTCCCCCGAGGCCGCTGCGGTGGTCGCGGACAACGCAGCGCGCGCCGTCACGCTCGACGACGGTGCGTCGACGGAGTTCACCAAGAGCAGCTACCTGACCCGCGACTGTGGGACCCGGCCCGTGCCGTGCCTGCTCAACGGCGACCTGACACCGCCCTACGTGTCCAATGACGAGCCTGTCCGGGTCGGCGCAGCGGTGACCTTCACCGACCCGGTGGTCGTCGACTACCGCTTCGGCTGGAAGTTCCAGCCGCGGCAGCAGGTCGTGGGCCCCGAGAACGCCGCCTCCCCGGCCGAGTTCGCGAACACCCGCACCAGCGCACCGGACGAGACCAAGATCGGTCCTGCCGACATCAAGGTCGCCTCCTTCAACGTCCTCAACTACTTCACCACGCTCGGCACCGACACCGCCTCGTGCGTGGCGTACTACGACCGCGACGACAACGGGACCAACGTGCGCGACGACTGCGGTCAGCGCGGCGCCTGGGACGCCCAGGACCTCGCGCGTCAGCAGGAGAAGATCGTCTCCGCGATCAACGCGCTGGACGCCGACGTCGTCGGCCTGATGGAGATCGAGAACTCCGCGAAGCTCGGCGAGCGGCGGGACGAGGCCCTCGGGGCCCTCGTCTCGGCGCTCAACGCCGCGGCCGGCACGGGTACCTGGGCGTACGTCCCCTCCTCGACGGAGCTGCCGCCGGTGGAGGAGATGGACTTCATCACCAGCGGCATCATCTTCAAGCCCGCGAGCGTCATGCGCGTCGACCAGCCGCGAGCCCTCGGGTCGCTGAGCGGCAGTGGGGAGGCGTTCGACAACGCGCGCGAGCCCATCGCCCAGGTGTTCAAGAAGAAGAACGGCAGCAGCGACAAGTTCCTCTTCGTCGTCAACCACCTCAAGTCGAAGGGGTCGGCCGGTCCCTGGCCCGCCACCGAGACCGACCACGGAGACGCGGACACCGGTGACGGTCAGGGCGCCTCGGTGACGTCCCGCGTCAAGCAGGCCGAGGCGCTGCGCGACTGGATCCCGACCGTGCTGGACGAGACGAGCACCCAGGCGGTCGTCCTGGCCGGTGACTTCAACTCCTACGCCCAGGAGGACCCGCTGCGGAAGCTCTACGCCGCCGGCTACACCAACGTCGAGCAGCACTTCGGCGGGGGCGAGTACTCGTACTCGTTCTCGGGTCTGTCAGGGTCGCTGGACCACATCCTCGTCAACGACGCCGCGCTGGGCCGGGCGACCGGCACCGACATCTGGAACATCAACTCCGGTGAGTCGCTGGCGCTGGAGTACAGCCGGTTCAACTACCACGGCACCGACTTCCACCGCCCCGACCCGTACCGCTCCTCCGACCACGACCCCGTGGTCCTGGGGCTGCGGGCCGTCGCGGCCAAGTAGGGCCAACCAGCACGGGGCGGGTCCGGCCACCATGGCCGGGCCCGCCCCGCTGTCGTGTCACGCCCGGGCGCCTACAGCCAGCGGCGCACCCGTGCGCGGTATGCCGTGTAGTCGGCCCCGAACCGTGCGCTGAGGTAGCGCTCCTCGGGACCGATCACGAGCCTCTGCATGGCGAGGAACACCAGGGGGAGCAGGAGGACGGGCCACCACGAGCCGACCCAGAGGGAGACGCCGAGGTAGAGAAGCAGGTCGCCGAGGTAGATCGGGTTGCGGGTGAAGCGGAACGGCCCTGCGGTGACGAGCGCGCTGACCGCGGCCCACGGGCTCACGGTGGTCCGGGCGCGATGCATGGACGCGCCGGCCCAGGCCGTCACACCCAGTCCCGCCAGCAGGAGCACCGCCGACGTCAGCCGCAGCGGGACGCCTCCGGTCCCGGGGATGGTCAGCGGCAGCAGCCAGTCCAGCACCAGCCCGACCGCGAGGACAGCGAGGAACACGAGCGGTGGCAGCACGCGCACCCGCGCGCCACTGGTGTCCATGATCGGCACTCTAGGCCGGGTGGCTACGCTGGCGCCCGTGAGCGAGACGATCAGGGTGTACCTGTGAGCGACCAGATCAGGGTGGCCGTCATCGGGGCCTCCGGCCGCATGGGCTCGGAGGCGTGCCGGGCGGTGGAGCACGCCGACGGGCTGGAGCTGGTGGCACAGCTCGGGCACGACGACGACCTCGGTGACCTGGGGGGCGCCCAGGTCGCCGTCGAGCTGACCGTCCCAGATGCGTCCCCTGACAACGTCAGGCACTGTGTGGAGCGCGGCGTGCACGTCGTCGTCGGGACAACGGGCTGGGACGACGAGCGGCTCGACGCCCTCCGCGCCCAGCTCGGTGAGCGGGCCGGCGTCGGCGTGCTCATCGCCCCCAACTTCGCCATCGGCGCGATTCTCATGATGCGCTTCGCGGAGCAGGCCGCCCGGTTCTACGAGTCGGTGGAGGTCATCGAGCTGCACCACCCCAACAAGGTCGACGCGCCCTCGGGCACGGCCGCCCGCACCGCGCGGCTCATCGGCGCCGCGCGCGCGGGCGCCGGCCTGGGGCCGGTTCCCGACGCCACCACCCACGACCCCGGAGGCGCACGCGGCGCGCGGGTGGACGGCATACCGGTGCATGCGGTCCGGCTGCGCGGGCTGGTCGCCCACCAGGAGGTCCTGCTCGGCGGCGAGGGGGAGATGCTCACCATCCGGCACGACTCGTTCGACCGCGCCTCGTTCATGCCCGGGATCATCGAGGGCATCCGGCAGGTCGGGGAGCACCCGGGACTCACGGTCGGGCTGGAGCACTACCTGGGGCTGGCCCCGTAGTGCGGGAGAAGGTCACCGCCCTCGTCCTGCTCCTCGTCCTGGGCTTCTACTCGGCGACCATCGGCTGGCGGGGCGTCGAGCTCGTCCGCGACGGCCGGACCGCCGCGGTCCTGCTGGGCATCGCAGTGATCCTGCTCCCACTCGTCCTTGCGGCAGCCCTGTGGCCCCTCGTGAGCCTGGCTCGCGACGGCTCGAGGATGATGGCGCAGGCCAACAGCGGCGCGGCCCCGCGCCCGCAGGACGAGCAGTGGCGTGGCGAGCTCGAGCAGGCGGAGAGCTGTCGTCTGGCCCGGGACCGGCAGGGCGAGCAGCGCCACTACCGCGCCGCGGTGCGGGCCTGGCGGGCAGTCCAGCGCTGACAGTCGCCTTCCGCGCGTCTCAGACAGCGAGACGGTCGCGTCTCCGCCGTCAAGGCGACACGCCGCCGACAGTCAGGACATCGGCAGCGGGCAGTAAAGTTCTGGTCAAGAAGTGTCTGGTGTGACAGGTGTGACCGCACGCTACGAGCGTGCCTCAGCTCCGTTCCCCCCGTGTGCTGGCGCTCGGCCTCCTCGCCGCCGCCCTCGCGGTCCCGCTCGGACCCGCGCCCTCGCCCGAGCGAGCCGCCGCGCGTGTCCCTGCCCCGCAGGCACTGGCCCCCGACCCTGCCGCCGCCTCCGCCGATCTTGCCGCGCCCGCTTCGACCGATCTGGCCGCGCCCGCTTCGACCGATCTGGCCGGCACCGCCACCACCGAGGCGGAGGACGCGGTCCTGCCCGAGAGCGCGGCGGCGGTCGCCTACGGTGCCACGACCAGCACGCCCCCGGTCAACGTGCCCTGCACGACGCCGGGCACCACCGGCAACCGCATCCAGGCGGCGTACGTGTACTACGGCGCGACCGCCAACCGGATCGGCACGGTGCGTCCGTACATCCTCGACGCGCTCAAGCGGGCCAACGGCATCGTGTACTACTCGGCGCGCCAGACCGGCGGGACGCGCCACCTGCGGCTGGCCACCGACGCGACCTGCCAGCCCTCCATCGCCGTGGTCAACCTGCCGTCGACGGCTGCCTCGACCTTCGCAGCCACCGTGTCCGCGATGCAGGCCAAGGGGTACACCCACCCGCAGCGCAAGTACATGCTGTTCGCCGACGCCCGCTACATCTGCGGACTCGGCCAGACCTACCTCGACGACAAGGCCAGCGGGCAGAACCGCAACAACCGCGGGCCGCAGTTCGCCCGGGTCGACCTCGGGTGCTGGTCGGGCTCGGCAGTCGTCCACGAGGTCTTCCACACCCTCGGGGCCGTGCAGAAGAGCGCCCCGCGCAGCGACACCGCCCTGCACTGCCGCGACGAGCGTGACGTGATGTGCTACGCCGGCGCGGGCGGCACCTCGGTCTACACCTCCGCGTACTGCACCACCGTCGTCCTCGACGAGCGGCTCGACTGCAACAAGAACGACTACTTCCACACCCAGCCGGCGACGGGCAGCTATCTGGCGACCCGCTGGAACACCGCACGCAGCGCCTTCCTGTGGGGCGGGGGAGCGGCCTACCAGTTCGCGCCCGGCGCAGTGCGCAGCGCATCGCTGACCCGGCCCACAGCGTCGTCCGTGCGGCTCGCGTGGGCGGCGCCCTCGGTGTCGGCCTACCACAGCGCCCCCACCGGCTACCGGATCCTGCGGGGCACGAGCCCGCTGGCCATGAAGGCGCTGGCCACCACGAGCTCGCTGTCGTTCACCGACACCGCACCACTCAGCGGCTCGTCCACGTACTGGATCATCGGCTACAACGCCGGGGGCAACGGCGCCCGGGTGTCCTTCTCGATCACCCGGTGAGACGCTCGATCACCCGGTGAGACGCTCGATCATCAGGTGCGACGCTCGATCACCCGGTGAGGCGGCCTGCGCCGGCTGCCCAGGCCGCTGGAGTCCAGCATCGGCTGCCCAGGCCCTTTGCCGGGCTCGCGTTCAGAGCGTGCGGCCGGCCAGCACGAGGCGGGAGGCGCTGGTCGAGGCGGCGCGGACCAGGCTCTCCAGCGGTCCGCGCCGTCGGAGAAGGGCCACGACCGCCCCGGCCGCCAGTGCCAGCGAGGCATGCCGAACGTAGTTCTCGGGGGTGCTCCCAGGCCACAGTCCGGGGGTCAGCAGCACGACGTGGGCGGTGTACAGCGTGAGCGTCATGGCTCCTGCGCCGAACGCCACCGCCCACACACGTGGCGCCCACAGGGCCAGCAGCAGGCACACGCCGATCGTCGCGGCCGCGAACCCGGTCGTGTGCGCGAGGTCGAACGGTGTGCCCGAGTGCGGGGCGGCGGTGGCCAGCCACCACCACGATCCCGTCGGGGTGACGCCGTGCAGCCCGAGGGCGAGGGAGTCGGCCAGCTCCCGCCAGTCGAACGCCTGCTCGCTCGTGGCCAGGAGAGCCTCGCGCGCTGCGGGTCTCGAGGTGAGGGCCCACGATGCGGCCCAGGCGACCATCGCCACCGCGGCCCCGCCCGCGGCCACTCGAGCAGCCACGGCGGGACGCGCGAGGTCGAGCCGGCCCAGGGCGAGCCCGGCCAGCAGGTACGTCATCCACGGCACTGCCGGGTAGTAGCCGGTCAGGGTGAGGTCCGTCAGGAACGCGCCCACCGACGCCAGGTCCTCCGTCGTCGGCACGGTCGGCCCCTCGCTGCCCAGGACGCGACGCAGCAGGTGCGAGAAGACCGGCGCGGCAACGCACCACATCGCTGACAGGGCCAGCAGGGTGCCCGGTCCGAGGCCCAGGAAGGGAAGCCCGAGGACGAAGAGGGCCGCGTAGTAGGTCAGGATCACAGCAACGTGGGTGTCGAGCTGGCCCAGCCACAGGCCGAGGATGCCGATGAGCACGGCACGGCAGGCCAGGCCGGCGCAGTCCGCGAGCCGGTCGACGCCTCGGTGCGGGGCCGTGCCTCCCGTCATCAACCCCATCGAGAGCCCAGCCAAGACGGCGAAGAGGGCTGAGGACCGTCCACCGGCCAGCGCCTGCGGCCACGCCACCGTCCCGTCCTCGCCGACAGGGCTCAGGATGTGGGTGGCCATCATGCCCAGCAGGGCCAGGCACCGCGCGACGTCCACGCCGACGAGGCGGCGTCCTGACCCGAGGGACCCCGCCCCCGTGGCAACAGGCGCCGTGGGCGCGCTGTGCCGTCGTGGCGCGGACACCCCTCACCCCCAGCCCAGGGCGCGCAACCCGGCCGCGACCACGGCCGCCACCACGACGACCACGAGGAACGGGGCGCGCAGGGCCAGCGCCACACAGGCCGCCGCCACCGCGACGAGCCTGGCGTCGACGACCAGGGAGCCGGAAGGGTCGGTGACCGTCTGCACGGCAACGAGGGCCGCGAGGAGGGCTACCGGCAGGGCTGACGTCACCCGGCTGGTGCGTTGCCCCTCCAGCCAGTGGGCAGGCACCACGTAACCGAGCGCCTTCAGCCCGAACGCCAGCGCACACGCCAGCAGGATGGCCGTCCACATCGTCACGGCGCACCTCCCCGGCGCCGGGCGGCGTCATCGTCGGTGGTGTCCGCCGTCTCCTCCGACTCGTCGGCCCAGTGGTGCGGAGGCGCCGGGTCACGGTGGGCCGTGGGCCACACGGCCGCCAGCAGCGCAGAGAGTGCGGCCACCAGGACAGGCACCCCGGCCGGAGCGCGGGGTGCGAGCAGGACGGCGACCAGAGCCGCGACGGCCGCGATCGCGAAGGCGTCCCGCGACTTCAGCCGGGGCCAGAGCAGCCCGCAGAACGCGGCGGCGGCCGCTGCGTCCAGGCCGTAGGTGCGCGGGTCCCCGAGCGCGTCACCGATCAGCGCGCCCGCCAGCGTCATCAGGTTCCACAGGACGAAGACGGCGATACCCGTCGCCCAGAACCCCAGCCGACCCGCGCGGACCTCCGGCTGTGCCACTCCCACTGCGGTGGACTCGTCGATGGTGAGGTGGGCGGCGAGGGCACGGCGCAGGCCGCGCACGTGCAGCATCCGGGCCACCTGCAGGCCGTAGAGACCGTTGCGCAGTCCGAGCAGGGTTGAGGTGGCGATCGCCGCCGGCGCCCCACTGGGACCCCCGGCGACGAGGCCCACGAAGGCGAACTGCGACCCGCCGGAGAAGAGCAGCGCCGAGAGTGCCTGCGTCTGCAGGACGCTCAGTCCCGCCGCCACCGAGAGTGCACCGAAGCTGACGCCGTACGCCCCCGTGGCCACCCCCACTGAGAGGGACTGACGCAGGACCTGGCGGCGCCGGGCGGGTGGGATAGCGGTCATGCGACCGGTGGGTCAGCAGGTCCAGAGTCCGAACGCTGGGGCTGCTCCGCCGGTCCGGGCTGCTCGTCGGCGATGGTGGCGACCAGCCGGACCTCGCGGGCGGTGGAGCCGTCGGGGGAGACCACCCGGTCGCGCCAGGCACCGTCTGGCGACAGGCCCGCCTGCACCAGGAAGGCGCGCGTGCCCTCGTCGCTGGCCAGCAGCCAGGTGTGCAGCGTGTCGGCGCCGGCGCCGCGCAGGGTGTCGACCGCTGCGTTGAGCAGTCGTGAGCCGTGGCCGCACCGACGGGCCCGGGGGTGCACGCCGATCGCGCTGAGCTCCCCAGTCAGCGGGGAGGCGTCCGGGTCCTGGCTGGGGCCGATGGCGGCGAAGCCCACCACCTGCTCCCCGGCACATGCCGCCAGGAGCCGGTAGACACCGTCGGGGGGGCTGGCCAGGGAGCTGCGCCACGCCTTGGCGAACGCGCTGGGCTCGAAGGCGGCGAGAACCTCCCCAGGCACGACGGCGGCAAACGCCTCACGCCACACCTCGGCCTGGACGAGTCCGACTGCCGGCGCATCGGTCTCGCGGGCCACCCGGACGCTGGCGTCGGCGAGCGGACCAGGGGTGGGCGCTGGGGACGGGTGCCGGTGCTCCTGCAGGTGGTTCTGGTGCTCGTGGGCCACCCAACCATCCTCGCACCCGGCCTCGGATGTGACACTGGAGCGACAGAATTGCTCAATGGTGTAACACCACCGCATACTGGGGTCATGTACGGCAACGACTTCGGCCCCGACGCGGACAGCGCACCGCCGAGCCCCGACGAGCCCCTCAACGCCGCTGAGTCAGGGCTCTTCGACGACCTCATCGAGGCCGAGCAGCGCATCGAGCCCCGGGACGACATGCCCGACGCCTACCGGCAGACCCTCATCCGCCAGATCGCCCAGCACGCGCACTCCGAGATCATCGGCATGCAGCCGGAGGGGAACTGGATCACGCGGGCCCCCTCGCTGCGGCGCAAGGCCATCCTCATGGCCAAGGTGCAGGACGAGGCCGGGCACGGGCTGTACCTCTACAGCGCGGCGGAGACCCTCGGCGTCGACCGTGAGGACCTCCTCGAGCGCCTGCACACCGGGCGCCAGAAGTACTCCTCGATCTTCAACTACCCGACCCTGACGTGGGCCGACTGCGGCGCGATCGGATGGCTTGTCGACGGCGCCGCGATCATGAACCAGGTGCCGCTGTGCCGCTGCTCCTACGGCCCCTACGCCCGCGCCATGATCCGCGTCTGCAAGGAGGAGTCGTTCCACCAGCGGCAGGGTTTCGAGATCCTCTGGACCCTCATGCGCGGGACCGACGAGCAGAAGGCCATGGCCCAGGACGCCGCCGACCGCTGGTGGTGGCCCGCCCTCATGATGTTCGGCCCGCCGGACACCGGCGAGGCCGCGAAGACCGGAGGGCACACCGAGCAGTCCATGGCGTGGGGGATCAAGCGCTTCGCCAATGACGACCTGCGCCAGAAGTTCGTCGACATGATGGTGCCCCAGGCCGAGAAGCTCGGCATCGTGCTGCCGGACCCGCACCTGGCGTGGAACGAGGATCGCGGTCACTGGGACTTCGGGCCGATCGACTGGGACGAGTTCTGGCGCGTCCTCAAGGGTGACGGGCCCTGCAACGCGGAGCGGATCGCCCATCGCCGCGCCGCCCACGACGAGGGCGCCTGGGTCCGGGAGGCCGCCGTCGCGTACGCCGCGAAGCAGGCGGCGCGGGAGCGGGCAGCGAAGGAGCAGGCCGCGTGAGCACCGAGCCGGCCGGCGGCACTGCCGTGCAGGGGGAGAGCCCCACCACGTGGCCGCTGTGGGAGGTCTTCGTCCGCGGCAAGCGCGGGCTGTCGCACGTGCACGTGGGCTCGCTGCACGCCCCTGACGCCGTGATGGCGCTGCGGAACGCGCGCGACGTCTACACGCGTCGACAGGAGGGCGTCTCCATCTGGGTCGCCAAGGCCTCGGACATCACGGCGTCCAGCCCCGACGAGCGGGATGCCTTCTTCGACCCGGCCGCCGACAAGGTCTACCGTCACCCGACGTTCTACGACGTCCCCGAGGACGTGGAGTACCTGTGATGGCCCAGGCATCCGTCGACGCCAATCCCGTTGCCGCCCAGTACATCCAGGGGATCGCCGACGACGCGCTGGTCTACGCGCAGCGACTCGGGGAGTGGATCTCGCGCGGGCCCCAGATCGAGGAGGACATGGCGCTCGCCAACATCGGCCTCGACCTGCTCGGCCAGGCCCGGGCGCTGCTGACGCGCGTCGGGCAGCTCGACGGCACGGGGCGCTCCGAGGACGACCTCGCCTACTTCCGCGACGAGCGGCAGTTCCGCAACGTCCATCTCGTGGAGCAGGAGCGTGGCGACTACGCCTTCGAGATGGCGCGCCTGCTCGTGTTCTCGAGCTATCAGTGCGAGCTGTATGCCGCGCTGCGGGTGTCGTCGGACCCGGTCCTTGCCGGGGTGGCCGAGAAGGCGCTCAAGGAGGTGCACTACCACCGTGACCACGCGACCCAGTGGGTCCTTCGCCTCGGCGACGGCACAGAGGAGTCCCACGGCCGCATGCAGCAGGGCCTCGATGACGTCGCGCCGTTCGTCGCAGAGCTCTTCGAGGACGACGCCGCCTCTGTCGCAGCCGCTCGCGAGGGAGCGGGGGTGCTGCCGTCGTCACTGCACGACGCCTACGTCGACAGAGTCAGCGCCGTGATCCGCCAGGCCACCCTCGACCTGCCCGAGCAGCCCCGCTGGCGGTCGCGCGGCGGCCGCGACGGCTTCCACTCCCGGCCGATGGGCTACCTGCTGGCGGAGATGCAGCACATCGCGAGGTCCCACCCCGGGGCGACCTGGTGAGCGTGGACGTCATGACGAGATCGACTGTGGCACAGGCGATTGCCGACATCCCGGACCCCGAGGTGCCCGTCGTCACCATCGAGGACCTCGGCATCCTGCGCCACCTCGAGGTCGACGAGGCGGCCCACCGGGTGTCGGTGACGATCACCCCCACCTACTCCGGCTGCCCGGCCATGGCCGCCATCGAGGCGCACATCGTGCACGCGGCTGCCACGCAGGGCTACGCGTGCACGGTGGACACGAGGCTGAGCCCGGCGTGGACCACCGACTGGATGTCCGAGCGTGGCCGCCAGCGCCTGCTGGAGTTCGGGATCGCCCCGCCCGGCCAGCGCGCCGGCGTGACCGACGGCCCGGTCACCCTGACCCTCCAGCGCCGCCTGGTGGCGTGCCCCCAGTGCGGGAGCACAGAAACCGAGGAGCTGGCCCGGTTCGGCTCCACGGCGTGCAAGGCGCTGCGACGTTGCCTGGCCTGCCGGGAGCCCTTCGACGAGTTCAAGGCTCTGTGATGACGGAAGACGTGCGATGACGCTGCTCACCACGACGCGACCCCCTCGGCGCCGCGCCCAGTTCCACCCCCTCGCCGTCGCGGGGGTCGAGCGCCTCACCGACGATGCGGTGGCCGTCACGTTCGCCGTTCCCCAGGAGCTGCGCGAGGACTACGCCTTCGAACCCGGCCAGCACCTGACGCTTCGCGCGACCATCAATGGCGAGGACGTCCGGCAGTCGTACTCGATCTGCCTCTCCCGCAGCCTGGCCCAGCGCACCGGCACTCTCCGCGTCGCGGCCGCCCGCGTCGCGGGCGGCCGGATGTCCAACTGGCTCAACGACCACGTGGCCGAGGGCGACGTCATCGACGTCATGTCCCCGCTCGGTTCCTTCACGTGCCCGATCCAGCCGGACGGCATACGGCACCACCTCGCGATCGCGGCCGGCAGCGGCATCACACCCGTGCTGTCGATCATCTCGACGGTCCTCGAGGAGGAGCCCGGCTCGCGCGTCACCCTGCTCTTCGGCAACCGGCGCACGCCGTCGGTGATGTTCCTCGAGGAGCTCGCCGACCTGAAGAACCGGTACCCCGAGCGCCTCCAGCTCGTGCACGTCCTCTCCCGCGAGCCGCGGGACGTCGAGCTCTTCACCGGCCGCCTCGACCCGGACCGCATCGGCCGCATCCTGGCCGCTCTCGCGCCGGTCCAGTTCGTGGACGAGTGGTACCTCTGCGGGCCGTACGGCATGGTCACCGGCGCCCAAGAGCTGCTCGAGCAGGCCGGCGTCGACAGCCACCACGTCCACCACGAGATCTTCCATGTGGCCGAGCAGGAGAGCCCCCGCGCCGCGGTCATCGTGGAGGAGGGCGCGCCGCCGGAAGCGGTCGTGACCGTCAGTCTCGACGGCCGCAGCACGCGGATCGAGATGCCGACCAGGGCGGAGACGATCCTCGACGCCACGCTCCGGGTCCGCCCGGATGCCCCGTACTCCTGCACGGGCGGCGTCTGTGGCACCTGCCGGGCCCGGCTGGTCTCGGGAGAGGTGCGGATGGACCGCAACTACGCGCTCGAGCCCGACGAGGTGGACGCCGGCATCGTCCTGGCCTGCCAGAGCCACCCGGTGACCGACGAGGTCGTCCTCGACTACGACGCCTGAGGGGCCGGGCTAGGACCGGGGCGCCCACTCCGGGTCGCGGCCTGCCCGGGCCAGGACACGGTCGAAGACGGGGGCATCCTCCCCGACCTCCAGCGCCGGCCCGAAGAGCCCCGGTGTCCCGGCCGGGTCGAACTGCGAGACGAAGCCCAGCAGGGCTCGGGCCGTTGCCTCATCGCAGTCGTACGCCTGCCCCGTCGCCCTGGCGAGGTCCCACCCGTGCAGCACGAGCTCGTCGAGCGCCACGAGACCGGCAGCGGCGCCGGGGAGGTCGACCCCACCGGCACGCGTCATCCCTTGCCAGGCGTCGTGGGAGCGCCAGGCGCCCACGAGCGCAGGCACACGCTCGCGCAGGAGGTCCCGCCACCCGGGCTCGAGCTCCGGCCACCCCGCCGCGTCGGGACTCGTGTCGGTCCAGGGCCCGAGGTCCTTCTCTGCCGCGGCCCGAAACGCGCGGGCGGCGCCGACGAGATGGGCGAGAAGCCGGCTGACGGGGTAGGAGCCGCAGGGCGTCGGGCCGCCGAGGTGCTCGTCGCGCACCCCGTCGACGATCGTGAGGAGCCGCTCCGCAGCGGGAGCGAGGTCGATGGGCTCAGCAGTGCTCGACATGTCGGGGCTCAGGAGCGTTCGTAGGTGGCGATGTCGAAGCCGTTGCGGTGCTCTCTGGTGACCTCGCGCCAGTCGTCGAGCGCCCACTCCGGGAACCACGTGTCGCCTTCCGGTGACTCGGGCACCTCGGAGAGGACCATCCGCTGGGCGAACGGCATGGCCTCTGCGTAGACCTCGCCTCCGCCGACGACGAACACCTCGTCCCCGGGGCCGGCCAGCGACAGCGCCTCGGGCAGGGAGTGGGCGGTCTCCACGTCGGGGTGGGACCAGTGCGGCTGCCGGGTGATGACGATCGTGCGCCTCCCGGGCAGGACGCGGCCGATCGACTCGAACGTCTTGCGGCCCATGATGAGCGGATGGCCCATCGTCGTGTGCTTGAAGTGCTGGAGGTCCTCCGGGAGGTGCCACGGCATGTCGCCGTCCCGGCCGATGACGCGGTTGCGTCCGATCGCGGCAAGCAGCGTGATCCGGGTCATGGCCCCGAGTATGCCGCGTGGTCTGGCCGGATGCCGTGCGGTCAGACCGCGATGGGCGCCTTGATGGAGGGGAGGGCCTGGTAGCCGACGAGCTCGAAGTCCCCGAGGTCGAACTCGTCGATCCGCTTGCCGGGCGCGATCCTCATGTGGGGGAGGGGCAGGGGAGCGCGGGTGAGCTGCTCCCGGGCCTGCTCGACGTGGTTGGAGTACAGGTGGGCGTCGCCGAGGGTGTGGATGAACTCGCCCGGCTCGAGGTCGCACACTTGGGCCACCATCATCGTGAGCAGCGCGTAGGAGGCGATGTTGAACGGCACGCCGAGGAAGATGTCGGCCGACCGCTGGTAGAGCTGGCACGAGAGCTTCGCGCGCCGACCGTCACGAGCAGGGGTCACGTAGAACTGGAACATCGTGTGGCAGGGCGGCAGGGCCATCGAGTCGACATCCGCGACGTTCCAGGCGCTGACGATGTGGCGCCTCGAGTCGGGGTTGGACCTGATGGACTCGATGACGTTCGCGATCTGGTCGACGTGGCGGCCGTCGGGCGTGGGCCAGGAGCGCCACTGGTAGCCGTAGACCGGCCCGAGGTCGCCGTTCTCGTCGGCCCACTCGTCCCAGATGGTGATGCCGCGCTCCTGGAGCCAGCGCACGTTGGTGTCGCCTCGCAGGAACCACAGCAGCTCGCCGATGATCGACTTCAGGTGCAGCTTCTTCGTCGTCAGCACAGGGAAGCCCTCCGCGAGGTCGAAGCGCATCTGGTACCCGAAGACGCTGCGGGTGCCGGTGCCCGTCCGGTCACCCTTGTCGACCCCGTGGGTCATGACGTGGTCCAGCAGATCGAGGTATACCCGCACGGCTGCACGGTAACACCGGGTACGGACGTGGCCCGGGCGGCATACCGAAGGCGGGAATCCGCCACCGTGCCGCTAGATCCGGCCACGATCCGCGCCCCAGGCCGCGCCACGCGCGGGCTGGCCGCTGGAGGGCGATAGCCTGCGGGCATGACTCCTGCGTCTCCTTTCGGCCGCGTCGCCACGGCCATGGTGAGCCCCATGCGTCCCGACGGCAGCATCGACCTCGACGCCGCACAGCGGGTGGCGCAGCACCTCGTCGACCACGGCCACGACGGGATCGTCGTCAACGGCACCACCGGTGAGTCGGCGACGACGACCGACGCCGAGAAGTCGGAACTGATCCGCGCCGTCGTCGAGGCAGTGGGGGACCGTGCCCGCGTCACCGCGGGCGTCGGCACGAAC
>Ga0247820_10001283_pt1 | contig 14144 bp, 7 predicted proteins | sample 13C_Glucose_Day1_2_FD_192480 | JGI IMG/M metagenome (GOLD analysis project Ga0247820, IMG submission 192480) | Soil microbial communities from agricultural site in Penn Yan, New York, United States - 13C_Glucose_Day14 | ecosystem: Environmental > Terrestrial > Soil > Agricultural land | place...
AGGCGGTGCCGGCGTGGGAGATCTGGGGGCCGGGCCCGTTGCCGGTGAACAGCGGCCAGGGCCATTCGGCAGCGATGAGTACGCTCTCGGGGCGTTCGGTGAGGTCCTGGGGGAAGATGAACCCTTCCATGACGCTGGCCAGGTCGATACTGGTGTCGGTGAGCTTGGCCCCCTGCTCGTCACACCAGTCGGTCCAGGCCTTGAGGTTGGGGGCGGTCTGCATTGACCAGAACCGTCCTGACAAGGCGGCGCTGATGGTGGTCTTCTCCCCGTTGCGGAATCCGGAGGCGGCGATGTGGGTCTGGCTCTTGCCCTGGCGGTCGGCGGTGGTCAGCGCCTCGTAGACGTCGCTTCCCACGTGCATGGAGAACCGGTTGAAGTGGTCCCGTGAATCCAGCAGGCCCACGTTGGTGGGGATCAGGCGCTCCATGTGGCCCAGCACCCTGAAGGTCGGCATGCCGGTGACTGGCCGGGATGGCACGCCCAAGACGGCCTGGGCGAGTTCCTGGTAGTCACCGGTGTTGTTCGAGCCGTGGATGTAGAGCAGGCCTCGGGCACGGCTGAAGTACATGACGATCAGCTCGTAGGTGACCTGCTCCAGGGCCTGCGGGGCTCCCCAGCGGACTTCGCTGCGGGTCTCCACCACGAACCAGGCAACAGTGGACGTGGTGTTGACCGCGATGGTGCTGTCCAGGACCCGTCCTTCGCTGTAGACCTCCAATGCCCGTTCGGGAGTCCAGGTGTGGTCGGGAGCATGGTGAGCGATGGCGCTCATCTTGGGTTCCAGAACTGCGACTGACACCTCTTCCGGGGCATCGGTGAAGGACGCCTCGAAGTCGCTGATCTCCTCCACGCTCGCCGTGGCTCGTTCGGTGATGTCATGCAGGATAGTGTCCCAGTCGGCGTCCTCGCGTAGCAGTTCACGCATTGGTGACAGCGCTACCGACGGATCACGGGCCACGAACACCGAGGCCGTTCCGATCGTCGAGCTCGCGGAAGTGGCACGGGTGAATCGCCCGATGAACTGGATCATCGGGCTGAGGCTCTTCTTCACGTCATGTAGTGCGGCGATCTTCAGGGCTGGCAAATCGAAGCCTTCACCGAGCATGTCGACGCAGACCACGATCCGGCACGACCGATCTGTCAGAGCGGCAAGCGCCGTACGCCGTGCTCTGGCCGACACCTTCTCGTGCAGAACGGTCGGATTCATGTCCGGCGCGAGCGCCTGATAGAGCTCGCCGAGTTCTTTGGCCCGTGCGATGCTTCTCGCCCGAACCATCGCGATGTGATCGAGCCCTGCCGCCTGGTCCTGGCGCAGCTGTCCCACCGCCAGCTGCGCGAGTTCTCGGTCAGTGCCCTCCAGGCTGAGCACGGCCCGGTAGTTGATCGGGGTGAAGTACCCGTCCCGTTGGGCCTCCCGCAGCGGGAACCGAAAGATTGTCCGCCCGGGCACAGGACGCCCGTCCTCTCTGAACGGAGTGGCGGTGAACAGCAGGACACGCCGGTCGGCGAAGGTATCGACAATGCGCGACCAGCTGGGTGCCGGCGCGTGATGGGCCTCGTCGACCACCAGGTGAGTGAACGCGGCCAGCAGGGTGTCGAGAGATTCCGACTCACAGGCCTGAAGGGCGTGTGGGGTGGTGACCACCACGTTGCAGGCGGAGGCGAATGCCGCAGCATCGGCTGCGTCGTGGAAGCCGTGCTGGAGTTTGCCCACTACAGGCCGCATTACGCCCGGGGTGACGATCTGGTGTGTGTGCAGGATGCCTAGCGACTCGAACTTCGCAGCAATTTGGTCACGCAGCGCCGAGGTTGGAACCAGCACCAGCAGACGCTCGGGTCGGGCGGCCACGAGCAGCGCGAGCATCGTCTCTGTTTTGCCTGTTCCGGTGGGCATCACCACGATTCCCGGAGCGGTTACTCCGGAGGCCCAGTAGCCGATCACCGAGTGCAGGGCACCGATCTGGGGACGTCGTAGCGCGTGCGGTTCGGAATGGTCGCGGAACCCGATGCCGTCAACGAACGAGGCAAGCACTGTCTGCGGCGGGCGAAGTACCGTGTCGCCGACCCATCCCACACGTCCGCTCGTTCTGACGGTGGGTATGACAGCCGTCAGCTGCTCTGGCTCTCCGCCTCCGGCGCGGATCGCCGGCCATCTGCCCTGTTCGCTCGTTACCTGTAGTCCGGTGGCTGCCTCCAGCACATCCAAGGTGCCTGACGGCACCAGTAGTTGGCGCACCGTATTGCGGCTGAAGACGATTTGTTCGGCCCACACATTGCTGGTCACGACGTGCACACATGCTCCTGTTCCTTACCCGTCGGGACTGGTAGCTCAGTCGCCCCAGCGCCCAATCCGACTACCGCGCCCCTCACAGAACGCCAGTAGGGATTCAACCGATATACACCCGTGAGTCGACTACCGCACTCCAAATGCCGGGTGACCTGCTCCAGGGCTCAGTGAGATTGGGCCCTGGCCGGGCGCCGCGGAGACGTCGCCGCTTCCGCGTGGACGAGGGAAGTTGCCGCCCTCTGCATGTAGAAACGCTGTACCGCGTTGCGATTAGAACGCTCGGCCGACCATCCTTGAGGAAGCAGCGATGCCTTCGCCGCTCGGCCGGAAGGTGGGGTCTCCGAGGGCGTTGATGGCGGTCGGCGGGATCAGGAGCCCCCGCCGACCGTCGTGCTCCAGGTTGTGCGCCCGAATGTCAGTGGTCACCCGTATCGTCGGCATCAGTACGTTCAGGGGCCTTTGGGGGGACAGTGACCGACGGACAGCGGCGAACGAAGCGGCCCACGGGTCCCGGCTCGGCCAGGCACAAGCAGGTCGTGGCGACGGCGGTCATGGAGGCCGAGGGGTGTCTGGATGACCTGAAGCGCGGACGACGCGCCGCTCTGGAGATCAAGAAAGTCACCGAACGGATGCTCTCGCCGGAGTACAAGGGGCGCGTGCTCGTCGAACTGCTCCAGAACGCGCATGACGCGCACCCCGATCGCGACGGCGTCGGCCGCGTCGAGATCGTGCTCGACGAGGACGAGGGCGAACACGGTGTCCTGTACGTTGCGAATGGCGGCAGGCCCCTCGGCCCCAAGAACTTCGAGGCTCTGTGCAGCATCGGTCTGTCGAGCAAGCGCCCTGACGAGGGCATCGGCCACAAGGGCGTCGGTTTCAAGAGCGTCTTGCAACTCACTGCCGCGCCGGAGCTGTACAGCGTCGCACGGACAACGTCCAAGACCTTCGACGGGTTCTGCTTCCGCTTCGCCCGGGACGAGGACTTCGATCGACTGGCGCGCCAGGTCGCGCCCGACCGCCCAGAGGCAGCCGGTCAGCTACGTGCGAACCTCTCGTCGTTGAAGGTTCCGGTGCCGGTGGACGACATCCCGGCCGCGGTGGTGCCCTTCCGCCGCCGTGGTCTGGTGACCGTGGTCCGGCTCCCGCTGCGAAACGCCGACGCGCGCCAGGAAGCGGTACGCCAGCTGCGCGAACTGACCGACGACGGGGTGCCGTTCGAGCTCTTCCTGGACCGCCTCAGCAAGGTTTCTGTGACGCACCGGGTGGGCAGCAGGGGGCGCTCGAACGTCTACACACGTAAGGTGGAGCCGCTCCTCACCTCGCGCGGCCTGAAGATCCAGCAGGTCACCCTGCGTCGTCGCATTCGCCTGATCATGGTGACGGCCGCGGTGGACCGTGAGCGCGCGCACGAGGCCATCGCCGCCGATGTCGAATCCGGACCCCTGACGGATGACTGGCGGGCCCTGGGCGACTCGGCCGTGGTCAGCGTGGCGGTGCCGGCGGGCGAACCGCTGAAGCGCGGCAGGCTCTACACGTTCCTGCCCATGGGCGCACAACCGACCTGCCCGGTCCGCGGATTCCTCAACGCTCCGTTCCACACGGACGTGAGCCGACGCACCATGGCCGAGGCCACGCACTGGAACGACCTGCTGCTCGACACCGCGGCCGAGGCATGCGCGCGGGCGGCGGTACTGGTCGACGAAGGCCGCGTCGCGATGCCCGCGGGTGCCCTGGTCGACCTAATGTGCTGGGACCACGATCAGATGCGGCGCCTGGAGCTGGCCTTCACGGCACAGGACCGTGAGTTCGACGATGTCCCGTTCATGCCGGTACTGCACCCCCCCGGAGCCCGCACCTCTTTCCGGCAGGGCTATTTGTGGCACGGCCCCGACCGGGCCCGCGTGTTCACACCGCATGCTGTCGCCGCCGCGGGGTTTCAGCACGTGCTCGACCCGCGGCTACATCCCCTGCGCGCCGACCGGCTGGTCGCGCTGGGCGCGGCCCGTGCACTGGGGCTCGTCCCTGACGCCTCCGTGCTCGCCGGCTGGGCGGAGAGTGTAGCCTCGGCCCTCGCCGAGAGTGAGTTCGACGCAGGCAGGTGGGCGGACTATTACCACGATCTCTCGACCTGCTTCTCTCGTACCGGCGAGGAGCTAAAGGACAGGAAAATCGTCCTCACGGTCGACGGGAAGCGAGCTCCGGCCGGCGATCCCGGGCTGTTCTTCCGCCGCTCGGACGGCCCGTCGGCCACACTGCCCGCCCTACCACCCGGCCTCGCGAAGAGCATCTCCTTCGTCCACACGGAGATCGCCTGGACGGGACGGAAGACCAGTCGGCGCTCCCGCGGCCGTACCTGGCTGGAGGAACAGCGGTTGGTACGGGACTACAGCCCGCAAGCCCTCCTGGACGTGCTGGGCGAGGCCATGCGCAAAGTCCAGGACGACGACGAGGCCCTGCGCGAGTACCTACTGTTCGCCTGCGCCCTGTGGGAGTTCTCCGCGGACCGGCACGGCAAGCGGCCCGTGATCAAGGGGCTGTTGGTGCCGGGCCGCAAGGGCTGGGTGCCCGCCACGAGGGCCATGTTCGGAAAGGGCTGGACAGGCGGGCACGGCGGGATCGACCGGACGCTGGCCCGCTTCCTCGACCGTACCGAGGCTGTCTCCCCTGACCTCGTTTCCGCTGCCGACCGGGTCGTCCGCCCCGCCCAGGACATCTGTGCCGGCACCCGCACCGACGCGCAGACTCTTCGGCGCTTCCTCGAGCAGCAGGGCGTCCGCCATGGCCTGTTGCCAACCAACGTGGCAACGCACCAGGCGGTGAAGGGACAGTACCTCAACCGCCCCTCCCTCTTTCCCGGACTGTGGGCCCTGCATCTGGACCCGGACGCGCGGGCCCAATGGCAGTCGACGGCTCAGCGCTGGCCCAAGCGCCGCGACGACCTCTACCTGACCGTCGAGTACCGCCCGACCCGCAGGCGGGTGGCTATGCTCCCCGGCCAGCGGGAGTACGCCGCGTTCGACGAGGAGAGCCGCCGACTCTACGCCGAACTGATCGTCCACGGCCTGGACACCTGGGACCCCGAGGCACTCGAGTTCCGCTTCACCGGCGGCTCAGACCAGAAGGGCACATCGTGGCCCACTCCGCTGACTGCATTTCTAAGCCGAGCGCCGTGGATTCCCCAGACCGGCGACGACGAAGACGCCCCCGCTTTCACCACGATCGGCCAGGCGTGGTGGTGGGCCTCGGCGGAGGCGCCGCCCGCCTTCCTTACTGTTGCCTCCGCCGCCGTGCGCAGCCGGCAGTCGGAACGCGTGCTCAAACGCCTGGAACTGCTCGGCGTGCGCCGCTGGGACGGCCCCGGGACTGCCGCGGACCGGCTACGCCACCTGCCCGCTCTGCTCCACCGCATGCCCCGGCTGCGCCATGGACACCTCGGGCATCTGCTGCGCCGGGCCTACGAACAGGCCTGGGCGGACCTCCTTCCTCCGGATGGGTTCGGCAGCGGGTGGTGGTCCGGGAACCTCCCTGAACTCCTCGTGAGCCGGGTCGGGAGACTGGATGTCCTCACGGCTGAGTGCGAGCCGGAGCCGGTCTACGTGGCCGACATCCGAGGCACCCAGCAGCGGAGGCTGCTCGACCAGGCACCCCTCCCCGTCCTCCCGATCGACGACCGGGCACTGGGCCAGCGCGTCCACGAGCACCTGGAGGCGCAGGGCCGTTTCGTGACCCGGCCGACGAGCGAGGCGGAACTCGACGTTCGGGTCGACCAGCTGCCAATCGCCGAAGCACCCGGGGTACCTCTGTTCGCCCTGGCCGGGGCCTGGCTGGAGACCCTCATCGTCGCGCTGGTTGAGTTCGACGAGGAGCGGTCGTCCCGCGCCAGGGTCCCCGCCGCAGGGCGCGTCAGGCAACGGCTTCGATCCTGTGACGTCGTCGTGGCGCGGACCGCGGTCACCCATATCGCTGGCCACGCCCTCGACGCCTCCGGCGACGACCGCTCCCTCCTACACGACGATCCGGACGAACCCCGCCTCGTCGTGGTGTGCGCGCGGCAGCGCTCCGACTGGCATGTCCTGGAGACCGCCGCGACCGCACTGAGTACCCTGATCGGCGCCCCGTACCTGAGCACAGCGGTACAACTGGCGTTGATCGAACTGAATCGCCTGGGCCGGGCCGTCGCGGACGTCACCGAGGCGGACATCGCGTCCGTCCTCGCCATCCCACACCAGCGCCTGGAGGCGGTCCTCGCCGACCGTGCCTCGATCCGCTCCGGCAGCGCCCGACTCGTCCCCCTACTCGCCTGCGTCGACCTCGCTCTCGCCGAGGAACTGCAACGCGGACAGGAGACGCTGCACGATCGCGGCCAACTCCACGACTGGCTGGTCGCACGACTCGATGTCGACCGCGCCGACCAGTTGCTAGGGCTCGTGGAGGAGGACGACCGGCAGAGGACGCTGACCGCGCTGGGAGTGCCTCTGGCCGAGGCCAACCGGGCCTGGCAGACACTGGGCCTGCCGACCGTCAACAACGCGGAGACCCACCAACGGCAGTTCCAGGCCTGGTTGCAGGGGAACCGCGCCCGCCTGACCGACCGCGTCCGCGACGCCTACGTTGCTACGCACAAGGCGGGCGCCCCCCTTATGGACTACGTCCGGCTGCGCTCGCTCCCCGGACTGGACCTGGACCCCCGGTGGGGACTCGAACACTGGGACCTTCCTGTCGACCTCCTCAACGCCCACGCCGAGGAATGGACGGTCACGCACCTGCCCCCGCCACCGGCGCTGCAACACCACCCGCGCCCGGTGGCCGAGATCCGCGAGAACTGCGTCGACACTATCCACGCGCGCCTCCCCCGCTTGCGTGTCCGCATGGAAGCCTGGCTGAACCGCCAGGGCCGCGAGGCTCCCTCCCTGCCGTCGGCCGCCGAGGTCGCATCGGCCATGGACGCTGAAGGCCTGCTCGACTTCGAGCCGATCAGCACCCGTACGCTCATCGCCTGGCTCCAGACCCACGGTCACTGGCCCGCGGGCATGCCCGCCACGGACCGGGTGGCCGACCTCGGCTTGCACGAACCAGCGCCCCTCCCGCCGAGTCCGCCTGCCGGTAGCACCCCGGTCCCCGTCGCGCCGTCGGGCCCCTCACTTCTCTTGAACGGCCGTTCCCTCCCGATCGGCCCCGACCACCTGCGGGACCTCGCCCGACAGGTCGCCGCCGACCTCAGCCCGGACCAACTCGCCACCTCCCCACAACCTGGGACGCCATCGGCATCTGCCCTCCCGAGACAACGAACCACCTCCGCAGCCGCCGGTCGCGGCGGGGGATACCGAGCCGTCCCCCGGGACCCTCAAAGGGACAGAGCCGTCGGACTCGCCGGTGAGGTAGCCGTGGCCGCCTGGCTGGAGCGGCAGTACGGCGTCCCTCGCGAAGAAGCCTGGAAGTCCGGGCTACGCCAGCACGTCTTCGCTGATGGCTCGGGCGACGACAGCCTCGGCTACGACTTCCTGATTCACGACGGCGATCGCACCCTCCTTTACGAGGTGAAGGCCTCGACTGGGGATCGGGGCGAGTTCGAACTCGGCGAGTCCGAAGTCGAACGGGCCAGTAACCTTCGTCCGGACGAGACCTACACCATCGTCTACGTCTCCCACGTCCTAGACAACGCGCATCGACGCATCACACCCCTCCCCAACCCGTTCAGCGCCCCCGGCCTCGCTGGCTACCGCCTTGTCGGCACGGCCATGCGCCTGCGGTTCGAACTGCCGAAGGGGTGACCGGAACCATGCCCGTAGGTGGGTCCAGGCCCGTACAGACGTCGGCACTGGGACCGACTGAGCCCACCGCAGTCCAACGTCTGACCATACGAGCGGGTGTTGAGTCTGCGCAGGTGAGCAAAATCGTCACGGGAGACGGTACGTTCTTCTGTCCGGTTGTGCAGGGCCTCCCTCGTCCTCGATGGGGAACTGGTGGCCGTGCAGCCGGTAGACCATTTCGTCTGGCGCAGCCAGCATCCGTGCCTGCCGCCAGGCTGCGTCGAATGACAATTGGCTGCCCGCTTCGCGTCGCAGGCGAAGTGCACGCCAGGAAGATAGGGGGTCCAGGACGATCCGCCACAGCGCGGGGCTCATTCCTTGCGCCGCCCTTCCGCAGTGCTAGAAGCGACGGAGGAGTCGTCTGATGAGTCATCGCCCTTCAGCTTCTGGAGCGCGTCGCAGAGCGCGAGCATGGCCCGGTTCTGCAGCTCAATGTCGTTGAAACCCTGGCCGACCTTTTCCCACTGGTCGAGAATGGGCTGCCACCATTCGTCAGCAGCGACCATCCACCGTGCCAGGCGCTGCCATTCGGCAACCTGCTGAGCGCCCGGCCAATCGCCTTGCTTTTCGATCCGGTCCAGCACGAAAAGGTCGGGCCGCTCGTACAGGTTTGTGCGGAGGAACCGCAGACGCCGTACCCGTGCCTCGTCTGCCTGCTGTTGAGCAAGGTCTTCCCGTGCGCTCTCCGAGAGCGCCAGTTCCACACGGGCAGCCAGGCACCGGTACCCGGTGGCGCGGGTGTGTTCCGGGGCGCCGAGCTCGGCGTTGATGGTGTCCTGCGCGGTGCGCACCTCGACCGCTGGGAAGAGCTGCGCAACCTCGCTGGCCCGCGCTAGGGTCTGGCTGAGTACGAGGTCTTCGAGATTGAGCCGGGTCCGTAACGCGGGGCGCCACTCGATCGTGAGCGTGGCCTCGAAGTTGATACCGGGGGTCGCGCAGCGGAGCATCCGTGGCTGGGCGCAGTGGATCGTACGGGCCCGGCGCTGCCAGAACCACCTCACGCCGAATCCCTGTTGAGCTGAAACACTGTGCGGACACGTGGGTCTACGAGACGGTCCCAGAAGTCGTTGGCCGCGTTCGTCTCCCCGTCGACCGAGACGTGTTCCAGTGCCTGCATCAGGCTCACGGAAGCCTTGAAGATCTTTTGGCCGCGTAGGACGGGGAGCAACCCGTCGCGGACCCGGGCGTAGGTGTCGGGGTCGGTCGCTGACTGCCTGACCCATGTGGTGAGGCGGTTGATGGCGTCGGGAGCCGTATCGATGTCTCCCAATAGATCCTGCAAAGCCCGCTTCACGTTCACTTCGGAAGGGACTTCATCGGATAGCAGCCACGGGGTGGTGGTGCCTGGTACGGACATCAGGGCCAGGAAGGCTGCGGTGCCGGCCCCGCGGGACCGACCTGACTGCTGCCATGTTCGTACTTCGGTGATGAGCCGCGCCACCCCGGCGGGGTGCTGAGCCTGCTCGATGAAGACTGCGAGGGCCTCAGGCCAGGCTGATTCGTGCCCACTGTTGGCGGCTCGCCGCAGCCGGACCATGGCCATCCTGGCCTGAGAAGACGTGACGTCCGGGGAGTTCAGGACTTGTCGGCAGGCGGCGACCACCGTAGCCGCCCGTTCCTTGCCCGAAGCCCAGCCGTACAGAATGCCCCACGCTTGGCGGCCGATATGCTCGTCCTGTACTGCCTGGACCAAAAGGGCGCTGAGGAGTTCTTCCTTCACTGGGTAGCTCTTGGAGCCGAGCTGTACGAGGTGGTCGACGTTCCCGTGCCGCAGGGTCAGAGCGGCGATGGCATCCACGACGTGCTCGTTCGCCTCGCTGCTGTCCCCAGACATAAGCCACTTGAGCAAGGGATCGCGCATGACCTCGTAGTTGTCCCAGACGTAGGTCAGGATGGCCCTGCCGTAGCCGGGTTGGTCGAAGATGGCTTCGTCGTTGCTGCTAACTCCGGCGCCGACATCGACAACACGGCGGCGCAACCCGCGGCCGGCGAATGCCGCACTTGTCGACGAGGCGAAGTCGCTGCCGCTGGCGACATCGGCGCTGATGATGCGCTGCAGGTCGCGGGCGGCTTTGGCCACTACGGGCATTGGCGCGGATTGGCACACAGCCAGGGCCAGGAGGAGGCAGCGGTCTTCCAGTGGCAGCGACGTGTCCTTGCCTCCATGCCCGGAGACCGTCTCTCCGAACAGGGTGTCGAGTTTGTCTCGCCAGTCGGACATGGCGGACGTGATCCGTTCGAGCAGTCCGGCATCGAGCGCGGACCATGACGACGGGACGTCCATGGGGAGCGACGTGTCAGTCAGCCGTTCGTGTTCCCGCCACGCCAGCATGATCGAGTCCGCGGTGTGGACCGCTTCCACGGCGTCGAGACGGCTTATCGAAGCCGTGCTCTTGTCGACGGAGTGAAGGTAAGCAATCAGCCCAGCGGCCTCGCGAGCCCTCAGCCGGGCTTCCACGACACCCTGGGCCGGCGGCGGCTCGGTGACGTGGACGACGTGAATGCCGGATTGGACCGAGGCGTAGTGATCAGTCCAGAGATCCTTGGCCACGTTCAGGACGAGGTAGGAGCCGAGTCTTTCCAGAAGCCCGGCATGCTCTTCCAACATGGTGAGGAAATCGGCCGAGATCCGGTCGTGCTCAGGGTCCTTGAGGTCGACCTGGTAGGCGTGGCGCTCCTCGGCGGGAAGCCAGCCCACTTTGGGTGTCTTCCAGTCTGCGTCCAGTTTCACGATGTCGGTCTCCTCGCCCGTGTGCTCGGCGAGGAGGTGCAGGGCCAGGGTGGTCGATCCGTACGACCGCGGGGCGACGATGATCAGTACGTGCTTCCGCGGGTGCAACCCCGCCGGATCCAGAGCCTGCTGCCACGTCTCTGCCCATTGGCCTTCGCGGGCGATCGGCTCCTGCTTGATCCGGTGACGAGAAAGCGTGGAGCCTTCGAGGATGCCCGGTTTGCGGGTCTCGTTGATGATCTTGTCGGCGTGGTTGACGAAAAACTCCGGACGGTTCACCGTGATCGGTGCCGGCCCAGTGTCCGGTACGGGGGGCACGACGAACGCTGCCGGGGCGGCCCGGTCGGCGCCAACGGTCTCCGTGCCTTCAGGGGCGCTACTGGTTGGGGCCGGCGGATGCGGAGCCGTGCCATCCGCTCCCGTCGACGGAGAGTCGAGCTCGTCGGGAGAGCGGCGCGAAAAAGGGGAACGGTCATCGGACATGTGCTCTCTGGTTCCTTTCGATGCGGCTCGGTGCGAGGGCACGGGCACGGTCAGATCCGGCGCCGATCGATGCGCATCGTTCCGACCGTGTTGATCACGGTGGTATCGGTCATTTCGCCGTTGAACTGGAAGATGGCGCCAGTCGGGCTGTTCGAACCGGCCGACGACGTCGGCGCGGTTGTTCCACCCCCGCCTCCGAGGGGCTCCGGGCTGATGAGCGGTGTGAGGGCTTGCGGTGTCATCTGGGGTACGAACAGCCAGCACGGCTCCTCGAATGCCTTGCCATGCACACGCGCCGTGGCGCGGAGGAAGCGTTCCTCGTCGAGGTCCGGCGTGCGTCCCGCGCGGACGGTCCGCCGGAACGCCGCCTCTGAGACGACGGCGGCCAGAAAGCCGCCTCGGTGTTCCCGGGCCACGGTGAGGCCCGCGCGCACGACCTGGCTGTCGAGCAGTCGGCACACCTCGTTGATGGCATCGCCACGATGGTCGGGCAGGGTGAGCGGGCCGACATGCACAGCGGCCCGCAGTCGGATCGCTGGTGCGTTGGCGAGCCGTTCACGGTCGTACCGAACGAGCGCTGTGTGCAGGTGTTCCAGCAGTGGGTCGACCAGCCGTGCGATGTCCTTGGCCGGCATGACGAAGATGGCTCCATCTCCGGTGTCCTTGAATGCACCGGGCCGGTCTCGTGGATCCTGCAGCCCAACGTGGGCCAGCACATTGGTGAGGACGTCATCCAGATCCGAACGGACGGGCGCCATCTTCGCTTCCGGAATCTGGCTGTAGCCCTGCATATCCACGGCCAGGAGCGCCTGCTCCGGTGGCACGTCGACGGACGAAGGTGAGGCAAGGGGCACGCTGTCACCGACCTTTCGGTCACGACGGAAGAATCGAGTGCCCCATGCTGATCGGCCCGGGCACGCTCTGGTGCCCACTACTGGGCACCGCCCGGGTGCGGCCGGTCACATCGTGCTGCGGGCGTGGGCCGTGATCGATGTGATGTCGTGGATCAGTAGTCCGCCGCCCGGATCCGTCTCCAGCCAGCCCTCTTCCCGCCACGGCTTGATCGCCGTACCGACGGCGTTGCGGGACGCACCGATCATCTGTGAGAGCTCTTCCTGAGTCAGTCGGACACTGACCGCTGGCTGATTTGTCGCAGCTGCATCCACGAGCCGGCGAAGGGCACCGGCCAGGCGTACGGGAACACACGCGGTGGCGAGTTCGAGCCTGACGGCTTCGGACTCCCTGACCCGCGCGATCGCATGGCGTAGCAACGGGTTGAGTAGGCCGTTGCTCTCGACAAATGAAAGGAAATCGGGAGCCGGAATGAGATGCACGTGGCAGGATTCCGCAGCGATCACAGAAGCCGAGCGGGGCTGCGCATCCAGGACGGCCAGTTCGCCGAGCAGCTCACCAGGGCCGCGTATCGCGAGCAAGGCCCGTTCCCCGTTCGGCCCCGTCAACGTCACGAGGGTCGACCCCGAAGCCAGCAAGACCACATGGGTACCGGGATCCCCCTGCCGCAGGAGGACGCTGCGGGCCGGGCGCACCCGCATGGGGGCGAGGGCACGCAACTGCGACCACAGACTCTCGCCGATCACTGCCATGTGCGACTGATACATATCCCCCCAAACGTAGGGACCAACCCATAGAGGGTGAGATTTTCAGGAGGCGAGGAAGGTGAGCAACAGGACCAATCCGGCCAGACTGATTGCGGCCACGGTGAGATCGACGGCCACCTTGACCGCCCGGAACTTTCGGCGCGCGAGGGTGGTCAGGGCGGCCTCACGTTCCGGTATCTCGGTGCAGCTCACCGGACGTGGCGGTAGGACTGCCGACGAGTGCCTGCTTTCGCTGCCTCCGCCGACGAACTCCTCACGCCAAACGAGCCCGTCGTCCTTCGGGAAGATGGGGCGCAGGGCCATCAGTGCCGATACCAGGGCTGCCCCGAGCAGTGCGCCCACCAGCGCCACAGCCACGCTGAGCATGTGCGACGAGTTCACCGGTGTGGACAGCGCCGTCCCTGCCGTGATCGCAAGTAGGGCACCGGTTACTCCACTCAGTGCTGTTGCTTTCGTGTCCGCGCGCTGCACCTCGACGAACATCCTGTTGTCATCACTCGCAGGTGCGCCGGTTGTTGTCGAGACGTGCAGCGGGACGTTCTGCGACTCGGGTTCTTCCACTGCCTTCTCCTTGTCGTTGCCTTGCGGCTTGGAGTAGCAGTCTGGGCAGGCGGCCGGAGCGCAGCTGCCCACCAGGTGGTAGCGATCGCGATCGATCGGTCACAGTCGGGAGCCTGGTTTGGTTTGAACCACGAGGCTTCCCGGATCGAGTGCTCCACAGGCGACGGTGGGGCAGCCAGTGGCGGGTCCACTCGACCGCCTGATGCTTTGGGGCCGGACGAAGCCCCAGGCTGCCGGGTTCGTTGAACGACTTCCAGGTCGATGCAGAGGATGGCTCCGTGCTCAACGAAGTGCTTACCTGGCGCATCGTCAGGTAAGTCAGCATCTGGTCAGCATGAGTTCTCTCATACTCCGAGGCAGGTACTCGAGCGGGTCCTTGGACGGCGCTGGCACAACAGCCGGATTCTACGCGGAAGCGCAGGTGGGGAGCCTTCTTACCCAAGAGGGATCGATGTTCCTCAGCATCTTCGAGTGCGAGGAGTGTCGGTGTACAGTGAACGACGCCCTTGACCTGCACAAAGCGGGCAGGGAGCCGTCTTTCAGGAGTCCAGAGTGCTGCGAACGATGTTCAAGTCCAAGATCCACCGCGCCACCGTCACCCAGGCCGACCTGCACTACGTGGGATCCGTGACGATCGACGCCGAGCTGCT
>Ga0247820_10001284_pt1 | contig 14143 bp, 14 predicted proteins | sample 13C_Glucose_Day1_2_FD_192480 | JGI IMG/M metagenome (GOLD analysis project Ga0247820, IMG submission 192480) | Soil microbial communities from agricultural site in Penn Yan, New York, United States - 13C_Glucose_Day14 | ecosystem: Environmental > Terrestrial > Soil > Agricultural land | place...
GATCGTGGAGACCGAGTGCGCCGCGTACGGGGTGGCGGTCCCGCACCTGTCGATCGAACCCGGCCGGGCGATCAGCGGTCCGAGTGCGTTCGCGCTCTACACGGTGGGCACCGTCAAGCACGTCCATCTCGACGGCGACGCGGTGCGGACGTACGTGGCCGTGGACGGCGGCATGAGCGACAACATCCGGACGGCGCTGTACGCCGCGGAGTACTCCGCCACCCTGGCTTCCCGGCGCTCCGAGGCCGGGCCCGCGATCTCCCGGGTGGTGGGCAAGCACTGCGAGGGCGGCGACATCCTGGTGCGGGACGAGTTCCTGCCCGCCGACGTCGCCCCCGGGGACCTGCTCGCCGTGCCGGCCAGCGGCGCCTACAGCCGGTCGATGGCGAGCAACTACAACCACGTGCCGCGGCCACCCGTGATCTCGGTCCGAGACGGTCGGATCTCCACCCTGTTGCGGCGGGAGACGCTGGACGACCTGCTGCGGCTGGACGCCGGGTAGCCGACGGTTACCACCGGCGTGGCGCGATGGGGAAGAATGAACTGCCGCTCGTCCCGCCGTCGGGGTGCGGACGACGGAGGAGCGACGGCACGGCGACGGACCAGTACGGCGATGAGCGGAACGACGTGAGGCAGAAGTGACGATGACCACCGAGGCGGTGTCGCGACCGCAGACCGACGCGCGTCCGACCGCGCCCCTCCGGGTCGCCCTGCTCGGCTGCGGCACCGTCGGCTCCGAGGTGGCTCGGCTGATCATCGACTCCGCCGCCGACCTGCACGCCCGGATCGGTCGGCCGCTGGAGCTGGTGGGGATCGCGGTCCGCCGCCTGAACCGCCCGCGCGCCGGCCTCGACACGCAGCTGTTCACCACCGACGCCGAGGCCCTGGTCGCCCGGGCGGACGTCGACCTGGTCATCGAGGTGATCGGCGGCATCGAACCGGCTCGCTCGCTGATCTTGTCGGCGCTGCGCCACGGCGCGTCCGTGGTGACGGCGAACAAGGCGCTGCTGGCCGAGGACGGGGCCACCCTGTTCACCGCGGCGGAGAAGGCGGGCGTCGATCTCTACTTCGAGGCGGCCGTCGCCGGGGCCATCCCGATCGTCCGGCCGCTCCGCGAGTCCCTGGTGGGCGACGAGATCACGTCGGTGATCGGCATCGTCAACGGCACCACGAACTTCATCCTGGACAAGATGGACTCCGAGGGCGCCGGGTTCGCCGAGACCCTCGCCGACGCGCAGGCCCTCGGGTACGCCGAGGCCGACCCCACCGCCGACGTCGAGGGCTTCGATGCCGCGGCGAAGGCGGCGATCCTGGCCAGCCTGGCCTTCCACAGCCGGGTGACTGCCGCCGACGTCTACCGCGAGGGGATCACCGATGTCACCACCTCCGACATCGCCTCGGCCCGCGAGATCGGTTCGGTGGTGAAGCTGCTGGCGATCTGCGAGCTCGCGGACCAGCCCGACGCGTCGGGGCAGCGCAGTGTCTCCGTTCGCGTGCACCCGGCGATGATCCCGCGCAGTCACCCGCTGGCCTCGGTCGGCGGGGCGTACAACGCGGTGTTCGTCGAGTCCCGATCGGCGGGTCGGCTGATGTTCTACGGCCCGGGCGCGGGCGGCTCACCCACGGCCAGCGCGGTGCTCGGCGACCTGGTCACCGTGGCCCGGAACCGGGTCCGTGGCGCGGCTGGCCCGGGGGAGTCCAGCTATGCGGCCCGTCCGGTCAGCCCTATCGACGACGTGATCACCCGCTACCACATCTCGCTGGAGGTGGCCGACGTGACCGGCGTGCTGGCCAGCATCGCGACCTGCTTCGCCGAGCACGGCGTCTCGATCCAGACCGTACGCCAGCACGGTCGCGGATCCGACGCCCAGCTGGTCATCGTCACCCACCGCGCCCGCGACGCCGCGCTGTCGGCCACCGTACGGGCGCTGCGGACCCTGCCGGCGGTCCGTGAGGTGGCCAGCGTGATGCGAGTGGAGGGAGAAGCATGAGCACGACCCTGACGGTGAGACGAGGAGTCATCGACCGGTACCGATCCTGGCTGCCGGTCACCGAGGCCACGCCGGTGATCACCCTGGGCGAGGGCAGCACGCCGCTGGTCCCCGCGCAGGTGCTGTCGGAGGAGCTCGGCTGCGAGGTCTGGCTGAAGGTCGAGGGCGCGAATCCCACCGGGTCCTTCAAGGACCGCGGCATGACCGTCGCCGTGAGCGTGTCCGCGGGCGAGGGAGCCGAGGCGGTCGTCTGCGCCTCCACCGGCAACACCTCGGCGTCGGCGGCGGCGTACGCCTCCCGCGGGGGGCTGAAGCCGATCGTGCTGCTCCCGGCCGGGCGGATCGCGGCGGGCAAGCTCGCCCAGGCGATCGTGCACGGCGCCCAGGTGGTCCAGGTCGAAGGCAATTTCGACGACTGCCTGCGATTGGCCCGCTCGCTGGCCGAGAGCTATCCCGTGGCCCTGGTCAACTCGGTCAACCCGGTTCGGATCGAGGGGCAGAAGACCGCCGCCTTCGAGATCGTCGACGACCTCGGGGACGCGCCCGACCTGCACGTGCTGCCGGTCGGCAACGGCGGCAACATCTCCGCCTACTGGCGCGGCTACGTCCAGTACGCCGAGGCGGGCATCGCCAGCCGTCGGCCTCGGATGTGGGCGTTCCAGGCCGCCGGAGCGGCCCCGCTGGTGCTCGGCCACCCGGTGCCGAACCCGGAGACGGTGGCGACCGCGATCAGGATCGGCGACCCGGCTTCGACCACCCTGGCGGTGGCCGCCAAGGAGGAGTCGGGCGGTCGGTTCGGGGCCGTCACCGATGACGAGATCCTCGCTGCGCAAGGGTTTCTGGCTGCTCGGGAAGGTGTCTTCGTGGAGCCGGCCTCCGCCGCCGGGGTCGCCGGACTGCGTGGTCTGGCCCAGCGGGGGGAGGTCGATCGCGGGCAGCGGATCGTGATCACGGTGACCGGTCACGGTCTGAAGGACATCGACACCGCGCTGTCGGGCAAGACCGTGCAGGCCGAGGTGGTGGCGGCCGACCTGAGCAAGGTCGCCCAGGCCTGCGGTCTGGCTGGATGAGTCTCCCGACGGGTCGTCAGGTCGTCGTCGAGGTCCCGGCGACCAGCGCCAACCTCGGTCCCGGCTTCGACTGCTTCGGGCTGGCCCTCGACTGGTGCGAGCGGGTCACCCTGCGGACCGAGGCCAGCGGCTTCCACATCGCGGTGAGCGGTGAGGGCGCGGACCAGGTGCCGCGCGACGAGACGCACCTGATCGTGCGCTCGGTGCTGCTCGGGCTGGCCGACCTGGGTGAGTCGGTGACCGGTCTCGGGCTCGAGTGTCACAACACGATCCCGCACGGTCGCGGACTGGGGTCGTCGGCGGCCGCCATCGTGGCGGGTCTGCTGGCAGCCCGAGCCCTGGCCGGCCGAGAGCCCGATCCGGCCTGGACCCTGCGGCACGCCACGTCGATCGAGGGACATCCCGACAACGTCGCGGCGGCGACCTACGGCGGCTTCGTGCTGGCGTACGACGGGCGGGGTGGGGTCGCCGTGGTCGAGTGTCGGGTGGCTCCCGACCTGGAAGTCGCGGCCTTCACCCCACCGCAGGCCCTGGCGACGAAGGCGGCCAGGGCCCTGCTGCCGAACCGGGTCCCGCACGTGGACGCCGCCGCCAACGCGGCCCGGGCGGCCCTGCTGGTGGAGGCGATCGCCGGCCGGACCGACCTGCTCTGGGAGTCGACGCGTGACTGGCTGCACCAGGAGTACCGCAGACCGGCCATGCCCCGGTCCGCCGAGCTGATGACCCAGCTGCGGGCGGCGGGACTGGCGGCGGTGATCAGCGGGGCCGGCCCGACGGTGCTGGTGCTGGGCGACGCCGCCACCTTGGCCGAGGCCGAGGCCAAGGGATGGGTGCCGGCGGCCAAGGGGTTCGCCGTACGACGAGGTGGAGTCGGTTCCGGGGCGCGCGTGCTGCCCTCCGCGGGGAACCGTCCTCGTCGCGTCGGCGGTGCGGAACAGACCACTGGACACCGTGGTTCTACCCGGTGAGTCGGACACCCGTCGCGCTGTGTCCAATTCCTTGGTGATGGTGCTAGCCTTTCAACAGCCGAACGGTGAACCGCGTCGGAACCCCCTCCGACGAGCCGTGTACCGTTCCGGCCAAGAGCGCTGACAGGTCCGGCGCGACGGACACGTCTCATCCCCGTCAACACTCAGAGCCCACCGAATCATGCGGTGGTGGTGGGTGGACCTACGAAGACAACGAGCCGTACGCGAGCGAACAGACCGCCGCGACTCGATGGTGAATCTGGACCGGGCACGTGGTGCCCGCTCCGAAAGGACATTCGTGACAGAAATCGCCGAAGCGCAGACCGCCCCGACCGCAGAGTCGGGTGACCGTCGTCGGCGCAAGGGCACGGGCCTGGACGCCATGGTGCTGCCAGAGCTGAAGCAGCTCGCCCAGTCGCTGGGCGTCAAAGCCGGCGGCCTCCGCAAGGGTCAGCTGATCGATGCCATCCGCTCCGCGCAGTCGGGCGGCGGCCACGGTGGCGGTGGGGGCAACGGGTCCGGCGGCGGCAACGGATCGGGCGGCGGCAACGGGGCTCCGCAGGAGCGCCGGGCGCCCCGGGAGAGCCAGCCGACGTTGGAGACCGCGTCGCCGGCCTCCCAGCAGGCCGATCCGCCTTCCCAGCGCACCGAGGCGCCTCGCACCGAACCGGAGCAGCGCCAGCAGGAGCGGCCCCAGGAACGCGAGCGCGTCGAGCGGGAGCCGCGGACCGAGCGGGAGCCGCGGGCCGACCAGCCCGAAGCACGCGAGCAGCGCGAGCAGGGTGGCGAACAGCGGGATCAGCAGCCACGGCAGGAGCGGTCCGGCAACGAGCCGAGTGGCGGGTCCGAGCAGCAGAGTCGTCGAGACAACGACCGGGGGGGCCGGGACAACGACGGCCGTGGCGGTGACCGCAACGGCGGCAGCAACGGGCGCGATCAGCAGAACCGGCAGGGCAACCGCGACAACCGCTCGAACGAGAACAACCGCGGCAATGACAACCGGGGCAACGACAACCGCGGCAACGACAACCGCGGCAACGACAACCGCGGCAACGACAACCGCGGCAACGACAACCGCGGCAACGACCGCAACGACCTCGACGAGGACGGTGGCAGCCGGCGCGGTCGGCGGCGCCGCAGCCGTGACCGGCAGAACCGCCGGGGCCGGACCGGCGGCGGTGGTGGCGGCATGGACCGCTATGAGTCCGACCCCGTGGTCTCCGACGACGACGTCCTGACGCCGATCAACGGCATCCTCGACGTGCTGGACAACTACGCCTTCGTGCGCACCTCCGGCTATCTCCCGGGGTCCGACGACGCGTACGTGTCGCTGTCGATGGTGAAGAAGTTCGGGCTGCGCAAGGGTGACGTGCTGACCGGCGCCATCCGGAGCTCGCAGGACAACAACGACCGCAAGGAGAAGTTCAACCCGCTCGTCCGGGTCGACTCCATCAACGGCGCGGATCCCGAGCAGGCCCGCAACCGCCCGGAGTTCGCCAAGCTGACCCCGCTGTACCCACAGGAGCGGCTCAAGCTGGAGACGGCGCCGAACCAGCTGATGGGTCGGATCATCGACCTGCTGGCCCCGGTCGGCAAGGGTCAGCGCGGCCTGATCGTGTCTCCGCCCAAGGCGGGCAAGACGATGGCCATGCAGACGATCGCCAACGCGATCGCGGCCAACAACCCCGAGGTGCACCTGATGGTGGTGCTGGTCGACGAGCGTCCCGAGGAGGTCACCGACTTCCAGCGCACCGTGCACGGCGAGGTGATCGCCTCGACGTTCGACCGGCCGGCCACCGACCACACCACTGTCGCCGAGCTGGCGATCGAGCGGGCCAAGCGGCTGGTCGAGCTCGGCCACGACGTGGTGGTGCTGCTCGACGGCATCACCCGCCTCAGCCGGGCGTACAACATCGCGGCGCCGGCCAGCGGTCGGATCCTGTCCGGCGGTGTCGACTCGGCAGCGCTCTACCCGCCCAAGAAGTTCTTCGGAGCGGCCCGCAACATCGAGCACGGCGGCTCGCTGACCATCCTGGCCACCGCCTTGATCGAGACGGGCTCGAAGATGGACGAGGTGATCTTCGAGGAGTTCAAGGGCACCGGCAACATGGAGCTGCGCCTGCGGCGCGAGTTCGCCGACAAGCGGATCTTCCCGGCCATCGACGTCGACGCGTCCAGCACCCGTCGCGAAGAGCTCCTGATGAGCCGCGAGGAGCTCAACATCATCTGGAAGCTGCGCCGCGTGCTGTCCGGCGGGGAGAACCTGCAGGGTCTGGAGATGCTGCTCGATCGGCTGCGCAAGACCGGCAGCAACGCCGAGTTCCTGGGAGCGATCACCAAGTCGATCCCGGGTCGGGGCGAGTAGACCCGGCCGATGCTCCCGCGGGACTAAAGCCGTACCGACCTGCGTTGGTCGGTTTGGTGCCGCGGGTTCTGCTGCGGCACACTGATCCGTTGGTGCCGGTTCACGCCCGTCGATCCCGACATGGCGACCCGGTGCCGGAACAAGGAGAACACCATGAAGCCCGACATCCACCCGACGTACGTGGAGACCCAGGTGACCTGCACCTGCGGCAACACCTTCACGACGCGCAGCACGAACTCCGACGGCGTCATCCGCGCCGACGTGTGCTCGGCCTGCCACCCCTTCTACACCGGCAAGCAGAAGATCCTCGACACCGGTGGCCGCGTCGCCCGCTTCGAGAAGCGGTACGCGCAGAAGGCTGCAGCGAAGAAGTGACCTTCACCTACGCTCCCGGATCCTGCGATCCGGGAGCGTACGTGTGTTCAGAGCCGGATCAGAGGGGACACGTCCATGTTCGAGTCGGCCGACGCACTGCGCGCTGAGTTCGCCGAGCTCGAGACCGCGCTGTCGGATCCCGCGGTGCACAGCGACCTGGCCCGGGCCCGCAAGGTCGGCCGGCGCTACGCGGAGCTCACCCCCATCGTCAAGGCCCTGACCGAGTACGACCGGCTGACCGACGACCTGTCGGCCGCCCGCGAGCTCGCGGGGGAGGACGCGTCGTTCGCCGAGGAGGCCGACGCTCTGCAGGCCCAACTGGTTCCGGTGGTCGAGCGGCTGACGCGGCTGCTGGCCCCGCGGGACCCCAACGACTCCTCGGACGCACTGCTGGAGATCAAGTCCGGCGAGGGCGGTGAGGAGTCGGCGCTGTTCGCGGGGGACCTGCTCAACATGTACACCCGGTACGCGGCGATCCGTGGCTGGAAGGTCGAGGTGCTCGACGCGCAGGAGACCGACCTCGGCGGCTACAAGTCAGTGACGATCGGCGTGAAGGCGGCCTCGGTGGGCGAACCCGACCAGATGCCGTACGGGGTCTTGAAGTTCGAGGGCGGCGTGCACCGCGTGCAGCGGGTCCCGGTGACGGAGTCCCAGGGTCGCGTGCACACCTCCGCTGCCGGCGTCCTGGTGATGCACGAGGTCGAGGAGTCCGAGGTCGCGATCGACGAGGGCGATCTGCGGATCGACGTCTACCGGTCCTCGGGTCCGGGTGGTCAGGGCGTCAACACGACCGACTCGGCGGTCCGCATCACCCACCTGCCGAGCGGCATCGTGGTGTCCTGCCAGAACGAGCGGTCCCAGCTGCAGAACCGCGAGCAGGCGATGCGGATGCTGCGCTCCCGGCTCACGGCCGCGGCCGAGGAGACCGCCGCCCAGGAGGCCTCGGCGGCGCGCCGGTCGCAGGTGCGCACGGTCGACCGCTCGGAGCGGATCCGCACCTACAACTACCCCGAGAACCGGATCGCCGACCACCGGATCGGTTTCAAGGCTTACAATCTCGACGCAGTGCTGAACGGCGACCTGCAGGCCGTGGTCGAGGCGCTGCAGGAAGCCGACACGGCTGAGCGGCTGGCGGCCGGGTCGTGACCGTCGGCGTCCTGCTGGCGGCACGGTGACGACCGTCGGCGCTCTGCTGAACGGGGCGACCGACCGGCTGACCGACGCCGGGGTGCCCAGTCCGGCCCACGACGCGCGCGAGCTCCTGGCCCACGTCCTCGATCGTCGGCCGCCGCTGCTCGGGCGGACCGATCCGGTCAGCCCGCAACAGGCGGAGCACTTCGCGGCCCTGCTGGATCGCCGCAGCGCCCGCGTGCCGCTGCAGCACCTCACGGGTGAAGCGCCCTTCCGGTACCTGACCCTCGCGGTCGGACCCGGGGCCTTCGTCCCCCGTCCGGAGACCGAGGTGATGACCGGCTGGGCGATCGACCGGTTGCGGGAACGCCCCGTGGACGCCCCACCGGCGGTCGTGGTGGATCTGTGCACGGGTTCGGGCGCCATCGCCAAGGCCATCGCGACCGAGGTGCCGGAAACGCGCGTCTGCGCGGTCGAGCTGTCACCCGACGCCCACGGCTGGGCCGAACGGAACCTCGCCGACACCGACGTCACCCTGCTGCTGGCGGACATGGCCGACGCGCTGTCCGAGCTCGACGGCACGGTGGACCTGGTGATCTGCAACCCGCCGTACGTGCCGCTGGACGCCTACGACTCGGTGGTGGCCGAGGCCCGAGATCACGATCCCACCGTCGCGCTGTTCTCCGGCGACGACGGACTGGACGCCATCCGGGTGCTGACGGTGACCGCGGCCCGGCTGTTGCGTCCCGGTGGACTGCTCACGTTCGAGCACGCCGAGCTGCAGGTCGAGGCGGCGCCCGCCGTGGTGGTGGCCTCCGGGGCTTACCGAACCGTCCGTGACCACCACGATCTGACCGGCCGGCCACGGTTCGTCACGGCCGTACGCACCGCCTCTCCTCTGGCAGGATGGGTCGAGTGAGTGCCTTGCCAGATCCGGGGAGTGAGCCGGCCGACGATAGGTCCGACGAGGGAGCCGAACCCGTCGAACCCGCCACAGATGAAGCCGAGCCCCTCGAAGCGGCCGCCGAAGTCGATCTCGGCGGGGCTCCCGGAGGAGCCGATCTCGGCTACCGGCGTTGGGACTGCACCAGCGACGACCCTGAGCTGCACGCACGAGCCGAGGACGACGCCCGGGCCGCCATCGAGGCGGGGGAGTGCATCGTGCTCCCCACCGACACCGTGTACGGAATCGGCGCCGACGCCTTCAACGGGGACGCAGTGCAGGGGCTGCTGGACGCCAAGGTCCGCGGCCGCGACATGCCCCCGCCGGTGCTGATCGGCGAGCCGTCGCTGATCCGGGCGCTCGCCACGGACATCCCCGATGCTGCGCGCGACCTGGTGAGCAAGCACTGGCCCGGGCCGCTGACCATCATCTTGAAGCGCCAGCCCAGTCTGAAGATGGACCTCGGAGACGCCGAGGGCACGGTGGCGCTGCGGGTGCCGGACCACGAGCTGGCCCGGGACATCCTCCGGGCCACCGGTCCGATGGCGGTGAGCAGCGCCAACATCAGCGGTCTGCCGGCCGCGCTGACCTGTGACGAGGCGATCGACCAGCTCGGCGCCAGCGTGTCGGTCTACCTGGACGGGGGCCGGCTCGGGGAGAACGGTCAGCCGCCATCGACCATCGTCGACTTCACCCAGGCCGACCACGGGCAGGTGCTGCGGCGGGGCGCGCTGAGCATGGAGGTGCTGCGCGAGACGCTGCCCGATGTCGAGGACCTGGTGGAGGACGAGGACCCGGTCAGCGACGAGGCCCCGGGAGGCGACGAGGCCCCGGGAGGCGACGACCTGAGTCCGGTCGACGACGAGGGCGCGACGGGCGACGGGACCGAGGACGTGGTCGACGCCGAGCTCGTCGACGAGCTCGACGACCCGGGCCCGGTGAGCGACGAGGAGCCCGAGGAGTCCGCCGCCGACATCCGCTCGCAGATCGAGAACGCCGGCACGGAGTCGGACACGAGCGCCGGCGTCTGGCACGAGCCGACCACCGACGAGCTGCGCATCACCCACCCCGATCACGACATCGACCAGCCCGACCTGTTCGAGTCCGAGCAGACGCCGGGCGACGCCCCGGCCGCCGCGGACCCGAGGCCGTAGCCCGTGCGGGAGTACCTGCTGGTGCTGATGGTCGCCGCCGCGGTGACCTTCCTGGCCAGCGGCGTCTGCCGCCGGATCGCCCTGCGGACCGGGGCGCTCGCGCAGGTGCGCGATCGTGACGTGCACACCGTGGCTATGCCCTACTTCGGTGGCGTGGCGATGTTCCTCGGGGTGGGCGCGGCCATCGTGCTGGCCTGGCAGCTGCCCTTCCTCGGTCGCCAGGTGCTGGTCCAGCAGGACTCGCTGGCAGTGCTGATCGCCGCCGCGGTGATCTGCGGGGTCGGCGTGCTCGACGACCTGTACGACCTCTCGGCCCTGACCAAGTTCGCCGGGCAGGTGCTCGCGGCCGGCATCGTGGTGGCCCTCGGGGTCCGGATGCTGTGGATCCCGCTGCCGGGTCAGCTCGTGTCGTTGGACTTCGGCGCCTCGGTGGCCATCACCGTGTTCTTCATCGTGCTGTGCTCCAACGCGGTCAACTTCGTCGACGGGCTGGACGGCCTGGCCACCGGTGTGGTCGGCATCGGAGCGTGCGCCTTCTTCGCGTACTCCTACGTGCTGGTCGTGACCCAGGACCTGACCCGGGCGACCACCTCCAGCCTGATCACCGTGGCCATCGCGGGCGCCTGCCTCGGATTCCTGCCGCACAACTTCTTCCCGGCCCGGATGTTCATGGGGGACTCGGGGGCGATGCTGCTGGGTCTGCTGCTCGCCGCGTCGACGATCAGCCTGACCGGACAGCTGGATCCCTCCCAGCTGTCCGACGGGCAGAGCGGGTTGATGCCGCTGGTGCTGCCCCTGGTGCTGCCGCTGGCGATCCTGTCGTTGCCGTTCCTCGACCTCATCATGGCCTTCGTGCGCCGCACGTACGCGGGCCGCTGGTGGTTCCTGCCGGACAAGCAGCACCTGCACCATCGCCTGCTCGAGCGGGGGCACAGCCAGCGGCGCGCGGTCCTGCTGATGTACATCTGGTCGGCGCTGGTCTCCTTCGGGGTGATCGTCCTGGGCCTGGTCCGCACCGATCGCCAGTGGCAGGTGGTGGCGGTGGTCCTGGTGATCGCTGTGGTGCTGTTGCTGGCCACCCTGGGCCGACCGGTCCGCGGCGAGCGCCAGCCGCCCAGCACCGTCGGCTGACCCCCGCCGGTACACCTCGGGCAGTCAGCGAGAGACTGCTCACAGCAGACCAGTTCGGGTTCTGGTTCGGTGGGTGCTTCGTGATAGTTTTCACGAACACTTTCGCCCTACGCCTGCGGCACGCCCTGCGTTCGCTGAGCCCCTGAAGACGAGGACGACACATCGATGACGACCCCCCAACGGCAGGCCTCGATGGCCGCCGCGGAGCGGTCGACCGGTGCGTCGGCGACCGGCAGGGAGACCATCCTGCCGATGAGCGGCAGGGAGAGCATCGTGCCGATGAGCGGCGGGGAGGCCACCGTGAGCGGACCGAGCATCCACGTGATCCGGGCCCGGAAGCTGCTGCTCGGCGGTCTGGCCGGCGGGCTGGTGGCGGCTGTTCTCTCGCTGGTGCTCTTCACGGTGCTGGACGGGACCCGCGGACTCGCCTCGGCCGCCCTGGCATCGGCCATGGTGCTCTTCTTCTACGGGGTCGGGCAGCTGGTGATGGTGGCCTTCGCGGATGCGGGAGCCCGCACGTTGCTGGCGGTGTCGATGGCCAGCTACACCGGTCGGGTGGTCGTCCTCGGACTCGTGCTGCTCGTCTACAACAAGAACGCCGACGCCTTCCCGGCGCTGTGGCCGATGGCCATCTTCCTCACCACGATCGCCGTCGTGGTGGGCTGGATCGCCGTGGAGATCTGGGTGTTCAACCGCCTGCGGATCGGCGTCTACGACACCGAGTACGTCTCGCCGGCCTCCGAGGAGGACCAGCAGTGAGTGGCACGACGGACGACGCAGCGATGCGGCGCGTCCAGCGACCCAGGCCGTCGCAGCGGGCTGCTAGCGTGTCCATCGCCATCAAGCAGAGTCGCCGGGCGGAGCAGGAAGGGGGTCAGGTGCACAGCCACGCAATGGGGATGAACACCGGCCTCCGGGTCCTGTCCTACCTGATCGCCGGGGTCGCGCTGTACGGCGGCCTCGGGTGGCTGGCCGATCGCCTGCTGGGCACCGCGTTCTGGCTGCCGCTGGGCATCGTGCTCGGCGCGACGTTCGCGGTCTACACCATCATCCGGCGGTTCGGACGGGTCGAGGACCCGGCACCCCTGAGCCTGCCGAAGACAACCACTGGAGAGGGAGCGCGTTGAGCCTGCTGACCATGGGGCTGCTGCCGCTGGAGACGGGCGGCGAGGGCTACCACGCCCCGAGCCCGGACGACTTCACCCTGCCCCCGCTGTTCCCGGACGTGCCGTGGCTGGCGTGGCTGGACAAGTACATGCTGCAGGCGATCGTCGCCACGATCTTGATCATCATCTTCTGGCTGGTGATGGCCAGGAAGCGGCAGATGGTGCCCGGCAAGGGCCAGTTCATCGGCGAGACGGCGTACTTCTTCGTCCGCAACTCGATCGCCCGGGACAACCTGGGCCACGACTTCCGCAAGTTCCTGCCCTGGCTGATCGCGCTGTTCTCGTTCATCCTGATCAACAACCTATGGGGCATCTTTCCCTTCACGTTGATGCCGACGACCGCGCACGCCGGCTGGGCCTACGGCCTGGCGATCATGGTCTGGGTCGTCTACAACGGGGTCGGTATCGCCAAGCACGGGTTCGGTGGCTATCTCAAGCTGGCCACGCTCCCGGCGGGTGTGCCGGTCTTCATGTGGTGGCTGATCATCCCGCTGGAGTTCTTCTCCAACATCATCGTCCGGCCCGTGACGCTGGCCCTGCGACTCTTCGCCAACATGTTCGCCGGGCACCTGCTGGTACTGGTCTTCGTGCTCGGTGGGGAGTATCTGCTGCTGGAGAGCGAGGGCATCGTCAACAACATCGCCGGCGGCGTCTCGCTGGTCTTCAGCATGGCGATCTTCGCCCTCGAGGTGTTCGTCCAGTGCCTGCAGGCCTTCATCTTCACCGTGCTCACCGCGGTCTACCTGGCTTCCTCGTTGGCCGAGGAACACTGATCTCACCCACCGACCACCAGTTCGTCCACCCAAGATTCGGCTGAACCTCAGCGGAACCCGAAAGGAAGATTGTTCATGACTCCACTGGAGCTCACCGGCTCGCTCGGCATCGTCGGCTACGGCCTCGCCGCCATCGGCCCGGGTATCGGCGTGGGTTTGATCTTCGCCTCCGTCATCCAGGGCACGGCTCGTCAGCCCGAAGCCCGCGGCGCCATGATGGGCACCGCCTGGATCGGCTTCGCCGTGACCGAGGCCCTGGCGATCATCGGCATCGCCCTGGCCTTCGTCTTCGGCGGCCTGTGATCCTGACTGCCATGACGTCGCTTCTCATTCCGTACGCGACCAACCCACTTCTCCCCGATCCGGTGGAGATCGTGATGGCGATCGTGTTCGTGATCATCCTCACGGTGATCATCGCGAAGTTCGTGGTGCCGCAGTTCGAGGCCACGTACGCCGAGCGGACCGCCGCGATCCAGGGCGGCATGGAGAAGGCCGAGAAGGCGCAGGCGGAAGCCGAGGCGGCGCTGAAGGAGTATCAGGCGCAGCTGGCTGAGGCCCGTACCGAGGCGGCCAAGATCCGTGAGGAAGCCAAGACCCAGGGAACCCAGATCGTCGCCGAGCTGCGCGAGCAGGCGCAGGCCGAGGCGTCTCGGATCCGGCTGGCTGCGGAAGCGCAGCTGGAGGCTGAGCGCACGCAGGTCCTGACCCAGCTGCGCAGTGAGATCGGTGGCCTGGCCACCACGCTCGCGGGTCGGATCGTCGGGGAGTCGCTGACCGACGACGAGCGCGCTCGCCGTACGGTCGACCGGTTCCTCGCCGACCTGGAGTCCGACTCCGCCAGCACGCCGGCGGGGACCTGATGGTCGCCGAGCTGGAAGACCGGCTGAGCGTTCTGGACGGTCTGCTGGACGAGATCGAGCCCAGCGACGAGCTGGCCCACGATCTGTTCACGGTCGTGGACGCTCTCGACGGCTCGGCCGTCCTGCGTCGCGTGCTCACCGACCCCGGGACGCCGGAAAACGCCCGTGCGGCGTTCGCCAGGGGGGTGCTCGGCGGCAAGGTCTCCGACGCCGCCG
>Ga0247820_10001285_pt1 | contig 14140 bp, 16 predicted proteins | sample 13C_Glucose_Day1_2_FD_192480 | JGI IMG/M metagenome (GOLD analysis project Ga0247820, IMG submission 192480) | Soil microbial communities from agricultural site in Penn Yan, New York, United States - 13C_Glucose_Day14 | ecosystem: Environmental > Terrestrial > Soil > Agricultural land | place...
GCCCGTTGCGTCACAGCGGCAGCTTGAAGCCCACATGGGAGGCCGTGAAGCCGAGGCGCTCGTAGAAGCGGTGGGCATCGGTGCGGGTGTTGTCCGAAGTCAGCTGGACCAGTTGGCATCCCTCACGGCGGGACGCGTCGATCGCCCACTCGATGAGCCGGCTCCCCAGACCGCTGCCGCGCTCGTCCCCGTGGATCCGGACCGCTTCGATGATCGACCGGGTGGCGCCGCGGCGGGAGAGCCCGGGAACGATCGTGAGCTGGAGGGTGCCGACGACGCGGCCCTCACGGACCGCCACGACCAGGTGCTGGTTCGGGTCGGCGCCGAGCCGCTCCAGAGCGGTCAGATAGGGGGCGAGGTCCTCCGGCGACTCTCGTCGCGCGCCCAGGGGGTCGTCCGCGAGCATGCCGACGATCGCGGGGAGGTCGTCGGCGGCCGCGGCACGTATCTCCAGATCGTCCATGGCCGCAGCCTATGCGGGCACCGACGTCTTGAGCGTTTCCACGGCCCGGACCAGTGGGGCCAGTTCGGGATTGGCCGCCGCCTCGTCCAGGGCCTCACGCAAGGCCGTGTCATTGGTGGGTCGCGCCCGGGTCAGAAGCTCGAGGCCGGCCGGGGTGACGTTGGTGTAGATGCCGCGGCGGTCGGTGGGGCACAGATAGCGCTCCAGCAGTCCACGGTCCTCCAGGCGGGTGACCAGGCGCGTGGTGGCGCTCTGGCTGAGCACGACCGCGTCGGCGACCTGCTTCATCTGCAGATGGCCCCCGTCGCCGTCGTGCTGCCGGCTGAGCACGTCGAGCAGGGAGTACTCGCGCACGCTCAGGTCGTGCCGGGCCTGCAGGGCGCGTTCGATGTGGGCCTCGATCCTCCCGTGCAGCAGGGAGAGTGCGCACCAGCCCTGGGAGAGGGCGGTGAGCGCGGGATCCGTGGCCGTCATGGGCGTTTCCTCCGTCCAAGGAGCTACTGGCACCAGGGTAGAGCAAGTCCGCAATAGCCCGCGCTTGCAATTAATCAGCGTCTGCAATTATTGTCTGAGCTTGTAAAGCGCTCCTGCAATCGTCTGGGAAGGTCTGTCCCCCATGCCTCTCGCGCTACTGGCCCTCGCGATCGGGGCCTTCGGGATCGGAACCACGGAGTTCGTGATCATGGGCTTGCTGCCCGAGGTCGCCGGTGACTTCGGGGTCTCCATTCCCACCGCCGGCTATCTGGTGACCGGCTACGCGCTGGGCGTCATGTTCGGCGCCCCGCTGATGACCGTGCTCGGCACCAGGATCTCCCGCAAGCGGATGCTGATGCTGCTGATGGGACTGTTCATCGCCGGGAACCTGCTCTCGGCCCTGGCACCGTCCTTCGGCGTCATGCTGACCGGCCGGGTGGTGGCCTCACTGGCCCACGGCGCCTTCTTCGGCATCGGTGCGGTGGTGGCGGCCGAGCTGGTCGCGCCGGACAAGAAGGCCGGGGCCATCGCCCTGATGTTCACCGGCCTGACCGTCGCCAACGTCGTCGGCGTGCCGCTGGGCACCCTCGTCGGCCAGTCCCTCGGCTGGCGCGTCACCTTCGGCATCGTCGCCGTCCTCGGCGTCGTCGGCCTGGCCGGCATCGCGAAGCTCGTCCCCGACATGCCACGGCCCGAGGGCGTACGGCTGCGTCATGAGCTGGCGGCACTGAAGAACGTCCAGGTCCTGCTCGCGATGGCGATGACCGTCCTCGGTTTCGGCGGGGTCTTCGCGGCCATCACCTACATCGCGCCGATGATGACGCACGCCGCCGGTTTCGCGGACGGTTCCGTCACCTGGCTGCTGGTCCTCTTCGGGCTCGGCATGGTCGGCGGCAACCTGGTCGGCGGCAGGTACGCCGACCGCGCCCTGATGCCCATGCTGTACCTGTCCCTGGGCGCCCTGTCCGTCGTCCTCGCGCTCTTCACGCTGACCGCCCACAACAAGGCCGCGGCGGCCGTCACCATCGTGCTCATCGGCGGCCTCGGATTCGCCACGGTGCCGCCGTTGCAGAAGCGGGTGCTCGACCAGGCGCACGGCGCCCCCACCCTGGCCTCGGCCCTGAACATCGGCGCCTTCAACCTCGGCAACGCGCTGGCCGCCTGGCTCGGCGGCCTCGTGATCGCGGCCGGTCTCGGCTACACCGCGCCCAACTGGGTCGGCGCCGTCCTCGCCGCGAGCGCCCTGGTGCTGGCCTTCGTCTCGGCCGCGCTCGAGCGCCGCGACACCTCCGCAGCCGCGCCCGCCACCCCGGTCACCGCTCCGGCGACCGCCGAGCGGCGCACCGCCGTCACCCACTGACCCACCGCGCCCGGAGTCGCGGGACCAGGGCCGTTCCCGCGACCGTCTCCCCGCACCACCGATGTCACCAGTACCGCAAGGAGAACACCCTCATGAGCACCACCACCAGCGCCACAGCCCCGCTGACCACCGCGGACGCCGAGGCCCTCGTCGCCGCGGCAGGCCGGGCCGCCGAAGCGGCCGGTGTCACGGTCAGCGTCACCGTCCTCGACGCCGGCGGGCATCCGCTCACCTTCCGCAGGGACGACCGGGCCGTGCTGATCTCCGGCGAGACCAGCACCCGCAAGGCGTACACCGCTCTGCAGCTGAACGCGCCCACCGCCGATCTGGTGGACGCCGTGCAGCCCGGGGCGCCGTTCCACACCCTGCCCACCGCACTGGACCGGCCGCTGCTGTTCATCGCCGGGGGCGTGCCGGTCCGGCGCGACGGCCGGCTGATCGGCGCGATCGGCGTCGGCGGGGGCGCACCCGAGCAGGACCACGACTTCGCCACGGCAGCCGTGGAGGCCCTCGTCTGACGACGCGACGCGACACAAGCGGCGAGCGACGCCGGCCCCGAAGCCCGGGACCGGCGTCGCCGTGTCGCCCGCACCAGGGGTCCTGCCTCGGGTCGCCCCGTCTCAGGTCGCGGCGACCGTCACCGGGGCGAACCTCCGGCTCCAGTCGCCGGGCAGCTCCGTGATCCCGTACGTCATGACGGCGTTCCGTGCGACGGGCGCCAGCCCGTGCGCCTTCAGCCAGCTCAGCAGCTCTTCGTGCCGCACATCGATGTCGGTGCGCAGCGGCCGGTCGGTGCGGGCGGCGAGGGAGACCAGCAGTGCCCGGGCCGTCCCGGTGTCGCGGGCGATCAGGGGGCCCACGACATGGGTGTCCATGTTGGGCCAGGCGGCCGCGTAGCCGGTGATCCGCCCGTCCTCCTCGGCGACGCGCAGCTGGTCGGCGAAGGCGGGCAGGCGGGTGACGACATGGGTCCGGTCGGCGCCGAACACCTCCTCGTCGAAGCGGACGATCGCGGGGAGGTCCTCCGCGGTCGCGGCCCGGGTGCCGGCCTCCGACAGGCCGCCCGAGGGCACGAAGCGGCCTCGCAGCATCTCGGACCGGCCGATGACCTTGAAGCCGAGCTGTTCGTAGAGGGGGCGGCCGAAGGGGGTCGCGTGCAGGGTGAGGGGCGTGGTGCCCATCGCGGCGACCACATGACGCATCAGCCGGCGTCCCACGCCCCGGCGCGCGTGCCGTTCGGCGACCAGGACCATCCCGATGGCCGCCAGGGCGGGCCGGTCACCCGGTCCGTACTCGGTGACGACACAGGCCGCCACCAGCCCCCCGTCGGGGTCGTCGACGCCGTACCCCGTCCCGGCCGCGAGGAGGAGGCCCCACTTGTGCTCCTCCCGTGGCCACCCCCGGTCCTCGGACAAGTCGGCGCAGGCGGTGAGGTCGCGCAGCGTCAGACGGCGGATGGGCAGGGAGTCAAGGGAAGGTGTCGGCACGCAGGTCAGGCTGTCCGACAGAGGGCTTCGGCGTCCACCTGTTTCAGGAGAATCCTGAGGGCTTTCGGCCACGCCACGGCCGCCCGCGGAACGAGAGCGCGGGCCTGCCCGCGCCCGGTGCGTGGCGCTCCACGGCCGGACGTCATCCCAGGTCGGGAGCGTGCATGGCCCGTACGCCCTCGATGTTGCCGTCCAGGTAGTGCCGCAGCGACAGCGGCACCAGGTGGACCGAGGCGATCCCGACGCGGGTGAACGGCACGCGGACGATCTCGTACTCACCGGCGGGCTCGTCGACCTCCGGGCCGTGCCGCAGGGAGGTGTCCATGGATTCCAGGCGGCAGACGAAGAAGTGCTGCACCTTCACCCCGGTGGCGCCGCCGTCCTCGCCGATGTGCTCCACGGTGTCGACGAAACAGGGCACCACATCGGTGACCTTGGCGCCGAGCTCCTCGTACACCTCGCGGTGCAGGGCGTCGACGACGGTCGGGTCCTCCGGCTCGACCCCTCCGCCGGGGGTGACCCAGTACGGGTCCACGCCGGGTTTGGTGCGCTTGATCAGGATCAAGTTCTCGCCGTCCAGCAGAACTGCTCGGGCGGTGCGCTTGACCACGGGTCGGACGGTCATGGGGGGAATGTGGCCCGGCTGGTTCCACGTGAAACATCGGAAGGGGCCCCGGCCCGTCCGGCGGGTCAGCTCCAGTCGGCGGCCGCCCGCTCCAGCCGCTCGTGGGCCCGTGCGATGTGCGGCATCGCCAGCGTGCCCGTGCGTACCACCAGGAAGTACGTGCGCAGCGGTGGCACCGTCGGTTCGTGCAGGGCCACCACGTCGCCCCGGCCGAGCGCGTCCCCGCACAGATAGCGGGGCAGTACCGCCAGTCCCGCTCCCGCGGCGGCGCAGGCCAGCACCGCGCGTAGATCCGGCACGACGACGGTGCCCGGTGCCACGGGGCGGGAATCGAAGACGGAGGCCCAGTAGCGGGCGACGAAGGGCAGCGACTCATGGACCTCGACGACCGGGACGCGCTCCAGGGCGGACGGGCCGGTGCGGCGGAGACCGCCGGAGCCGATCCGCTCGGCCCAGCGCGGGGCGGCGACCAGGACATGCTCCTCGTCGCAGAGGGCGGTCGCCGTGAGCAGGGCGCCGCGTGGCCGGGCCGTGCAGATGGCGAGGTCGTGGTGTCCGGCGGCCAGCCCTTCCAGAGCCTCCTCGGCGGTGCCGAAGGAGGCGCGCAGGGCGATGCTCCGGCCGTCCTCGCCGGTCAGCTCCGTGAGCACGGGCAGCGCCCGCTCGGCGGTGAACTCCGGAGGGCCGGCCAGGTGCAGCGTCCGTAAGGAGGAGTCCTCCTCCAGCCCGGACTCGGCGATCTCCACCAGGGCGTCGAGATGCGGCGCCGCCTTGTGGGCCAGCTCGTCCCCGATGGACGTCGGTGTCACACCGCGCGCCTGCCGCAGGAACAGGGGTCGTCCCAGCTGCCGCTCCAGCGTGCGTATCTGCGAGGTGACGGCGGGCTGGGAGAGGCCGAGCAGGGCCGCCGCACGGGTGAAGGAGCCGGCCCGGTGCACGGTCACGAAGGTCCGCAGCAATGCCAGATCCACGGCACACTCTCCCTCGTCGTCCCCGCTGCGGGCCGGACGCGGCCAACTATAAATATGTCGATAGGCCGCTGTCGTTACTGTGATTGGACACTGACACTGAGTCAACTAGCCTTGGTCGAGCGGTTCTTCGCGCGCGGAACCGAGGACGGTCCGAGCCACGAGGGGGGAGGCTCGGACCGTCCGCCGCAGTGTGCCGGTCGCCCGCCGGCCTTCGCGGGAGCCGCCGGTCAGCCGGCCGACTCGTCGAGGGCGCGCAGTACGTCCGCGACCAGGTCCTCCGGGTCCTCGGCGCCCACGGAGAAGCGGATGAAGCCCTCCGGCACCGCGTCCCCGCCCCAGCGCCCGCGCCGCTCCGCGGTGGACCGTACGCCGCCGAAGCTCGTCGCGTCGTCCACGAGCCGCAGCGCGTCGAGGAAGGCGTCCGCACGCGCCCGCGAGGGCAGCGTGAAGGAGACCACGCACCCGTAGCGCCGCATCTGCTGCGAGGCGATCCGGTGCGAGGGATCGTCGGGCAGCCCCGGATAGCGCAGACCCGTCACCTCGGGCCGCTCGCGCAGTGCCCCGGCGAGCGCCAGGGCGGTGGCGTTCTGCCGGTCGACACGCAGGTGCAGCGTGGCGATCGAGCGGTGCGCGAGCCAGGCCTCCATAGGTCCCGGAATGGCGCCGACGATCTTGCGCCAGCGGCGGACCGCGGCCATGGCCTCGGCGTTCCGGCCGGTGACGTAGCCGAGGAGGACGTCGCCGTGACCGGTGAGCTGCTTGGTGCCACTGGCCACCGAGAAGTCGGCGCCGAGCTCCAGCGGGCGCTGGCCGAGCGGCGTCGCCAGGGTGTTGTCCACGGCCACCAGGGCGCCGCGCGCGTGCGCCGCCTCGGCGAGCCGCCGGACGTCGCACACGTCGAGCCCCGGGTTCGAGGGCGTCTCGATCCACAGCAGCTTCGCGCCGTCGAGGACCTCCAGCTGGGCGTCCCCGCCGGTCGGCGCGGTGCGCACCTCGATGCCGAAGGCCTCCAGCTGGGCCCGTGCCAGGGGCAGGGCCTGGTAGCCGTCGTCCGGCAGGACGACCGCGTCCCCGGCGCTCAGCTGGGAGAAGAGCACCGAGGAGATCGCGGCCATGCCCGAGGCGAACACGAGGGCCTCGACGTCGTCCTGCCCGGGCGCCTCCAGTTCCCCGATGGCCCGTTCCAGCAAGGTCCAGGTCGGGTTCTCGTCCCGGCCGTAGGTGTACGGGCCGGTGGGGTCGCCGGGCAGATGGAAGTGGGCCGCGAACACGGGCCCGGGCAGGGTCGGCTCGTGCTTGACCGGCTCGGGCAGCCCGGCACGCACCGCGCGGGTGCCGTCACCCGCCCCGTCCGGCAGCGCGGGCCCCCGGCCCGCGCCGGTCGTCGTCGAATCGTTCATGCCGCGTGTCCTTCCACCTGCTCGCGTACCGCGGCGAGCAGTCCGGTGCTCGCCGCCTCCACCATCTCAAGACATGCGGCGAAATCCTCCGCGCCCCCGTAGTACGGATCCGGTACGTCGGGATCGCCGTCCGCCGCGGGGTCGTAGGAACGCAGCAGACGCACCTTCTCCGCGTCCCGTTCCGTCGGGGCGAGGCGGCGCAGCGCCCGGAGGTGGCCGGAGTCGAGCGCGATCACGAGATCGAGGCGGGCGAACCAGGAGGGGTCGAACCGCCGGGCCGTGTGACCGGCGTCATAATCGTGCTCCCGCAGCACGGTCACCGTGCGCGGATCGGCGCCCTCGCCCTCGTGCCAGCCGTCCGTACCGGCGCTGTCCACCTCGACCAGGCCGTCGAGACCGGCCTGAACCACCCGCGCGCGGAAGACGGACTCGGCCATCGGGGAGCGGCAGATGTTGCCGGTGCAGACGAAGCAGACGCGGTAGGTCATGGTGCTCAGTCCCCGTCGGGCAGCACGACGTTGAGCGCCCAGGAGACCACGGAGATGATCAGCGCGCCCAGTACGGCCGTCCAGAAGCCGTCCACGTGGAAGCTCAGGTCGAACTGGTCGGCGAGCCAGGAGGTGAGCAGCAGCATCAGCGCGTTCACCACCAGGGTGAACAGCCCCAGGGTCAGGATGAGCAGAGGGAGGCTCAGCAGCTTCACGAACGGCTTGACCAGCAGGTTCACCACGCCGAAGATCAGTGCGACAAGTATGAGGGTGCCGATCTCCTTGCCCGTGCTGTCACCGGTGAGGGTGATCTTGTCGAGCAGCCAGACCGCGACTGCCAGGGCGCCGGCGTTGGCGAGCGTCTTGACTAGGAAATTCATCATGTGTCTGATCGTGGCAGACACGATCGGACTCGGGCAGTGAGGCAGGGGCGGGACCACACGATGAAGGCATTCCGGCTGGACGAACTGGAGGCGGAGCGCGCCGCCAACGACGGGGCCTACCTGCAGTTCCTGCGGGAACGGAACATGTCGGTCGGCCTCTACGCGCTGGACGCGGGCGCCCAGGACCCGCAGCAGCCGCACAGCCAGGACGAGGTGTACTTCGTCGTCAGCGGCCGTGCGGCGATCACCGTCGGCATGGAGACCACCCAGGTGGCACGCGGCAGCGTCGTGTACGTACCGGCCGGGGTGGCGCACAAGTTCCACCACATCAGCGAGGATCTGCGGGTTCTGGTGGTGTTCTCTCCCCCCGAGAGCTGAGCCCCGCCCCGGGGTTCCCTAGGGGAACGGTCAGGGGAGGACAAGGGATCCGGGGCCCCCGCCGGAGCACCCGCGGCCCTAGCATCGAGTGCAGGACACATCGACACGACCCGGCACTCGGCGGGCGGAGAGGTAAGGACAGGGCGATGCGAGAGATCTTCGCGGGACTGCCGTGGTGGGTGAAGTGGATCGCGGTGCCGGTCATCGCTCTGGTCGTGTTCGGCGGACTGATCGCCAGCGTGATCGGCTTCGTGATCGGACTGCTCTTCAAGGTGCTGCTCTTCGTGGCGCTGGTCGGCGGACTGATCTACGTCGTGAGGAAGTTCATGTCGAGCTCCTCGTCGCGCAGCGACTGGTGAGCCGAGGGGGACCGGTGGGGCGGTAACAGGAATCACCGGTTCCCTCGGGCGGGGGAAGTTTCTCCGGCGGGCCGTCCGCGCGCGGTGACAGCCCGTTAGAGTCCGGAACTCGACGCGGGGACGATCCCCGCGAGCGGCGTCCCCCACCCGTGTTCCCGCACGGGCCGCCCTCTCGCGTTACGGAAGTGACCCTTGGCCACGACTGGCACCGCCTCCGCACAGCTGACCGCGGTCCCCCCGCAGCCCCGTTCGCCGGCGCCCTCCGCACCGCCTCCCACCGCGACCCTGATCGGCTCGGTGCAGCGGGCCATGCGTCTGCTGGAGACCGTCGCCGGCCACGAGTACGGGGCCCCCGCCAAGCAGCTGGCCCGTGAGACCGGGCTGGCGCTCCCCACCGCCTACCACCTGCTGCGCACCCTGGTGCACGAGGGTTATCTGCGCCGCGACAAGGGCCTGTTCTTCCTGGGGGAGGCGGCAGCACGGCTGAGCAGCAGCGGAGCACAGCAGAAACGTCGCAGCACGGTGGCCGACACCCTGGCCCGCTGGCGGGACGCGATCGGCGCCCCCGTGTACTACGCCGTGTACCGCGAGGGCGAGATCGACCTCGTCTGCGTCTCCGACACCCCCGGCAACCCCGCGGTCGAGGAATGGGCCGACTTCCGGCAGACCGGCCACGCCCACGCGCTCGGACAGTGCCTGCTCTCCCAGCTGGACGAGGAGGGCCGCCGCGACCACCTCGACCGCCATCCCGTGCGGCCCGTCACTCCGTACACCGTGCGCGACGACCAAGGGCTGCTCAGGCGCCTGGAGCGGACGCGGCGCATGGAACCGGTCATGGAACGCCAGGAGTACGCCCTCGGCACGGTCTGCGCGGCGATCCCGGTCACCGTCGGCTCCACGGCCGCGGCGGTGGCCCTCTCGCTCCCCGCACACCAGGCCGACCGGCTCGTCCCCGCGGCCCTGCGGCTCCAGGCCGAGGCGGGACGTCTGCTCGGGTCGCTCACGCCGTCTATCAGTATCTGAAAACTCACTCCTTGTGATCTGCTGTGTACTTTCAGCAAGATTCCCTGTGGTGTCAGGGTCCATGCCCGGCCAGTCCGTGGCGAATGACGGGGTAGGCGATGCGCGAATCCGTACAGGCAGAGGTCATGATGAGCTTTCTCGTGTCGGAGGAGCTGTCCTTCCGCATTCCGGTGGAGCTCCGCTACGACACCTGTGATCCCTACGCCGTACGGCTGACCTTCCACCTGCCCGGGGACGCCCCCGTCACCTGGGCGTTCGGCCGGGAGCTGCTGATCGACGGCGTGGGGCGGCCGTGCGGCGAGGGCGATGTGCGGGTCTCGCCGCTCGACCCCGACGCGCTGGGCGAGGTGCTGATCCGGCTTCAGGTCGGCGGCGACCAGGCGCTGTTCCGTTCGTCGACGGCGCCGCTGGTGGCCTTCCTCGACCGCACCGACAAGCTGGTGCCGCTGGGCCAGGAGGGGGCGCTCGCCGACTTCGACGCCCACCTCGACGACGCGCTGGACCGGATCCTGGCGGAGCAGAGCGCCGGCTGAGGAGTTCCGCCGGCCGGGTGACCGGTGGCGGAACGCTTCAGCGGGCTGCGCCCGCCCCGCGGACCTCAGCGCTTGCGGCGCCTGCCCCTGCCCCCGCGCATCGTGGGAGGCCGGGCATCCGGTGCCTGTGCAGCCTCCTGCGCCCCCGCCCGGCCGGGTGTCCGTGCCGAGGGGCGGTCGGCCGAGACGACCAGTGCGGCCAGGGCCGTGGTCACCGGCACCGAGGCCACCAGGCCGATCGAGCCGATCAGGGTGCGCACGATCTCCTCCGCGACCAGCTCGCTGTTGGCGACCGTCCCCACGCTGCTCTGCGCGATGGAGAACAGCAGCAGCAGCGGCAGCGCGGCGCCCGCGTAGGCGAGGACCAGCGTGTTGACGACGGACGCGATGTGGTCGCGGCCGATGCGGATGCCCGCGCGGTACAGCCCGCGCCAGCCCGTCGACGGGTTGGCCTCGTGCAGCTCCCAGACCGCCGACGTCTGCGTCACCGTCACGTCGTCGAGGACGCCGAGCGAACCGATGATGACGCCGGCCAGCAGCAGACCGCTCATGTCGATACCGGGATACAGCCCGTGGATCAGACCGGTGTTGTCGTCGGTGTTGCCGGTGAGCGCGGCCCAGCCGATGAACACCGAGCCCAGGACGCCGATCAGCAGCAGCGAGATCAGCGTGCCGAGCACCGCCACCGATGTGCGCGCCGACGGCCCATGGCAGAGGTACAGCGCGATCAGCATGATCGCGCTCGCCCCCACCACCGCCACTACCAGCGGGTTCGAGCCCTGCAGGATGGCGGGCAGCACGAAGAAGTTGAGCACCAGGAAGCTGATCGCCAGCGCGACCAGCGCCATGACGCCCCGCAGCCGTCCCACGGCCACCACGGCGAGCGCGAAGATGCCGGCGAGCAGCGCGAGGGGGAAGCGCCGGTCCACGTCGGTGACCGAGTACTGGAGGTCGTCGGGCGCCGAGGGTTCGTAGGCGACGACGACCTTCTGGCCCTCGCTCAGCTGCCGGGACTGGTCCGGCTGCACGATCTCGTCGAAGGTACGGCCCTTGTCCTTGCCGGTGTCGACGCGGATCGTCGCCTTCTTGCAGGTGCCGTCCGCCTGCTGCTGGGCGGAGGAGCCCTCCGCGGTGGAGGTGTCGCCGGTCGGCACGCCCCCGGAGGCGTTGACGGACTGACAGCTCAGCTCGACCACCTTGGTGACCGTGGCGTGCTGCGTCTGCCGGTCGAAGCCGACGCCGGTGCGTTCGTGCGCCGGGGCGCCGCCCGGCCACAGCACGGCGAGCCCGATCAGCACCGCCGCCGCGAACGGGATCAGGATCGCCGCGATGACCTTGCGCAGGTGCTGGGAGACGGGCGCCGCCGGGCCGTGGGCGTGGCTGTGTCCGTGCCCGTGCGGGTGGCCGTGGCCGCCGCCGTCTCCCGCGCCGGGCGGGCGCGGGGGTTCGGGCGGTGGAAACGGAGGAGGCTGAGTCGGGGTCACCGCCCGATCATCGCAAGAACGGGGTGGGCCCTCTGTTCACCGCGCCAGAAAGGACGCTAGCGTGGAGGCGCTTTTGTACACGCGGGAGCTCGGAGCACCGGGCTGAGAGGGCGCTGACCTCCGTCCCAGCCATGTTTCACATGAAACGTCACCGAAGTCGAGTGATGTTTCACACGGAACGCCGGCAGACGGAAACCGCTGCGTCGACCGCTGAACCTGTTACCGGGTAATGCCGGCGTAGGGAGTAGGTCTCATGACCAACAAGGACGCACGCACGCCTGCCTCCACGCAGGACCCGACGGACACGTCGGAGAACGGGGAGGCCGGGAAGTCCATCGGCTGGCACAAGGCGTACGTCGAGGGCACCCGCCCCGATCTGCGGGTGCCGGTCCGCCAGGTGCACCTCACCAACGGGCAGTCGGTCACGCTGTACGACACTTCGGGCCCGTACACCGATCCGCTGGTCGGCACCGACGTCCGCCGGGGGCTGACACCGCTGCGGGAGAACTGGATCACCGCCCGCGGCGACACCGAGGAGTACGCGGGCCGCCCCGTCCGTCCCGAGGACGACGGGATCAGGCACACCTCTCCGCGCGGCGGTCTGCGCAACCTGGACGCCGTCTTCCCCGGCCGGCCGCGCCAGCCGCGCCGAGGACGCGGGGGCCGGGCGGTCACGCAGCTGGCGTACGCGCGGCGCGGCGAGATCACGCCCGAGATGGAGTTCGCGGCGATCCGGGAGAACGTCGCGCCCGAAGTGGTCCGCGAGGAGATCGCGGCGGGCCGGGCCGTGCTGCCGGCCAACGTCAACCACCCCGAGACCGAGCCGATGATCATCGGCAAGCGGTTCCTGGTGAAGGTCAACGCCAACATCGGCAACTCCGCGGTGACCTCCTCCATCGAGGAGGAGGTCGAGAAGATGACCTGGGCGACCCGCTGGGGCGCCGACACGGTCATGGACCTCTCCACCGGCCGCAACATCCACACCACCCGCGAGTGGGTGCTGCGCAACTCCCCCGTCCCCATCGGCACCGTGCCGCTCTACCAGGCCCTGGAGAAGGTCGACGGCCGGGCCGAGGAGCTGACCTGGGAGATCTACAAGGACACGGTCGTCGAACAGGCCGAGCAGGGCGTGGACTACATGACGGTGCACGCGGGCGTGCGCCTCGCGTACGTGCCGCTCACCGCGCACCGCAAGACCGGCATCGTCTCGCGCGGCGGCTCGATCATGGCAGCGTGGTGTCTGGCGCACCACAAGGAGTCGTTCCTGTACGAGCACTTCGAGGAGCTCTGCGAGATCCTCGCCGCGTACGACGTCACGTACTCGCTCGGCGACGGCCTGCGGCCCGGCTCCATCGCGGACGCCAACGACGAGGCGCAGTTCGCGGAGCTGCGCACGCTCGGGGAACTCAACACGATCGCGAAGCGCTTCCACGTGCAGACCATGATCGAGGGCCCGGGGCACGTCCCGATGCACAAGATCAAGGAGAACATCGACCTCCAGCAGGAGATCTGCGAGGAGGCCCCGTTCTACACGCTCGGCCCGCTGACCACCGACGTCGCGCCGGCGTACGACCACATCACCTCCGGCATCGGTGCCGCGATGATCGCCTGGTGGGGCACGGCCATGCTCTGCTACGTCACGCCCAAGGAGCACCTGGGTCTGCCCAACCGCGACGACGTCAAGACCGGCGTCATCACCTACAAGATCGCCGCCCACGCCGCGGACCTCGCCAAGGGACACCCGGGCGCCCAGGAGTGGGACGACGCGCTGTCCGACGCCCGCTTCGAGTTCCGGTGGGAGGACCAGTTCAACCTGGCCCTCGACCCGGACACGGCACGGGAGTTCCACGACGAGACCCTCCCGGCGGAACCCGCCAAGACGGCCCACTTCTGCTCGATGTGCGGTCCGAAATTCTGTTCGATGAAAATCTCCCAGGACATCCGCCGCGAACACGGCGGCAGCCGTGCCGAGATCGAGGAGGGAATGGCGCAGAAGTCGAAGGAGTTCGCCGCGGCGGGCAATCGCGTGTATCTGCCCCTCACCGACTGAGCGGCCACGCGGGGGCGGCGCCCGTGACGGGGTGCCGCTCCTGCGGGAGCCGGGCCGGGCCGCCCCTCCCCTTCGGCGGGGTGGATGGGCAGACTGGCCCCATGACAGCGAGTTCCATGAGCAAGGGGTCCAACCTTCCCGTCGATGCCCGCGTGGTGCGCGTTGAGCTCGCTTGGGCGGCCGGGTCCGGCGTGCCCGACATCGACGCCTCCGCGCTGCTCCTCACGGAGGCCGGGCAGGTGCGGGACGACGCGGACTTCGTCTTCTACAACCAGCCCCGTCACGCCTCCGGCGCGGTGACGCACCTCGGGAAGCGGAGCGTCGCCGGTGCCGCCGGAGACACCGTCGAGGTGGACCTGGGAGCGGTCGAGCCGGCGGTCGAGCGGATCGTGCTGTGCGCGTCGGCCGACGGCGGGACGTTCGGCCAGGTGCCGGGTCTGGCGCTGCGGCTGCTGGACGCCTCGACGGGGTCCGAGCTGGCCCGGTTCGACATGGTGGCCGGGACGGAGACGGCGTTCATCGGCGGCGAGTTGTACCGGCGGCAGGGGAAGTGGAAGTTCCGGGCGGTGGGGCAGGGGTACGCCTCCGGGCTCGCCGGGCTCGCCACCGACTTCGGCATCACCGTGGACGACGCGCCCCGGCCCGCCGCCCGGAACTTCCAC
>Ga0247820_10001288_pt1 | contig 14121 bp, 10 predicted proteins | sample 13C_Glucose_Day1_2_FD_192480 | JGI IMG/M metagenome (GOLD analysis project Ga0247820, IMG submission 192480) | Soil microbial communities from agricultural site in Penn Yan, New York, United States - 13C_Glucose_Day14 | ecosystem: Environmental > Terrestrial > Soil > Agricultural land | place...
TCGCTGAGCAGCTCGACCGGGGCCGACGGCAACGCCCGGCTGACGACGTCGGTGAAGTGGCCCAGGGCCCCCTCGAGCGCCTGGGCGAGCTCTGGAGAGGCGCCCTTGCGCGGCGCCTCGACGGCGCTGGTGCCCTGCAGGCCGAGCAGCGGGGTGTCGTCGTCGGTCGCGACCACGATCTCGACGCCGGCCAGGCGGGCGAGCACGTCGGCGATCCCGGGCAGCGCGTCATCGCCCGCCGAGGCCAGGGCCAGGCCCCCGCGTGCCAGCACCGACGCCGGTCCGGCGCCGAGCGCCGCCAGCATGCCGGCCCCGGCGTCGTTGGTGGCGCTGCCCCCGACGCCCAGGACGACCTTGGTCACACCCTGCTCGACGGCGGCGTCGAGCAGCTGACCGACCCCCCACGTGCTGGTCAGGCCGGGGTCGCGCTCGTCGGCGCCGAGCAGGTGCAGCCCGCTCGCCTGGGCCGCCTCGAGGTAGGCCGTGCGCCGGCCGTCGCGCTCGACCACCAGCACAGCGGCGGGCACCTCCCGGCCGAGTGGGTCGCTGACCGTCGTCGCGACGGTCGTGCCGCCCAGGGCCCGGGAGAGCACGTCGAGGAAGCCCGGCCCGCCGTCGGACAGTGGCAGCAGCTCGACCTCGTCGTGGGGTGCGCCCTGCGCCCAACCCTGCGCCATCGCGGTGGCCGCCTGGACGGGGCCGAGCGTGGATCCGAAAGAGTCCGGGGCGATGAGGACGCGCACGCGGTGAGGCTATCGGTGCCGCCCCTCCCCCGGACCCCCGGCGCCCGGGCGGCCTCGGCTCGCGCGGCCGTCGGCGGTGGTCGGTAGCGTCGGACCGAACCGTCGACCGACCCCCACGAGAGGACCCGCGATGACCGCCACGCCCGAGACCGAGCTCGACCCCGAGCGCGTCGCCATGCTCGAGGCGCTCGCCCAGCAGCGCTACTTCTTCCTCCACACCGTCGAGGGGCTCACCGACGAGCAGGCGCGCCTCACGCCCACGGTCAGCGAGCTGTCGCTCGGCGGGCTGGTCAAGCACGTCGCACTCACCGAGCGCGGGTGGACCGACTTCGTCGAGCACGGCACGATGGCCGGCGGCGACGACGCGGACTACGAGGCGCGGGCGAAGGAGTTCCGCCTCCTCGAGGGCGAGACGCTCGCGTCGGTCGTCGGGTTGTTCCAGGAGGTTGCCGCCCACACCGACGAGCTGATCCGCACCTGGGACCTGTCGGCGAGCCAGGAGCTGCCCCCGGCGCCCTGGTTCCAGCCCGGTGCGCGGCGCAGCGCCCGGCGCACCTTCGCCCACCTGCTGGCCGAGCTGGCCCACCACACCGGGCACGCCGACATCCTGCGCGAGACGATCGACGGCCAGAAGTCCATGGGCTGAGCCGGCACGCGACCCCGGCCGCGGCGGGTCGTCGCACGGACGGGACGCAGGGGCCCGAGCGCTCCGCGACGGCATACGATCGACGGTGTGACGACGACGACCGGTCCTGCGCACGCACCGCTCCCGCTCCTCGTGCTCGGCCAGGGGCGCGACCTCGCCAGCGAGCGCGGCGTCGAGTGCCCCGGCGACCTGCCGGCCCCCTCTGACCCTGACCTCGTCGCACGCGCCCGCGCGGCGAAGGCGGCGCTCGGTGACCGGGTCTTCGTGCTCGGGCACCACTACCAGCGCGACGAGGTCATCGAGTTCGCCGACGTCACCGGCGACTCCTTCAAGCTCGCGAAGGAGGCGGCGGCGCGACCGGATGCCGAGTGGGTCGTCTTCTGCGGCGTGCACTTCATGGCCGAGTCGGCCGACATCCTGACCGGCGACACCCAGACCGTCGTGCTGCCCGACCTCGCGGCCGGCTGCTCGATGGCCGACATGGCCGCGATCGACCAGGTCGAGGAGTGCTGGGACGAGCTCGTCGAGGCCGGCGTCGCCGACGTCACCGTGCCGGTGACCTACATGAACTCCTCCGCGGCCATCAAGGCCTTCACGGGCCGGCACGGTGGCACCATCTGCACCTCGTCGAACGCGAAGACCGCCCTCACCTGGGCGCTCGAGCGGACCGGCGACGGCGGCAAGGTGCTCTTCCTGCCCGACCAGCACCTCGGCCGCAACACCTACGCCCGCGACCTCGGCCGCCCGCTGGAGGACTGCGTGGTCTGGGACCCGCACCGCCCGATGGGGGGCCTGACCCCCGAGCAGCTGCGCGACGCCACGATGATCCTGTGGCGCGGGCACTGCTCGGTGCACGGGCGCTTCTCGGTCGAGGCCGTCGAGGCGGCGCGCCGCGAGATCCCCGACGTCAAGGTGATCGTGCACCCCGAGTGCCGTCACGAGGTGGTCGAGCTCGCCGACGAGGTCGGGTCGACCGAGAAGATCATCAGGACCATCGCCGCCGCTCCCCCCGGCACGGCGTGGGCCGTCGGCACCGAGCTCAACCTCGTGCAGCGGCTCGCCGCCCAGTTCCACGAGCAACGCATCGTCTTCCTCGAGAAGAACGTCTGCTACTGCTCCACGATGAACCGCATCGACCTGCCCCACCTGGTCTGGGCCCTGGAGTCGCTCGTCGACGGGCGGGTCGTCAACGCCATCCGGGTCGACGCCCAGGTGGCCGCGCAGGCCCGGGTGGCGCTCGACCAGATGCTCGCCCTGCCGGGCGAGACCGGCAAGGACTGAACGGCATCCACGCGGTGAGTGCGGAAACGGCCGCCGTGGCGACCGCTTCCGCACTCACGCGTGCACGGTGGGTCAGCCCGCGGCGGCAGCCCGCTGCTCGGCGGCCGACCAGGGCCGGAACGACTCCGCCGAGGCCGCGTCCCAGAAGCCCTGGAACCGGGCGTTGGCCGTGCCCTCCACCAGCGAGTTCGGCTCCAGGAAGTCGTAGATCTCGCTGAAGGCGAGCGCCTGGAACTGGGTGACCCTGCGCACCGCGTGGTAGGGGCGCAGCTCACTGGTGTGGTCCAGCCCCATCGCGGCGATCATCTCGGCGAGGGCGTGCACCGTGTTGCGGTGGTAGTTGTGCACGCGGGTGGCCTTGTCCGGCACGTCGAGCGCCCGTTGGAGCTTGAGGTCCTGGGTCGTCACGCCCACCGGGCACTTGTTGGTGTGGCAGCGCTGCGACTGGATGCAGCCCACCGCGAACATGAAGGCCCGGGCCGAGTTGCACCAGTCCGCGCCCAGGGCCATCGAGCGCGCCATCGCCGAGGCCGTGACCATCTTGCCGCTCGCGCCCACCTTGAGCCGGTCGCGGATCCCCGCGCCCACCAAGGTGTTCTGGACGGCCAGGAGGCCCTCGTTGAGCGGTGCGCCGAGCGAGTCGGAGAACTCCAACGGGGCGGCGCCGGTGCCTCCCTCCCCACCGTCGACGACGATGAAGTCGGCATAGATCCCGGTCTGGATCATCGCCTTGACGATGGCCATGAACTCGCGGGGGTCCCCGATGCAGAGCTTGAAGCCGACCGGCTTGCCACCGCTGAGCTCGCGCAGCTGCGCGATGAATGCCGTCATCTCCAGCGGCGTCGAGAAGGCCTTGTGGTAGGTCGGCGAGAACACGTCCTGGCCCTGCGGGACGAGCCGGGCCTCCGCGATCTCCGCGGTCACCTTGGCGGCCGGGAGGATGCCACCATGGCCCGGCTTGGCCCCCTGGGACACCTTGATCTCGATCATCTTCACCTGTGGCAGGGTCGAGTTCTCACGGAACTTCTCGGGGTCGAAGTCACCGTTGGCGTTGCGGCAGCCGAAGTAGCCGGTCCCGATCTGCCAGATCAGGTCGCCGCCCGCCTCCTTGTGGTACCTCGACAGGCCACCCTCACCCGTGTCGTGGGCGAAGTTGCCGGCCAGCGCGCCCTGGTTCATCGCGCGCACCGCGGACTTCCCCAGTGCTCCGAAGCTCATCGCCGAGATGTTGAGCACCGACGCCGAGTAGGGCTGGCTGCACTGCTCACCGCCGATGAGCACCCGCAGGTCCTGCTCGGGGTCGGCGACCATCGGGCGCGGGGCGATCGAGTGGTTCATCCAGCTGTAGCCGGCGTCGTAGACGTTCAGCTCGGTGCCGAACGGCTTCTTGTCTCCCACGTTCTTGGCGCGTTCGTAGATCACCGAGCGGGTGTCCCGGTCGAACGGGCGGCCGTCGGTGTCGTTCTCGACGAGGTACTGGTGCAGCTCGGGCCCCATCCCCTCGAGCAGGAACCGCATCCGTCCGGCCAGCGGGTAGTTGCGCAGGATGCTGTGCTTGTGCTGCGTGTAGTCATAGATCCCGAGGACGACCAGAGGGACGAAGAGGATCTCCAGCAGCCACCACCAGGGGCTGACGAAGAGGGCGAGCGGCACCACCAGCACGGCCAGGACGACGAACGTCCACAGCGCCTTGGTGCGGATGCTCTCGATCATGACGGTTTCTCCTTGGTGACGGCGGGTGGGGCGGACGGGGACAGGGCCGGTCAGTCGAAGACGTGGCCGTGCTCGTAGCGCTCGTCGGCGCCCGCGGCAGCGGTGAGCGCGGCGACGTTGTCGCGGGTGAAGAAGCCCTCGTAGCCGTGGCACCGCTCGATGTACTCGGTGATGAGCAGCGAGTACGGCGAGCTCTTCGAGAAGATCTGCTTCAGGTTGGGGTCGTCCTTGCACTCCCCCACGACGTGCGCGAGGAACGGGGTCCCCATGTCGGCGAGCTGGCGCACGACGTAGTCGACGTTCTTCTCGTCGACCACGTGTCCGTCGATGACGGCCATCGCCAGGTGGTGCATCCGGCGGCCGAAGTTGCGCACGAAGTCCTCGGTCGGCATCGGCAGGTTGTCGAAGGAGTTGACGATCGACGGCGTGTTGTTCGCGGTGAACACCCGCGCCGGCGACCTCTTCTCGTCGTCGAGGTCGGGGTGCCGGGTCACGTTGGTCGACGAGTTCATCTCGTGGATGTTGTAGGCGCCCCAGAAGTAGTACGGAACCACGGTGAGGTACTCCAGGAGGGCGTGCTCGCGGTCGCCCGCCAGGATGCGGGTGGCGGCGTGGTCGACGCCCAGGACGAGGCCCTTGATCCCGTGCTCCTCCTGCAGGGCGTCGGCCCGGTCGAGCATGCCCCGTTCGTCGGCGGTCAGGCTGATCGTCTCCCCGAGGCCGAGGGCGTCCAGGTCGTCGAGGTCGACGTCGACGTAGCCGACCCGGTTGTAGGTGAAGTCGGACATGAACGTGAAGGTCAGGTGTTTCATCGTGTAGAAGCTGCTCACCGTGTCACCCGGGTAGGCGAACCGGATGTTCTGGGGCTCCAGCGCCTCGCGCACCGCCTTGGTGGAGGTGGTCTTGTAGACCTCGCCGATGTAGCGGGCGTTCGCCTTCTTCTTGGCCAGGGGGTAGAGGTTGTTCCAGCGGGTGATGTTGTCCTCGTACGACGCGGACAACGGCTCGAGCACGATGATCCTCGGGAACTCCGGCTGCGACTGGAGGACGTAGACCTTGTGGGTGTCGGTGAGCCGGGCCGCCTGGAACCGGTACGGACCCATGGCCGCCAGCTCGGCCATGTAGGGGACACCGTCGCCGTGCTCCACCTGCACGACCAGCGCGGCCATGTTGCCGACGATCTGGTCCAGCCCGGAGGCGGTACGTCGCTCGTAGACCCTGGGCAGGTACTCCTCGAAGAAGTCGGAGTTCTTCTTGTCGCCCATGGTGGTGTAGGTGGCGAGATCGATCATGACGCGGTGTTCCCTTCGATGACGACGTACACGGTTCTCTACTCCTCGGACTCGGCGATGACCTCGGCCTCGTCGATGCTGGCCCACTCCGGACGCCGGAGGCGGTACAGGATCTGGGCGGGGATGGCCAGGACGGCGACGCCCACGACGACGATGAGGGCATGCACCCATCCCGGCGTGGCGCTGTACCCGGACGGCGGGGTGAGGCCCAGGACGATGGCGGACACCGCGGCGGCGATGCCGACGCAGGCGATCGGGACCAGGCCCTTGATCCGGATCGGCCGCTCGACGTCGGGCTGGGAACGACGCAGCCTGATCGCCGACGCGAACATGCACACGTACATGCCCATGTAGAGAATGATCGAGATGTCCTGGAGCACCGCGAAGGCCGCCGACGTGTTGGGGGCCACCACGAACACCAGGGACAGGATCGTGACGATGACGCCCTGGAAGAGCAGGATCGGCATCTGGACGTCGTTGCCGTTGACCTTCTGGAAGCGTTGCGGGAGGTAGCCCGCCCGGCCCACCAGCCACATGCTCCTGCTCGGCCCCGCGATCCAGGCGATGGACGCGGCCACCGCACCCAGCACGAGCAGGCCGGACAGGACGTTGGACAGGCCCGGGATGCCGAAGCCGTCGGTGTACACCGTGAAGGCCTGCGAGGCACCGGAGGTGAGCTCGAGCGTCGCGTCGGGCACGGCCACCGAGATCGCGATGGAGCCGAGCATGTACATCACGAAGACGAGCGCGGCGGCGGACAGGACGGCCTTGAAGTATGACTTCGGACGTCCCTTGAGGTGCTTGATGTGGACCGCGTTGACCTCGAGGCCGGCGAAGGCGACGAAGGTGCCCACGACCAGGGCGATGCTGGACAGCCCGGTGAAGGGCGGGACCAGGTCGCTCACCTCGAGGGGAGTCGCCGACGGCTTGTCGTCGACCAGCCACGCGAACATGAAGAAGATCAGGGCGAGTGCCGGGACGATGGTCCCCAGGCCGACGCCGAGGTTGCTGAGCCCCGCGGTCGTCTTCATGCCCTTGGAGACCACGAACGTCGCGGCCCAGAAGCCCACCAGCACCACGGCACCCATGTAGGCACCGTTTCCCGCCAGGTCCGGCCGCCCCAGGGCGGTGGCCAGTGCGGCGGCGCCGAACGAGAGCAGCGACGGGTAGAGCGTCACGCTGTTCATGAAGACGAACCACGTTGCCTGGAAGCCGGTCCGGTCACCGAACGCCTCACGGACCCACACGAAGATGCCGCCCTCGTGGCTGGTCGCGAGCTCTGCCGACACCAGGCCCACGGGGAGCAGGAAGAGCAGGGCCGGGAGCAGGTACACCGTGACGGCACCCAGACCGAAGGTTGCCGAGTCCGAGAGCTGGGCGATGCTGCCGACACTGGCGACCATCATCATCGCCAGGGCCGGCCACGCGATCAACGAGATCGGGGTCCGTCCGACGGCGCCGGGCGTCGGCGGGCCACCCGTGGGTGCCTGTGCTGCCATGTCGCCCGCCTTGTCGGTGTGGCCGTGGTGGTGCCGCGAGCCTCAGCTCGTGGTCTCGATGCCGTCGATCTCGGACACGAGGTCGTCGTAGGTCGACAGCTCGTCGGGGCAGTACGTCTGCACGACGAGCCGCTCGTAGGTGATCGCGTCGTCGGTGATCAGCTTGGCGCGGCGACCGGACGGGTTCAGGGTCAGCAGCATCGACTCCGCGGAGCCGACACCCCCGTCGAGCGCGTCACAGATCTGCGCAGCCGAGCTCCCGTACATCGACTCCGCCACCGCCACCGTCAACCCGGGCGCGACGCCGGCCGCCTGGGCGGCGGACACCAGCTGCTCGGCCGAGGCCGCGTCCCCGGAGGCGTCGGTCGTGGTCGACGACGAGCACGCCGTCAGCAGGGCCGCGGCGCAGAGCACCGTGGTGAAACGCCCTGCACTGTTTCCTCGACCGGCCACCACCGCAACCTACGACCGGGTGAGGGTGCCTGCGCATCACGCAAATTGCGTGATGTTGCTTCACCCGTCGGTGTGGTCTCGTAGGGCGGGTCGGGCGTGACAACGCACAGATGGAGGATTCGGGACCATGGCTTCACAGGGGTACACCGTCGGAGCGGGACCGGATGCGTCCCCCCACGTCGAGATCCATGCGCGCGGGATGGCGGTCCTCGACGACCCACAGGTCAACCGCGGCACGGCCTTCACCATGGCCGAGCGCGACCTGCTCGGGCTGCACGGGCTGCTCCCCGCCGCGCTGGAGACGCTCGAACAACAGGTGGCGCGCTCCTACGAGCAGTTCAAGGCCACCGAGAACGACGTCGAGAAGTGGACCTTCCTCACCAACCTGCACGACAACAACGAGGTGCTGTTCTACCGCCTCGTCGGTGAGCACGTCCACGAGATGCTGCCCATCGTCTACACACCCACGGTGGGGGCGGCCATCCAGGAGTTCAGCCACCTCTTCCGCCGCCCCCGTGGCGTGTTCCTCAACATCGAGGACCTCGACGGCATCGACGCAGCCCTGGACGCGACGGGCCTGCGCCCGGACGACGTGGACCTCGTCGTGGCCTCCGACGCCGAGGCGATCCTCGGCATCGGCGACTGGGGCGTCGGCGGCATCGACATCTCGATCGGCAAGCTCGCGGTCTACACCGTCGCGGCCGGCATCGACCCCCGCCGGGTGCTGGCCGTCGGCCTCGACGTGGGCACGAACCGCGAGGTGCTGCTCAACGACCCGCGCTACCTCGGGTTGCGCCGTTCCCGGGTGCGCGGCGAGGCGTACGAGGCGTTCATCGACGCCTACATCGCCAGTGCGTCGGCGCACTTCCCGAAGGCGATACTGCACTGGGAGGACTTCTCCGGTCCGCCGGCGCGAAGGATCCTGGCGCAGTACGGCGACAGCCTGTGCACCTTCGACGACGACATCCAGGGCACGGCCGCGGTCGGCCTCGCGTGCGTGCTGGCCGGCGTGCGCGTCTCCGGGGGCCGCCTGGTCGACCAGCGCATCGTCGTGTTCGGCGCCGGGTCGGCGGGAGTCGGCATCGCCGACCTCATCGCGCTGGCGATGACCGAGGAAGGGCTGAGCGCGCAGGAAGCGGCCGACCGGATCTTCCTGCTCGACCGTCCCGGGCTGCTCACGAGCGACATGACCGACCTGTACGAGTACCAGCAGCCGTACGCCAAGGACCCCGCCGGCGTGGCCGGATGGCGCGCGGCAGACGGCACCCTGGGCCTGCAGGAGGTCGTGGACGGCCTGCACCCGACGATGCTCGTCGGGACGTCCGGCGTCACCGGGGTCTTCTCCGAGCAGGTGATCCGCTCGATGCACGAGCACTGCCCCCGACCCATCATCCTGCCCATGTCGAACCCCACCGTCCTCGCCGAGCAGACCCCGGAGAACCTCCTCGCCTGGACCGACGGGCAGGCGCTCGTCGCGACCGGCAGCCCCTTCGGACCGGTCGAGCGCGACGGCGTGACCTACCGGATCGGCCAGGCCAACAACGCGCTGATGTTCCCCGGGTTGGGGCTGGGTGTCATCGTCTGCCGCGCGGCCACGATGCCGCCGTCGCTGTTCATCGCGGCGGCCCGCGCGCTCGCGAAGCTCGCCGACCCGACCGACCCGGCGAAGGGCCTCCTCCCCGACATCTCGAGGTTGCGCGAGGTCTCCGCGACGGTGGCCGTCGACGTCGTCAACACGGCGACGGCTGCCGGCATCGCGCAGGTGCAGGTCAGCGACCCGATCGAGGCCGTCCACGAGGCGATGTGGGAGCCCGAGTACCTCCCCATCAAGCAGTAGCCCGACCCGAGACCAGCCAGCACAGGAGCACAGCCATGGCCCAGACGGTGGCAGAGATCCTCGTCGACCAGATGGTCGAGGTCGGGATCCGCAAGGTGTACGGCATCGTCGGCGACTCGGCGAACCCGATCGTCGACGCGCTGCGGCGACACGAGTCGGACATCGAGTTCGTCCACGTGCGCAACGAGGAGGCCGGCGCCTTTGCCGCCGGTGCCGACGCACAGATCTCCGGCCGACCCACGGCCGTGCTCGGGTCGTCCGGCCCCGGCAGCCTGCACCTGGTCAACGGGCTCTACGACTGCCAGCGCAACGGGGCTGCGGTGTTCGCCATCGCGACGCACATCCCGAGCACCGAGATCGGCAGCGGCTACTTCCAGGAGACCAACCCCGAGGCCATCTTCTCCGGGTGCACGAACTACTGCGCCCTGCTCTCAACCCCCGGCCAGATGCCGCGCATCTCCGAGCTGGCCCTGCAGGCAGCGGTGCTCGAGCGCGGCGTGGGCATGGTGATCGTGCCCGGGGACGTCGCAGCCCAGACGGTCGAGCACGAGATGCTGCGCCACCCGGTGCTCACCGACCGACCGGTCAGCCGACCCACCGATGCCGCCCTCGCCAAGGCGGTGGAGCTGGTCTCCCACGCGAAGAAGATCGTCATCCACGGCGGGGAGGGGACGCGGCGGGCACGCGAGGAAGTGCTGGCCCTCTCGCGCAAGCTGCAGGCTCCCGTGTCGTTCGCCTACCGCGGCAAGGACGTCCTCGAGGCCGACAACCCGGCGTCGGTTGGCATGACCGGCCTGCTCGGATGGGGCGCCGCCACCGAGGCGCTGTCCGACTGCGACCTGCTGTTCATGCTCGGCACGGACTTCCCGTACCACGCGTTCCTGCCGTCGGGTAAGACGATCATCCAGATCGACGACAAGCCGCTGCACCTCGGCCGGCGGGCCGCGGTCGACCTGGGTCTCGCCGGCGACGTCGGCGAGACGCTGAGGGCCCTCATCCCCCTCCTCGAGCAGCGGGGTGACTCCTCGTTCCTCGACAAGATGGTCAAGCACCACGCGACCATGGTCAAGGGAATCCAGACCTACGTCACCCACGAGGGCAGCGGCGAAGGACTGCGGCCCGAGATGGTCGCCACCGCGATCAGCGACCTCGCCGCCGACGACGCCGTGTTCACCGTCGACACGGGGATGTGCAACGTGTGGGGCGCCCGCTACCTGGCCATGCGCCCCGGCCGTCGGATCCTGGCCTCGTTCAGCCACGGGTCGATGGCGAACGCGATGCCGCAGGCCATCGGCGCCAAGGTGGGGTCTCCCGAGCGCCAGGTCGTCGCGCTGTGTGGGGACGGTGGCTTCACGATGCTGATGGGCGAGCTGCTCACCGCGGCCGGCCTCGACATCCCGGTCAAGCTGATGGTGTTCAACAACTCCACCCTGGGCATGGTCCGCGCCGAGATGATGGTGGTGGGGTACCAGCCGTGGGGCACCGACGTGAAGAACCCCGACTTCGGGGCGCTCGCGACGGCCGCCGGCATCCACGGGGAGCGGGTCGAGACGGCTGACGGCATCCGGCCGGCCATCGAGCGCGCCTTCGCCCATCCCGGCCCGGCGCTCATCGACTTCGTCACCGACCCACGGGCGCTGGCCGTGCCGCCCCACACGACGGTCGAGGAGGTCAAGGGCTTCGCGCTGACCACGGGCAAGCTGGTGTTCACGGGACACGTCGCGGAGGCGTGGGGGCAGGCGAAGTCCAACATCCGCGACATCGGACAAGCCCTGTAGCCGTGGACCTCAGCCAGCTGGACCTGTCGCGGCTGCAGTTCGCCACCACGACGATCTACCACTTCCTGTTCGTGCCCATCACGATCGGGCTCAGCTGGCTGGTCGCGGGGCTGCACACGTGGTGGCACCGTTCGGGCAACCCGGAGCTGCGCCGGCTGACCCGGTTCTTCGGGACGATCCTGGTCATCAACATCGCCATCGGCGTCGTCACGGGGCTGGTCCAGGAGTTCGAGTTCGGGATGAACTGGTCGGAGTACTCGCGCTTCGTGGGCGACGTCTTCGGTGCCCCGCTCGCGATGGAGGGCCTGGCCGCGTTCTTCCTCGAGTCGACCTTCCTGGGGCTGTGGTGGTTCGGCTGGGACGTGCTCCCCCGGCGGCTGCACCTGCTGACGATCTGGGCGGTGGCGGTGGGTGCCACGCTGTCGGCGGCCTTCATCATGGCCGCCAACTCGTGGATGCAGCACCCCGTGGGGTACGAGCTCGACGCCGAGACCGGTCGGCCGGTGCTCACCTCCATCAGCGCCCTGTTCGCCAACCCGGTGTTCGTGTGGGGGTACACGCACGTGGTTCTCGCGTCGCTCGTGACCGGCAGCCTGGTCATGATCTCGGTCTCGGCCTGGCAGATCAGGAAGGGAAGGACACCTGAGGTGTTCCTCCGCTCGCTGAAGCTCTCACTCGGAGTGCTGCTCCCGGTCTCGATCCTCATCCTCCTGGTCGGCAGCCAACTCGGCGTCATCGAGACCAAGTATCAGCCGATGAAGGTCGCGGCGATGGAGGCGCAGTGGGACACCTGCCAGCCGTGCTCCTTCTCCGCCGCCCAGACCGGCGGCTGGACCACCTCGGACGAGGACCCGAACAAGATCATCGAGATCCCGCACCTCCTCTCGATCCTGGCCACCCTGCAGTGGGACGGCAAGGTCGTCGGCCTCAACGAGCTGCAGGCCCAGTACGAGCAGACCTACGGCCCCGGCGACTACATCCCCAACCTGTTCATCCAGTACTGGTCGATGCGGGTGATGGCCTACCTCGGTGCGGTCCTGCCGGTCCTGGCCCTGTGGGGCTGCTTCCTGTGGTGGCGGGGCCGGCTGCTCAAGGCGACGAGCTTCCTCTGGGTCGGCACCTTCGCCTTCCTGGCGCCGTTCGCGATGAACACGGCCGGCTGGCTGCTGACCGAGAACGGCCGCCAGCCGTGGGTCGTGCAAGGCCTCCTGCTCACGCAGGACGCGAACTCGCCCTCCGTCAGCGTGACCGAGGTCGCCGTGACCCTGGGCACCTTCGTTGTCCTGTACCTCGTGCTCGGCATCGTGTGGGGAATCCTGATGCTGCGCTTCGCCAAGCGGCCGCTGGAGCCTCACCCAGACCGGTCCGACTTCGACGACGGGCCGGGCTCCTCGACCCCGACACCGGCACTCGCGTCCGAGGTGTACTGATGAGCCTCGAGGTGGCCTGGTTCGTGATCGTCGGGTTCTTCTGGACCGGGTTCTTCGTGCTGGAAGGTTTCGACTTCGGGGTCGGCATGCTGCACCGGTCCGTGGGCAGGACCGAGGCGGAGCGGCGCGTCGTGCTGGGCAGCGTCGGGCCGCTGTGGGACGGCAACGAGGTCTGGTTGATCGTCGGGGGGGCAGCGATCTTCGCGGCCTTCCCGGCCTGGTACGCGACGTGGTTCTCCGCCGGGTACCTCGCCGTGATGCTGCTCCTCGTGGCGCTCATCATCCGGGGGGTCTCGTTCGAGTGGCGCAGCAAGTCCGACAGCCAGCGGTGGCGTGGCTCCTGGAGCTGGTCGCTCACGATCGGGTCGGCACTGATCCCCTTGGTGCTGGGGATCGCCCTGGGTGACCTCCTGGTCGGCCTGCCGATCAACGACGAGGAGCTGTTCACCGGGTCCGTCTGGGAGCTGTTCACGCCGTACGGCATCTGGATGGGTCTCACCCTGGTCACCCTGAGCCTGCTGCACGGGTCGACCTTCCTGGGCCTGCGCACCGCGGGGGTGGTGACCGAGCGTGCCCACGCGACGGCCAGCAGGATCAGCTGGCCGGCCGTGGCGGTCGTGGCGGTGTTCGCGGTCTGGACGGTCGTCATCTCGGACGGCGGCGTGTGGCGTTCCGCCGCCGCTGCCGTCCCAGTCCTCGGGGCTCTGGCGGCGGCCGTGTGGCTGCGCGCGGGCCGCGAGGGGGCCTCGTTCGTCGGGACGGCCGTCGCGATCGGGGGCACGGTCGCCGCCCTGTTCGCGAACCTCTACCCCAACGTGCTGGTCTCGTCGACCAGCACGGCCAACTCCCTCACCGTGGCGGGCGCGGCGTCGAGCGAGTACGCCCTGAAGGTGATGACCGTCGTCGCCGCGGTCGTCACCCCCCTCGTGCTGCTGTACCAGGGGTGGTCCTACTGGGTGTTCCGGGCGCGGGTCACCGCGAGCGTGGATGCCGTCGAGGTCAGCTCATGAGCCCGCCGGCAGGGGCCGATCCCGGGGGGCGTCCACGAGTGCTCATCATCGGCGGTGGCTTCGGAGGGCTGTTCGCCGCGAAGTTCCTCCGACGCGCCGACGTCGACATCACGTTGGTGGAGCGCACCAACCACCACCTCTTCCAGCCGCTGCTCTACCAGGTCGCCACCGGCATCCTGTCTCCCGGCGCCGTGGCGCCGCCGCTGCGTGAGGTGCTCAAGAAGCACGCCAACGTCACCGTGCAGCTCGGTGAGGTCACCGGCTTCGACCTGGCGGCCCGCACCGTCCACGTGGAGCACCCCGTCGCGTCGAGCGACCTCCCCTACGACTACCTGATCTTCGGCATCGGGGTCGGCAGCTCCTACTTCGGCCATCCCGAGTTCGCCCTGCATGCGCCGACGATGAAGACCGTCGACGACGCGCTGGCGTTGCGTACCCG
>Ga0247820_10001297_pt1 | contig 14092 bp, 11 predicted proteins | sample 13C_Glucose_Day1_2_FD_192480 | JGI IMG/M metagenome (GOLD analysis project Ga0247820, IMG submission 192480) | Soil microbial communities from agricultural site in Penn Yan, New York, United States - 13C_Glucose_Day14 | ecosystem: Environmental > Terrestrial > Soil > Agricultural land | place...
GCGCGGTTCGCAGCTCCAGCGTCAGTTCGTGATGCCACCGTGGTTCCGCAGGACGTTCACCGCCCTGTCGAAGGCCGAGTCCCTCTTCTTGCCGAACTCCTCCTTGGTGAAGACCGGTTCGGTGAGGTGCGGCGGAATGCCGGTGCCGTCGAAGGTCCTGCCCGACCGGATCAGGAACTGCTCGTCCGGCAGCCAGGCCGACATGCCGTTGGGGGGCCTGCGTGGCATGACCCGAGAAGACGCCCTGCGTGGGCTGCCCGATCCGGACCGTCCTGCCGGGTCGCTCCATGAGGGCCCAAGGTCTCTCGGGCGCTGAAGGTCGAGCCGCCGGTCAGCACGGCGAGCGGCCCGGTGCGGCGGGGGCAGTTCCGTTCCGGATGGACAGCACCGTGCCATAGCCGTCCATGCGCCAGATTCCGTCGGTGGTCGGCTGCAGGGCGCCGGCGGCCGTGACAATGCGCACGATCTTGCCTTCTCCGTAGGCAACATGCTCGGGACAGCCCAACCGTCGCCGATACGGCGTGCCCCCGACCATTCGGCTGTCCGGTTGATCAAGGGTGGGGTAAGCCCCCGTTTCCAGCAGTCCCCGGGGCGATAAGGCTGAGGGACCGGGTAGCGCCGCGCCAATAGTGGTCGTGCGTATCCACCTGCTGTTCCGGCATACCTCGACCATCACCGTCACCTGTCAGCCTCGTGGCATCACGCCGACGAACTCAGTAGTAGTTCCGTTGACCTTGATCTTGGCCCCGGTCAAGATGGCGAAATGGCGAAGACCCACACGGCGAGACTCACAGCGGGCGGATCCACCTGGGACTTGAGGGCCGAGCGCAACCCACGCGGCAATCCCGGAGATCGCAGCGTCCTTCCGACGAAGGCCAAGGACGCTCCCGCCCATGTGCAGCGCAACCTGACGTGGCTCACCGACGCTCTGCGAGATGGCCGGGAGGAGAGGGCCCGTGAGCTGCTGAAGGAGTCACGGTTCCTGATTCACCAGTTCCCGGCCCAGTTCGATGAAACGGTTCGCCGCAAACTGGAAGCGGCAACCACGCTGCTCCGCTCCCCGGCCTGGAAGGCGCATGCGGCGGAACGACGTCACGGCGGAGCCGGGTCATCCGGAATCAGATCCAGGTGACCCGGCTCCGACAGCCGGGTCAGGCGTTAACCGGGCGGTCTCCGGCTTGGTGGCGAAGACGGTGTCCTCGTTCAGCCCGGTGGCTCGGCAGCGATCGAGGTCGGCAGTCCATGAGCGCGGCACGTACAGCTCCCGGCCCACCGCCGCGTGCCCTCGGTGACCCGCATGGACGAGGTGGACCGAGACCCGGGAATTCTCGGTCCTGCCCGCGGCGCAGGTGCGCTGACGTTGGATCCCCCGGTGCGGGGGCCCTTCTTCATGCGGCCGGTCTCGTCACCTCTACGCCGTCCAGCAGTACAGGCGGTGTTCCCGCCCGCTGATGCCGCGAGCCAGCCTGGCCAGATCGCTCAGGATCCTGGTCGCGATCTCCTTGTCAAACGCCTTCCCGTCCGCCGCTCGCTCCTGGATCCACAACCGGCTGACTTCGGCAAGCCGGGGCTGGTCGGCAACGGCGAGTGCGTCCTGAAGGGCTTTGGAAACGGCGAAGACCACGGGGCCTTCCCAGCCGTCGGGCTCGGCGACGGCTTCGGGCTCGTCAGCGGCCGTGAGTTCTTCAAAGCTCCGACTGGTGAAGATGCTCTCCCACTCGATCAGCGCCTCTTCAGCATCGAAGTTGCCGTACTCCAGAGACTCGAAAGCCCGCTCGGGGCCGCCGTCCACGACCGCAGCCGCAGCTTCGTGACTCGGGGCCACGAAGAACTTGACGATGATGCTCACCGAGGCATGGTGCCTGTTCGACCGATCCCGGTCCAGCTGCCCACGGACCGCAGTCTGCGACCAGCCGAGCCGCCGCCGTCCTCGACCGAGGCAACCACGATCAGGAGGTACGGCTGGAATACCAGGAAGGGGTGGAAGGCCGCGTCGAGGCCGCCGACGAGTTCGTCCCCTCTGGCAAGGCCTTCTCCTCGGGCGGCGGCAGGAGGGCCAGCAGCCGCTCGTACGCCTCCTGCACATCCGCCGGCCGTGCTTCGGGGGGAGAGGGACCTGTTCGCCCAGCCGGGTCCTACGAGGGCGCGGTGGACGGGCCGGATCGCGCCAGCGTGGCCACCGTGTATTCGGCCCAGACCGTCTTGCCGGGGCCGTCCGGGCGCGGTGTGCAGCCCCAGCGGTCGGCCAGCGCCGCGACGAGCAGCAGACCGCGTCCGCCCTCGCCGTCGTCCGTCGCGTTGGCGGGGAGGTGGGGGAGGCTCTCGCCCCGGGTGTCGGTGACCTCGATCCGTACGGTGCGGGTGGCCGGGGTGGCGGTCAGGCGCAGGCGGAAGTCCCGGCCCGCGACGTGCCCATGCTGTACGGCGTTGGCGCACAGCTCCGCGGCCACGAGCGTGAGGGCGTCGTGCGCGTCGCTGTCGTACGGGACGCCCCAGGCGTCGAGGCAGTGTTCGCACATGCGCCGGGCGAGGCGGGCGCCGCGCGGAGTGGAGCTGAAGCGCATCGTGAATTGGTGCACCGTGACGGGTGATTGTGTTGCGGTCATGCACTCACGGTCGCGTGGTGTGGCATAGCGTGACCAGTGGTGACGCACTGCTTCCGGGGGTTCGTACGGGGTGGGCGCGGGCGCTGTACGGGACAGTACGCGGGGAGAGGCGGCAGGGCGATGACCGAGGTGCGGGACGAGGAGACGGTACGGCAGCAGCGGCGGCCGGAGGACGAGCCCGGGACGGGCGTGGTGACCGCGTTCGGGCGGCAGTTGAAGCTGCTGCGGACACGGGCCGGGCTGGAGCGGGCGGAGTTCGGGAAGCGGCTGGGGTACTCGGCGGACACGGTGGCTTCGATTGAGCAGGGGAGGCGGATTCCGCAGGGCTCGTTCATCGACAAGGCGGATGAAGTGCTGGGGGCGGGGGGTGTGCTCCGTGCGCTGAAGGAAGAGGTGGGGAAGGCCCAGTACCCGGCAATGTTCCGAGACATGGCTCGGATTGAGGCCAAAGCCACGGCCTTGAACCTGTACGCCATGTACGCCGTGCCTGGTTTGTTGCAGACCGAAGGCTACGCACGTGCGGTCTTCCACATGCAGCGGCCGTTGCTGGAAGATGACGTGATCGAGCAGCGGCTTGAGGCACGCATGGCGCGTCAGGAGATCTTCCTCCGTCGCCCCGCACCATTGATGAGCTTCGTGATCGAGGAAGCCGTGTTGCGCAGGCCGTTCGGCGGCGCAAAAGTCATGCGCGAGACACTGGAACACATCCTCGTTACGGGCCAGTCTAGGAACGTGGAGGTGCAGGTCATGCCGATCGAACGGGAAGACAACGGCGCGCTGGGCGGTCCCTTCTCGTTGATCGACACCGACAAGGGACAGCGGATCGCGTACGCGGAAGTACAGGATCACAGCAGCATCTACACCGACGCTGGATACGTGCGCACGCTGGAAGCACGCTATGGCATCCTCCGATCACAAGCCCTGACACCGAGCGAGTCAGCGGCGTTCATCAAGCAACTGATGGGAGAGACATGAGCGTGCAGCACAGCAAGGCGGCTGTGCCCGAGGCCGCATGGACCAAGAGCAGCTACAGCACGGGTAACGGTGGTGAATGCATCGAGGTCGCTGTTGCGCCTGGCGCCGTTCTTGTCAGGGACTCGAAGCAGCCCGCAGTGGCCAGGCTTGCGTTCGGTCGCGAAGCATGGGACGGCTTCGTGCGGATGGCCGCCGAGCGCTGAACGGGCGGACGTAAGACGAGCGGGCCCCGGTGCGCACGTCGCACCGGGGCCCGCTCACCTTGTCAGAAGTCGTCCAGCCCTTCCTCGCGGCGGATCATCCGCCAGGCCGCGCGGCGGGCGCTGCGGTCGAGGTTGGACTTGAAGTCCCGGTCCGTCCCGAAGTACCGCTTGCCGAGCGTGTCGATCGTGGAGACATGGTCCATCATGTTCTCCTCGAACTTCTTGTCGAAGACGACGCCGAAGTTCTCCTCGTCGTTGACGAGGGCGGCAGCCCGGACCTTCGGGTCCTTCTTCGTCGCGTTGAAGGCCGGGAGGACGTCCTCCTCGGTGAACTCCGTGCCGAACTTCGCGTTGAACTTCTCGATCAGATCGGACAGCAGTGACTTCTCGGCGTCCTTCCCGCCACCGACTCCGTCGCCGAACCCCTTGAGCTCGGCGGGGCCTTCGGCCACGAGGGACTTGTCGTGCTCGCCGGTCTTCTCGACGCGCAGGTGGCTGAGGTCGACCTCGCCTATGTCGACGCCGCCGTCCGCGAGGCGGGGCAGCCGGTTGAGCAGGTAACGCCCGTACAGGTACAGCCGCTCCAGGTCGGCATCCTGGTAGGGGACGATCTGCGCGAGGAAGCCGTACTTGCGGACGTAGTCGTTCAGGTTGGCCCGGAACTCCTCGGCGGCCTCGACGTTGTCCTCCTCCTCGCTCTCCAGGAGGGTGCTGAAGCGGGTGACGGCGGGGGAGAGGAGCCGGTACAACTCGGCGTGCAGCTTCTCCCACTTGGCCTGGGAGCCGCTGGCCTTCTCCTGCGCCTCGAAGTATGCGGCGACGAACCCGTCCATGTCCTGCTCCGAGATGATCGGCGCGGACATGACCCGGCTCTGGGCCGTGTAGAGGAGGTTCGGGTCGGAGGGCAGGGTGTGCGCCTCCTCGAAGTACGGGCGGAACGCGTCCTGGATGTCCTCGGCGTCGTTGACGAAGTCCAGGACGGCCAGGTCGGCCTGCGACTTGCGGTCGGCGGTGCGGTTGAGGCGTGAGAGCGTCTGCACGGCGGCGATGCCGGTCAGCGTCTTGTTGACGTACATCGTCGTGAGGAGCGGCTGGTCGAAGCCGGTCTGGTACTTCTCCGCGACGACGAGGATCCGGTACTCCTGTTGCCCCTTGCCGCCGGCCTTCGCGGCCCTGTCGTCGGCGCGGGTGTAGCCGAACGCCTTCGGCAGCGCGCTCTCCGAGAGGCCGCCGTTCTCCTTGCTCTCGGTGGTTTCCTCGCCGTCGATGGTGAGAGACCCGGAGAAGGCGACCAGGACGCCGAGGTCCGGGTACTTCGTGTCGTAGTCGCGGTCGGCGATGTAGCTCTTGACGGCGCGGGCCATCTGCACGGCGGAGTGGCGGGACGCCGTGACCACCATGGCCTTGGCCCGTCCGCCGAGCCGGCCGCGGGTGTGGGCGACGAAGTGCTCGACGATCACCTGGGCGTGCTGGGACACCGTGTGCTCGTGCATGAGCGCGAACCGGGCGAGCAGGCTGTTCGCCTTGGAGGGGTCGACCTCCTTCTCGTCGTGGTTGAGGTTCGCGAGCTTCCAGTAGGTGTTGTAGGTGACGTAGTTGCGCAAGGGGTCGAGGATGAAGCCCTCCTCGATGGCCTGGCGCATGGAGTAGGTGTGGAAGGGGCGGTAGACGGTCTTGCCGTTCTCGACGCCTTCCGTGCCGAAGAGTTCGAGGGTCTTCGCCTTGGGGGTAGCGGTGAAGGCGAAGTAGGAGAGGTTGGCGGCGTGGGAGCGCTCGACCGCCTTCGCCTTCAGCTTGTCGTCCACGGTGACCGTGGTGGCGCCCTCGTCGTCCGAGTCGGCGTCCAGGCCGAGGTCGCGCAGGGCGGACTTCACGGCGGTGGCGGCGTCGCCGGACTGGGAGGAGTGCGCCTCGTCGACGATGATCGCGAAGCGGGTGCCCTTGATCTCGGTCGGGTTGTCCTTGATGTAGTTCAGCAGCGCGGGGAACGAGTGCAGGGTGACCGTGACGATCTTCCCGGTGTCTCGCGAGAGGGCGCGCGCCAGCTGTTCGCTCTTCGCCCCGTGCTTCTCGTCGATCTTCACGACCAGGCCGTCGGTCTGCGAGAAGCTGCCGACGGTCGCCGAGAGCTGGGCGTCCAGGGCGCGGCGGTCGGTGATGACGATGACCTTGTCGAAGACGGGCTCACCGGGCTTGATGCGGCCGTCGGCGAGCGCGTCGGGTCGCAGGACGGCGGAGTCGTGGCGGGCGTGCAGGTCGCTGAGGCGGTGGGCCAGCCAGCCGATGGTGTTCGACTTGCCGGAACCGGCGGAGGCCATGATCAGGTAGTTCTGGCCGGCGCCGTGCACGGACGCGTGCGCGGTGAGCTTGCGGACCACGTCCCACTGGTGGAAGCGGGGGAAAATCGTCGTTTTGGTGGTGCCGCCGCCGGGCGTCTTGTGCTTCTGCTGGTGCACGAAACGCTGGAGGAGATCGAGCCAGTTGTCCCGCTGCCAGACCTGTTCCCAGAGGTAGGACGTGGCGTACTTGCCGTGGGCGGTCGGGGCCGGGTTGCCGGCTCCGCCGGGCTGGCCGGCGCCGTTCGAGCCGGTGTTGAACGGCAGGAACCGGGTGCTCTTGCCGCGCAGTTGGGTGGTGACGAAGACCAGGTCCGGGTCGACGGCGAAGTTCGCGATCACTCGGCGCGTGAAGATCAGCTCGGTCGGGTCGCGGTCGGTCCGGTACTGCTGCTTGGCCTGCTCGACGCCCTGACCGGTGAGCGGGTTCTTCAGCTCGGCGGTGGCGACGGGGATGCCGTTGAGGAACAGGGTCAGGTCGAGGCGGTGGCCCCAGTCAGCCTGCTTGGTGGCGTAGGGAAGCTCGCGGACGACGGTGAGACGGTTGGCCCGGTAACCGTCGAGGACGGAGTCGGCGGAGATGAGGTTGGGCCTGAAGTAGGCCACCCGGAGCAGGATCCCGCGGTCCTTCACACCGTTGCGGAGGACGTGGAGCAGCCCGTCGTCGACGATGGCCCGGTCGAGCCGCTGCGCGAAACCGCGCTGCGCCTCGTTGGGGTTGCCGCCGTAGACGGTGAGGAGTTCGTCCCACTCGTCGGGCTGGGTCGCACCGATGAAGGTGAACAGCTCGTTGGTGTCCAGACCGAGGTCGGCCTGGTAGTCCTCCGGGTTCGCCTCCCGCCAGCCACGTTCGCAGAGGGCGGCGACGATGGCCGAACCGAAGGAGGACTCGTCGTACACGGGGCTCATGCGGAGACTCCTTCGGTTACGTTGCGGCCGCTGGCGGTGGAGACTTCGAACTGGCCGGTTACGGCGGCGGTGATTAGGGCCTGGCGGCGCTCGGCGAGCAAGTCGAGCTGGCGATTAAGTAGTCGTTTCATCTCGGCATCTCGCGTTGCTGCTCTATTGAGTTCAGCAACCAGGCGGGCCTGAGTAGACACCTCAGGAAAGGGAAATCTCTGGGGCCTCAGTTGCTCACGCGTTAGATGCGTCATAGTAGAGGTGTTTCCTTGTGTCTGGAAGACGCGCAAGCGCTCGGCTGCAACCAAGCAGTAATAGAGCCAACGGGTGAGCTCATGTCCGCGTGCCCTGATGCGATGGAGAGCCTTCTGGTAGTAGATTTCCGAGATTTCCCCGGTCCACACGGCTGCACGTCCCGGCCAGCTGCCACCCTCGTTTACGAGCAAATCGCCTGGCCTGAGCCGATATCGGGCCTGCTCTTCGGGAGGGAAATCCATCATGGACAAATCGGTGACATCGATTTGGTCCCACTGTACATTTGCGACCCGAAGGTATGGGCGAAGGAAGTCGCCCTGGGCTCGCTCTTGGTTGAGCATCTTGCCGAGCTCGACTTCAAAATAGTGCGAAACGGCGCCAACTCGCCAGTTCGCGGGGACGGTGCCGAGCCAATCCAGCCCGCTTTCCTTGCGCTCACCCTTCACATGTGCGCCGCGTACTGCGTCGTATACACGACGGATGGCGGCTTCCTTGAGCAAGGTCTGTTGCCGAGAGCGCAGATCGTGAATCCGGTCGATGCGGGCGGTCTCGACGTCGAGGAAGTCGGCGATGCGACGCTGTTGTTCAACGCTGGGGAATGGGATGTGTAGGTCCCGAATTTGCCCCTCGTTGACGTAGGGAAGCACGCCACCCGCAGAGATTTCGCCCAAATCGATGGTGCTGAGGGCATACAGCCAGAAGCGTGGCTCGCCAGAGTTTGGGACAACAGCCATCAGATTGTTGTCCATCGCTGCTGGAAGATCGAGTAGGCGGCGGGGATTCTTGAGCATGGCGGCTCCCACCTTAGGGAACAATATGGCCCCCTTGGGTACCAAACGGGCGCCAAGCGAAGCGAGGTCCGCCTGGCTCACCCAGTTCTGGGCAGTAACCAGGCGATATCCCGACACCGTTGAGGAGAGGTCGGACACTTTGAGGAACGGGTGTGCTCCAGACGTCTTGCCCTGGTATTGATGCGGGAAGCCGACTCCGCTGATCAGCCGGGCGACGCGCCCAACCTTCATGTCCGGCCAGGGAGTCATTCCGTCACCTCGCTCAAGAGACTCTGAATCTCCGCCTCCAGCGCCTTCAACTCCGCGTCGATCTCCGTCAACGGTCGCGGCGGCTCGTACACGTAGAATTGGCGCGTGAACGGAATTTCGTATCCGATCTTCGTCTTGCTGTGGTCGATCCATGCGTCCGGTACGTGCGGGTGAACCTCCCGCGCCAAGTACTCCTCGACGTCCTCACTCAGCGGAACGTTCTCGTAGTCCCGCAGCTCCGTATCCGGCTCCGGCTCGCCCTTAACGCGCTGAACCTCGCCCTCTGGATCCCGTACGCCGACGACCTCGCGCAGCGCTTTGTTGAAGGGTGCCCCCGTGGGCCACGTCCCGCCGGCCTGGACTACTGCGTCCTTCAGAGCCATCCAGGCCTCCTGCTTCGTGGCCCAGCTCGTGCCCATCAGGGACTTGAAGGCGTCCGCCAGGCCCAGGGCCTGCGGCAGCTTCTGGATGGCCTTGGACGCCTCCAGCGCCGCCAGCGTCTCCTCCGTGATCTCGAACCGAAGCTTTAGTGGGCGCTCGACCGTGATCCGCTGGTAGCCGAAGTCCTCGTTGCGGAAGACCTTCACCTTGCCGTGCAGCGGGTGCTCCGCGTCCCCCGCCACGGCCAGGGCCTCGCCGTAAAGCTTGACCACCGTGGCGATGTGGTCCGCGCCCAACTGCTTGCGCTTGTCGCCCAGCGACTTGCGCATCTTCTGCCACTGGTCGCGGGCGTCCAGCAGGACGACCTTGTCCTTGTGGTCCGGGCTCTTGCGATTGGTCAGAATCCAGAAGTACGTCGAGATGCCGGTGTTGTAGAAGAGCTGGTCCGGCAGGGCGACGATGCCCTCCAGCCAGTCGTTCTCCAGGATCCAGCGGCGGATCTCCGACTCACCCGAGCCGGCCGCGCCGGTGAACAACGGCGAGCCGTTGAAGACGATCGCCAGGCGCGAGCCGCCCCCACCGTCCACGTCCACCGGCTTCATTTTCGAGATCATGTGCTGGAGGAACAGCAGCGAACCGTCATTGATGCGCGGCAGGCCCGCGCCGAAGCGGCCGGCCTCACCGAGCGTCCTGTGCTCGGCCTCGACCTCGTCCTTGACCTTCTTCCACTCCACGCCGAACGGCGGGTTGGCCAGCATGTAGTCGAAGGTCTTGCGCTTGTGGCCGTCGTCGGAGAAGGAGTTGCCGAAGGCGATGTTCTCCGGGTCCTGGCCCTTGATCATGAGGTCGGACCGGCAGATCGCCCAGGATTCGGGGTTGAGTTCCTGCCCGTACACCTCCACCGTGGCGTCCTCGTTGAACTCGGTGATGAGGTCGTCCATCGCGGAGAGCATGCCGCCCGTGCCGCAGGCCGGGTCGAGGACCGTGCGTACCGCGCCCGGGAGCTGGAGTGCGTCGCCGTCCGGGGCGACGAGCAGCCGCACCATGAGCTGGATGACCTCACGCGGCGTGAAGTGCTCACCGGCGGTCTCGTTGGACTGCTCGGCGAAGCGGCGGATCAGCTCCTCAAAGATGTAGCCCATGTTGTGGTTGGGCACGACCTTGGGACGCAGGTCGAGGTCGGTGAACTTGCCGATGACCTGGTAGAGCAGCCCCGCGCTGTCCAGCCGCTTGATCTGCTGGGCGAACTCGAAGCGGTCCAGCACGCCCTGCGCGTTGTCGGAGAACGCCCCTACATACACCTGGAGGTTCCTCGCCGCGCTCCCCGGGTCTCCCGCGATCTTCTTGAGCGTCAGGTCGGACCTGTTGTAGAAGGCGTGACCAGAGGCCCGGCGCAGGAAGCGGTCCGGGTCGATGTCGCCGTCCTTGTACTGCTCCGCGATCTGGGCGACCTTCTCGCGGGTCGGTTCCAGCACGCACTCCAGTCGCCGCAGCACCGTGAACGGCAGGATGACCTTGCCGTAGTCGGACTGCTTGTAGTCCCCCCGCAGGAGGTCGGCGACGGACCACGCGTGGTTCGCCAACTCCGTGTGCTTGCTGCTGTTCAAGACTTCTTCCGTTTCCCTTCCGGGGCCGGTACGGATGACTGCGAGCGCGGAGGGAGGGATGGTGGTTCCTCATCCGTCCGCATTAAGAGTGGGGGTAGTTCCAGAGCCTAGGTGGGCTCCGGCACCAGTTGTCCGCCCGTGAGCCCCCCGCTCACGAGCCGTGCCGTCTCCTCGGCCAAGTCCTGTGCGCTCCGCGCCTGTTCGCGCAGCGCCTCCACGTGCCGGAAGGCCTCGCCGTACCGGCGCTGCTCCGCCAGCGGCAGCAGCGGCACGCGCAGCCGCCCCGGGGTGAGGTGGAGCGTCGAGCTGCCGGTGGAGGCCCCGGCCAGGTTGGCCTCGGAGCTGAGGAAACCGAAGAGGAACCAGGGGTCCAGCCGCGCCGGGTCCGGCCGGAACAGGTGGACACCGGCCCCCAGCAGGGCGCCGGCCTCCGCCTCGCCCGCTACCCGGGCCACGGGACCGGTGCCGCCGACCAGGTTGCGGACCAGGACGTCGCCCACGGCGATCTCCGGCGTCTGCTCAGCCTGCCCGTCCAGGAGCTGTCCCGTCGGCCCGGTCCCGCGGGCGATGTCGCCACCCGTCAGAGTGAGCCGGCGTTCCCCGTTGTAAGTGCCCTCTGCCGCGGCCTCCGCCTCAGCGGCCATCGTCCGCGGCGGGACCGGAACCGCACGCAGCAGCTTCAGCGCCCCGCCCCGGGCCAGGTCCGCCACCGTGGCCGTGCGCCACTCGCGGGCCGAAGCCCCCGCGGCGTCCCACGACGCCGTGCCGGCCAGTTCGGCCACCGTCCGCACCGCCGCCGCCAGCCCTTCGCGGGCCGCCGCGGCCTCGCGGGCCAGTTCCTGCGGGTCGACGTCCGCCTGCGAGGCGCGCACCTGCCGGGCCGGGGTCACGTCGACGACCTCGTCGAGCAGGTCGACCACGCCCACCGCCCGCGCCACACCGGCCCGCGCCTCGAACCCGTCCGGGTCCCCGGCGTACGCCGTCCACGCGGAGAGGATCTGCTCGGTCACCCGCGCCCAGTCCACCGAACCCGACCGGGTACCGCCGCGCCCCGGCGCCGACGGCTCGTCCACCGTGTCCACGAAGAGCACCGTCTGGTACGCCGGCCGGGTCGGCTCCGGGCGTTGCAGCACCCACACCTGCAGGCCGATGTGGAGCGGGATCGCCGCCCCCGGCGGCAGGGAGGCCACCGCCCGCAGCGCGCCGCTGCGGATCAGCTCGGCGCGGATGCGGCGACCGGAGGAGCGGGACGCCGTGGCCGGCGGGAGGAGCAGGACGGCGTGGCCGCCCGGTTCGAGATGAGACAGCGCGTGCTGGACCCAGGCCAGTTCGGACTCGGCGCGGGGCGGGAAACCGTATGCCCAGCGCGAGTCGTAGGCCAGTTCGTCGTGGCCCCAGTCCCGGTCGCCATAGGGCGGGTTACACAGCACGGCGCCGACGGCGAGGTCCGGGAAGGCGTCGGCGCGCAGGCTGTCGCCCGTGCGTACGGTGACGTCCGCGCCCTCCCCGGCCGTCAGGGTCAGGCCGACCGCGGTGCGCCGGGCCTGGACGGGGACGCTGTCCTGCCCGTACAGCTCACGCGCGCCGCGCGCCGCCGCGGCCGTCAGCAGGGTGCCGCTGCCGCAGGCGGGGTCGAGGACGCGGGCCGGGGAGCCCGGGAGCAGTCGGGCCAGCAGGTCGGCGAGCGGGGCCGGGGTGCGGTAGGCGCCGCTGGCGGCGCTGTCCTCCAGCTCCCGCTCCGCCAGGACGCCCAGCGTCGTCTGCGCGCCCTCGTCGCGGACGCAGAGCAGCAGGGCGCGCAGGACCGTGGTGTCGGCGTCGGTGAACCGGACGGGTTCCGTGTCCGGCACCACGTCCGCGACCCCGGCCGCCGCGTCGTTCGTCTGCTTCACCAGGTCGGCGTCGGGCAGTGCGAGCAGACCGGTGAGGTCGTCGGCGGGGCGGCGGGCCGCCGCCAGGACCAGCAGGAGCAGGTCGGACGCGCCGGCGCCGGCCCGCTCGCGGAGGCGCAGGGTGGTGCGCAGCTCCCCGCTGGGTGTGGCCGCCGTGTGCTGTCCGCGCGAGGCGAGCCAGGCGCGGACCTCCTCCAGGTCGTACAGCGGGCTGCTGTCCGTGCCGCCCGAGGGCGCGGGGAAGTCGTCGTGCCGACGTCGCCAGTTGCTGACGGTGGCGCGCGTAACGCCCGCGATGCGGGAGATCTCGGCGGCTGTCACCTGGGCGGACGGTGGGGGTGGCTGCGGCATGGAGGAGTCCTGGCTTCGATGGTCGGCGTGGTCACACCCTACAGCACGCGTCAACTCCCGCAAGCTGTTGGACAACGCTTTCATGGTCATGCTTACATGTGGGTGCTTCCTCCGGTGAGCGACTCTCGCCGGCGTGAAACGTCACTTTCCTTGCCACAGCCCTGTCCTTGAGCGCCCAGTCCCTTCGTACTGACCCGCCCTCTCTGCGGGATGTCAGACGGAGGACGTGCGGCACCCCGGGGCCCGGGCGGCGCGATCGCCCACCACCGAGGGGGAAACCCATGCGCCTGACCATGCCGAGCGGCACCCCGGAAGGAATCCCGCTCACCGTCATGCCGTTCCGCGAGGACGCGGTCATCGGCACCATGTCCCTCGCGACGCTGGTGCGCCTCGTGCCGTCACCGCGTCAGGAGGAGGACCCGCGCGTCCTCAAGGCCGCGTCCGGGCACGACCGGCGCCGCGCCGAACTGCGCGCGACCGTGCAGCGGACGCTGAAGTCCCAGAAGGGCAAGAACATCCCGGACTATGCCGAGTACATCGCCGCCGGCATCCTCGGCAAGCACGGCTCCGCCTGGTCCACGCCCCCGATCACGCTCTGGCACGCGGGTGAAATCGCCGCGATGAGCGACGAGTTGGCCCCCGGCTCGGGCCTGCGGACGCTGACCGTCGCCCCGGACGCCATGGTGATCGCCATCGACGGCGAGACCCAGACCACCGCCTGGCACGACATCTACCGGGACCCGGAGTCCTTCGGCCTCACCTACACCGAGCTCAGCCGGCGGATCCGCATCCCCTTCGAGCTCTACCTGGGGATCTCCCCGGCGGACGCGCGGCAGATCTTCTACGACCGCAACGTCAAGGGCGTCGACGTCGCCAAGAACCTGGCCATGTCCATGGACCAGCGCGACCTCGCCACCCGTCTCTCCTACACCGTCGGCGAGAAGCTCGAGGTCGAGTCGGACGGGCAGCGGATGCCGTTCGGCAAGCTGGTCAACGCCGGAAAGCGGCAACTCACCAGGACCGACAAGGAGGTCGTGACGCTGTCCGCGCTGCGGGCGCTGATCGTCACCACCGTCTTCGGCAGCAAGGGCGTGGAGTACTCGGCGGCCAACGTCCACGAGGGCAACCTGCCGTCCAACACCGACGCCGACGAGGTGGAGACAGTGGTCGTCCGGCTGGTGTCCCGGTTGATCGGGGACCGCTTCCCGGACTTCGCCCGGCGCAGCGCGATCACCGCCCCGGCCGTGATGGCGGGCCTCGGCATCCTGCTGCACCGCGCGACCCCCTGGTGCGACCCCGGCAAGGCCATGAGCTACGAGACGGTCGAGCGCCTGCTCGCCGACGTCCGCTGGGAGCGTGAACCCGCCTACTGGGAGGGCGTCTGCGCCAGCGTCGGCTCCTCCGGCCGGCTCAACTTCAGCGGCGGTGTGAGGGACTCCGCCGGCCGCGTCGCTGGCGCGCTCCTCGACCCGCACGACGGGCTGGGCCGAAAGATCCGAGGGGTGCGGAGCTGAGCAGGCCCGCGGCGCGGATCCCCTGACGCCGA
>Ga0247820_10001298_pt1 | contig 14084 bp, 13 predicted proteins | sample 13C_Glucose_Day1_2_FD_192480 | JGI IMG/M metagenome (GOLD analysis project Ga0247820, IMG submission 192480) | Soil microbial communities from agricultural site in Penn Yan, New York, United States - 13C_Glucose_Day14 | ecosystem: Environmental > Terrestrial > Soil > Agricultural land | place...
GTACCGCCAGAACCGGCGGGCCGATCCGGCGACGATCCTCAAGGAGCTGCTGGCATCGGCCGCCCCGCGACCCTAAGGACAGCTTCGACAGAAAGGACTCCCGGGTGGCACGAAGCCCCCGGATACCGAGAAACCCAAGAAGAGAAACCAGACCATGTTCACCCGCAAACCCCTGATCACTGCATCCCAGGCCCGTACCGCGCTGCTGCTGGCAGCCGGTTTCAGCACCGTGCTGTTGAGCGGTTGCGCCAGCTCGCCCGTGTCCAAGGTCGGCGCCACGACCAAGGTCGAGTACTACCCCAACTGCTACGAGCCCGTGCAGCACCTGCGCTCCACCGACGGTGACATGACCCGCTCGGTCGCCACCGGCGCGCTGCTCGGCGCGGTCGGCGGTGCCCTGACCGGCGCCCTGGTCGACAAGGAAAACCGTGGTCGCAACGCCGCCATCGGTGCCGCCGGTGGCGCCCTGGTCGGTGGCGCGGCCGGTTATTACACCGAGCGTCAGAAGCAGATCAGCGACGACAAGCAGCGCATCGCCTCGTACGCCACCGATATCGACAAGAGCGCCGCTGACCTGGACCGCACCACGGCCTACGCCAAGTCGTCGCAGTCCTGCTACCAGCGCGAGTTCGCCAGCCTGATCCAGAACCGCAAGTCTGGCCGCATCAACGACACCGAGGGGCGCAAGCGCCTGGCCGAGATCGTCGCCGGCCTGCAGGAGTCGAACAACCTGCTGACCACTGTGAACGGGCGTCTGGGTGAAAACCTGAACAACTACACCCAGGCCTACGAGCAGGACCTCAAGCAGGTTGGCGTCGCGCGCACCGACGTGGTTGCCGTGGCCGAGCCGCCGAAAGTGGCGACCACCGGCAAGAAGAAGGACGTGAAGAAGGTCCAGCCGGCCAAGAAGGTGACCAAGGACGTGCCGCAGGAAGCCGTGGCCACCGAGAAGACCCTGCAGAACGCCAACGGCAAGAAAGCCGAGGCCCAGCAGGTGGCCAAGGCCGGTACCGACCAGGTTAACGCCATGTGCCGCAACCCGGACATGGGTGACTGGGCGCCGGTGCCGTGCCCGAACGTGTGATCCGTTAAGGCCGCTCGCCGACCTGTGTAGGAGCGGGCTTGCCCCGCGATTGCGATGGTGAATGTACCGGCGCAATCGCGGGCAAGCCCGCTCCCACAAGGGTGCGATACAGCCGCTATTTGTGTAAGGAAACCACCCCGTGACAGATCTTCTGGTCAACTCCCTGGCCAACAACTCCCAGTTCCTCGCACGCCAGCGCATCCAGGGGCGGATCAACCTGCCGCAGATGTTCGCGGCCATCGACGCTGATCCGCGTATCGTCGGTGCTGGTGTGGTGTACATCGACGCCGACTACAACGTCGTCACCCTGCGTGAGTTCCAACCGATCTGCAGCATCCGTCCCAAGCGCGTGATCTTGCGCGAGATCAAGAAGTACCAGACCCCTGACCAGTACACCCAGCAATTGCAGCACAATCCGCGCGAGTCGCGGGTGGTCAAGGAGGCGGTCAATACCACCCTCTCTTGTGCAGGCGCGGTGATCGGCTGGTTCGTGGTGTTCAGTGGCACCATTGCCGCGCCCTTTTCCGGCGGCACCAGCCTGGTGCTGACCTACATCGGTGGCGCCGCAGCCACCGCCAGCAGCATCCAGTGCGGTATCGGTGTGATACGCACGGTACGCGAAGTGACCAATCCGGCGGCCAACGATGCCCTCGATGAGAGCGAGTGGTACCAGGCCGCCTCGAAGGTGCTTGATGGCGTCTCGCTGCTGGGTGTCGGCGCGTCGGGCCTGAGCACGTTGAAGTACCTGCAGGTGCACAAGGCCGCGACCGGGCGTAGCTGGCTGGAGTTGTCCAGGAGTCTCAGCCGTCAGCAGCGCAAGGCGCTGACAGACGAGCTGCTGTCTATCAGGCATCCGAGCCTGACGGCCAAGCAGATCAAGTTGCGGCAGGCGGCAGGGACCATGACCAAGCGCTACACCCCGACCGAGATCAGCCACGCCACGAAGACCCTGATGCGTGACTCCCTCGGCGCTACCTTCGGCCTGGCTGGCAGTGCCACGGTACAGAGCATCGCCGTGGGGCTTTACGAGGAGGTCGAGTAACGATGAAGCCTGCAGCGTTCCAGACCTTCATGCGACGTTACTTTCCGACGTTCTTGCTGGGCTTTTTCATTTGCCTCATGTCGGCGGCGTTGTCAGCGACCCTGTGGATTGACAGTCACTGGCGCAATCATCCGGACAATCCGTCGTTCACCATGATATCCAGTGCAGTGCTGATCTTGCTGCTGTGCGCCGGGCATTTCGCGATGGTCCGGGGCTTCACTTGGGCCTTATGGGTGGTGCTCCCTGTGCCGACTGTGGCTTTGCTGATGGCGTTGAGCTTGCTCGGTAGTGGTGTGAATGCTGTCTTGCTGGCAATCCTGCTGGCGCTGCCATTACTCGCGCTGCTGGTGTTCAACAGCCAGCGGCACCGGGAGATGCGGCAGCGGTTGGTGGAACTGCGCAGGGTGCGGCGTTAGCGCAATGACGCTCAAGCCTTTTCTGAAGCGTTACTTCGGTGTATTCATCGGCGCCTACTTCTCGTCGATCATTGCCGTGGCCTGGACGTTTGCGTTGGTGTGGAGCACGTACTGTCGGAACTGTCCAAGGGACGGAGTCTTTGCTTCGAGCCTGTTCCTGATGCTGGCAGTCTTCATGTTGGCCCATGGCGCTGTGGTTCGAGGGCGGGCATGGGGGACGTGGCTCGTGGCGGGGATGTGTCTGGCCAGTCTGGTGATCGCGCTGCCGACTTTTGGGTACCGACCCAACATGTTCATCTACACGAGCAGCCTTCTGGCAGCCTTGGTTGCTTTGCTGTTGCTCAATAGCAATAGATACAGAGAAATGCGCGTTCTCCTGACGCAGTACCGGGAGCAGAGGCGTAAGGCTAATCACTAGCCATCATCGCGGGTTCGCGCCGCGAACGGCGCTACAGCTCTGCCACCAGGGCTTCCAGTTGCTCCTGTCGCTCGGCCTGGCTGACCCGCGCCCCGCTATTGAGCGTGGACCACTGCGGATGCGCCCGGGCCTTGCGCAGCGCCTCGGGCAGCTTGCCCTCGCGCCAGCCCTTGTCGTCCGCGGGCGCCAGGCGAATGCTGTCCTGCGCTGCGTGGCCTCGCCCTTCCAGGGCGGTGATCAACTGCTGCTGACGCAACGCCAGCAGGCGCAGCACGGCGTCATCCACCGTCAACTCACGCTGGCCCTTGAGCTTGCCCATCAGGCGCGAGCCGTAGTTGCGCGCGGTCTGCAAGGCGCCGCCGGCGATGGCGCCCGCGAGCGCGGCGGCGCCCAGGGTCAGGCCGCCCACCAACAGGTCCACGCCCGCGCCCGCCGCGGCACCGGCCGCCACGCCGCTGCCCAGGCGCACGCCGAGCAGCTTCAGGGTCTCCGGGTTGAACAGGTCGTCGCCCCAGCGGCCGTCAAGCAGCGGCAGGTCACCGGCATTGGCGTCCTCGCGGCGGAACGCATAGAGCTTGAGCAGCGCCTCGACACAGCGCTGTTCGCGCTGGCGCACATCCTGGCGCAGGGCTTCGATGGCCCGCGCCTCGGCGGCAGGCTCCGCCTCTACGCTGCGCCGGCAGGCGGCGCAATCGAGCAGCAGCTCGGCGACCAGGCGCTTGCTGCTGTGGCGGCGGGCCAGGCGTTGGGCCTGTTGGTCGTCGATCAGCCGTTGCAGCGCCGGGCGGGCATCTTCCAGCAGCAGTGCCAGGCTTTCGTAGAGGCGGCGCTCGCCGTCCTCGGGTGGGGCCACGCTGTCGAAACGCACCAGCGCATGCAGGCCCAGGCGCGCCAAGGCCTCGCGCCATTCGGGCTCGCGGTGCTGGCTGCTGGCGACGAAGTTGAGCACCGGCAGCAGCGGCTTGCCGCAACCGGCCAGCACTTCCAGTTCGTCGCGGTACTTGGCCAGCACTGGTTCGCGGGCGTCGATCACATAGAGGCCGGCGTTGCTCGCCAGTAGCTGGCGCAGCACCTTGGCTTCCTGTTCGAAGCGCTGGCGCGCCTCGCTGCCCTGGAGGAAACGCTCCAGGCGGGCTGGGCCGTCCAGGCGCTCGCCCGGGCGTTCGAGGCGCTCCAGGTAGTCGAGCAGGGCGATGGCGTCTTCCAGGCCAGGGGTGTCGTACAGCTCCAGCAGCGGCTCGCCGTCCACCGACAGGCGTGCGCCTTCCACATGCCGGGTGGTGCTGGGGCGGTGCGAGACCTCGCCGAAGCCGACGTCGCGGGTGAGGGTGCGCAGCAGCGAGGTCTTGCCGACGTTGGTGTGGCCGACCACGGCCAGTTTCAGCGGCTCAGTCATGGCCATGCTCCAGCCAGGTCACGGGCGAGGTGTCGGCGTGGGTCAGGCCCAGGCGGTCGAGGGCCTCGTGCCAGTCGCCCAGGCGTGCCGCGTCCAGGGCCTGGCCCGGTTGCGCCTGCAGCAGCCAGATACGGGTGGCACCGGCATTGCGCGCCAGCTCGGCGAGCAACGCCAGGCTGCCGCGATCCGGCGAGCGGCGTGGGTCGCAGGCGATGGCCAGGCGCGCCGGGGGAAAGCGGCTCAGTTGCTCGAGCAGCTTGTTGCGCGATTCGCGGCTGTCGAGCACGCCGGCGTGGGTGACCGACCGAGGCAGGGTGGGTGGCCATGGGCGCTGGTCGTCCAGCTCCAGGCCGACCAGCAAGGCGCCGCTGCTGCCGCTTTCCAGCTGGCCTGCTTCGAAGCGCGGCAGGGCGTCGGGGGCGGGGTCCTGCACGCCGATGCGTTCGCTGCGCGGCATCAGCGCGTCGCGCAGTTGGGCGTAGCCGGGCAGGTCGAGGTCCAGCGCCAGCCGCTCGCGGCCCTGGCGCCAGCGCCACAGGCACAGCGCGGCCAGCGCCAGGCGCGGCAGCAGGCCGTAGACCAGGACCACGCCAAGTAGCCAGCTGGCCCAGGCCTGGCGTGCCAGATCAAGTGCCGGCAGGGTGTCGCCGCTGGCGCGGATCATGGTTTCGTCCGGCACGGCAAAGCCGAGCAGCGAGGGCAGGGCGCCAAGGGCCTGGGTCAGGCTGATGAAGGGTTCTGCGGCGAGCAGCGTGGTTTCCCAGACGAACCCGTAGCGTCGGGTCGCCAGCAGGGCCAGGAGCATGCCCAGCGCGGCGAGCATCGCCAGCAGCCACAGGCCATGCACCAGCAGGCCGAGCAACCAGCGGTTCAGGCGCTGGCGCTGCAACAGCACCAGCAGCGCCGGGGCCAGTTGCGCGGCCTTGGCGTCACGGGCCAGGCGCTCGCTCAGCCACAGCCACAGGCGGCCCAGCGCTGCGCCTTGCTCGCCGGCGAAAAAGAAGCCCACGGCCCAGCCGAAGAGCAGTATGAGGTTAAGCCCAAGCAAGCTGCCCAAGGCCCAGAATACGTTCACCGGGCGCTGCCCGTCGCCCAGGGCCGCCAGGCCCAGGCCGGCGCCGCTGAGCACGGCCAGGACCATCAGCGCCAGCAACGCCAGGCGCGCGCCCTGCTTCCAGTGGCGCAGTGCCGTGTCCATACCGTCGCGTTCGGCCAGCCACAGGGCGCGGGCCTCGATGCGGGTAGCGAGGTCGCCGCCTTGCTGGCGGGCGCGACGGTTGGCTTCCTGGTCCTCCAGGGGACCGGCGTGTTCCTCGCGCAGGCGTATTGCTTCGGTTAGCCAGCGCTTGTCGAGTGGAGTCGGTGCCGTCACAAGCTCTTCCATTGCACAGGTCAGGGGAGAAGCATAACCCACGCGCCCGGTGCTATCCTCGCCGGCATGAACACATCACTCCCCCTCAGCCTGATCGCGGCGCTCGCCGAGAACCGTGTGATCGGCATCGACAACTCCATGCCCTGGCACCTGCCGGGGGATTTCAAGTACTTCAAGGCCACCACCCTGGGCAAGCCGATCATCATGGGGCGCAAGACCTGGGATTCGCTGGGCCGGCCGCTGCCGGGGCGGTTGAATATCGTCGTCAGCCGTCAGTCCGGGCTGCAACTGGAAGGTGCCGAGGTGTTCGCTTCGCTGGAGGAAGCCCTGGTGCGCGCCGAGCAGTGGGCGCGGGAGCAGGGCGTCGGCGAGCTGATGCTGATCGGTGGCGCGCAGCTGTATGGGCAGGCGCTGGATAAAGGGCTGGTGAGCCGGATGTACCTGACCCGGGTGGAGCTGTCGCCGGAGGGCGATGCCTGGTTCCCAGCGTTCGATCGCGGACAGTGGCAACTGAGCTCGAGTGAGCCGCAACCTGCCGAGGGGCAGGGGCCGGTTTATCACTTCGAAGTCTGGGACAAGGTCTGAAAACCTGGGGCTGCTGCGCAGCCCATCGCGGGGCAAGCCCGCTCCTACAGGTTTGCGCTGGGCGGCCGTGGTGAAGCGCGGTAGTTACAATTGCGAACAAATATCATCTTCTGCTAGCGTTCGCTCCTCTTGAGACTCAGAGCCAGGATGTGCCGTGTCTTCGTGGAACAAGCAGATCGCCCGGTTGTTCACCGAGCACAAGAAGGCCCTCGAGGCGTTCGTTGCACGGCGCACCGGCAGCACCCAGGTGGCCGCCGACCTGACCCAGGAGTCCTTCCTGCGTCTGGCGCGGCTGCCCGCCGACAAGCAGATCGACAACCTGCCGGCCTTCCTCTTCACGATTGCCAGCAACCTGGTGCGCGATCATCAGCGCCAGGCCATTCGCCGCGAGCGCCTGGATGGCGGCGAGCCCAGCGAGGAGCTGGCCAGTGACACACCCGGTGCCGAAGACCAGCTGGCCGCGCAGCAGGAACAGGCGCTGATGCAGGCGGCGATCCAGGCGCTACCCGAGGCGACCCGGCACATCTTCCTGCTCTATCATGTTGACGGTTGCACCTACCGCGAGATCGGCGAGCGCCTGCAGGTCACGCCACGCAGCGTCGAGTACCAGCTGCGGCGGGCGTTGCTCGACTGCCGTGCCTTCATCCAGGCTCGGCTGGCCGGTGACGCGAGGGGGCAACGTCCATGAGCCGTCATCCCGAGAGTGCGACCGATCCCATGAGCGACCTGCCCGAAAGCGAGCGCCTGTTCGCCGAAGCCACGGCCTGGTATTACCGCCTGCACGCCGAGGACGTCACCCTGGCCGAACGCCAGGCGTTCGCCGTCTGGCGGGCGCAGGGGCAGGCTCATGCCAAGGCCTGGGAGGAAGTGCTCGACCTGCTGGGCGCCCTGCAAGCCCCGGCCAGGCGCCTGCGCGAGCAGCAGCAGACCGCCTGGCGTGCTCCCCGGCGGCGCACTTGGCCCAAGCTGGCGAGTGCTGCCGCGGCCGTGCTGCTGCTGGGAGTTCTGGTCGTCCAAACACCCTGGCCAGACCGCTGGCGCGCCGATTACGCCACCACCACTGGCGAGACGCGCAGCTTGCAGCTGGAGGACGGCTCGCGGATCCAGCTCAACACCGACAGCGCCCTGCAGGTCGAGCTGGCTGCGGACGAGCGGCGTGTCCGTTTGTTGCGCGGCGAGGCCTGGTTCGAGGTGACCCGCGACCCGGCCCGGCCGTTCGTGGTGCGGGCCGGCGAGGGCTGGGTGCGGGTGGTCGGCACGCGTTTCAGCGTCGCCGAGGCGGATGGACAGACCCGTGTGCAACTGGCCCAGGGCAAGGTCGAGGTCCGTGCCGGCGCCGGCCAGGGCGTGTTCCTCGAGCCCGGGCAGGCGGTGGAGTACACGGCCAGCGGGCCGGGTGTGGTGCATGGCTTCGAGCCTGGACGGGCTTTCGCCTGGCGTGAGCGGCAACTGGTGTTCAGCCAGCAGCCTTTGGGCGCAGTGGTTGCCGAGCTCAACCGCTACTGGCCCGGGCAGACCCTGGTGCTGGGCGACGGCCTGCGCCAGCGCAAGGTTTCCGGGGTGTTCGACATCGACAAGCCGGATGCCGTGCTCAAGGCCCTGACCCACACCTTGGGCGTGCGCGCCGAACAGTACACGGCCTACCTGCGCATCCTTCGTGAAGGCTGACTGAAAATATTTTCGGGGATTCCCGCTCGACCGACGTCCTTGATTTCGTAGGCGCAAATAATAAGCACTCTCAGACAGTGCCGCGCCAGTCGATGACTTGAACGATCTCGGGGAGCCTCACTGATGAAAACCACCGCCACTCGGGCCGTGCTCGGCCTTGCCATCGCGCTTGGCAGCACCGCGCTGCCCGGACCTGGACAGGCCCAGGCCCAGGCCGCCGCCCAGGCGCAGGTCTACCGTTTCGACATTCCGGCGCAGTCGCTGGACTCGGCCCTGGCGGCCTTCAGTGCGGTCACACGGATCCAGGTCCTGGTACCGGGCGAATTCACCCAGGGTCTGCGCTCATCGGGGCTGAGCGGCAGTTATCCACAGGACCAGGCGCTGGCCCGCCTGCTTCAGGGCACCGGCCTGAGCGCCGCCTACATCGACGGTGACAGCGTCACCCTGGAGCGCCAGCGCACCTCGGGCGACAACCCACTGCAACTGGGTGCGGTGAAGATCGACAGCAGCCAGCTGGGCGCCACCACCGAAGGTTCGGGTTCCTACACCACGGGTGCGCTGACCATCGGCAAGGGCGAGCAGAAGCTCAAGGATATCCCGCAGTCGGTCTCGGTGATGACCCGCCAACGCCTGGACGACCAGAACATGAACAGCCTGCAAGATGCCATGCGGCAGGTGACCGGCACCACGATCAAGAGCTACAACACCGGCTCCAACCTCAATGACGTGTACATGCGCGGCTTCCCGGTCGACATGGTGCAGGTCGATGGTGTCACCCAGCCCACCGGGCAGGGCGACATGGCCACGGCCTTCGACCTGGCGATGTACGACCGTGTCGAAGTGCTGCGCGGGCCGTCCGGCCTGTACCAGGGCGCGGGCGAGCCCGGCGGGACCATCAACCTGGTGCGCAAGCGGGCGCTGGGGCAGTTCGCCCTGTCCGGCGAGCTGTCGGCGGGCACCTATGACCGCTACCACTCCACGGTGGATGTCACCGGGCCGCTGAACAGCGACGGCAGCCTGCGCGGGCGCTTCATCACCGCCTACGAGAACAACCAGGCCTTCGTCGACTACGCCCAGAACGAGCGCCCGATGATGTACGGGCGCCTGGAATACGACCTGTCACCGGCCACCACCCTGACCCTGGGCGGCGCCTACCAGCGCAACAAGTCGGTGCCCGCGTTCGGCCTGCCGGCCTACGACAGCGGCAAGCTGCTCGACGTCAAGCGCTCGACCTTCGTCGACGCCAAGTGGAACGAACTGGACGAGCGGGTCTGGGAAAGCTTCTTCGAGGTCGATCATGCGCTGGACGACGGCGGCCAGTTCAAGACTTCGTTGACCTACCGCGACGCCGAGACGCCAACGCGCGACTTCACCTGGACCGATGGTTCGGTGAACCCCGAGACCGGTGCCAGCTCGGCGGTGGCCTACAACTACTACACCCACATCAAGACCCTGGGCCTGGACAGCTTCGTGACGCGACCGTTCGAGGCGTTCGGGCGCACCCACGAGCTGACGGTGGGTGCCGACTACCAGCATGTGGACAAGGATTTCCGCTACGGTGGCCGGGAGTGGTTCGACATCAACGTGTTCGACCCGGGCAGCATCGACATCCCCAGGATCGATTACGTGATGGACAACGGCAACTCGTCCAAGTCGAACCAGTACGGGCTGTATGCTCGTACCAAGGTCAGTGCCAACGACTGGCTGGACGTGATCCTCGGCAGCCGGGTGATCTGGTTCGACAGCGATGGCCACAACGCCAACCCGTTCTTCAACGAATTCTCCGACCCACACAGTAGCGTTCGGCGCAAGGTGATCCCCTACGGTGCGCTGGTCGCCAAGCTCACCCCAGAGCTGTCGGCGTATGCCAGCTACACGACCGTCTACAAGCCGCAGACGCAGATGGCCGGCGGCAACAGCACGGTGGAGCCGCGCGAGGGCAAGCAGTACGAGCTGGGCCTGAAGCGGGAGTTCTTCGACGGTCGCCTGAACGGCAGTGTGTCGGTGTTTCGCATCTACGACGAGAATCGCGCCCAGCAGATCGGCCAGACGCCGTTCTACGAGGCCCAGGCCAAGGTGCGCAGCCAGGGTTGGGAAACCGAGCTGTCCGGCAACCTGACCGACAACTGGAGCGTCAGCACCGGCTACGCCTTCACCCGCCTGGAGTCGGGGCGCCAGGCCGACTATCAGGGCATCAGCATCACGCCCAAGCACAACTTCAACGTGTGGACGCGCTATGCGTTCGCCGATGGGCCGCTGGAAGGGTTCAGTGTCGGTGGCGGCGTGCGGGTGGTCAGTTCCACCTACTACACGCGCAATGGCGTGGACTTCGTCCAGGGCGGCTACAGCGTGGCCACGGCGCAGGTGGGGTATCGCTTCAACAAGCATCTGTCGGCGACGCTGACCGCCAACAACCTGTTCGACCGGGTGTACTACGAGCGCGTGGACAGTGCGTGGGGCTCGAACTTCTATGGCGAGCCGCGCAACTTCACGTTGTCGTTGCGGGCGGCGTACTGAGCCTGAATCGCCGGGGCTGCTTTGCAGCCCTTTCCGGCCGGTCCGCCGCCTCGGCGAGGCCGCTCCTACAGGGATCGCATACCCCCTGTAGGAGCGGCCTCGCCGAGGCGTCGGACCGGCCGGAAAGGGGCGCAAAGCGCCCCCGACAATATCTCAGGAGTGACTCAGTTCCGCATGCTCGTCGCCGGCCAGCACCTGCTGGTCGGTCTGCTTGAGCAACTGGCTGGTAACCACCCCCGCCATCATCGAGCCATTCACGTTCAGCGCCGTACGCCCCATGTCGATCAGCGGCTCCACCGAGATCAGCAAGGCCACCAGCTCCACCGGCAAGCCCATGGCCGGCAGCACGATCAGCGCGGCGAAAGTCGCCCCGCCACCCACGCCGGCCACACCGGCCGAACTCAGGGTGACGATGGCCACCAGAGTGGCGATCCACAGCGGGTCGAAGGTATTGATGCCCACGGCCGGGGCAACCATCACCGCAAGCATCGCCGGGTACAGCCCGGCGCAGCCGTTCTGGCCGATGGTCGCGCCGAACGAGGCGCTGAAGCTGGCGATCGACTGCGGCACGCCCAGGCGCTGCGTCTGCGCCTCGATGTTCAGCGGAATGCTGGCGGCGCTGGAGCGGCTGGTGAAGGCGAAGGTCAGCACCGGCCATACCTTGCGCAGGAAGCGCAGGGGGCTGACGCCGGTCAGCGCCAGGATCACCCCGTGGACCACGAACATCAGGCCCAGACCGATGTACGACACCACCACGAAGCTGCCCAGCTTGAGGATGTCCTCGAGGTTGGAGCTGGCCACCACCTTGGTCATCAAGGCCAGCACGCCATAGGGGGTGAGCTTCATCACCAGGCGCACCAGGCGCATCACCCAGGCCTGCAGCACATCGATGGCCGACAGGGCGCGCTCGCCCTTGTCCTTGTCGTCCTTGATCAGCTGCAGCGCGGCCAGGCCCAGGAACACGGCGAAGATCACCACGCTGATGATCGAGGTCGGCTTGGCCCGGGCCAGGTCGCCCACCGGGTTGGTCGGGATGAATGACAGCAGCAGTTGCGGGATGTTGAGGTCGGCGACCTTGCCCGCGTAGTCGTTGTGGATGGCTTGCAGGCGGGCGCTTTCCTGGGCACCGGCCACCAGCCCTTCGGCATTGAGGCCGAACAGGTTGGTCAGGACGATGCCGATCAGCGCGGCGATGGCGGTGGTCAGCAGCAGGGCGCCAATGCTCAGCACGCTGATCCGGCCCAGGCTCGAGGCGTTGTGCAGGCGCGCCACGGCGCTGAGGATCGAGGCGAAGATCAGCGGCATGACGATCATCTGCAGCAGGCCGACATAGCCGTTACCGACCAGGTCGAGCCAGCCGAGGGTAGCCTTGAGCACCGGGTGGCCGGCGCCATAGATCGTGTGCAGGACCAGGCCGAACACCACGCCCAGCACCAGGCCCAACAGCACTTTCTTGGCCAGGCTCCAGTCGGTGCGGCGGGTTTGCGCCAGGCCCAGCAGCAGGGCCAGGAACGCCAGCAGGTTGAGTGACAGCGGCAGGTTCATTGAAGCTCCAGGAAAAGGCGGAAGAGGCATCGCCTCTGTGAGCGATTACGAACGGAAATGCTAACAGCCTGAAAACAAACGAATTTATACCTAAAAGTAATTTGCATAGTCGTTTATGGAATAACGTCTGGTCGTTTTTGGCAATGAACATGACGTTTGCGGTTGTCTCGGGGTCGCTCACGCATGCCTGTTTGTCACAAATCAGGTCTAGGGTTGAGCGGCCACGTCTTTTGGAGAACCGCACATGATGTCTGCTCCGAGAATCCTTGCCGGCGGCCTGGCCCTGTTGCTGAGCGCCAGCAGCTGGGCGGCCACCGAGCTCAAGCATTGGCCGGCCGAGGCCGCGCAGAAGCTCGACGCGATGATTGCCGCCAACGCCAACAAGGGTAACTACGCGGTGTTCGACATGGACAACACCAGCTACCGCTTCGACCTCGAGGAAGCGCTGCTGCCGTTCATGGAGAACAAGGGCCTGCTGAGCCGCGACAAGCTCGACCCCTCGCTCAAGTTGATCCCGTTCAAGGACACCGCCGAGCACAAGGAGAGCCTGTTCAGCTACTACTACCGCCTGTGCGAACTCGACGACATGGTCTGCTACCCCTGGGTGGCCCAGGTGTTCTCGGGCTTCACCCTCAAGGAGCTGAAGCAGCAGGTCGACGAGCTGATGGCCTCGGGCAAGCCGATCCCCAGCACCTATTTCGAGGGGGATCAGGTCAAGACCATCGAGGTGCAACCGCCCAAGGTGTTCACCGGCCAGGCCGAGCTGTACAACAAGCTGATGGAGAACGGCATCGAGGTCTATGTGATTTCCGCGGCCTCCGAAGAGCTGGTGCGCATGGTCGCCGCCGATCCCAAGTACGGCTACAACGTCAAACCGCAGAACGTGATCGGCGTGAGCCTGCTGCTCAAGGACCGCGCCAGTGGCCAGCTGACCACGGCGCGCAAGCAGATCACTGCCGGGCAGTACGATCCCAAGGCCAATGAAGGCCTGGAACTGACCCCGTACCTGTGGACCCCGGCCACCTGGATGGCCGGCAAGCAGGCGGCCATCCTCACTTACATCGATGAGTGGAAGAAGCCGGTGCTGGTGGGCGGCGATACCCCGACCAGCGATGGTTACATGCAATTCCATGGTGTGGATGTGGGCAAAGGCGGCATCCACCTGTGGATAAATCGCAAGGCCAAGTACATGGACCAGTTGAACGGCATGATCGCCAAGAACGCGGCGGCCCAGGCCAGGGAAGGGTTGCCGGTTACCGCGGACAAGAACTGGGTGATCGTGACGCCGGAGCAGATTCAGTAACAAGTCGTCATGGCCCTGTCGCGGGGCTTGCCCCGCGATAGCGACAGACCAGGTCAGTCAGGATTAGGCACAATGCCCACACCCACCCAGATCATCAGCGACACCTTCGCCCTCTACGAGCGCCACGGCAGTGCCGATTACATCGGCGAAGCCATCACCCAGATCGAGCACATGTCCCAGGCCGCCCAGTTGGCCATGCAGGAGGGCTACGACGACGAAGTGGTCCTCGCCGCCTTCTTCCACGACATCGGCCACCTGTGCGAGGGCGAGGACATGGGCGGCTATGGCATCGTCAGCCATGAACGTATCGGTGCCGAGTACCTGCGCCGCTGCGGCTTCAGCGAGCGACTGGCGCGGCTGGTGCAGTATCACGTCGAGGCCAAGCGCTACCTGACCTTGCGCCAGCCCGGTTACTACGATCGCCTGAGCGAGGCCAGCCGGCGCACGCTGGCGTACCAGGGCGGGGTGATGAGCGACAGCGAAGCCGATGCTTTCGAGGCCGATCCTCTATTCCGGGTGAGTCTGCGCCTGCGCGAGTGGGACGAGATGGCGAAGCTGACCGGGGTGCCGGTGATGGATCTGGAGGTGCTGAAGAGTAAGGCTTTGGCGGTACTTTGATCGATTCGTTGTTTTCAAGGTGTTCGGCGTTAGAGTTGCAGCGCCTATCAGATCGAGTGCCGCCCGCGCGGCGCATCGCGGCACAAGGCCGCTCCTACATTTGTTGCAACGTGCCGAACC
>Ga0247820_10001301_pt1 | contig 14067 bp, 9 predicted proteins | sample 13C_Glucose_Day1_2_FD_192480 | JGI IMG/M metagenome (GOLD analysis project Ga0247820, IMG submission 192480) | Soil microbial communities from agricultural site in Penn Yan, New York, United States - 13C_Glucose_Day14 | ecosystem: Environmental > Terrestrial > Soil > Agricultural land | place...
CGCGGGCAAGACCACTCTCTTCCGGATGATCACAAGGGAGGAGCAGCCCGACGAAGGCCAGGTCTCCGTCGATCGCGGCGTCACCATCGGCTATTTCAGCCAGGATGTGGGCGAGATGGCGGGCCGTAGCGCCGTATCCGAGGTGATGGACGGCGCCGGCCCCGTGAGCGAAGTGGCGGCCGAATTGCGGGAGCTGGAAGCCGCGATGGTCGATCCTGCCCAAGCGGACGATCTCGACCGGATCATCGAGCGCTATGGCGAGGTGCAGGCGCGCTACGAGGAGCTCGACGGCTATTCCCTCGACGGTCGGGCGCGGGAGGTCCTCGCGGGCTTGGGGTTCAGCCAGGAGATGATGGACGGCGACGTGGGCGCCCTGTCGGGCGGCTGGAAGATGCGCGTCGCGCTCGCCCGCATCCTCCTGATGCGCCCGGACGTCATGCTCCTCGACGAGCCGAGCAACCATCTGGACCTCGAGAGCCTCATCTGGCTGGAAGAGTTCCTGAAGGGCTACGACGGCGCGTTGCTCATGACCTCGCACGACCGCGCGTTCATGAACCGCATCGTCAACAAGGTGCTGGAGATCGACGGCGGGACGCTGACGACCTATTCCGGCGACTACGAATTCTACGAACAGCAGCGCGCGCTGAACGAGAAGCAGCAGCAGGCGCAGTTCGAGCGGCAGCAGGCGATGCTCGCCAAGGAGATCAAGTTCATCGAGCGCTTCAAGGCGCGCGCCTCCCACGCCGCCCAGGTGCAGAGTCGGGTCAAGAAGCTCGAGAAGATCGACCGCGTCGAGCCTCCCCGGCGCCGGCAATCCGTGGCGTTCGACTTTCAGCCGGCGCCCCGCTCGGGGGACGACGTGGTCAGCCTGAAGAACGTGCACAAGCGCTATGGCGGCCGGAGCATCTACGAGGGGTTGGACTTCGCGGTGCGCCGCAAGGAGCGCTGGTGCGTCATGGGCGTCAACGGCGCCGGCAAATCGACCCTGCTGAAGCTGGTGGCGGGCGCAACGGATCCCGACGAGGGGACGGTCGCGGTCGGCGGCAGCGTGAAGATGGGCTACTTCGCCCAGCACGCCATGGAGGTGCTGGACGGCGACCGCACGGTGTTCCAGTTTCTGGAGGATTCGTTCCCGCAGGCGGGCCAGGGTTCCCTGCGCGCGCTCGCCGGATGCTTCGGCTTCTCGGGCGACGATGCGGAGAAGAAATGCCGCGTGCTGTCGGGTGGCGAGAAGGCCAGGCTCGTGATGGCCAAGATGCTCTACGACCCGCCGAATTTCCTGGTGCTCGACGAGCCCACGAACCATCTCGACATGGCCACGAAGGAGATGCTGATCGACGCGCTGTCGCGCTACGAGGGCACCATGCTCTTCGTGTCGCACGACCGCCACTTCCTGTCGGCCCTGTCCAGCCGGGTCCTCGAGCTCACGCCGGAAGGCATTCATCAGTACGGCGGCGGCTATATCGAGTACGTGGCGCGCACCGGCCAGGAGGCCCCGGGCCTGCGCAACTGAGCGGGCGCCGGCGCCCGAGCCCTCACGCCCGTCCCCGCGCGCTCTTCTCCGGCCGCACCCGGTGCTCGACGAAGTTGCGGATTTCCCGCGTCCGCCGCGCCGGGTCGAGCACCTCCGCATCGAGGCCGTGCCGCCAGGCCAGGGCAAAATCGCCCGGCTCGTCGTGCAGCCGGGCAAGATCGGCCACGTAGGCGTCGGCCTCGTCCTTCGACCGGCAGAACCCCTCGTTGACGAGGATCTTGGTCCGCCGGCCCAGAATCACGGCCAGCTCCCCCAGGCTGAATTCGGGGTGGTACTGCACACCCCAGAACACGCCGCCATCGACGCGGATCTCCGCCGCCTGCACGGCCGAGACCGCGTTGGTGGACAGGATCGTGCAGTCGCCGGGCGTCACCGTCACCATGTCCAGGTGGATGGCCGGAGCGTCATAGGCGCCGGGGCGGCCGTCCAGCAGGGGATGCCCGCAGCCGGCCTCGGTGGGCGTCAACCGGCGGGCGAATCCGATCTCGCGCCCGACCGGGTTCTGACGAACGTCGCCGTCCGCCGCGACGGCCGCCACCTGAAGGCCCCAGCAGGACCCGAACGAGGGCGTGCCGGAGGCATAGACCGCGCGCATCAGGTCGATCTGGCGCAGGATGTCGGGAGTGCGGTCGTAGATATTGAGATGCGAGCCCGTCAGGACGATGCCGTCGTAGGATTCGAGCCCCGCCGCATCCGGCAGGTTCGCCCCCTCGTCGGCCGGGAAGGCCAGGTCGCAGAGGGCATCGCCGGCGATCTCGTGGAGCACCGCCGCATAGGACTCGGACGGCATGAGTCCATAGGTGTCCTTGTGGGCCTGCCTTGCGCCACGCGTATTGCCCTCGACCACCAGGAACCTTAAGGCCATATGCTTTCCCCGCCTCCAACCAGGCCGGTTTAACCGAACCGCGGACGGCGGCAAGCGCTGTGAGGTTCTGCGCCCCATGAAAATCCTGCAACGGCTCTGGACGGGGCTCTTCGGGCAGGCCTATCTGCTGCTCAGCCTGACGGCCCTGTTCTGGGGCGGCAACGCGATCGCCGGCCGCCTCGCCGTGGGCGAGATTTCCCCCATGGCCCTCACCTGCCTGCGCTGGGTGATCGTCGTCGTGGTGATGCTTCCGCTGACCGGCCCTCAGCTCATGGCCGCTTGGCCCGTTCTCAGGGAACGATGGCTCAGCACCGTCCTGATGGGTATCTTCGGCTTCACGGCGTTCAATGGCCTGTTCTACGTCGCGGCCCACCACACCACGGCCGTCAACCTCACGATCTTCCAGGGGTCGATCCCGGTTCTCGTCCTGATCGGGATGGTCCTGCTCTTCGGGGTCCGGGTCGTGCCGCTGCAGGTGCTCGGCATGTTCGTGACGCTGCTGGGCGTCGTCATCGTGTCGGTGAAGGGGAGCTTCGAGGTTCTCCGGTCGCTCGCGCTCAACATCGGCGACGTCTGGACGTTGATCGCCTGCGTGTTCTACGCCGGCTACACCCTGGCCCTGCGCCGACGCCCGGCCGTGTCGGGCCTCGTCTTCTTCACGGCGCTCGCCGTCGTGGCCTTCCTGTCGTCCCTCCCCCTGCTCACCTTCGAGATCGCGACCGGGACGGTGCTGTGGCCGACCCTGAAGGGCTGGGTGGTCCTGCTTTATGTGGGCCTCCTGCCGTCGCTCCTGGCCCAGATCTTCTTCATCCGCGGCGTCGAGCTGATCGGCCCGGCGCGGGCGGGGCTCTTCGTCAACCTCGTGCCCGTCTTCGGCGCCCTGCTTGCTGTCGTCCTGCTCGGTGAGCCCTTCGCGTTCTACCATGCGCTCGGCCTGGCGCTCGTGCTCGGCGGTATCTGGCTCGCGGAGCGGAAGCGATAAGAGCGTCCGTTTCGTCCTGAAATGCTGGTGTTTATAGGTTCCGGGCTCTCGCTCCGCGCCCCGAAACGACGGCGCCGCTAATCCGCGAACACCACCGTCTTGGAGCCGTTCAGGATGATCCGATCCTCCAGATGGTTGCGCACGGCGCGGGCCAGCACCCGGCGCTCGATGTCGCGTCCCTTGCGCACCAGGTCGTCGGGGGTGTCGCGATGGGTGATCGGCTCCACGTCCTGGGCGATGATCGGACCCTCGTCGAGGTCGGATGTCACGTAATGGGCCGTGGCGCCGATGAGCTTCACGCCCCGCTTGTGGGCCTGATGATACGGCTTGGCGCCCTTGAAGCCGGGCAGGAACGAGTGGTGGATGTTGATGCACCGCCCCGCGAGCTTCGCCGCGAGGCCATCGGAGAGAACCTGCATGTAGCGCGCGAGCACCACGAGATCGGCGCCCGAGTCGCGGATGATCTCCCAGACCTTCGCCTCCTGCTCGAGCTTGGTGTCGCGGGTCACGGGCAGATGGTGGAACGGGAGATTGCCGAGATCCACATGGCTGTAGGTCCCGGCCGGGTGGTTGGCGATGACGCCCACAGGCTCGAAGGCGAGCTCGCCGATGCGCCAGCGGTAGAGAAGGTCGGCCAGGCAATGGTCGAACCTCGACACCATCAGCATGACCCGGCGCGGCACGCCCGGATCGCGCAGGGTCCAGGTCATGCCGAACGTTTCGGCGAGTGACGCGAAGCCGTGCTTCAGGTCCTCGAGATCGACCGGGCCGGAGACCGGATCGAACACGACGCGCATGAAGAACCGGTCCGTCTGCGTGTCGTCGTATTGCTGGGCGTCGAGGATGTTGAGGCCGACACTCGACAAATGCCCTGCCACCGCGGCGACGATGCCCGGGCGGTTCGCGCAGGCGAGTGTCAGGACGAAGCGCTGCGGCAGGGCTGAGGACATGACGGGCCTCTCTTAGAAGCGCACCGCGCGGGCGCGCTTGACCTGCGGAATCTCCTCGATCCGGCGCAGCAGCTCGTCCGTCACGGGCTCGTCGACCGACACGAAGCAGATCGCGTTGCCGCCGGGCTTGTCGCGGCCGAGTGCGAAGGTCGCGACGTTGACGCCGGACTCGCCGAGCAGGGTGCCGAAGCGGCCGATGAAGCCTGGCTTGTCGTCGTTGCGGACGTAGATCATATGCGGCGCGAACTCCGCATCCACCGCGATGTTGCGGATCTCGGTGACGCGTGGCTTGCCGTCCTGGAACACGGTGCCGCCCGCGTGGCGCGGCATGTCCTCGGCATCGACGACGATGCGGATGAAGCTTTCGTAATCGCGCGCGGCGCGCTCGCGCTTGACCTCTTCCACCGTGATGCCGCGCTCGCGAGCGACCACGGGGGCCGACACCATGTTGATGTCCTGCAGGAAGGGACGCAGCACGCCGGTGACGGCCGCCGAGGTGAGCGCGCGGGTGTTCATCTCCGCCACGTCGCCTTCGTACTCGATGCGGATGCCCTTGATCGGCGCCTCCGTGAGCTGTCCGAGGAAGGAGCCGAGCTTGTCGGCGAGCGCCACGAAGGGTTTCAGGCGCGGGGCCTCCTCGGCCGTGATCGACGGGAAGTTCACGGCGTTCTGGATCGCGCCCTGGAGCAGGTAGTCCGACATCTGCTCGGCGACCTGGAGCGCCACGTTCTCCTGCGCTTCAGAGGTCGAGGCGCCGAGATGGGGCGTGCAGACCACATTCGGATGGCCGAAGAGCGGATTGGCGGTCGCCGGCTCCTCGCTGAACACGTCGAAGGCCGCGCCGGCCACATGGCCGGAATCGAGCGCGGCGCGCAGGGCGTTCTCATCCACGAGGCCGCCGCGCGCGCAGTTGATGATGCGCGCGCCCTTCCTGGTCTTGGCGATGTTCTCGGCCGACAGGATGTTTTTGGTCTTCTCCGTCATCGGCACGTGAAGCGTGATCACGTCGGCGCGGCGCAGGAGCTCGTCGAGCTCCACCTTCTCGACGCCGAGCTCGATGGCGCGCTCCGGCGACAGGAAGGGATCGTAGGCGATGACCTTCATGCGCAGGCCGATGCCGCGCTCGGCCACGATGGAACCGATATTGCCGCAGCCGATGACGCCCAGCACCTTTCCGGTGAGCTCCACGCCCATGAAGCGGTTCTTCTCCCACTTGCCGGCTTGCGTCGAGGCGTCTGCCTGCGGGATCTGGCGGGCGAGCGCGAACATCATGGCGATGGCGTGCTCGGCGGTGGTGATCGAATTGCCGAAGGGCGTGTTCATGACGATGATGCCCTTGGCCGTTGCGGCCGGGATCTCGACATTGTCGACGCCGATGCCGGCGCGGCCGATGACCTTCAGGTTCGTGGCCTTCTCGAGGATCTTGGCCGTGACCTTGCTGGCCGATCGGATCGCGAGACCGTCATACTCGCCGATGACGGCGGCGAGCTTGTCCTTGTCCTTGCCGAGATCCGGCTGGAAATCCACGTCGATGCCGCGATCCTTGAAGATCTGCACGGCGGCGGGCGAAAGAGCGTCCGAAATGAGTACGCGGGGAGCGAGCATGGGATTCATCCTATGGCGCTGTCCTGTCATCCCGAGGCGACGCCAATCCGTCGAGCCGGGGATCCACAGACACACCGTTTGCGAATTGAACGGGGAGTTTTTTCGGTTATGGGTTCCGGGCTCGCGCCGCCGGCGCGCCCCGGAATGACAATGGCAACGTCAGGCCGCTTTCGCGAGCTTCGCCTTCTCCTGCGCGAAGGCCCAATCGAGCCACGGCGTGAGGGTCTCGAGATCGGACTGCTCGACCGTGGCGCCGCACCAGATGCGAAGGCCGGGAGGTGCGTCGCGATAGGCTCCGATGTCGAGGGCGACGCCCTCCTTCTCCAGCGCCGCCGTGATGCCCTTGGCGACCTGCGCCACGGCCTCGGGGCCCTTGGCAACCACATCCGGATCGGCGACCACGAGGCATACGCTGGTGTTGGAGGCGGTGGCCGGATCCTTGGCGAGGTTCGCGATCCACGGGGTCCTGGCGACCCAGTCGAGGAGGACCTTGGCGTTGGCGTCGGCCTTGGCGATCAGGCCCTTCTGGCCGCCGATGGACTTCGCCCATTCGAGGGCGTCGATATAATCCTCGACGCAGAGCATGGACGGGGTGTTGATCGTCTCGCCCTGGAAGGTGCCCTCGATCAGCTTGCCGCCCTTGGTCATGCGGAAGATCTTCGGAAGCGGCCAGGCGGGCTTGTAGGTCTCGAGCCGCTCCACCGCGCGGGGCGAGAGGATGAGCATGCCGTGGGCCGCCTCGCCGCCCAGCACCTTCTGCCAGGAGAAGGTGACCACGTCGAGCTTGGCGAAGTCGAGCTTCTGGGCGAAGGCCGCCGAGGTGGCGTCGCAGATGGTCAGGCCCTCGCGGTCCGCCGCGATCCAGTCGGCATTCGGAGCGCGCACGCCCGAGGTGGTGCCGTTCCAGGTGAAGACCACGTCGCGGTTCTTGGTGTCGACCTGGGTCAGGTCGGGCAGTTCGCCATAAGGGGCGGTGATCACGCGGGCGTCGTCGAGCTTGAGCTGCTTGACCACATCGGTGACCCAGCCCTCGCCGAAGCTCTCCCAGGCGAGCATGTCGACCGGCCGGGCGCCGAGCATCGACCACAGGGCCATCTCGACCGCCCCCGTATCGGAGGCCGGCACGATGCCGATGCGATAATCCGCCGGGACATCGAGGACCTCGCGGGTGAGGTCGATCGCCAGCTTGAGGCGCGCCTTGCCGAGCTTCGCGCGATGCGAACGGCCGAGGGAATCGGTTTTGAGATTTTGAAGAGACCATCCGGGGCGCTTCGCGCAGGGGCCGGACGAAAAGAAAGGCGCGCGAGGGCGCGCGGCGGGCATATTTGTCATGTTAGTCCATCCTTCCAGATGGGCGCCCCTCGGTGGGGAGGGGTCTCCCGCCGACCCGTATGCCCGAGGAACCGGAGGCGGTCAAGATGACTTCCCCATAGGCATGATGACTTCGTCGTATGCAGGTTGTCCGAAGTATCCGCGGCAGATTACGAAATCGTAATACAAAACATCGTGTTCCTTGCGGTATGGTCCGTGCGCCTGGCTTATATTGTGCTAGGACATCTCCGAAATTTTTCGACGTCGAGGAGCGAGCATGCGTGTGTCTGGTCAGCTTGCTGTCATCGCCGTGCTGGGGGCAGCAGGCTTTGGCGGCTGGTACGCTTATCAGGGCGGTTATCTGGCGAAGGCACCGGTGGTCGGCTCCTATTTCGCCCAGCCCGCCGGGGGACCGGCAGGCGCCCCGGCCCGCGGCGGCCGCGGCCAGACCGGTCCCACGACGGTCGAGGTCGACACCGTGAAGACCGGACGCATCGTGGAGACCCGCGACGCGGTCGGCACCGTCCGGGCCTTCGAGTCGATCACCGTGACGGCGAAGACCGCAGGCCTGATCACCGAGATCGGTTTCGAAGAGGGCCAGAAGGTCAAGGCCGGCGACACGCTGGTCCAGTTCGATGCCGCCGAGCGCAAGGCCGAGATCGAGCAGGCGGTCGCGGAAGCCAACCGGGCCGTGGCGCTGAGGAACGAGGTCGCCATCAAGCTTGATCGCGCCCAGGCCCTGAACCGCACCGGCGCCGGCACGACCGCCCAGGTCGAGGACCTCACGGCCCAGGTCAAGTCCCTCGAAGGCTCCATCGCGTCGGCCCAAGCCCAGCGGCGGGGGGCCGAGGCGCGCCTCGAGGAGCTCACCATCCGGGCGCCCTTCGCGGGCCGGGTGGGCACGCGCTCCGTTTCGCTCGGCGCCTATATCTCCCCCGGAACCCGGATCACCTCGCTCGACGATCTCTCGAAGGTCAGGCTCGACTTCTCGGTCCCGGAGAACCTCCTCGGGCGGCTCAAGCCCGGCCAGGTCGTGAACGCCAGCTCGGCCGCCTACCAGGGGCGGCGCTTCCAGGGATCCGTCACCACCATCGACCCCCGCGTGGATGCGACCACCCGGACCGTCAAGCTGACGGCGGAGTTCCTGAATCCCGACGAGGCGCTGAAGCCCGGCATGTTCCTGTCGGTCGGCCTCGAGGTGACCACCAAGGAAGACGCGGTGCTCATCCCCGAGGAGGCCGTGGTCAGCGAGGGCCTCCGCCAGCTGGTCTATCCGGTCAAGGACAGCAAAGTGGAGCGCCGGGTCATCCGCATCGGCCAGCGCCAGAACGGCAAGGTCGAGGTGCTGGAAGGCCTGCAGCCCGGCGAGACCATCGTCGTGCTCGGCGTCCAGCGTGTCCGCCCGGGCGCCGAGGTCGTCGCGCGCCCTCTCGGCTCCGGCACCCCGGCGCAGCCGCCGGCACCGGCGCCGGCGGCGAACCGGGACCAGCCCTCGCGCAGCTCCCTGAACATGCCGCAGGCCATCGGCAGCGCCGTCGCGGCCGAGCGCAACTAGTCACGCATCCCCTCTCCCGCCCCGGCAGGAGAGGTTTTCGTCTTCAACCGGCCCGAGACTGAACCGTCATGCAGGTTTCCGACCTCTTCATCCGCCGCCCCGTCTTCGCCGTCGTGGTCAGCCTGCTTCTGATCGTGGGCGGCCTCGCCTCGGTGCTGAACCTGCCCGTGCGGGAATATCCGAGCGTGGACCGCCCCGTCGTGTCCGTCTCGACGGTCTATCGCGGCGCCTCGAACGAGGTCATCGAGAGCCGGGTCACCGAGGTGATCGAAGGCGCGGTGGCGGGCATCGAGGGCATCGACCAGATCCGCTCGCAGAGCCAGAACGACCGCTCCTCCGTGTCGATCGAGTTCAACGTGTCGCGCGATCCGGAAGCCGCGACCTCGGACGTGCGCGACGCGGTCTTCCGCGTGGTGGGACGCCTGCCCGACGGCGCCGACCAGCCGGTGATCCGCAAAGTCGACAACGACGCATCGCCGATCATGTGGGTCAGCGTCACGTCCTCCACCTACGACGCCCTCGAGCTCAGCGACTTCCTGAAGCGGGTTTATGTCGACCGTCTCTCCACGGTGCCTGGGGTCGCCAACGTATATCTCGGCGGCGAGCGGCGCTATGCCATGCGCATCTGGATCGACCGCTCGGCGCTCGCCGCGCGCGGCCTGACGGTCCAGGACGTGGAGAGCGCCATCAAGCGGCAGAACGTCGAGTTGCCCGGCGGGCGCATCGAATCCGCGCAGCGCGAGTTCACCGTGAAGACGGATTCGCGCCTCGCCACCCCGCAGGATTTCGAGCAGGTCATCGTCTCGAACAAGAACGGCTATCTGGTCCGTCTCGGCGAGGTGGCCCGGATCGAGGTCGGCGCGGAGGATACCCGCTTCGAGTTCTACGAATCCGGCAGGACCGCCATCGGGCTCGGCATCGTGCGCCAGTCCACCGCCAACACCCTCTCGGTCGCGACCGGCGTGCGCGAGGAGCTGGACAATCTGAAATCCTCGCTGCCCCCCGGCACGACGGCGGAGGTCTCGTACGACGAGAGCCAGTTCATCAGCGCCTCCATCAACGGCGTGCTGAAGACCCTCGTCGAAGGCCTCGTGCTCGTGATCCTCGTGATCCTGGTGTTCCTGCGCGACTGGCGCTCCACCATCGTGGCCATGGTGGCGATCCCGGTTTCGATCATCGCCGCCTTCATGGTGATGAGCTTCTTCGGCGCCTCCATCAACGTGCTGACGCTGCTCGCCATCGTGCTCGCCATCGGCATCGTGGTGGACGACGCCATCGTGGAGATCGAGAACGTCCATCGCCGCATCGAGGAAGGCCAGCCGCCGCTGCTCGCCTCCTTCGACGGGGCGCGTGAAATCGGCTTCGCGGTCATCGCCACGACCGCGACCCTCATGGCCGTGTTCGTGCCGCTTGCCTTCATGACCGGCAACACGGGCCGGCTCTTCCGCGAATTCGCCATCACGCTCGCGGCCGCGATCTTCTTCTCCGGCGTGGTGGCCCGCACGCTCACGCCGATGCTCTGCTCCAAGCTGATGGTGCCGGCCCATGGCCGCATCCAGACCATGACGGAGCCGTTCTTCACCGGCATGAACAACGTCTATCGCCGGATCCTGTCGCGCGCCCTGAAGGCGCCGCTCGTGATCCTGGCCATGGGCGTCGCCGTCTCGTTCTCGGCCTACGGCCTGTTCCAGGTCATCCCGAAGGAGTTCGCCCCCACCGAGGACCGGGGTGCCATCATCGTCCGCATCGACGCGCCCGAGGGGGCGAGCCTCGACTACACCCGCGAGCGGGTGCGGGAGGTGGAGCGCCAGCTCCTGCCCTATCAGGAGCGCGGCATCGTGGCGTCGATCACGAGCCAGGTGGCCCCCGGCTTCGCCCGCCCCTCCCCGGTCAATGCGGGCATGATCATCGTGCGCCTCGTGCCGTGGGAAAAGCGCACCATGAAGCAGCAGGAGCTGACCCAGGAGCTCTACGGCAAGATCACCAGCTTCCCGGGCGCCCGCGCCTTCCCGATCAATCCGGGCTCGCTCGGCCAGCGCGGCACGGGCCAGCCGGTGCAGTTCGTCCTCGGCGGACCCGACTACAACACCCTGCGCGAGTGGCGCGACATCGTCATTCAGAAGGCCCAGGAGACCGGGCTCTTCATCAACATGGATTCCGACTACAAGGAGTCGCAGCCCGACATTCGCGTGCGGATCGACCGGCAGCGCGCCGCCGATATCGGAATCTCGATCGAGGAGATCGGCCGCACCCTCGAGCTGATGTTCGGCGAAACCGAGATCTCGACCTTCGTCAACCGCGGCGAGGAATATCCCGTCATCGTCCGCGGCCGCGCGGAGGACCGCGCCTCGCCGAACGACCTCACCAACACCTTCATCCGCTCGGGCAGCGGCGAGCTCGTGCCGCTCTCGGCCTTCGTGAGCCTCGTCGAATCCGCCGCGCCGCAGACCCTGAACCGCTTCGACCGCCTGCGCTCTATCACGATCCAGTCGGCGCTCAGGCCCGGCGTGTCCATCGGCCAGGCCCTGGAGACGCTGGAGCAGATCGTGCAGGCGAACCTGCCCGCCGAGGCGCGCATCGGATATACGGGCCAGTCGAAGGACTTCCGTGAATCCTCGAACGCCATCTACGTGACCTTCGGCATGGCGCTCCTGGTGGTGTTCCTGGTGCTGGCGGCCCAGTTCGAGAGCTGGATCAACCCCTTCATCATCATGCTGACCGTGCCGCTCGCCGTCACCGGGGGGCTCGCGGCGCTGGCGCTGACGGGCCAGTCGCTCAACATCTACAGCCAGATCGGCATGATCCTGCTGATCGGCCTGATGACGAAGAACGGCATCCTCATCGTCGAGTTCGCCAACCAGCTCCGGGAGCGCGGCTATTCGGTGCGGGATGCGGTGATCGAGTCCTCGGTGCTGCGCCTTCGCCCGATCCTGATGACGTCCATCGCCATGATCGGCGGCGCGATCCCGCTCGCCTGGTCGACGGGAGCCGGCGCCGAGGCCCGCAACGCCATCGGGTCGGTCATCGTCGGCGGCGTGACCGTGTCGACGCTGCTCACGGTCCTGGTCGTGCCCTCGATCTACCTGCTCATCGGCGGATTCACCAAGCCCGCCACCTATGTAAGCGAGCTGATCGACAAGATGCGGGCACAGACGGGCCTCGTGGCCCACGGCGAGAAGCACGCGCCCCCGCCCCATCCGGCGGAGTAGGAGCCGGGCTCCCCTCCCCTGCCGCGAGGGGCGCTAGAACTCGTAGCGGGCGAGATTGACGCTCACATGCACCTGATGCGGCTTCAGGCCGGTGACGGAGGCGATCAGGCTCTCCGCATTCATGAGGATATGGCTCACCGCGAGGTTGACGGGCCGGGCAGAGGATTCCCCCGGCTCCAGTTCGGCCAAGGACCGGGGGCGCTCCGTCGGCGCGGCAGACGCCGCCGTCACGGCTGGCCCCAAGGGCGCGCTCGGGCTCATCTGCCAGAGCGCCGGCAGGCGATTTTCGAGGCTGACATATCCTGACATCGAGCCCTCCACGGCGATTCGCGGAGGAATTTAGTGAAGAGATGGTTAACGCTCAAGCGCAAGCTTGGCTTCGCGCGGCACGGCTCCTCAATCGATCATGTAGCGCAGGCCCATCCGGACCTCGTGCGCGCCGAGCGATTCCAGATCGACCCCGCTTCCCAGGCCGTAGGTGCGGGACTTCAGGCTTCCGAGGCCGACATAGCGATAGCCGAGATCGAGGGTGAAGCCCGGGACGATCTCGTAGCCGAAACCCGCCATCAGGGCCCAGGCGAAGGTGTCGCGGCCGTCGCCGGCGATCCGCTCCCAGGACGTCAGGGTGCCGGAGGCGTCGGCGATGATGCGGGCATGATGCGACAGCACGCCGTGCGCGACGCCGAGGCCTGCGCCCACATAGGGCGTGACGCCGTTCCAAGTGCCTAGATCCACATAGGCGTTCAGCATGAGCGTCGAGGACTGGACGCGGCCCTTGTCCAGCAGGGACCCGCCAGCGAAGACCGGGGCCGTGGCAACACCCTTGAAGCGTGCATCGAATCGGTGATCGAGCGTGACGTCCATGCGCAGCATCGGACTGATGCGATGGCCGATGCCGATGCCGATCAAAGCCGTGTCGGCGATGCTGTCGCGGGCGAGACTGCCGGCGAAGGGAAGAGCTGTCGCATCGGCCTCGGGGCTCATGTGCCGGATGGCGCCGATATCGCCGCGCAGATACCACGTCTCAGGGGCGTCTTCCTCGAGCACGGGCGCGGGCGGCAGGAGACTCTCGTCGAGATCGGCCGCCATGGCGGAGGATGCGGCGGCAAGGCAGGCGGCAGCGGCGACGATCCTGATGAAAGACATGAAACTCTTCTTCATTCAAAGGCTTCGCACCGATGCAAGGATCACCGGCCTCGTCAGGATATAGCCCCGGCCGATGAAGAGAGCGTTAAGCTTAATTCTTATCCCTATCGGTCCGTTACGGTGGCTGATGGCGAAGGCCGCGCGCGAACCAAGCAGGTCCGCGAATGGCGGTCGGGAGGCCTGCACCGTCCCGTCTCCCGTCAGTTCAGCCCGTAGCGCAGGCCCAGGCGGATCTCATGCGCGCCGATGGATTCCACGTCGGAACCGGCGCCGACATCGTAGCCGCGCGTCTTGATGTCCCCGAGACTCACATAGCGATAACCGAGATCGACGGTGAAGCTCGACGAGAGACGATAGCCGATGCCGGCCATGAGCGCCCAGGCGAAGCGGTTGTCGTCGCCGCCGGCGAGGCGCACCCGGGTCTCGGCGCCGGTCGCCGCGTCATAGGCGGTGCGCGTGTAGTCCGAGAAGACGTTGTGCGCCATGCCGAGGCCTGCGCCGATGTAAGGCGTGAAGCCCATGGCGGATCTGAAATCCAGATAGCCGTTCACCATGAGAGTGGTGGACTGGAAGAGACCCTTGTCCTCCACCGAGGTCGTCGCGAAGGTGGGCGTCGCCGCGAGGCCCCTGAAGCGGACGCTGAAATAATCCGCCGTCACGTCCACGCGGACATTCGGATTAAAGCGGTAGCCGACGCCAACCCCCGCGGTGGCGCTGTTGCCGAGGCTCTCGCGGACGAAGGCGCCGGTGTCGGGGCCGACAGCGAAGTCCGCCTCGGGACGCTTGGAGTGGACGTAGCCGACATCGCCCCGCAGGTACCAGTTTTCGGTGCTGTCCCGGCCGGCTCTCATCACGGGAGCGGGGGAAAAGATGGGGCGGGACGAGAGATCGGCGGCCATGGCGGCCGATC
>Ga0247820_10001305_pt1 | contig 14053 bp, 17 predicted proteins | sample 13C_Glucose_Day1_2_FD_192480 | JGI IMG/M metagenome (GOLD analysis project Ga0247820, IMG submission 192480) | Soil microbial communities from agricultural site in Penn Yan, New York, United States - 13C_Glucose_Day14 | ecosystem: Environmental > Terrestrial > Soil > Agricultural land | place...
CATCGCAGCGATGCGTGTTGGTGAGCTGCGAGCCACTGACGACCCGCCCGCCGTCGGGCCCCCTCAGCGCCCAATGGCTCGCCGACACCGCGACCGCGTTGCCGAAACGAACCGTCTCGTCTACAGTCAAAGCCAGTTCCCGCATGCCCAGACACAGACGCCCCGCATGCCCCATGATGACCCCCTCACGAACCATCCCAGGGGGGACCATGCACACCCGCACCACCGCCGCCGTGCTCCTCGCGGCCGGCCTCCTGCTCACCGCCACCGGATGCAGCAGCGACACCGACACGGCGAAGCCCGCACCCGCCGGCCCCACGGCCACCGCCACACCCAAGCAGCCCGCAGCGGACAACACGAGCGACCTCCAGGCCGCCGTACGCGCATACTCGGACGCGTACTTCAAGCCCGACCCGGCCGCCGCGTACAAGGCCCTGTCGAAGCGCTGCAAAGCCAAGACGGACGAAGGTATCTTCGCCGAGATCGTCAAGGGCAGCGCCAAGGACTACGGGCCCCAGGACATCAAGTCCCTGACGGTTGACCAGCAGTCCGGGGACCTCGCCCGCGTGACGTACACCTACACCGTCCCCAAGCTCAACCAGACAGGCCAGCCCTGGGCCCGTGAAGGCGGCCAGTGGCGCTACGACGCCTGCTGACCACCCACCACGAAGCCCCCGGCCGACACGGGTCCGGGGGCTTTCGCACGCCGAGAGGGAGGCCCCTATGGTCGCCGGAGGAGGCCCCAACGGGGGCGGACTGCACGAGGGCCAGCGGCCCGTCACCGAAGAGGACCGCGAGCAGATCCGCGCCCTCCACGCGGAAGGTCTCGGCCGTAACGAGATCGCCCGCCGACTGAACCGCGGCCTGCGCACCGTCAGCGTCCACGCCGCGCAGATGGGCCTGTCGTTCGCCCGTGCCGCGATGACCGAGGAAGCCACCCGCGTGCGCAAAGCGGACCTCGAAGAGAAGCGCGTCATCCTCGCCGAAGCGCTCACCGACGACGCGCTGCGCCTGTCCGCGCAGGTATGGGAGCCGGCCACCATCCACTCATTCGGCGGCAAAGAGCACACGTACAACAGCCACGACGTGCACGAGCCGCTCGCCGCCGACAAACGCCAACTGATGGCCGCCGCAACAGCCGCAGCCGCCCAGGCCCTGCGCCTCGTCCCGCCCGCGGACGACTCCGGAGCCGAGCAGGCGCGTTCCCTCGTCGGCCAGCTGATGACCGGCCTCGCAGGCGTGTACCGCGAGCAGCAGGCGCAGCAGGACGCCGAAGACGAGGGGGACGGTGATGCTCCGTGACGTGCCGCTGCCCCTGTCACCGAAGCAGATCGCGTCGGTAGTCGAGTCGCAGGACGCCCCGATCGCCCTGTGGTCTGGGGCAGTCTCCTCCGGCAAGACCATCGCCAGCCTGCTCGCCTTCCTGATCCGGCTGACCGTGGCCCCCGACCACGGCCTGATCGTCGTGGTCGGCCGGACACTCCAGACCATCGAGCGGAACCTCATCGACCCGCTCCAGTCACAGCACCTGTTTGGGCCGCTCGCCTCCCACGTCCGCCACACCACCGGGTCGACCACCGCGACGATCCTGGGCCGCACCGTGCACCTTGTCGGCGCGTCCGACGCCCGCGCGGAAGGCCGGATTCGCGGATCCACGATCGCCCTGGCGTACGTGGACGAGGCGACGCTCCTCCCGCACAGCTTCTGGATGATGCTGCTCTCCCGCCTCCGGGTCGGTGCGGAGTCCCGGCTCCTGGCCACCACGAACCCCGACGGGCCGTTCCACTGGCTGCGGAAGGAGTTCATCCTCCGCGGCCCCGAGGTGGGGCTGGTCAACTGGCACTTCACCCTTGACGACAACCCGTCGCTGGATCCCGGGTGGGTGCAGCGCCTCAAAGCCCAGTACGTGGGCCTCTGGTACCGGCGGTTCATCCTCGGCGAGTGGTGCCTCGCCGCCGGGTCGGTGTACGACATGTTCGACGAGCAGCGGCACGTCGTCGACCTCATGCCCTACATGCGGCGCTGGACCGCCGTCGGCATCGACTACGGCACCGTCAACCCGTTCTCGGCGGTGCTCCTCGGGCAGGGCGAGGACGACCACCTGTACGCGGTCTCTGAGTACCGGCACGACTCCAAGGCCGCCCTACGGCAGATGACGGACGCCGAGTACTCCCAGGACGTCCGCCAGTGGCTGGCCAACGTGAAGCGCCCCGGCGAGCAGGGCGCAGCGCGGGGTGTCCGCCCGGACTGGATTTTCGTGGACCCGTCCGCGGCCAGCTTCATGAACCAGCTGTGGCAGGAGCGCGTCCCGAACATCGCGCCGGCCGTCAACGACGTGCTGGACGGGATTCGCTCCGTGTCTGTGGCTCTCGGCTCCGGGCTGCTCCGTATTCACCGGTCGTGCACCGGGCTCCTTGGCGAGCTCCCGTCGTACGCGTGGGACGAGAAAGCGGCTGAGCGCGGCGAGGACAAGCCGGTCAAGCAGGACGATCACTCGGCGGACGCCTTGCGCTACGCACTCCACTCCACCGCGCACGAGTGGCGCGGGCTCATCGACTACCAGGAGGCCGCCTGATGGCTGCAACGCTGTCCATCCCGCTGTACCTCCGAGTCGGCGACGGCACCGAAGCGCAGATCGGCGAGGTGGTCGTGGCCATCGACTCCCGGGGTATCGCCACCCTCACCGTCTCGAACATCGCGGCAGGCCTCCGGGAAGCCGCAGACGCCGTAGAGCAGGCCGCAGAGGAGGACGCATCCGATGCCCCTTCCTGAGAACGGCTCCCCGTGGCCGCCCCCGCAGTACGCCGCCCAGCTCGCCGACATGGCCATCGAGGACGCTTGGTATTCCGGCGACCGCCGCAAGCTCGCCAAGGCCTACGGCGCCCCTGACGTCCAGCGCGACGCCCGTGGGCGCGCCCTGCGGTTCTGGGAGCGGGCACGCCCGCCCGGGGTGAAGGACGGACGGCTACACGTGCCGCTCGCCGAGGACATCGCGGCGACCTCCGCAGCCCTGCTGTACTCCGAGCCACCCACCTTCACGTTCCAGAACGAGGACACGCAGAAGCGATGGGAGCAGATCGTCGAAGAGGGCGGCCTGCACAACGTGCTCCGTGAGGCCGCCGAGGTCACGTCGGCGCTCGGCGGGTCGGTGCTGCGCGCCACATGGAACCTGGACCTGGCGCAGCGCCCCCTGGTCACTGCCGCGCACGCGGACGGGGTCATCCCTGACTTCTCGTACGGCATCCTCACCGGCGTCACCATCTGGCGCGAGGTGGTGAACGACGGCGGGATCGTGCTGCGGCACCTGGAGCGCCACGAGCCGGGCATGGTCCTGCACGGCCTGTACCAGGGCACCAAGGGCAACCTCGGCATGCGAATCCCGCTGAGCGAAGCCGCCGAGCTGGAGCCGATCGCGAAGTCCCTCGACAAGGACGGGCCCGGCGACACAATCAGTACCGGGATCAAGGGCCTGACCGCCGTATACGTCCCGAACGTGCGCCCCAACCGGAAGTACCGGGGCAGCATGCTCGGCCGGTCCGACTGGCAATCAGACGGCGTCCGGGACCACTTCATGAGCCTGGACGAGACGTACACCTCATGGATGCGGGACATCCGCCTCGCGAAGTCCAGGATCATCGCCCCGAGCGGGTTCATCAGCAACATGGGCGCCGGCGAGGGGGCTTTCTTCGACGACGACCGCGAAGTCTGGCACGGGATCAACGCCTCGCCCACCGCCGGCGAGGGCCTGACCCTGAACCAGTTCGACATCCGCGTAGAGGCACACGAGCGGACGTGGAACGCCATGACCCGGCAGGCCGTCCAGGCGTGCGGGTACTCGGCGCAGTCCTTCGGGCTCGGTGACAGTACGGCTGTCACCGCGACGGAAGTCGTGGCACGCGAGCGGAAGTCGATGATCACCCGGGACCAGAAGGGCGGGTACCAGAAGCCGCCACTGGGCGACCTCGTGTACGCGGTCCTGGAGCTGGATCGAAAGTTCGGGTTCTCCCGGGTCACCCCGGAGCGGCCCCGAATCGAGTTCGGGGACTCCGTCAGCGAGGACCCCAAGGCGGTCGCCGAGACAGTCGCTCTGTACGCGCAGGCGCAGGCCATCAGCACAGAGACGAAGGTCCGCATGCGGTCGCCCGAGCTCGACGACACGGCAGTGCGTGAGGAGACCGAACGCATCCTGAAGGAAACCGGGCAGCTGGTGAACGACCCGGCGGCAACCGGCGCCGAGGGCCCCGGAACGCCCGGGTTCGGCGGTGAGGGGGCGGTCTGATGCCCGTGTCCCCCGCGATGGCCGAAGACCTGGCCGCCGCTGTTCGCATGCTGTACGAGGACGCCGAGTTGGCGATCCTGGAGAAGCTCCGCAAGGCGCTGGCCGAGGGCATCGACTCGCCGCTGTGGGCTGAGATCAAGCTCCGCTCCATCGGCGACCTCCGGCAGGCCGTCGAGGAGATCACCGACGCGCTCCAGACCGACGTTGACGGTGCCCTCGCGGAAGCCCTGGCGACTGCGTACGGGCGTGGCCGGCAAGCAGCGGTGGCCGAGCTCGGCGGCCTGGACATCGGCCGGGAGCTCCAAGCCCGCCGCGTCCTGCCAGGGGCGCCGGCGGTGGACCGGTTGGCCGCGTCGTACGTCGAGGACACCCGGCCTCTGTATCAGCGGATCACGCGGGCCGTGATGGACGTCTACCGGGCGATCGTGACCCGCACGTCCGCGTCCACGCTCCTCGGCACGCTGACCCGCAGGCAGGCCTCGCAGCGGGCCTTGGACCAGTTCGCGCAGCGCGGTGTCACCGGGTTCGTGGACCGGTCCGGCCGGTCGTGGGAGCTTGCCTCGTACGCCGAGATGGCCGTCCGCTCCGTCACCGCGCGCGCAGCGATTGAGGGCCACATTGACGCGCTCGCCGAGATCCGGGTGGGGTTGGTCATCGTCTCCGATGCCCCGCTGGAATGCCCTCTGTGCCGCCCCTGGGAAGGCGAGGTGCTCACCCTGGGCGCCCAGGCGGGGCCGCAGACGATCCGTGCCGAGCACGCCGTACAGCCGTCCGGGCTGTTCGCCCGCACGCGCACCGTGGCCGTGCACGTCGCCGGGTCTCTCGTGGAGGCCCGCGCGGCTGGCCTGTTCCACCCGAACTGTCGACATTCCCTCGCCGCGTACCTCCCTGGCGTGACAACCCGGCCGCCGCACCACGCGACACCGGGCACGACGTACGAGGACACGCAGCGGCAGCGGGAGATCGAACGCCACATCCGTGCATGGAAGCGCAGGGCCGCGGTCGCTCTCGACGAGCCGGCCCGCACCCGCGCAAACGCGAAGGTACGGGCCTGGCAGAAGGCAGCACGGGAGCACGTGGCCGCCCACGAGCACATCCGCAGGAAGCCGCAGCGCGAGCAGATCGGCGCCGCACGCTGACAGGAGGAGGCAGCCATGGGCAAAGCGTTCGTCGCGAAGCTGGCGCGGCAGGGAGCCCGGGATCCGGAGGCGCTTGCCGCGTGGATCGGCCGGAAGAAGCACGGGAAGAAGGCGTTCGGGAAACTGACGGCGAAGAAACGGAAGAAGGGGCCGGAGAAGTCGACCGTTCCGGCGGCGGGCGAGGAGACTGCCGCGCGGGCCTCTCTCCAGTCACCGGAGGAGCGGCGCACGGCCGGGATCGCCAGCATTGTTGCGGCGAACGCGCGGGCGGCGGAGCAGGCCCGGCAGGAGAACGCCCAACGGCGCGCCCGGAACGCGGAAGCGCTCCAGCGCATCAACACGGCGCCGGGCAAGGTGGACCGCAAGGCGATGACACCGGAGGAACGGAGACTCGTCAACTACGAGGGGTCTGGCGCAGCGTTGCAGGCCGACGCCTACGAGCGGTTGCGCCCGTTCGAGGATGAGTCAGCGCAGGCCAACCGCCTTGACGTGCTCAAGTCGCGAGCCTTCCACAAGGCGCGCGCGGAGCGGATCAAGAACGGGTGGAGTGTACCCGGAGAGGAACCGGGCAGGACCGTAGAACGCAACTCTGAACCCCAGAGTGTGACCGGCCGCCAGGCCGGAGCGCGTGCCCGGTTGCAGGAATCGGCCGCCCGGCGTCAGGCCGCCCGGGAGAATCGGCCCGAGGACGTCACCCGTGACGTCGCCACGGTCCAGCGGGCGGCGGAAACATACCGGAGCAACCTCGGCCGGGGCCGCATCTCCCACGTCTCGGACGAGAAGTTGGCGCAGCTTCACGCCCTCGTGCGGCGCCTCGCTCTGGACACCGATCCCGACATGTTCGACCGGCAGGAAACCAAAGCTCTGACGGAACTCCAGAGCATGGTTCTCCGGGAGGTTTCTCGCCGCCGTTCGCAGCGGTGACCCGCCTTCACGCCCCACCGACCCGCTACGGCGGGTCCTTCTGCATGCCCGCCGGGCGCGGGCTCCCACCGATGCCCCAGGAGGGCACCATGCACAAGCGCAGTCTTGCCCGCCACCGCCTCGACGGCGCCGGCTGGGCGCACCCCTACGGGCACGGCCCTTTCTCCCCGATCGTCTACGCCGACGGAGGGGACGGCGCAGGCTCCGGACCCGACAGCGGCGCCGCCGGTGACGGTACGGGCGGCGGTACGCCTCCCCCTCCCGCGGCAGGTCCGTGGGACGGCTTCACGTGGGACGGCAAGGTCGACTCCCTGCCCGCGGACGTCGCGAAAGTCATTCGCGAGGCCCGCGAGGAGGCGGGAAAGGCGCGCACCACCGCGAAGGAGAACGCGGCCACGCAGGCACGCCAGGAACTCCTCGCGACGCTGTCCAAGGCGGTAGGGCTGGACACCGACAAGCCCCCGACGGCCGAGGAACTGACGCGGCAGCTGACGACAGCAACATCCGAGCGCACCGTGGCCCAGGAGGACGCGGCAGCCGCCCGGATCGAACTGCACGTGTTCCGTACCGCGACCCGGCTGGGCGCGGACGCTGAGTCACTCCTCGACTCCCGGTCCTTCTGCGACGCGATTGACGCGATCGACACGGAGGACCCGGCCAAGTTCAACAACGATGTGGAGACGGCGATCAACAACGCCATCTCTGCTAACCCGCAGCTCCGCGCAGGCCAGGTGCCGCGGCGGGGCGGGGGCGACTTCGCCGGCGGGCCCGGCACAGCAGGGCGCCCCACCTCACTGCAAGACGCCGTTTCCGCCCGCCTGGGCGGATGACCTAGGAGCATCACATGCCCGTAACTCTGGCTCAGGCCAAGCTCAACACGCAGGACGACATCGACCTCCAGGTGATCGACGAGTTCCGCAAGTCGTCGTGGCTGCTGGACAACCTCACCTTCGACGACGTCATCAACCCCGCCGGTGGTGGGGCGACCTTGACCTACGGCTACACCCGGCTGATCACTCAGCCGACCGCAGCGTTCCGTGCGATCAACTCCGAGTACACGCCGCAGGAAGTGACCCGCCAGCGGTACACCACGGACCTCAAGGTTCTGGGTGGGTCGTTCCAGATCGACCGTGTCCTGGCGAAGCTCGGCCCGGCGCTGTCGTCGGAGGTCACCCTCCAGATGCAGCAGAAGATCAAGGCCGCTCAGGCCACGTTCTCCGACGCTGTGATCAACGGCGACACCGCCGTCAACGCCAACAGCTTCGACGGCCTGTCGAAGGCGCTCACAGGCTCGGCGACCGAGCTGGACGGGACCGGCGTCGACTGGACCACCGTCAACTCCCAGGCCACCGCAGTGGCCGCTCAGGCGCTGCTGCGCCGCCTCATGGCCGTCATGGACGGGCGCCCGGACGCTCTCCTCATGAACGCGGACGCGCTCGCCGCTCTGGAGACCGTCGGCGACTTCGCGTCGTCCCTCGACTCCCGGGAGATCTTCGGCCGCACCATCACCACCTGGCGCGGGGTCGCCCTCGTCGACCTCGGCGAGAAGGCTGGCACGAACAACCCGGTCATCCCGACGGACGCCGTCGCGGGCACCACGGACATCTACGCGGTGCGCCTGGGTCTCGATGGGTTCCACGGCATCTCGACGGTGGGCGGGCAGCTCGTTCAGCAGTTCATGCCCGACTTCACTACCCCCGGCGCCGTCAAGACCGGTGAAGTGGAACTCGGCCCCGTCGGTGTCGCGCTCAAGGCGACCAAGAGCGCCGCGGTGCTGCGGGACGTCAAGGTCGTGACGCCGTGACCGTCATCCACAGCCCCGTAGAGGGGTACACCGGTCCCGGGCCTGGCGGCCTGGAGTTCAAGGACGGGCAGGCCGAGACCGACAACGAAGCCATCGTCCGCTACGCCCGCAAGGCCGGGTACGGCATCGACACCCCGGCCGAGACGCCGGACGAGCCGGAGCCGGCCGACCCGCGCGCACTGCCCGAGCAGGAGCAGGTGGGCACGCGGCTGCGGGACGCTGCGGTCGACCCGCGCCCCGAGGACTACCTCCCGCCGACGAACGCCGGCGAGGCCAACCCTCACGGGCCGCTCGTCGTCTCCCCCGAGCTCCACGGGCAGGGCGTCAAGCCGATCCACCCCGGGCCGGTGACCCCGGGCGACCCGGAGGCCCAGGAGCAGCGGGAGACCGCGCTCGCTGAGGCGGTGCTCGTCGACAACACCGACGTGCAGGACGCGGTGCAGGCTGCCGCGGACGACAACCCGCAGCCGGAGGAGCCGCCCGCCAAGTCCGCGGCCAAGGCGACGTGGGTGGACTGGGCGGTGGCGCGCGGTGCGTCCCGCGAGCAGGCCGAGGCGTCCACGAAGGACCAGATCATGGCCCAGTACGGGCCGAGGGAGGAGACCGACGATGCCTCTGTATGAGCGGCGTGGCGACGACCACGAGGTGGTGGAGCGGGTCCGCACCGTGGCCGACTCCCGCAATGACCAGCGGCTGGCCGCGTCCGAGGGCTGGAAGGTGGTCAGTGAGCAGGAGGAGGCGGCGCCTGCTGTGGTACCGGCTCCGGCCCCGGTCGCGAAGCGCACCACAGCGCCCGCGCCGGCGAAGGAGGGCTGAGGCCATGGCCCGCGTCTACGCCACGGTGGAGGAGTACGAGGCGTTCACGGGGCAGACGGCCCCGGCGAACGCCGTGCGGCTCCTGGCGCGGGCCTCCCGCCTCGTCGATCGCGCCATGGTGGCTGCGATCTACGACACCACCGCAGCCGGATACCCGTCCGACAGTGATGTTCTGGCCGGGTTTCGGGATGCGACGTCTGTGCAGGTGCAGGCGTGGGCGAACCGGGAGACGGCGCAGGCTGGCGGGGACGACCCGGCGGCCGGGCCGTGGACGTCCGTGTCCGCGGGCGGGCTCAGCTTTTCCCGGCCGGCGGAGTCGGTGCCCGTACCGGTCGCGAACGACACCGCACTGACCGCTGAGGCCGTCGAGATCCTGGAGGGTCTCGGGCTGTGCGAGGTGGTGTGGTCGTGAGGATGCCGGCCTTTCTGCTCCAGCACACGGTCACGGTGGCCCCGTACCTCGGGTCGTCGGCCTACGGCCCCCGGTACGGGCCCGCGGTGCCCGTGGACTGCTTGTTGGAGCAGCAGACGCGGGTGGTTGTCGGGAAGGACGGCAGCGACGTCACCTCGTCGTCCACGTTCCGGGCCCCGCTCGATGCGCCCGAGTGCCCGCCCGAGTCCCGGGTGACGCTCCCGAACGGCGACACCACGACCGTGATCGCCTGCCTCCGCCACGACGGGCGCGGGCTGCCGACTCCGCAGTGCTGGGAGGTGCAGCTCCGGTGACCCAGTACACGAGGTTCACCCCGGGGACGGCGCAGAATCTGCGCACAGCCCGCGGCCGGCGCCTTGCCGAGGAGGGCCTCCAGCGGGCCCTGGAACACACCTTGGGCGTCTCCAACCGCCACGTACCGCTGGAGGAGGGCACCTTGGAGCGCTCCGGCCGGGTCGTCCGCGACGGCCTGAACGGTGCTATCAGCTACGACACGGTGTACGCCCGCCGCCAGCACGAGGAACTCACCTGGAAACATCTCCCCGGGCGGACCGCGAAGTACTTGGAGAACGCCATGAACTCCGAGCGGGACGTGATGCTCCAGCTCATGGCGGTGTCGCTGCGGAGGTGGCTCCGTGGCTGACATCCTCGACGGGCTCGCCCAGTATCTGGACGGGCTCGGCCTGCTGGAGTACGACCCGGACGGTGTCGTCGGAGACGCGTTCATCGACACGATGCCGTCTTCCCCTGATGTGGCTGTGGCCCTGTCCTGCTACGGCGGTCCGGAGGCAGACTCCAAGTTGGGGTGGGACGAGCCGTCCGTGCAGGTGCGGGTGCGGGGCGGCCCGGACCCCCGGGTGTCCCGCGACCGGTGCAAGGACATTCGCAGCGCCCTGCACGGGCTGGGCCCGCTGACGCTGCCTGACGGCACGTTCCTTCAGCTGTGCATCGCGATCCAGGGCGCCCCGGCGACCCTCGGCGTAGATGACGTCGGCCGCCATGAGCACGTGTGCAACTTCCGCACGGAGATCCGCAGCGTGACCGCCCACCGCGTGTAACCCACACCCCTTGTTCTGCCCGGCGCCGTGCGCGTGCGGGCTCTCACCCATGCCCGAGGAGGGCCCCATGGCGAAGTACAATGCCCGCGACTGCGTGTTCGAGATCGAGTCCGAGACCCCCGCCACGTGGATCGAGATCGGCGAGATCAACACCTTCTCCAAGTCGCACGAGGAGGAGACCGCCGACACAACCACGTTCGGCTCCCAGGGCCAGTCCGAGTCGCAGAAGATGCAGATCGGCAAGTCGCTCACCCTCGAAGGGTTCCACGATCCGGCCGACGCCGGGCAGATCCGTGTCGAGGAGGTCGCCGAACTCCTCGGCGACGAATCCCTGATCAAGATGCGGTTCCATGCTCCCGGGGCCACGAACTGGGAAGTCTGGGTCTGCCACGTCAACCTCGGCGACCAGGGCGGCGGCAACAACGACAAGGGTGCCTGGGCCGCCACGTTCACCCGCTCCGGCGCGTCCACCACGGCGGTGATCGCGTGACGACACGCACGACCACCGGGTCCCAGTCCTGGGACGCGTTCTGGGCCGAGGTCTCAGGGGCCCGCACAGAGGTCATCCGGGGCGTAGAGGTCCCGGTACCCACCGACGTGCCGTTCGGCTTCGAGAACCGCCTCCAAGAGCTGTCCTCGTCCTCCGCACCCGAGGACGTCGAAGAGCTCGTGTCCGCACTGTTCGGCGAGTCCGTCTTCGAGCAGTGGGCGGACGCCGGCATGGGCTACCACGAGCTCCTGACCGTCCTGACGTGGGGCATGGCCCAGGCCGCCGGGAACGACCTCACGTTCGGCGAGGCGTACGAGCTCATCCAGAAGGAGACGGCCGGGGAGGGAAAAGCCCCATCGCCGTCCCCGAACCGAGCCGCACGGCGCGCGCAGTCCAAGCCCACTGGTGGGCCGTCGAAGCGGACTTCGCGCGCGAGTACCGCCTCGACGCGCACGCGATCCGGGGCCTGACCTCCCGCCGGTTCTGGGTGCTCCTCACGGGGCTGTCCCCTGACGCCGTGTTCCGCCGGGTCGCCGGAGACGAGCTCCTCATCATCGACGACCCCAAGCAGATCAGCACCGCACTACACGGCTAAGGGGGCAGCGGCATGGCGCTCACCATCGGCGAGCTCGTCGGATACATCCGCGCCGACGGCTCCGACTTCAACCGGAACCTGGGCCGCGCAGAGCTTCGGATGGCGGGCTTCCGGCTGGACGTGAACGGACGTCTCAGGGACATCCGGGGCCGGTTCGTCCAGGAATCGCAGGTCATGGGTCGGGCCCTCGCCGATGGGTTCTCCGACGCCGAGCGGGCCGGGACACGCATCACGACGGTGTACTCCAGCGTCGCCGACGCCCAGGCACGGGCCATGCGGGCCCAGGCGGACCAGGCGGCAGCCGCACAGCGCCGCCTGTCCGTGCAGTTCCGGACCGCGATGGGGCAGGCCAGGAACCTGCTGGACCGGATGCCCACCAGCCAGCTCGCCGGTATCGCCGCCGGGTTCGGTGGGATCGCCATGTCCGTCGGCAAAGCTGGTGCGCTGCTGGGTGCTGCGGCCCCGGCTGCTGCGGGTCTCGTGGCGACCCTGGCGAACGTGGCGCCGGCTGCTGCGGTCGCGGCGTCCGGGATGCTTGCGATCAAGCTGGCGTCGGGGGCGGTCAAGCTCGGCATGATCGGTGTCGAGGACGCCGTCTCGGCCGCCCTGGACCCGGAGAAGGCCGCCGAGTTCGAGGAGGCCCTGAAGAAGCTGTCCCCGGAGGCCAGGGCGTTCGCCAAGGAGATCAAGGCGATGGCGCCGGAGCTCCGCAAGCTCCAGCAGGGGGTACAGAACCGGCTGTTCAAGGACTGGTCGAAGTCCTTGAAGGAGACGGCCACGGTCGTGCTGCCGGTCCTGCGCAGCGGGCTGAACTCGGCTGCGACCAGCGTGAACCGCATGGGGCACGGCGTCATGGCGTCGGCCCAGGAACTGGGGGCGAACGGGACGCTGGGGCGGGCGATCAGCTCGGCCAACGTCGGCCTCGCCGAGCTCACGCGCGCACCGGGCCAGTTGGTCACGGGGCTGGGCCAGGTCGCCGCGGCGGCCGGGCCGTCGTTCGAGCGGCTGGCGCAGATGGCCGGCGGGGCGCTGGACAAGCTCTCCGCCCGGTTCACCAGCGCGTTCGAGTCCGGGGCGATGCAGGCCGCGATCGAGCGGGCGATCAGCCTGATTGGGGATCTGGTCGACGTCGCCAAGAACGTCGGGTCGATCCTCGGGTCCGTCTTCGATGCTGCGCAGGCCAACGGCGGCGGGTTCATCGGCACGCTCAAGGAGATCACCGGAGCGCTCGCGGATGCGTTCGCGTCTCCCGCGGTACAGGGCGCCCTGCGGTCCCTGTTCGAGACGATGTCCACCCTCGCCAAGACGGCTGGCCCGCTCCTGGCCGAAGCACTGAAGACGTTGGCGCCGGTCTTCGAGATCCTGGGCCCGCCCGTACAGGAACTGATCCGAGCCCTGGGCAAGGGCCTTGCCCCGGTCATCAAGGGCCTCAAGCCCGTGCTCGCGGCTGCCGCCAGCGCGTTCGGGTCGCTGATCAGCGCACTGGCACCGCTCCTCCCGGTGGCCGGCGAGCTGATTGCCGCGCTGCTCCCGGCGCTGATCCCGCTCTTTGACACGCTCGGCCGAATTTTTGAGGCCGCAGCACCGTTCATCGCTCAGCTCGCCGAGACCCTGGGCGCCGTACTGGCCCCGATCCTGGAGGGCCTGGGCCCGATCATGGAGGCCCTGCTGGAGCCGTTCGCGCGGCTGGCCGAGGACCTCTTCCCGATCCTGACCGCGGCCCTCGTCGAGCTGTCGCCGGGGCTGGTGGAGCTGGCCACCGCGTTCGGTGAGCTGATGGTGGAACTCGCCCCGATCATCGCTCAGATCCTGGTCCTGACGATGTCTCTCGGCACGACTCTCATGCCGATCATCGCCAAGGTCGCCGGGGTCCTCGCGGGTGGCCTGTCCCTGGCCCTGTCGGGGCTGGCTGAGCTGCTCCGGGTCGTCGTGATCCCGAGCATGAAAATCATGGCCGCGCTGCTCAGCGGGAACTTCAGCGAGGCGGCACGCCTGGCCATCCAGCACTCCACCAACGCGAAGGAGCGGGTGGGGGAACTGTGGATGCAGCTGAAGATGAAGATCGTGGACCTGTGCGTCCAACTCCGTCAGGCCGTGGTCCAGAAGGCCGCGGAGATGCGCGACGGGTTCGTACAGCGGATCACTGATCTCCGCCAGAGGGCGGCCGAGCGCATCAGCCGCCTGCCCGGAGACATCCGCGGGGCGCTCGGGGACGCGCAGAACATCCTGTACAGCGCCGGGTCGCAGATCATCCAGGGCCTGATCAACGGCATCAGCTCGAAGATCTACGCACTCCAGCAGAAGCTGTCGAGCATCACGAGCATGATCCCCGACTTCAAGGGGCCCGAGGCCACGGACAGGAAGCTCCTCGTCCCCGCGGGTGAGCAATTGATGGGCGGTCTCATGCGCGGCATCGCCGGGCAGGTCCCTGCGCTGCGCTCCCAGCTCGGCGGGATCACCGGGGATCTCCCCGGGATGGCCGTCAGCGGCGGGACTACGGGGGCACGGGGTGCCG
>Ga0247820_10001306_pt1 | contig 14051 bp, 14 predicted proteins | sample 13C_Glucose_Day1_2_FD_192480 | JGI IMG/M metagenome (GOLD analysis project Ga0247820, IMG submission 192480) | Soil microbial communities from agricultural site in Penn Yan, New York, United States - 13C_Glucose_Day14 | ecosystem: Environmental > Terrestrial > Soil > Agricultural land | place...
CCATTCATCCGGCCCTCCGCTGCGCTCCGGGTCCCCTCACTCCGGCCTTGCTCCCGGGAGGACCGCGCTGCAGGGCCCATCCTGGGCCCCAGCGCTTGACGGGCATCCATGCCCGTCACCTCCCTTCGCAAGACCTGCGTTCGGCCTCCTGAAGTCGCGAAGGTACGGGCGGCGCCTGGGCTGGCGCAGCTGTCGCTAGCTGGGTATGGCGCTAGACTCTCGATCGGCAACGGCAACGGCAACGGCAACGGCAACGGCAACGGCAACGGCAGGGAAGGGTGATGGTGCGGGGCGATAGGCACGCACCATCGCCACAATAGCGAACGGTGGTTGTTCTAAAACCTGCGAAGTAGGACAATTATCGGCTTCACGTCCCAACCAGCGACCTTGCATGGCCTTTCTTGCACTTGGTATCAACCATAAGACTGCCTCGGTAGACGTACGCGAGCGCGTGGCGTTTACGCCCGAGCAGCTGGTCGATGCCCTGCAGCAGCTCTGCCGACTGACCGCCAGCCGCGAGGCGGCGATCCTGTCCACCTGCAACCGCAGCGAGCTTTATATAGAGCAGGACCACCTTGCCGCCGACGCCGTGCTGCAATGGCTGGCCGACTACCACCAGCTGAGCCTCGACGAACTGCGCGCCAGCGCCTATGTCCACGAGGAACACGACGCGGTCCGGCACATGATGCGCGTGGCCTCCGGCCTCGACTCGCTGGTGCTCGGCGAGCCGCAGATCCTCGGCCAGATGAAGTCAGCTTATGCCGTGGCCCGTGAGGCCGGCACCGTCGGGCCGCTGCTCGGGCGCCTGTTCCAGGCCACCTTCAGCGCCGCCAAGCAGGTGCGCACCGACACCGCCATCGGCGAGAACCCGGTGTCGGTGGCGTTCGCCGCGGTCAGCCTGGCCAGGCAGATCTTCTCCGACCTGGGCCGCAGCCAGGCGCTGCTGATCGGTGCCGGCGAGACCATCACCCTGGTCGCCCGCCACCTGCACGAGCAGGGCGTGCGCCGCATCGTCGTGGCCAACCGCACCCTCGAGCGTGCCAGCATCCTCGCCGAGCAGTTCGGCGCCCATGCCGTGCTGCTCTCGGACATCCCGCAGGAACTGGCCAACAGCGACATCGTCATCAGCTCCACCGCCAGCCAACTGCCGATCCTCGGCAAGGGCGCGGTGGAGAGCGCGCTGAAGCAGCGCCGGCACAAGCCGATCTTCATGGTCGACATCGCCGTGCCGCGTGACATCGAGCCGCAGGTGGGCGAGCTGGACGACGTTTACCTCTATACCGTCGACGACCTGCATGACGTGGTCGCGGAAAACCTCAAGAGCCGCCAGGGCGCGGCCCAGGCCGCCGAAGAGCTGGTCTCGGCCGGCGCCGACGACTTCATGGTGCGCCTGCGCGAACTGGCGGCGGTGGATGTGCTCAAGGCCTACCGCCAGCAGAGCGAGCGCCTGCGCGACGAAGAACTGCAAAAGGCCCTGCGCCTGCTCGGCAACGGCGGCAACCCCGAGGATGTGCTCATGCAGCTGGCCCGGGGCCTGACCAACAAACTCTTGCACGCGCCCAGCGTGCAGCTGAAAAAGCTCTCCGCCGAAGGCCGCCTCGATGCGCTGGCCATGGCCCAGGAACTCTTCGCCCTCCACGAGGGCTCGACGGACAAATCCCCGCAATGAAAGCGTCGCTGCTGAACAAACTGGACACGCTCCAGGATCGCTTCGAGGAACTCACCGCGCTGCTTGGTGACGCCGAAGTCATTTCCGACCAGACGCGCTTTCGCGCCTACTCCCGCGAGTACGCCGAAGTCGAGCCGGTGATCGGCGCCTATAAAGACTGGCGCAAGGTCCAGGACGATCTCGAGGGCGCCCAGGCGCTGCTCAAGGATGCCGACCCCGACCTGCGCGAGATGGCCGTGGAGGAGGTGCGCGAGGCCAAGGAGCAGTTGGTGGGCCTGGAGTCGCAGCTGCAGCGCATGCTGTTGCCCAAGGATCCCAACGACGGGCGCAACGTGTTCCTGGAAATCCGCGCCGGCACCGGCGGTGACGAGGCGGCGATCTTCTCCGGCGACCTGTTCCGCATGTACTCGCGCTACGCCGAGAAACGCGGCTGGCGCCTGGAGATCCTCTCCGAGAACGAAGGCGAGCACGGCGGCTACAAGGAAATCATCGCCCGGGTCGAAGGCGACAGCGTGTACGGCAAGCTGAAGTTCGAGTCCGGCGCGCACCGTGTGCAGCGGGTCCCGGAAACCGAATCGCAAGGCCGTATCCACACCTCGGCCTGCACCGTGGCGGTATTGCCCGAGCCCGACGAGCAGGTGGCGATCGAGATCAACCCGGCCGACCTGCGCGTGGACACCTACCGCGCCTCCGGCGCCGGCGGCCAGCACGTCAACAAGACCGACTCGGCGATCCGCATCACCCACTTGCCCACCGGCATCGTGGTCGAGTGCCAGGAAGAGCGCTCGCAGCACAAGAACCGTGCCCGCGCCATGTCCTGGCTGTCGGCCAAGCTCAACGACATGCAGACCAGCGCCGCGCAGAACGCCATCGCCAGCGAGCGCAAACTGCTGGTGGGTTCAGGCGATCGCTCCGAGCGCATCCGCACCTACAACTATCCACAGGGCCGGGTCACCGACCACCGTATCAACCTCACCCTCTACTCCCTCGACGATATCCTCGCCGGCGGTGTAGACGCGGTGATCGAGCCGTTGCTGGCCGAATACCAGGCCGATCAGCTGGCCGCCCTGGGGGATTGAATGACCATCATCGCCAGCCTGCTGCGCAACGCGCAGTTGCCGGACTCGCCGACCGAACGGCTGGACGCCGAGCTGCTCCTGGCCGCGGCCCTGGGCAAGTCGCGCAGCTTCCTGCACACCTGGCCCGAGCGCATCGTCAGCAGCGAGGCGGCGCAGGTGTTCGCCAGCTACCTCGAACGGCGTCGCGCCGGTGAGCCGGTGGCCTATATCCTCGGCCAACAGGGGTTCTGGAAGCTGGACCTGGAAGTTGCGCCACACACGCTGATTCCGCGTCCGGACACCGAGCTGCTGGTGGAAACCGCCCTTGAGCTCGTGCCACCCATGCCTGCCCGAGTACTCGATCTGGGCACCGGCACCGGGGCTATCGCCCTGGCCCTGGCCAGTGAGCGTCCGGGGTGGCAGGTCACGGCGGTGGACCGTATCGACGAGGCCGTGGCCTTGGCCGAGCGCAACCGCCAGCGCCTGGGCCTGGGCAATGTCCAGGTGCGCGCCAGCCATTGGTTCGACGCTCTCTCGGGTGACCAATTTGACCTGATCCTCAGCAACCCGCCCTATATTCGCGCCGCTGATCCGCACCTGGTGGCCGGTGACGTGCGCTTCGAACCCAGCAGTGCCCTGGTGGCCGGCGAAGACGGGCTGGACGACCTGCGGGTGATCGTCGCCCAGGCCCCGGCGCACCTGCTGCCCGGAGGTTGGCTGCTGCTCGAGCACGGCTATGACCAGGCGCCCGCCGTACGTGACCTGCTGGCGGCGGCCGGCTTCATCGACGTCGTCAGCTGCGTCGACCTGGGCGGCCACGAACGCATCAGCCTGGGGCGCCTGCCATGCTGAGCGACCAGGAGCTGTTGCGCTACAGCCGGCAGATCCTCCTGTCGCAGGTGGATATCGACGGCCAGTTGCGTCTGAAACACGGCAAGGCCCTGGTGATAGGCCTGGGCGGGCTGGGCTCGCCGGTGGCGCTGTACCTCGCCGCAGCGGGTGTCGGTGAGCTGCACCTGGCCGATTTCGACACCGTCGACCTGACCAACCTGCAACGCCAGGTGATCCACGACAGCGACAGCGTCGGCATGAGCAAGGTCGATTCAGCCATCAAGCGTCTGCGGGCGATCAACCCGGAAATCAGCCTGGTCGCCCATCGCCGGGCGCTGGACGAGGATTCGCTGGCCGCCGCGGTGGCGGCGGTCGATGTAGTGCTCGACTGCTCCGACAACTTCGGCACCCGCGAGGCGGTCAATGCCGCCTGTGTGGCTGCGGGCAAGCCGTTGGTCAGCGGCGCGGCGATCCGCCTCGAGGGCCAGTTGTCGGTGTTCGACACCCGCCGCGATACCAGCCCCTGCTACCACTGCCTGTATGGCCATGGCAGCGAGGCCGAGCTGACCTGCAGCGAGGCCGGTGTGATCGGTCCGCTGGTGGGGCTGGTCGGCAGCCTGCAGGCACTGGAAGCGCTGAAGTTGCTGGTCGGTTTCGGCGAGCCGCTGGTCGGCCGCCTGCTGCTGATCGACGCCCTGAGTACCCGCATGCGCGAGCTGCGGGTCAAGCGCGACCCCGCCTGCGCGGTGTGCGCGACTCGCCATGGCTGAGCGCTCGGCGCCGGTGGGCGTGATGGATTCCGGGGTCGGCGGGTTGTCGGTGCTGGCCGAGATCCAGCGCCTGCTGCCCAACGAGTCGCTGCTCTACCTGGCCGACAGTGGCCACGTGCCCTATGGCGAGAAGTCCCCGGACTACATTCGCCAGCGTCTGCGGCTGATCGCCAGGTTCTACCATGAGCAGGGCGCCAAGGCCTTGGTCCTGGCCTGTAACACGGCCACGGTGGCGGCGGTGGCCGACCTGCGCGAGCTCTATCCGGACTGGCCGCTGGTGGGCATGGAGCCTGCGGTCAAGCCGGCGGCCGCGGCAACCCGCTCCGGCGTGGTCGGTGTGCTGGCCACCACCGGTACCCTGCAGAGCGCCAAGTTCGCTGCCTTGCTTGACCGCTTCGCCAACGATGTGCGGGTGATTACTCAGCCGTGCCCTGGGCTGGTGGAGCGTATCGAGGCAGGGGATCTGGTCAGCGAGCAACTGCGCCAGTTGCTGTCGGGCTATGTAAAACCTTTGCTGGCGGCCGGTTGCGACACCCTGATCCTGGGCTGCACCCACTACCCGTTCCTGCGCCCCATGCTGGCCGAGATGGTGCCGGCGGATGTGGCGATCATCGACACCGGCGCTGCCGTGGCGCGCCAACTGCAACGCCTGCTGGACGCTCGCGGGCTGCTCAGTGACGGACCGGCGCGGGCGACGGCGTTCTGGAGCAGCGGCGAGCCGGACAACTTGCAGAATGTCCTGCCGCTATTGTGGAACCAGTCCGGCAGCGTGCAGCGCTTCCTGCCATGAAACGCAGGTTCAACTGCTTTTCGGCAGCGGCCACAGTTCGCCTGGGTTGAGCACCTCCAGTACCAGCTCGGGTTGGCGCTCATCCAGGCCCGCCAGCAACTCCTGCGCTGCGCTTTGCGCCGTCCAGGGCTCCGGAATGGCCTGTACCGAGGTCACCGGGGTCTTCAGCGACTGAGGCGCCACCACGGTCAGGTCGATGCCTAGTGTGCTCAGGGTGTTGCGTTGTTCGCTCAGCCATGTCGGCAGGCTGTTGCCGCCATTGAGCGGCTGGTTCGGTTCGAACAGCTGCAATGCAGAGTAGCGACTGAGAATGGCCATGACCTGCGGCCTCTGGCCCTTGGCCAACAACGGCAGCGCGGCGTTCAGGCACTGGTGCGTGGCCTGCAGGTTGCTGCTGACGATCTGCTCGAACAGGTCTGCATGCGCCATATTGTCCGGCAGATAGTCGCAGCTCCCGGCATTTACCAGCAGACAATCCAGCGCGCCCCAAGTGGCCTTAAGCCGCTGACCGGCATCCTGCAAGGGGCCGAAAAGCCGCAGCAAGCGTGTGCCGTGACGCTCCCCCAAGGTGTCGAGTTCCTGGCTATCCCTGCCACTGGCGGCCACCGTGTGCCCTTGTGCGAGCAACTGTTCCACCAAGGCCAGGCCGAGTCCGTGGCTGGCTCCTGTAATCCAGAAACGACGTGTCATGCTCTATGCCCCCTGATCCTGCCAGCTGGTCAAGCTTTTGAAGGCTTCCAATGCGCGTTGGCGACTACTATCGAGATCGACTATCGGGCCCGAGTAATTATTAGTAGCAAATAGGTCGGCGGATTTCACGGGGTAGTGAATTGATTTATCGTCCTTTCCTTCCAGTTCAGGCAACCACCGGCGGATGAACAATCCGTTCGGATCGAAGCGCTGCGACTGTGTGATGGGGTTGAAGATCCGAAAATAGGGCACGGCGTCGGTGCCGGTCGAGGCGCTCCATTGCCAGCCACCGTTGTTGGCGGCCAGATCACCGTCTATCAGGTGACGCATGAAATGCCGTTCGCCGTGCCGCCAGTCGATCAGCAGGTTCTTGCTGAGGAACATGGCGACGATCATGCGCAGGCGGTTGTGCATCCAGCCGGTGTGCAGCAACTGGCGCATGGCGGCATCGATGATGGGGAAGCCGGTGCGGCCGTCCTTCCAGGCCTGCAGGTCGGCGGGCGCGTCGCGCCAGGGCAGTGCTTCTGTATGCAGGCGGAAGGCGCGGTGCCGGGAGACCCGGGGGTAGCCCACCAGTGTGTGCTTGTAGAACTCGCGCCACAGCAGTTCGTTGACCCAGGTCTGCACGCCGACGCTGCCACTGTCGAACTCGCCCCGGTTGCTGGTCAGTGCCGCGTGCAGGCACTGGCGCGGCGAGACCACGCCAGCGGCGAGGTAGGGGGACAACTGGCTGGTGCCGGCCCTGGCAGGCAGGTCGCGCAGTTGTGCGTAGTCATCGATGGTTTCGTCGACGAAGCGCTGTAACCGCCGCCTGCCTTCATCCTCGCCTGCCGGCCAATGCTGGCGTAGGGCTTCGCCAGGGGGCTCGAAGCCTTCGATCTGCAGGGGGATGGCGTCGCTGCGGATCCCGAGGGCTTGCTGGCGTTTCACCGAATGGGCAAGGGGGGGCAGGCTGCGGTGCAGGTGCTCCAGGCAGACCCGCTTGAACTGGCCGAACACCTGGAAGTACTGGCCGGTGCGGGTCAGCACGCTGCCGGGCCTGAACAGCAGCTGGTCGAGGTGGCCGGTGGCGGTGATTCCGGTTTGCTGCAATGCGTCATGGGTTGCCTGGTCCCGCCGGGCCTCGTTGATGCCGTATTCGTCGTTCCAGTGCACGGCCTCGATGCCGTGCTGGCGACAGACCTCGAGCACGCACTCCGGGACACCCGCCCAGCTGTCTGTCGTGCGAACCAGCAACGGAATGTTCAGCGCCGCCAGCGACTGTTGCAGCAATCGCAGGTTGCGCAGCCAGAAATCGACCTTGCACGGCGCATCGTCGTGGGCCTGCCACTGGCCGGGGCTGGCGATCCAGAGGGCCACGGTCGGGCCACGCTGGCAGGCGGCCGCGAGGGCGGTGTTGTCATCGATGCGCAGGTCGCTGCGCAGCCAGATCAATTGCATGGGTTGCAGGCTCAAGGTCGAGGTTGTTGAAGGCAGCGCAAGGCGGTTAGCGGGCTGTCGAACAGGTGTAGGTCAGGCAACGACAGTGCATGCAGTTCCGTCTCATGCAGGCTGACGGTGCTACCACCCAGGAGTTTCAGTGTGTTGACGTCCTTCAATGCGCGGCCCAGCGCGGCGAGGTCGGGGCGACGGCCGAGGTGCAGCAGCAGCGCTCGTGGTTGCAGGTGCTCCACGGCCAGGCGCAGTTGACGGGGCTCGACCGACCACTCGAGGATCTCCAGTGGGTAGCCGTTGCTGCTCAGCAGCCAGGCGCAAAGCCAGAACTCGGCATCGAAGGGGGAATCATCGGAGCGGGCGAGCAGCACGCAGGGGCCGCCAAGCGAGTGGCTGTCGTGATAAACCCGCGCCCCCAGCTTGCTGCGCAGCCAGCCCTGAAGGAACACCTGTTCCAGTCGCGCGTCGAAATGCGTTTGCCAGCGTTGTTCGAGGGCTTCGAGCAGCGGCAGCAGCAGGCGTTCGCAGACGGTTACGGCGGGGTAGAGGGCCATGACCTGGTTGATCAACTGGTCCAGCGGACGCTGGGCAAGGCGGGCGATGGCCGCGATCAACTGCTCGATGCGTGCGCCCCATTCGCCCTGGATCGGCGCCGTGGCGTGCGCGGCATTGTCCAGCAGCTCGCGCACCTGGCTCACCGCGGCGCCACGCTCCAGCCAGCGCAGCACGGCCTGGACCCGCTGCACCTGGTCCTGTGGATAAAGGCGATGGCCCTTGGGCGTGCGCTGTGGCTTGATCAGGCCGTACCGGCGCTCCCAGGCGCGCAGGGTGACCGGATTGACGCCGGTCAGGCGGGCCACTTCGCCGATGGGCAGCAATGGGTCAGATGGCATTGCGCAGTCCGAGGTCTTCCGGATGGGGTTGCAGGTAGGCCTGTTGCAGCAGATAAGGATCGGGATGGTGGCGCAGGTGGTGCTTGAGCAGGGTCAAGGGTACGACCAGGGGCACCACGCCTTGCTGGTATTGGCCGATGACCTGCTGCAGCTCGGCCTTGTCCGCCTGGCCCAGATCGTTGCGCAGATAGCCGCTCAGGTGCTGCAGTACGTTGCCATGGGTGCCGCGACTGGCGCAGCGGCGCAGTGCCTGCATCAACTGGCTGAAGTAGCGCGGGCCGAGCTGCGCCGGGTCGTCGTCGCGGCTCATGTTGCCGAGCAGGCGGCCAAGGCTGCGGTACGCCTGGGGATTGTGCGCCATCAGCAGGTACTTGTAGCGGGCATGGAAGCGGATCAGCGCACCGCGGCTCAGGCCCTGGCGCAGCAGTTGCCGCCAGTCGGCGTAGGCGTAGACGCGGGTAATGAAGTTTTCCCGCAGCACCGGGTCGTGCAGGCGGCCTTCCTCCTCGACCGGCAGGTCCGGGCGCCGCTCGCAGAATGCCGCGGCGTAGGCGCCCCGGCCACCCTGGCGGGCCGGGCGGCCGTCTTCCTGGTAGACCTTGACCCGTTCAAGGCCGCAGGACGGTGACTTCTGCATGAAGATGTAGCCGCAGATATCGTCGAGTTCGTCGGCCATTTGTTCGCCGTAGGCACGCAGCGGGCCGGCAAAATCAGTGGCGCTGTTGCGCGTGCCGGTGACGGCGGGGTGGTCCGGGTCCCCCACCAGGCGGATGGGTTCACGGGGCGTGCCCAAGCCGATGGCGACCTCGGGGCACAGCGGTACCCAGTCGAAATGCTTTTCGAGCAGTTCCAGACAGAGGCTGGAAGCTTTGTGGCCGGCGTTGTAGCGCACGTTGAGGCCGGTCAGGCAGGCGCTGATGGCCAAGCGTGGCTTGCCGCTGGGCGGTGAAGCGTTCATCGCGGTCTCCGGAATGACTTGTACAGGCTGCACGGTTTGTACAAGTCTATTCCAGCACAGATAAAAACTTATACAAGTAGAATTTTTTGTATAAGTTTTCCGTCGATTATTCCAGATGCTCCAGCAGCCGTCGGGCGGCTTCCTGGCCACTGAGCCAGGCCCCTTCGACCCGGCCGGACAGGCACCAGTCGCCACAGGCGTACAGGCCCAGGTCGGCATCGGCCAGCGTGCCCCATTCATGATTGACTGCAGGACGGGCGTAAAGCCAGCGGTGGGCCAGGGCGAAGGTCGGCGCGGGGACTATGCAGCCGACCAGTTCGGCAAACTCACCCCACAGCTGCTCGATCACTTGCTCCTTGGGCAGGTCGATATGCTGCTTGCTCCAGCTGGAGGTGGCATGCAGCACCCAGGTGTCGAGATGCTCGTCGCGGCCTGGTTTGCTCCGATTGCGGGCCAGCCAGTCGAGCGGATTGTCCTGCACGAAGCAGCCCTGCATGGGAGTGTCGAGCGGTGTCTGGAAGCCCAGGGCGATGGCCCAGGTCGGTTCCATCTGCACCCCGGCGGCGACCGCCGCGAGTTTGGGGGCGGCCGTCAACAGCGCGGTGGCCTGAGGCGCCGGCACGGCGATCACCACCTGGCTGAACGGTCCGTGGCTGCAGCCCTCGGTGTCCTGCAGGTGCCAGTACTGTTTGCCGCGAAACACCTCGGCGATGCGGCAGCCGAAGTTCACCGTGACATCCTTGAGCAGGCCGCGGGTGATGGCGCTCATGCGTGGTACGCCGACCCAGCGGATCTGTTCATCAGGGGAGGGGGTCAGTTCACCATCGCGGTAGTTGTACAGCTGCGGCTTCCACTGCTGCGCCCAGCCGTTCGCCACCCAGTGCTGGACCTGCTCGACGAAGCGCCGGTCGCGGGCGGTGAAGTACTGGGCACCGAGGTCCAGGGCGCCGGCGTCGCTGCGCTTGCTGGCCATGCGGCCACCGCTGCCGTGGCCCTTGTCGAACAGGTGGACGGTCTGCCCGGCTTTCTGCAGGGCCTGGGCGGCGGACAGGCCGGCGATTCCGGCACCGATGATGGCAATAGGTACTGTCATGATGGCCTCTTCGAACCTAGCTATACGCAGCCTACGCTGCCAGGCAAACCTGTACAATGCACAATGTTTGTATAAGGTTATTCCGCTCGATAGGCAGGTTGGCCTATGTTTATCCGAGAGCGTTCGGTCAAAAAAGTGCCTTGATCTTAAAAATAGACCACGGCCGCCAAGTGCGAGGACACAACCATGCATATATTGCTGACCGGCGGTACCGGTTTGATTGGCCAACACCTGTGCCAGTTGTGGCGCCAGCAAGGGCATCGCCTGACGGTCTGGAGCCGGCGCCCCGAACAGGTGGCGAAAATCTGCGGCAGCGGCGTTCGCGGTGTGGCCCGGCTGGAAGACATTGCCGATGACGACGACGTGGATGCGGTGGTCAACCTGGCCGGCGCACCGATCGCCGACCGGCCCTGGACCGCGGCGCGACGCAACCTGCTCTGGGCCAGCCGGGTGACCCTCACCGAGCAGTTGCTGGCCTGGCTGGAGCGCCGCGAGCGCCGCCCGCAGGTGTTGATTTCCGGCTCGGCGGTGGGTTGGTACGGCGATGGCGGCGAGCGAGAACTCACCGAGGCTTCGCCGCCGGTGAAGGAGGACTTCGCCAGCCAGTTGTGCATCGCCTGGGAGGAAACCGCCCAGCGCGCCCAGGTCCTGGGGATCCGCGTGGTGCTGGTGCGCACTGGCCTGGTGCTGGCTGCCGATGGCGGCTTTTTGTCGCGCCTGCGCCTGCCGTACAAGCTGGGCCTGGGCGGGCCGTTGGGCGATGGTCGGCAGTGGATGCCCTGGGTGCATATCGACGACCAAATCGGCCTGATTGATTTTCTCTTGCAGCACAACGAAGCCAGCGGTCCCTATAATGCCTGCGCGCCGGAGCCGGTGCGCAACCGCGAGTTCGCCAAGCGCCTGGGCCGCATCCTGCATCGTCCGGCGTTCATGCCGATGCCGGCGCTGTTGCTCAAGGCCGGGCTCGGCGAGTTGTCGACGCTGCTGCTCGGTGGCCAGCGCGCGCGCCCGGTGCGCCTGCTGGCGGCGGGCTACACGTTCCGTTTCAACGATCTGCAATCGGCCCTGGACAACCTGTCCAGCCGCCTCTGACATAGGACGCTGCATGACCGATCACGCCCTGCTGCTGGTCAACCTGGGTTCGCCGGCCTCCACCTCGGTGGCCGACGTGCGCCGTTACCTCAACCAGTTCCTCATGGACCCGTACGTGATCGATCTGCCCTGGCCGGTGCGGCGGTTGCTGGTGTCGCTGATCCTGATCAAGCGCCCCGAACAGTCGGCCCATGCCTACGCCTCGATCTGGTGGGACGAGGGCTCGCCGCTGGTGGTGCTGACCCGCCGTCTGCAGCAGGCGATGACCGCCCATTGGCCCCATGGGCCGGTGGAGATCGCCATGCGCTACGGACAACCGGCGCTGCCGGAGGTCCTGGAGCGCCTGGCCGCGCAAGGTGTGCGCAAGGTAACGCTGGCGCCGCTTTATCCACAATTCGCCGACAGCACCGTGACCACGGTCGTGGAGTTGGCGAAGCAGACCATTGCCGAGCGCAAGCTGCCCTTGCAGACTCGCATTCTGCAGCCGTTCTACGACCACCCTGAGTACATCGATGCCCTGGTGGCCAGCGCCCGCCCGTACCTGGAACAGGATTACGATCACCTGCTGCTGAGCTTCCATGGTTTGCCCGAGCGGCACCTGAAAAAGCTCGACCCCACCGGCAACCACGACTTCCAGGCCGCCGACTGTTGCAAGGATGCCAGCGCCGAGATGCGTGCGGTGTGCTATCGCGGCCAGTGCCTGGCCACGGCCAGGGCATTCGCCGAGAAGATGGGCATCCCGGACGGCAAGTGGTCGGTGTCGTTCCAGTCGCGCCTGGGCCGGGCCAAGTGGATCGAGCCCTACACCGAGACGCGCCTGGATGAGCTGGGCAAGGCGGGGGTGAAGAAGCTGCTGGTGATGTGCCCGGCGTTCGTCGCCGATTGCATCGAGACGCTGGAGGAGATCGGCGATCGGGGCAAGGAGCAGTTCATCGAGGCGGGCGGGAAGGAGCTGGTGCTGGTGCCGTGCCTGAATGATCACCCGGAGTGGGTGAGGGTGTTGGCGGGGATGTGCGAGAAGGCTTGAGGCCTGGGTTGACCAGGCCGGCCTCTTCGCGGGTAAACCCGCTCCCACAGGTTCGGTGAGAGTCCTGTGGGAGCGGGTTTACCCGCGAAGAGGCCAGGTCAGTCTAGCGCCGGATCAAGGCAACTGATCATCCAGCTTCTTGTTCTTCCAGCCATCGTTGCCCGGCAGGATCAGGTTCAGGGCAATCGCCACCACGGCGCACAGGGCGATGCCCTTCAGGCCCCAGTCGTCCGGGCCGTCGCCGCTGCCGATCAGCACGCCGCCGATACCGAATACCAGGGTCACCGAAACGATCACCAGGTTGCGCGCCTCGGCCAGGTCGATCTTGTGGCGGATCATGGTGTTCATGCCCACCGCCGCGATCGAACCGAACAGCAGGCAGAGAATGCCGCCCATCACCGGAACCGGAATGCTCTGCAGCAGCGCGCCGAACTTGCCGATGAAGGCCAGGGTGATGGCGAATACCGCCGCCCAGGTCATGATCTTCGGGTTGTAGTTCTTGGTCAGCATCACCGCGCCGGTTACTTCGGCGTAGGTGGTGTTGGGCGGGCCGCCGAACAGACCGGCTGCCGTGGTAGCCAGGCCGTCACCCAGCAGCGTGCGGTGCAGGCCGGGCTTTTTCAGGTAGTCGCGGCCGGTCACGCTGCCCACCGCAATCACCCCGCCGATGTGTTCGATCGCCGGGGCCAGGGCCACGGGCACGATGAACAGGATGGCCTGCCAGTTGAAGGCCGGCGCGGTGAAATTGGGCAGTTCCAGCCAAGGGGCCGCAGCGATCTTGGCGGTGTCGACCACGCCGAAGGCAAACGACAAGGCGAAGCCCACCAGCACGCCGGCAATGATCGGCACCAGGCGGAAGATGCCCTTGCCGAACACGGCGACGACCAGCGTGGTCAGCAGTGCCGGCATGGAGATCAGCATGGCGGTCTTGTACGGCATCAGCGCAGCGCCATCACCACCCTTGCCCATCGCCATGTTGGCGGCGATCGGTGCCATGGCCAGGCCGATGGAAATGATCACCGGGCCGATCACCACCGGCGGCAGCATGCGGTCGATGAAACCGGTGCCCTTGATCTTCACCATCAGGCCCATGAAGGTGTACACGAAGCCTGCGGCCATCACGCCGCCCATGGTCTCGGCCAGGCCGAACTGGCCCTTGGCGAGGATGATCGGGGTGATGAAGGCGAAGCTCGAGGCCAGGAATACCGGGACCTGACGGCCCGTGACCAGCTGGAACAGCAGGGTGCCTATGCCGGCGGTGAACAGCGCCACGTTCGGATCGAGGCCGGTTATCAGCGGCATCAGCACCAGCGCGCCAAATGCCACGAAGAGCATCTGCGCGCCCGAGACGACCTGGCGCCAGAGCGGGTCGTTGAAGCCGTCCTGCATGGTCAGGCGTCCTTCTGCTTGGTGCCGAAGATCTTGTCGCCGGCATCACCCAGGCCTGGGACGATGTAACCGTGCTCGTTCAGGCGCTGGTCGATCGAGGCGGTGTAGATCTGCACGTCGGGGTGGGCTTTCTCCACCACGGCAATGCCTTCGGGCGCCGCGACCAGGACCATGGCGCGGATTTCCTTGCAGCCGGCCTTTTTCAGCAGGTCGATGGTGGCGACCATCGAGCCGCCGGTGGCCAGCATCGGGTCGATGATCAGGGCCAGGCGCTGGTTGATGTCCGGCGCGAGTTTCTCGAGGTAGGTGTGGGCCTCGAGGGTTTCCTCGTTGCGGGCCACGCCCACGGCACTCACC
>Ga0247820_10001307_pt1 | contig 14050 bp, 15 predicted proteins | sample 13C_Glucose_Day1_2_FD_192480 | JGI IMG/M metagenome (GOLD analysis project Ga0247820, IMG submission 192480) | Soil microbial communities from agricultural site in Penn Yan, New York, United States - 13C_Glucose_Day14 | ecosystem: Environmental > Terrestrial > Soil > Agricultural land | place...
GGTACTGACCCGCATCGAGCCGGGCGTGAACCTCAACTGGACCACCAGCACCAATGAAACCAGCACCGGCACCACTGCCGTGTCCGGCTTCAGCCCGACGGCGGGGGCGTTCTCCGCACGCTTCAGTGCGACGATCAAACCGACCGTCTCGGGTGCGCATGTGTTCAAGGTGCGCGCCGACGGCCCTTACAAGCTTTGGGTCGATGGCAAGCTGGTGGTGCAGAGCGACGGCGTGCCGTACTCATCTGATGTGGTCAACGCGCTGACCACTTCGGGCAAGAGCGCTGCCCTGGTGGCGGGCAAGTCCTACAACGTCAAGCTTGAGTACCGCCGTGTGCAAGGCAACTTCACGCCGGCACTGGGCGGCCTGGCAGGCGTTCAGATGAGCTGGGCGTCCCTGCGACCGCCGAAGGATATCGCCAGCTACGATGCCGTGGTGATCGCCGCAGGCACCAACTACGAGAACGAGGGTGAAGGCTCCGACCACGACTACGCGCTGCCGGACCAGCAGGCCGAGTTGATCAAATTCGTCACCAAGGCCAACCCGAACACCATCGTCGTCACCCATGGCGGCGGCGTGGCCGACATGCAGCCGTGGGCCAAGAAGGTTGGCGCAGCGTTGCATGCCTGGTTCCCGGGGCAACAGGGCGGCCAGGCACTGGCTGAAATCCTGTATGGCAAGGTGAACCCGTCGGGCAAGCTGCCAGTGACCATCGACAAGAAGATCGAAGACAACCCAAGTTACGCGTCCTACCCGGACCCGGCCGCCTACCGTGGCGACAACCCGCTGACCGAGATCGACTACAGCGAGGGGCTTTACATGGGGTACCGCGGCTATGACAAGAAGCACGCCAAACCGCTTTACCCGTTCGGCTTCGGCTTGTCGTACACCACGTTCGGCTATTCGGACTTGAAGCTCTCGACCAATGTGATGACCCCAGGCAACACCGTGAACGCCACGTTCACCCTGACCAACACGGGTGACAAGGCGGGCTTTGAGGTCGCGCAGCTGTACATACAGCCGATCGACCCGCAAGTCGACCGCCCGAAGAAGGAGCTCAAGGGCTTTACCAAGGTGTACCTGGAGCCGGGCCAGAGCAAGACCGTGAGCTTGCCGATCGACTCGCGCTCGCTGGCGTACTTCGTGCAGAACACCGACAGTTGGGACGTCGATGCCGGCAAGTTCAAGGTGTGGGTCGGCCCGGACTCGGAAAACCTCACACTGCAGCGCACGCTGGTCACGCTCATGCCGCAACACCTGACCACGCGTGACAGCAACCCACTACCTGCACCGCTGCAAGCGGCGGTGCAGGTCAGCGACAGCCAGGCTTACTGACCGTCGCACTAGGCCTTGATGCAAGAGGCAAGGCGTAGCAGGTAGGCGTCGAAGACCGCTTCGACGTCGACCTGGTCCGGGGCGCGCAGCCACTGGATCTGCAGGCCATCCATCACGGCGAAGATCTCGGTCGCCAACGACTTCGCATCAATGTCCTTGCGCACCTCGCCATGCTCGACCAGCGCCGCCAGGTGCGCCTGGGCGTGGGCGTGGGTCAGCGCGAATTTCTCCTTGTACCAGGGCCAGGCCGGGTGCTGCTCGGACAGGCTTTCGACGCTGATCATCATCGAAGCCTGGCATTCAAGCAGGTTCTGCACGCTGAAATTCATGCTCATGCGCACGAAGGCCAGGAAGTTCGCAAGCGTCGGCGCCATCTCCAGCTCGGCAAATTTCTCCGTCACTCGCCGATCGCGCCGATCGAGCAAGGCCTGCAGCAACGACACCTTGTTGGGGAAGTGGTGCAACAGCCCGACCGTGGTGATGCCGGCGATTTCGGCCACATCGCGCATGGAGGCTGCCGCATAACCGTCTTTGGCGAACACGGCGGTGGCCGCATCCAGCAGGGCGGCGCGGCGCATCTCGCCCTTGGGGGCACGGCGGCGTTTGGTGACCGGTGCGCTGGACGCTTCGGTTTCGTGATCCTGACCTGACATAAACCAACTTCAAGCTGTGGTGGGTGGTGTGCCGGTTCCGCTGAAGCGGCGAGGGCGATTATGGCAAAAGTTCTAGGGTTCGTGCGCCCGGTATGCGCCTGGGCGGTTGATCAGGATGGCCGTTGCGACGCTGGCCAGTGCGACCAGGGCATTGCCAACCCACAGCCCGAGCATGACGCCGCTGGCACCCTGCAGCGCTGCGCCTGCGGTGACGAAGGGCAGGGTACCCAAGGTGGCGCGAAGCCAGGCGTAGAAGGCCACCCAGCCTGCCTGGCCACGGCAGATGAACAGCGAAATGGCGATGAAGTCCAGGCCCATGATGACCCACAGCCCCGGCCCGTACCGGCACAGGTCCTCGATCAGCGCCTGCCCCGGGCCTGACAGCGTGAAGGCAGGGCCAAGCCACGGCGCGGCGCTTGCCAGTACTGCCCAGGCGACCAGGCCGTACACTAATACCAGCCTGGCGGCGCTGTGCAAGGCAGCCTGCGAACGGCCCTGGCAGTGCGCGCCCAGGTTCTGCGCCAGGATCGGCACCAGCGCGCCCGGCAAGGCGAAGTACAGGCAGTAGGTAATCTGCAGCACCCTGTCCATTACCGCCATGCCGGCCATGACCGACACCCCGAACAGCGCCAGTTGCGCCATGGTGTAGGTCAGGGCAACGGGCATCGCCAGATTAGCGAGGGTATAGGGCAAGGCAATGCGCATGATGCGTGCGCCATACAGCCGCAGCAGGCGTAGGCGTATGCGCGTGGCAAGGCCTACATGGGCCCTGACCAGGTACAAACCCGTCAGGCTGCCTGCTGTGGCTGCCACCAGGCAGGACAGGCCGGCGCCCAACAGTTTCAGGTTCAGACCAAAGATCAGTATCGGGTCGACGATGGCCAGGCAGGCGGCACTGGCCAGCACCACTGCCAGCGCGCGCCCGCTCAAACCTTGCGCCCGGAGCACCTGGGCCGCGGCCTGAGTGAGCGCCATCAGCACCGACGCCACCAGCGTCATGGCGATAAATTGCCGGGCAAGCGGTGAGGCGGGCGCATCGGCCCCCACCAGGCCGGCGAAGAAGTCCAGGTAGTACCACTGCAGTGCAGACACACCGGCCGAGACCAGCGCGGCGAGGATCAGCATGTGGCTGGTCAGCGCAGGCACCGAGGCGCTCGAACCTTGGCCGACCCTGCGGGAGATCATGGTGCCTGCAGCGACGACAATGCCCGCCACCAGGCTTGAATTGAAAAAGGCCAGGGTCTTGGCGATGCCGACTGCGGCGATGAGCACTTCGTCATGCAGCATGGCGACATACGTGAGCGTGAGAATGTCGGTCAGGAAAATCGCCAGCAGGCTCAACGCACTGGTAAACGCCATTACCCGTACGTGGTGGGTCAATGAACCTTGGGTGAATGTGGCGGGGTGCTTCATCTTGGGGGGTACCGCTAGGGTGGGTGCAACAGTGCGGTACCAAGACAACGTGGGCTGCGAAGAGTTTAATGGAAAAGCCGCGTGAGTGATCTTCACCCGACACGCTGCAACTGCCAAGTGGTAGCTGGCCGGCTGGGCTCAATGCAGCCGTAGCAACCGGTCCAGCGACAGAGCGCCGGCACCCCGGGCTATCAGCAACAGCAGCAGGCCAGCCCACGACAGGTGAGTAGGCCAGGCGTCCGGGTAGACGAATATCTGGATGACCGCTGTCATGCCGAGCAGGGCAAGCGCTGAAAGCCGGGTGAACAGGCCCAGCACCAGTAGCAGTGGGAACAGGTGCTCGGCGTAGGTTGCCAGGTGGGCTGCGAGCCAGGGCGAAAGCAGCGGCAAGGCATACTCGCTCTGGAACAGCTCGTAGGTACCGGGCGTGATGCTCAGCAAACCTTCGACCTTGGTGCGGCCTGACAGGAAAAATATCGAGGCGATGCCCAGCCGTGCGACCAGGCACAACGCGCTGTCGTTGAGCAGCCGTTGCAGGCGGTCGGCAAGGCCGTTCCAGCGTTGGCGCAGGCCAGTGGCTGGGGCAGTAGGGCGCAAGGTGTCCATGGCCGTTCCTTCAATCGAATGAAAGCGGGAGAAAGACCCGGGCCTGCATCAGGCGACCGAGCAGGTTGGTGAAGTCGAGGTCAGGCTGGCGTTGCAGGGCAAGTTGCGAGGCGCTTTCCAGTGAGTGACCGGCTGCGCAGGCATCCAGGAACATGCAGCCACCGGCCTCGAGTGGCTGATGGTTCACGCCGTGCTGGTCGGCGCTCAACAGTGCGCCTTCTGCCACCCAGGGTTGCGACTGTGGCCATGGCAGGCCTTCGCGGCTGCAGCGCCACAGGCTCAGTGCCGGGTGAGCGTCGAACCACTGCCAGCGCACGTTCTGGCGCGGCCGCAGGTGGCTGCGACCCAGGTCACTGGCCGTCATGCCTGCCAGGTCGGCCAAGGCCAGGCAAGGTTGCTCGATGGCGCTGAATACTTCGCACCAATGCCAGTCCAGGCGTGCGACATCGGCCAGGTAGGGCAGCCCGTGGCTGGCCTGGCTGTCTTGCAGAAACGCCGCGAACGTCGCACCGTAGCGTATAAGCCGTGCGTCGTCAGGTGGGGTGTGTTGTGCGTAGGCAGCAGCGGCTTGCTGCATCCAGTCGGCACCGACCAGAGTTTCGACACTGGGGAAGTTGGCTCGCAGTGCGTCCACGCAGCCGGCCATCACGGTATTGCGGTAGACCGCGAACGCCGGTTGGCGAGTCAGGTTTTGCAGCAGCGGAGCAGGGCGCAGGTAGAGTGCGTCGATGAAGGCGTCCTGGAACTGGCCAAGTGGCAGGTTCATGGCAAGGCTCCTGCGTGGTCGAGGGTCGTCTGGGCAATCGCCCGTTCGGCAAGCAGTTCATCGAAGGCCGGCAGGTTGCCGTCGCGTTCGATCAGTGTCGGGCGCGCACCGATGCGCGCGATCAGCCGGCGGTACAAGGCCCAGACCGGTTCGGCAATGGCTGTATCGTGCGAGTCGATCAGCAGTGCGCCTTGGTCGTCGTGGCTGTGGCCGGCCAGGTGAACTTCGCTGATGGCATGGGCCGGGAAGCGGTCGAGGTAGTCCTTGGCGTTGAAACCCAGGTTGTGTGCGCTGACATGAACGTTGTTGATATCCAGCAACAGCGTGCAACCGGTGCGGCGCACCAGCTCGTCGAGGAACTCGATTTCGTCCAGGTCGTGACCTTGCAATTGCAGGTAGTGGCTGGGGTTTTCGATGGCGATGCAGCGCCCCAGGGCATCCTGGGTGCGCAGGATATTGTCGCTGATGCGTGCCAATGCTTCGTGGCTGCGGGGGAACGGCAGCAGGTCGGGGTGATACTGGTCACGCCAGGTGGACCAGGCCAGGTGCTCCGACACCAGCACCGGGTTTACTTGGTCGATCAGCACGCGCAGCCGGCGCAGGTGGGTGATGTCCGGTTCGGCGTCCGCTGCCAGTGACAGGGCAACGCCGTGCAGCGACAGCGCATGGCGTTCGGCCATGCGCTGCAGCCACGCCAGGCGCGGCCCGCCGACCATGTAGTTCTCTGGATGCACCTCATACCACAGGCCGTCGGCGTTGCAGGCCAAGGCCGGGGCAAAGTGTTCAGGCTTGAGCCCGAGCCCGGCGCCCAGAGGGGCAGTTCGGTTCATGGTCGGCGGCCTCTGCTCAGGACTTGATCGGGGTCAGTGAACCCATGCCGTTGGGCGTCTTGATCGAGGTGCAGGTGCCGGCCGGGACATTTTTCCAGGCCATGCCGTCGTAGTCCTTTTTGGAGCTGCCAGCGCAACTTGTGCCGGCACCGGCTTTACAGTCGTTCTTGCCGGCCATGGCGACGCCGTAGCATTTTTCCATGGCTGCACCGTTGCTGTTGGTATCGGCGGCGGTGGCGACGCTGGCCATGGAAGCAAGGGCCAGGGCGGCAGTGGTAAGGGCGAGGGTATTCATAAGGATGTCTCCAGAGAATGGGGCCGTGGTGATGTACCGAAGGCTCATGGACTAGTTCGCGGTGGCCGCTGCTGCGGTTACAGGCACGCGGAAATATTTTTTGCTTGGTGCATTTGCCCTGACCTATGCGCTCAAAAGCGCAGCAGCGGCTAAGGTTCGATAAAAGAAAAAACTTCGGACGGTGTAACCTTGGCGCCCCATGCAACGAACTAACTCTCAGGACCACCTCGGCGCACGCGAGGCGCAGTTGCAGGCCTTGCTGCTGCGCGGGCTGGCGGGCGATGCACGGGCCTACCGCGAATTCCTTGCGGCGCTGGCGCTGCATGTGCGTGGGTTTCTGCGGCGGCGCCTGCAGCAGCGCCCGGCCGAAATCGAAGACTTGCTGCAGGAAGTGTTGCTGGCCGTGCATAACGCACGTCATACCTACCAGCCGCAACAGCCGCTGACGGCGTGGGTACAGGCGATTGCCCGTTACAAGCTGGCAGATTACCTGCGCCGCTATGCGCACCAAGACGCGTTGCACGAGGTGCTGGAAGACGACAGTGACCTGTTCGCCACCAGTGATGAAGCGCCTGCCCAGGCCAATCGCGACCTGGGCAAGCTGCTGGGGCGGTTGCCGGCGCGCCAGCGTTTGCCCATCGTCCACGTCAAGCTCGAAGGGCTGTCGGTGGAGGAGACTGCGCGTATCACCGGGCTTTCCTGTTCGGCGGTCAAGGTGGGGATACACCGGGGGCTCAAGGCGCTGGCCAAGCTGATTCGAGGCAGTGAAGAGCATGAAGACTGATGAACTGATTACCCTGCTGGCTGCTGGTGAAGAGCCGGTGGGCCGTCATGCGCTGGCACGGCGCCTGGCGCTGGCGTTGCTTGCAGGCACACTGGGTGCGGTGCTGATGACGGTGGCTCTTTATGGCGTGCGCAGCGACCTTGCCGAAGTGGCGCGTACGCCACTGTTCTGGGCCAAGCTGGCCTTGCCCGCCAGCCTGGCGCTGCTAGGGCTTTGGTTGACGCAGCGCCTGGCCAGGCCCGGCGTGCGCGGCGGGGTGGTGTGGCAACTGCTCGGGCTACCGTTGCTGCTGGTCTGGCTGGGGGCGGCGATCAGCCTGTTCGGGGCCCCGGTCGAAGCCCGTGCCGATTTGATTTTTGGGCGTACCTGGCGCACCTGTGCGTTGAACATCACGCTGCTGTGCGTGCCGGTGTTCATTACCCTGTTCTGGGCATTGCGTGGCCTGGCACCGACGCGGCTGCGCCAGGCTGGCGCCGCAGCGGGCCTGCTCGCCGGTTCGACCGCAACCTTGGTTTACTGCCTGCACTGCCCGGAAATGCAGGTGCCGTTCTGGGGGACCTGGTACGTGCTGGGGATGTTGCTGCCCACGTTGATGGGAACAGTGCTTGGCCCGCGTTTTTTGAGGTGGTGAAGATGTAGAGCCTGATTGATCGAGCGGGTACGGTGGGCTAGCGCAATGTTCGCTCAATTCCCCCAACCAGCAGGCTTTCCATCAACCCCAACCCCTGTTCCTCGGGCAAAGCCTTCAGCATCCCAGGCAACTGGTTGAGCAACGTCGCCACCACCTGCGCCGTCGCCGCCAATGCCGCGTCGGGCAGTTTCGCCTGTGGTGCGATCAACCGCAGCAACCCTGTCTCATAACGCTTGCGCAACAACGCCAGGCGCGTTTGCTGCGCTTCGCTCAGGCAGCAGAAATCCCGTGCGGCCAAGCGAAACTGCAGGGGCCGTTCGGCATGCAGTTGCCAGTGCGCTGCAATCAGGCAAGCCAGTGCCGAACCCCCGCCCGCCATGGCGCGGCGGCCAGGCTCCAGGGTTGCTTGCAGCTCCTCGTACAACTCTTCGATCAGGTCGTACAGCAAGTCCTGCTTGCTCGGGAAGTGGTGATACAGCGAACCTGCGGTCACGCCCAGATGTGCCGCCAGTTCGCGCATGCTCACCTGGCCGAAGCCTTTCTCGGCGAACAGGGCCATGGCACGGTCACGTCGCTCTTCAAAATTGGCACAGCGCATCGCGGCATTGACCGGGGGCATGCTGTCCGCTCCTCAGTAGGTGAAGAAGCCGCGGCCACTCTTGCGCCCCAACCAGCCGGCCGCGACCATTTCCCTTAGCAGTGGGGCAGGGCGGTACTTGCTGTCGTTGAAACCCTCATGGAAGGCTTCCATGATCGCCAGCAAGGTGTCCAGGCCAATCAGGTCGGCCAGCGCCAGCGGGCCGATCGGCTGGTTGCAACCCAGGCGCATGCCGGTGTCGATGTCCTCGGCACTGGCCAGGCCCTCCTGGCGCACGAAGATCGCTTCGTTGATCATCGGCACCAGGATGCGGTTGACCACGAAGCCCGGGCGGTTACCGGCAGTGATCGGCGTCTTGCCGAGCTTCTCGGTAACCAGCAGCGCCTGGGCATAGGTGCTGTCGCTGGTTTGCAGGCCACGGATGATCTCGACCAGGGCCATCATCGGCACCGGGTTGAAGAAGTGCACGCCGATGAACCGCTCAGGGTGCTCGATACTGGCCGCCAGCTGGGTCACCGAAAGTGACGAGGTGTTGGTGGCAATCAGGCAATCGGGCGCCACGTTGGCAGCCACTTGCTGGAGGATGCGTTGCTTGAGCTGCAGGTTTTCGGTCGCCGCCTCGATCACCAGTTGCGCAGTGCTCAATTGCGCGTAATCGGTGCTGGTGCGGATGCGCGCTTTCGCTGCGCTGGCACGCTCGGCATCGAGGGTACCCTTGTTGACCTGGCGCTCCAGGTTTTTGCTCAGGGTGGCTACGCCGCGCTCTAGTGCGGCCTCGGCGACATCCACCAGCAGCACCTGATAGCCGGCCACCGCGCAGACTTGCGCGATGCCGTTGCCCATGGTGCCGGCGCCGATCACGGCGATCTGTTCAATGCTCATGTTGCAAGGTCCCTCAGACGCGCTCGAAGACGACGGCGATGCCCTGGCCGCCGCCAATGCACATGGTGGCCAGCGCGTAACGGCCCTGGATACGCTGCAGTTCATGGATGGCCTTGGTGGCGATGATCGCCCCGGTGGCACCCACCGGGTGGCCCAGGGAAATGCCGGACCCGTTCGGGTTGACCTTCTCCGGGTCGAAGTCCAGCGCGCGGGCTACGGCACAGGCTTGGGCGGCGAAGGCTTCATTGGACTCGATCACGTCTAGGTCGCTGATGTTCAGGCCGGCCTTTTCCAGGGCTTTGCGTGTTGCCGGGATCGGCCCCAGGCCCATCAGCTCGGGCTCGACGCCGGCATGGGCGTAGGCCACCAGGCGCGCCAGCGGCTTGAGGCCGAGGCGGCGTACGGCGTCACCGGTAGCCAGCACCAGGCCGGCAGCTCCGTCATTGATGCCGCTGGCGTTGCCGGCGGTAACGGTGCCGTCTTTCTTGAAGACGGTTTTCATGCCGGCCAGCTGTTCGGCGGTCACATCGCCGCGTACGTGTTCGTCAACGGCAAACTCGACGGTGCCTTTGCGGGTTTTCAGTTCCAGCGGCACGATCTGGCTGGCGAAGCGGCCTTCAGCGATGGCACGGGCGGCGCGGCGCTGGCTGGTCAGGGCCAGTTCATCCTGCATCTGGCGGGTGATGCCGTGCTTGGCGGCGACATTTTCCGCCGTGATGCCCATGTGGAAGTGTTCGAACGGGTCCTGCAGAACGCCGACGGTGTAGTCGATGCCTTGCAGGTCGCCCATGCGTGCACCCCAGCGGGCCTGTGGCAGCAAGTAAGGGCCACGGCTCATGGACTCGGCACCGGCGGCCAGGGCCACATCGGCATCACCCAGCAGCAGGCACTGGGTAGCGGAAACGATGGCCTGAAGGCCCGAACCGCACAGGCGGTTGACGTTGAACGCCGGGGTTTCCTTAGGGATACCAGCGTTCATCGCGGCGACCCGCGACAGGTAGGCGTCGCGTGGTTCGGTGGGGATGACATTACCCATGACCACATGGCCGACCTGCTCAGGGGCTACGCCCGAGTGCTCGAGGGCGGCGCGGCTGATGGCGGTGGCGAGGTCTGCCAGCGGCAGGTCCTTGAGCGAGCCACCAAAACCACCGATGGCGGAACGGACGGCACTGACGACGTAGATTTCTGCGCTGCTCATAGAGGCTCCGATTGCGAAGGCATGGCGGGAGCGGGCCAGGCTCTGCGAGAATGGCCGGCGCTCCCTCGTTGAGTCCGAGTCTAGGCAAAGGCCCTGTTCCAGCCTATGCCGGATCTGTTCAGTCAACCTGGCACTTTTTGCCACTCAGCATAGACAGCGAATAACGCCATGCGCGATAGCGATTCGGTCGCCGTGTACTTTCTCAATGCCATGTTTCATGCCCTGCGCGACCAGCCCTTGGTGCGTGACGCCCATCTGCGTGCGGTGGGCATCGACCCGGCGCTGCTCGATCAGCCACAGGCCCGCGTACCGGCCAAGGCGTTCGCCCAATTATGGCTGACGCAGATCCAGCTGCTGGACGATGAGTTCTTTCGCCTCGACAGCCATGGCATGCCGCTGGGCAGCTTTGCCCTGATCTGTCGCGGCCTTATCCAGGAGCCGAACCTGGACAAGGCACTGCGCCAATGCTTGGGCAATTTCAGCCTGTTCCTGCATGACCTGCGCGGCAGCCTGACGGTGCGCGCCGGGCGGGCGGTGATCAGCGTGCACTCGGACATTGCCGACCCGTTGACCCGGGTTTATGCCGAAGAGACCTATCTGGTGCTGGTGGTTGGCCTGCTGTGCTGGCTGGCCGGGCGCCGTCTGGCCATTGACCGCACCGAGTTTGCAGTGGCGCGCCCGGCCCAGGACGACGACCTGCTGCTGTGGGGGCCGGACTTGCGCCTGGGTAGCGGGCGCACCGAGGTTGAGTTCGACAGCGCCTACCTGCGTCTGCCGGTGGTCCAGGACCTGGCCGGTCTGAAAACTTTCCTGCGTAGTGCGCCACAGGGGCTGGTCATCCGGTTTCGCAATCAGAATGGGTTGGTGGCTCAGGTGTACCGGCATCTGCGCGCCCGGCGCTATGGGCAATGGCCGACGCTGGCGGCCATGGCGCAGTGGCAGGGTATCAGTGCCAGCACTTTTCGTCGGCAGTTGGAGCGCGAAGGGCGGTCGTATCAGCAGATCAAGGATGAGGTGCGGCGTGCCATGGCGTTCGAGCGTTTGCGCGAGGGGGTGATGAGCATTGCTGAAATCGCCGAGCAGGCGGGGTTCCAGGAGCCCAGTGCGTTTCATCGGGCGTTCAAGAAGTGGACGGGGCAAAGTCCGGGGAGATATCGGGCTAGGTTGGTTGGGCAGTAGCGTTGGCCCAGCTTGGCCGGCCTCAGCGCCTGCAAGGCCCAGCCATGGGCCGAAGCGCTTGACGGGCATCCATGCCCGTCACCTCCCTGCGCAAGACCTGCGCTCGGCCTCCTGAAGTCGCAATCTGTGGTGGCTGAGCTACCGCGCGCTTAGAAGCAGAAGCAGAGGCAGAGCTTGCAAAAAATGGAGCGGCAACGTTGCGGCGGTGTCGCATTTGCCTCTTGGCTTCAGAATCGTGCGGTACTCACCGTGATATAGCCCTTGTCCAGCAGCGAAATGCGGATCACGGTCTCGTCGGCGGGTGCTTTGCGTTTTTGCTTGATGGACACGCCCTCGACGGCAACGGCGCGGATACGGTGGGCGATGAGGCGGCCACACGCGTCGAAAAACAACTCGCTGGCCAGCAACTCGATGCGTTCGATCAGCCCCCGCGTGCGCTCGTCGGTGGCACAAAAGAACAGTACTCCCGACCAGTGCGGGTCGTCGTCAGGGTTGCTGACATCATGGGCCAGCAGCTCGCGCAGGGCGCTGCGCAACTCGGCAGTGGTGCGGGTGTGTGGATGCATGCGCAGCTTCCTCTGGGACACAAGTGCCGATCATGTTTTCCATGGTGGTGCGCGGCAAGTAGGACGCTTCCGAGAGGATGGGTAGGAATTTTCTGAACGTGTAGAGAGGTGCCGGGTGGCTTGCAAGCGGTCGACCTGCAAAAGCCAACCGCGGCCCGGCTCTTCTGTTGGCGGTGAGCTGTCAAGGCGCGGATTACGTGATGGCCGCCGCCCCGGCCTTGGCCACCTGGGCATCCTGTTCAGGCTTGACCCCGGACACACCGATAGCGCCAACCACCTGGCCATCCACCCGCAGCGGCACGCCGCCCTCCAGGCTGGTCAGCAGCGGCGCGGTTACGAACGCGGTGCGCCCGCCGTTGACCATCTGTTCGTAATCGCGCGTTTCCTTGCGGCCCAAGGCCGAGCTGCGAGCCTTTTCAACGGCGATGTAGGCGCTGGCTGCCGCGCAGCCGTCCATGCGCTCCAGGCCAAGCGGATGGCCGCCGTCGTCGACCACCGCGATGGTGACATTCCACTGGTGCGCCAGGGCCTCCTGGCGGGCGGCTGCAAGCGCGCGGGCAACTTCGGCCTGGCCTATCACGGACTTGCTATGCATGGCTGTTCTCCTGGTTCAGGGCTGCTTCGACGATTTCGATCCAGTGCCGTACCGGTGTGCGTCCGGCACCAGCGAGGTGGGTCTGGCAACCGATGTTGGCGGTGGCGATGATTTGCGGCTTGCCGCTTTCCAGCGCGTTGAGTCGGTTGTCGCGCAGTTGCCGCGACAGTTCGGGCTGGGTCAGCGAGTAGGTACCGGCAGAGCCGCAGCACAAATGGCCGTCGGGCACTGCGGTGAGAGTGAAGCCAAGCCGGGCCAGCAGGCTCTCAACCTGGCCGCCGAGCTTGAGGGCGTGCTGCAGGGTGCACGGGCAATGAAAGGCCAGGCGTTGTTCGGCGCACACGCCCAGTTGCTCGACCGGCTCGTTGCGCAGCACTTCCACCAGGTCGCGCGATAGCGCGCTGACCCGCGCAGCCTTGGCCGCGTAAAGCGGATCCTTCTCCAGCAGGTGGCCGTAGTCACGCACGAAGGCGCCGCAGCCACTAGCGGTCTGCACGATGGCTTCGGCGCCCGCTTCGATGGCGGGCCACCAGGCATCAATGTTGCGCCGGGCACGCTGCAGGCCTTGCTCCTGGGCATTGAGGTGGTAATCCACTGCGCCACAGCAGCCAGCTTGGCGTGCTGGCTCGACGCTGATGCCCAGGCGGTCCAGCAACCGCGCGGTGGCGGCGTTGGTGTTGGGTGACAGGGCCGGCTGTACGCAGCCTTCAAGCAGCAGCACGCGGCGTGCGTGGCGCACCGCCGGGCGCTTGCCAGGGGAGGCCACCTGGGCGGGCAACTTGCTCTTGAGTGCGCCCGGCAGGACTGGGCGCAGGGTTTGGCCCGCGCGGGTCAGCGCCTTGAACAGCGCCGGGCGCGGCACCACTGCACGCAAGCCTTGGCGCAGCAGGCGCTGGCCGAGCGGGCGGGGCACTTGCTGTTCGACCACGGCGCGGCCGATGTCCAGCAGGTCATGGTATCTGACCCCTGACGGGCAGGTGGTCTCACAGTTGCGGCAGGTCAGGCAGCGGTCCAGGTGCAGCTGGGTACTGGCGGTGACCGGCGCACCTTCGAGTACTTGCTTGATCAGGTAGATACGCCCGCGCGGTCCATCCAGTTCATCGCCGAGCAACTGGTAGGTGGGGCAGGTGGCCGTGCAGAAGCCACAGTGCACGCATGCGCGCAGGATACTTTCGGCCTCTTCGGCGCGGGCCAGGCGCTTGGCGCTGTCGCTCAGGTTGGTTTGCATGGCGTGGCCTCACAGGTCCGGGTACAGGCGGCCAGGGTTGAACAGGCCCTGGGGGTCGAGTTGTCGCTTGAGGGCGTGGTGATAACGCATCAGCGCGGCGGGCAGCGGTGCGCTGCTGTGCTCGCCCGGGGCATAGCCGGTGGCGTGGCCGCCGGCCTTGGCCACCAGCTCGCGGATCGCCGCTGCGGGGGCGCTCGACTTCAGCCAGCGCTGCGCGCCGCCCCAATCGATCAACTGGCGCCCCGGCAGGTCCAGTTCGGCGGTGGCAATGGGCAGCGACAGGCGCCACAGCGGTTCGGCGCCGTCGAAGAAGGCCAGGCGCTGCTCGCGCAGGTCACTCCAGAACTGGCTGTCGAGTACTTCCCCGCCCAAGCGCTGGCGGGCCGATTGCACTGAGCCCTCACCGCCTTCCAGGCGCAGGTACAGTGCTTCGCCGTCGTGGCAGGCTGCACTGATCGGCAATGGCTGCTGACCGAGGTGTCGCTTAAGG
>Ga0247820_10001308_pt1 | contig 14041 bp, 21 predicted proteins | sample 13C_Glucose_Day1_2_FD_192480 | JGI IMG/M metagenome (GOLD analysis project Ga0247820, IMG submission 192480) | Soil microbial communities from agricultural site in Penn Yan, New York, United States - 13C_Glucose_Day14 | ecosystem: Environmental > Terrestrial > Soil > Agricultural land | place...
CGCTTTCCTGCTCCACGGACCTATGGGGATGGGTATCCTCGACCATTCGCTCACTTCAATGCGCGATACCCTGGCCGTCATGGACTTCTCCCGCAAGGGTAAGAAGGTTACCAACGCTGCCGGCAAGGAGATTACCCATCGTGCCGACCTCACCACGTTCAGCCTGAGCTCGATCAGTGACATCACCGAACAGCCCTTGATTGTTAGCGTCGACGTTGACAACATCGACCAATACATCGAGGTCGCCATCGGCCGCTGGCGGTTCAGCACCGCCAATCGCTCAGGCATCAAGGCGGCTATCACGACACTCAACGGTGGGGTCGGTATCACGTTGTACGCGCCAGTATGCAGCTATCCTGATGTTAGCCTGGTGCAGAAGATCACCGACATCGACTACGAGGCTCTCGAAAGTCAGGTGGGTATTCAATTGCACGGTAAGGCCTTCGAGCCATGCAACGGTGTATCTATCGGCCTGGATAACGCGGTATTCAGGTTCGTCTTCGAGTAACCTTTCACACACCCACGTTAGGCTATGTCCTAACGTGGGCATCCTTTCTGCCAACCTTTAATTTTTGAGATCGTACATGGATAAGAAATCCAAACTGGGCCTCATTGTAGCGACTACCCCTAACGGCGAGATCGGCTACAAAGGAACCATTCCATGGAAGCTCGATGGTGACCTTCCCCGCTTCAAAGATCTGACCACGGGCAATGTCATCATCTCCGGTCGCAGCACCCACGAGTCGATGCCTGAGTCCATGCCTGGGCGTATACGCATCGTCGTTACCCGCTCTCCGGAATATGCTTCCGAGGTGCACGATCCAGAGAACCACATCTACGGCGTGTCTAGCCTTGATGAGGCCATCGATCTGGCCATCACCTTCAAGACTGAGTGGGTCTTCTTTGTTGGCGGTGCCAGCATCTACGAAGAAGCTCTCGGCCTTGTCGAGACTGTGTTCCTGACGCTGGTCCACAAGACTGCGCCGAAGTACGACACGGTCATCAAGAACTTCCGTCTGCCAGCCAACGAATGGGTACGTACCTTCCAGCGGGTAGTCAATGAGCCCAACACCAAAGCGCCGGAGTTCGAAACTCCGTCACACACCTACTACATGTTCGAGCGTATCGAGCAGCAATCGGAGTAAGACATGAACGTCCCATTCCCTGTATTCGACACGATCTACAAGCTCTGCGACAAGATCAGTGTCACGCCGATCAAGGCCGCGATCCACTCCGCCGACTACGGCACCAAGAACCGCCATACGTTGCAGTTCCTGTACGCGTATCCGGCAGATCGCTATCAGGGCCTGTCGCGCCTGAGCAAGGAGCGCATCACCTTCACCTATGAAGAAGGTGACCTGAAGATCGACGTCATCGGTTACGAGATCATCGACCACTTCCGCCAGATCGAGAAGGGCGAGACGCGGGTCATGTTCACCTACCCGGAAACCATGCACTACGGCACCGACCTTGCGCAAGACCTCTGGGCGAATGGCCCGTATGTCGAAGACCTGGACTACGCTGCGTTCTTGGAACGCACTGCGAAGAACGTCGCTTCCGTAGCTGCTGCCCGTGTGCGCTGTCTGATCATGGAATCGCGTTACGTCGAAGAGCTCACCAGTGCCAACTTGGCGCTGAACAGCCCTGACGTCAACCAGCACCCAGCCGGTATCCTGCGTAACCTCCAGCTGGCCGTTCTGCACCCGCTGCTGCGTGCTCGCTCCATCCGCATGCACATGTCGCCGATCGTGGCGATCGAGCGTGTCCTGGAAGGCATCCCTGCGCCGCTGCATGATGAGATCATCCATTATCTCACCAGTGCTGAGCAGCCGCGCGGTACGTTCTCCCTGCGGCTCAAGAGCTACATCACGCGGGTCATCGAAGACGGTGCGCTTGACCAGTCCATGGTCGGTTCCGGCATGACCGACGAAGAAGTCGAAGCTACCCTGCGCGACATCTTCAACGACCTGCCAGTTTACAAGCTGAACTGACGACATAAAGCGGCGGGGAAACCCGCCGTCTTTTTTTTTGCATATTCAAAGAAATTAGGGTAACACATTACTGCCCTGAATAACTACCACTAACAAGGAATGGTAACATGTTGGTTCTGAAGAACGAAGACCTGGTTCGTATTGGCGCTGCAATGGTCAAGATGAAAGAGAGTCCAGACCGCGGCTTCCCGCATCTGGCGCGCGTCCCTCGCTGGGAAGCTTTCGAGATCACCAAAGCACACATGGCTAGTCAGGGTCTTGGCGTTCGCGGCGGGGTGTATACTTTCGACGATGCAGCGAATGGCATCGCCGGTGTGATCATTCATGGCGAGTACGGTCACTTCGCCGTAACCCTGAATGACGAAGGTAGACGTGCAGAGCTGTTCGCTTCACCGCAGTACACGTTCCACGACCGCCAAGTGCCTGGGCTGGTAGACATGTCGAAATCGGCGGCATTGCTCATGGTTCGGGCTATGTGCGTAGGCTTCAGTCTTGAGGCCATCGTCCAGTGGTTCGATAGCGTTTACCGTCTCCACACCAACCGTCGAGTTTCCCCAAACTTCGACCCGCGTCAAACCTTCGACAAGATGACCTCCTTTATCGCCCCCGGAGTTAACTTGCTGGAGAACAAATACAAGGGACTGCTAAGTAACGACCGTCCTCACAAACGGTTCTGAACGCTACAACTCCTATTAACCACCCGAGGTAAATGCAATGGCAATTCGCAGACCCGCTCAGCCGGCTCCTGACTATAAGCCCATTTACGTGGGCGATACCTACACAACGAAACGTAAAGGGTCACACGCGACCGTTACGGTATACGTGTCAGGTGTGAAGAGGGATCAGGTAAAGCTCAAACGCGATCAGTACAGCGTCGACAGCTTCACCGAATCCCGCGCCAAGATGGACCAGTATTACGTCCGTCAAGAAGACGCCCACACGAAGTGCCACGATGAATGCGTAAAGAACATCATCGGCTTCGCAACGGCCAGCCTGGAAATACGCCGGGCTATCGTAGAACATCGAATGACGCACAACGCGCAGTTCGATGAGTTTGTAAAGAGCACGCCCTCCTGTGACGTACACCACGTTGTCACGGAGTTCACCCTGCGTACCGCACTCTAAGCGGACGCACAACCACCACGTACCACACGGTACTTCGGAGAGTCACATGACTAGCTCTATGGAACGCACTGTAACCTCGGCAATCGCAGCACAGCTGATGATCCTCGCCGTACAAAAGAAAACCACCACTTACGAAGAGCTCGCCCTTCTCGTAGGTCTGCCCAGTCGGGGCAACGCGATGGCTAAGGCCGTCGGTGATTGTCTCACGCGGATCTTCCACTTCTGCGTAGAGAAGAACTGGCCGCATATGACCGCACTGGTCGTGCGTAAGTCTGGCGAGAACATTGGACTGCCTGGTTCTGGATTCTGGAACCTGCTGGAAGAAGTAAAGGCTGAGGAAGCCGAAGCATACACCAGCGGCGCGTTGTTCGCCGCACCGAAGCAGGTGCGTGCGTCTATCGCAGGTTACCTCCAACTGCGCTGCTACGCGTTCTTCGAGAAGTTGAACGAACCCAGCCCATTTGAGGAATACCAGATCAGTGGCGTTACGCCAAAGGTGTTCGTACCACTGACGCCTAAATGGCGCCTGCCTAGCGACATGACCGGGTCATTGCTTTCTACCTGCCCTAACTTCATCTACTTGAAGCAAGCAGAACAGCAGTACGTCTACGACTACTTCAAGCAACGTGGGGTTGGCGATCTCAGGTCGTTTGTCCACTCGGTCGGAAAGTTCTCCCCTGACCTGGCCAGGGACCTTCCTAAAATGCTGCACTACATCCGTCGGATATTCAGCGGTCAGTTGCAGGTTGGTAAGCTGACCTCCACCCAGGCCGATCGTCGCAGCAGCATGCTCTGCGAAACCCTGCGCGGTTGGCATTCGTTGGAAGGTAAAGAAAAGAACTGGCTGACCGCGCACTTCAGTACTCTTCCTGAGAAGGAAGTGTTCGAAGGGATCGATGAGATCAATGACAGTGGTTCGGCTGATGATCCTGAATCTGCCATCCGCAACTACATCCTCAAGCAAGGTAATCCGCAATGAGCCTACCCTACCCTGAGAACATCGAGCTCAACCCGGACGAACCGCTGCCGGAGTGGATGCTCGCCGCGCACGCCGTAGAGACCGATGACGAGCGTCTGCTCGACATGATCATCGACTCGATGTCGGTGTTCGACAAATTCTTCAGCGGCATGGACCGTAAGGACGCTAAGGAGCTGCTTGCGGCGTTCGAAGAGAACGGCCTGAAGCTGATCCTCGCGAACGAAGACGTATGAAACACGTCAAGCCGCGCAAACCGTTCACTGAGAAACAGAAGAGGGCGATGCTTCGCCTGAAGCTGGTGTTTGCTGCAGCGATGATTCTCACCATGTTGGTGAGATAACCAAGGCCGCGGGGCTAACCACCCCGCGTTCTTTTTTTTGTGGAGAAAGTACATGTCTCAAGAAGTCTGGTCATTCCGTGATCGCATCGAAGCTGTTATTAAAGATGTCGCTTCTGAACACGAGGTCCTGATGACCGACTCCGGCATCATGGAACTCAATGAACTCATGAAGCCTAAAGTCGAGGAAATCGTCCAGACGCTGCTGGGCGTCGGGCCGGACGATGTTGTGGTTCACTTCAACATCTACATGACCGCCTGCGATGAGCCGAAGCTGAGCTGGGCGACTGACGTGAATCTGGTGATCGGATCTCGTTGATTTCCGTACATTTTTACGGAGCATGTTGATAAGATGTAAGAGACAGTGCCGTAGCTCAGTCGGTAGAGCGCACCCCTGATAAGGGTGAGGTCGGTGGTTCAATCCCACTCGGTACTACCAATCTTACATCGTCGCTGCGTTAGCTCAGTCGGTTAGAGCGCTGGCCTGTCACGCCAGAGGTCAGGGGTTCGAGTCCCCTACGCGGCGCCACCTGTGGAGAGATTCCCGAGCGGTCAAAGGGAGCGGACTGTAAATCCGCCATTAACTTTTCGAAGGTTCGAATCCTTCTCTCTCCACCATTTTCCTTCCGGGATAGCTCAGTCGGTAGAGCAGCAGGCTGTTAACTTGTTGGTCCCTGGTTCGAATCCAGGTCTCGGAGCCAATACGATCCTTGCATCGCAGCGCACTGCGCCGCCGCTTAACTTGACGCATGACGTCAGGAGGATCGCCCTTATCTGACGCTAGCCTCCTCGGGCCTAGTTAAGATCCTAGCTCATGTGCCCACCTTGCCCTAGGTGCCACCGCTGTACGTGAGCTCTGTAGCTACATTTACCCCACGACGACGAGGAGCCAGTCTGTTGGCTTTGAGTTAGCAGGGAAGCACGGCACCGCACACGTCGAGCAATGTTCATGCCTGGTCAGACACTAGCATGCACCGCGCTATTCTGCCTGAAGCGATATGAAGGCACCTTGGTCACTAGGGTAAGTAGTGACAAGACCTGGGGAATGTCCTCCCCAGGCGCTTATTCCGAGTTTCTGGTGTTGCTAGCTCAGTGGTAGAGCGCACGGCTGTGAACCGTGAGACCAGGGTTCGATTCCCGGCTTCACCCCATTTTGTAGTTCCATAACTCAGTCTGGTAGAGTACCGCCTTAGACCCGTCCCAGCGTCGGGACGGCCCCTAACCCGGGCATGCCAAAGGTCAGGCACCAACGTGGCGGTTGTCGCTGGTTCGATTCCAGCTGGAACTCCCTAGCAATAACTCTGTAGCTCAGCTGGTAGAGTGTCCTCGTTTACGATTGCAGGTTCGAGTCCTGCTTGGCCGGCACTATCGGCCAATGGCGGAATTGGTAGACGCACAAACGTGAGGAAGGTCGGGGGTTCGAGTCCCTCCCAGAGTTACCTATTTAGCTGTACCCGTTTCAATAGCGCTGTAGCTCAGTTTGGTAGAGCGACGCCCCTCCCTTAAGGTCGCCGGTTCAAATCCGGCATGGGTCACCCACCGAGGCCCATTAGCTCAGTTGGTTAGAGCATAAGGCCAACTTGGCGTAGGTCACTAGTTCGATTCTAGTCAGCGCTCCCTATTCGCAACACCTCTATACTTCTTTAGCTCAGTTGGCAGAGCGCCACCCCCGAACCCCCGGTCCCTTAAATGGGCGGGTTCACCAGACCTGGTGGAGGTCCGAAGTTCGATTCTTCGAAGAAGTCCCTATTCTCGTTCCTTAGCTCAGTATGGTAGAGCATCGGCCCCGTAGCTTAACGACTTGCCGAAGGTCCGTGGTTCCAATCCACGAGGAACGCCCTATTCATCCCCAACCACCCGCAGAGATCTTTCATGACTCAAAACTATCTGGTGAACAAGAACGTTACCGTCCTGGCCTGGAAGTCCGATTCCGGCGAAGAAGGTAAGTCTGGTTATAACGTCAAAGACGAAGCCGGCAACGTTACCTGGCAATCCGAAGAAGAGTTCCTGAAAAACCATCTGCCGTTGGGTCATCTCGACTCCAAAGCGCCACACGTCCAGCGCATGATCATCGAGCAGGCTCAGCTGATCTTCCGTTTCAATGGCCTGGCTGGATTCCTCCACAAGGTCGATAATGGCGGCGGTAAGCCGGAAGGTCTGAGCGACTTCGAGATCGGCATGATGCGCCACCAAGGCGAGGCCATGGACAAGTATTCTCGCGTCTTGGGTCGTCGCATCGCCAGCGCTACCGAGCGCCGCCTGATAGCCAAAGATCTGCCGCTGGTAGATGGTAAGTTCAACGTATTCGGCCTGGGCGATACCAGTATGCTGGACCTCTCCGACGCTGTCGGCGAGATTCGCATCAGTAACGTCCGCACTGCTGACGGCATCAAGCTGTCGCACGACCTCAGTGCTACCAAGCGTGTCGAAGGTCAGCTTACTCAGAACTACTCCCTGAGCATCCCAGGTGTGCAGGACGTTTATCTGAAGGTAGATCCCGAGCGCGCCCTGCTGTCCATCAGCATGCCGTCCAGCATCAAGACCGAGCTGTTCTTCGACCTCGAGATCGTTCTCGAGAACCCGAACATCCGTTGCTCGTAAGTTTTATATCCGCTTAGCTCATTGGTAGAGCGTCCCCATTCGGTTCGATTCCGAACATGCCCATCCCTTCGGGGTTCGGCGTGACTCTGGATACAAGGGGAAGGTACGTAGTTCGATTCTACGAGCGGATACCTATTGGAGAAAGCGAGCGTGCTTGAGTCGTACGAAGAAGGCGGCGAATACAAGTCGCCTAGCGGATTACGGTTCAAGGTTCTGTTCAAAGCGCAGCACGGTCAGGACTGCTCCTGGCCGATGGTGGTCTACACTAACCTGGAGCCTACCAAAGATGCGCCTACCGGAAAGATCTGGACTATTGCTGAGTCCATATTCCTGCGCACTTTCTCTGACTTCTAATCCCTGGCTAGCGGCTGGCGCTACTCCGGCGAACTGCGATACGATATACTGGAAAGGGTTTCATGCCTGACGCACTTTCCCGTGTCCGTCGTTTATTAGTTGGTGGGGAGTTCAAATCTCCCGCTCGGGGCCAAACATACTGCCGGGATCGCTCCCGGCTTTATGCCGTAAACTTTCATTTATGCTGGCTAATGTATGTCAGAGAATACCGGAGCTTAGCATGGCCTTTTGGACTACGCAGATCAGCAACTGGAGATGGGTAAGGGAACAGGGGATTATCCTTGCCGATACTACAGTCAAGTCCGCAGTGGATTACGCATTCCTTGCGCCTACATGGGTAATGGTTAATGGAATTCAAAACGAGCTCATCACTGAAGAGATGTATACCGATCAGTACCATGCGTTACTGCGGGACAGGTACTTGAGTTGGCGTAGGTTCTTCTACGACATGATCGAACACGGTCGTGACGCGGATATCGCAGTGGCGTGCTATTGTCGTCCAGGTAAGTTCTGTCACCGACACTTAAGTATAAACGTGCTACGGAAGATCGCAGAGAAAGCGAACTTACCGTTTGAATATAAAGGCGAACTAACGCGATGAGTAAGAAAACGGTCTCACAACCTCCCTTCGATATCAAGGCGATGGTACAGGGTCTATTGGCGCCATTCCACGGCAATCAGGAATGGTTCGATGAACAATACAAGCGCTGGGGAGAGACTGATGTCTCCAGGTGGCTGCGTGAGTTCAAGACGGTAGGTGTGTTCGTCCCACGTCAGACTGGCCGCACCAGAGCGCTGGCACAGATCTTCTCATTGGTTGAGGAAACGATCTTCATCGTACCCAACCTGCCGGCCAAGGATGCTCTGATCTCGAACTGCTCGAATCAGAATCCTGACTTCATTGGCTATCCTCGCGTACCCGTCGAGCGTAAGCGCGTAGTGACGCCATACGAACTCAAGCGATCGATCCTGTACCGTAAGAACGGTAAGCCCGATCCAATTCCTCCAGCCAAGCTCATCATCATCGACGATGCCAGTTATTTCTTCGGCAACATGAAGTACACCCAGTTCTATGATTGGCTGGCAGAACGTGGTGGTCACGATCAGGTGATCTTGCGGGCCAACTGACTGTAAAGAATCACAACCACACATTACCGTATAGAGTAAACCAAACCAACCTGTAAAGGAAGATACACATGCAACTGACCGCCGAACAAATCGCCAAGCTGACCACCGAGAATGGTGAGGCTTTCGCAACTCTGGCGCACTTCAGCGCTGAAAGCGTGTCGCTGGTATTCGCCGACAACTCGATGGAAGCTCTGACCCTCGACGGCGACAAGCTGGCCGAAACCGTAGTCGGCACTCGTGTCTTCTTCGGCGCCGACGGCAAGATCACCCGTACCGGCGCGCCGGTGTACAAAGCTCCTGCTCAGAAGCAGGGCCAGGGTTCGACCGCCATGCGTCCGAATCTGTAAGCAGCACATGTCAGAGCAGGGTCGAAAGACCCTGCTCTTTATGCCGTTTTATTTTGTAAGGAGTTTGACGTGTCGCTGATCATTTACAAGGATGGCGTTCTCGCCGCTGACCGCTGTGGCGTAGTCCAGCCGCACACCACCTACTCTAACTTGCAAGAGATGAAGAAGCTCTTCGTCTGCAAGACTGGCCGTATGGCCGTTGCCTTCTGTGGCGACAACATCCATGAAGATAGCATCCAGCACATGATGGATATCTTCTCCATCGTGCTGATGGCCTGGGAGGCTGCTGGTAAGAACGTAGCACCTGCGCTGACTGATGAGCAGATTGACATCGTGCTTGGTGACCGCTGCTACTTCATCATGACGAAGGACGATTGCTGGGCATTCGATCATCGCGAGCACGGTAAGTCCTTCCAACATCTGTCCTACACTACCCAATGTCGCGGTAATGGGGCGTGGATGGGTTACGTAGGTCTGGCGGCAGGTATGTCTCCAGGATTGGTGATCGAGAAGGTGGGCGAGATCAACCCTGAAGTCGGCACGTTTGCTGACATCTATACTCAGGATAAGTTACTCCCACTTATCACGCCACCACCAGCTCCAGAGAAACCTGCCCGCAAACCACGCACCAGAAGGACTGCTAAGTAATGGCTAACGTAACCGTATTCAAGGATAACAAAGTCTTCGTCCAAACCGGCATCTTCAAGCCCAACGATTTGCTGACCCAGATGTCGATTGATTCCATGTGCACCAAGTACGGGTTCATCATCCCGCTGGAATGCACTTGGGCAGTGATCTTGGATTTCTTCGAGGGCTCTCATGATCCGGTGCGTCAAGCTGAATGCGCTACTATCTGCAACATCCTCACGCCGAGCGGCAAGCTCTACGAGTTCCGCGTTCCTTCCGAAGCTGAGAAACACCGCACCTACATGATGCGGCGGCGTATTCAATATGGTGAAGGTGTAACTTACGTTCGCGGCGCTACCAGCAAGCTCGAAGAGCAGATGACGATGGCCGTACACATCAGCGACGATCTGCACCAAGCCGGCGAACTTCTTCGCAAATGTTCGTTGGGCGGCTTACCGAAGTTCGAGGTACTCGACGTTGAAGATATCTTGGCGAGACTCCACGCTAAGGGTTTCACTGAGGACCATAATCTCCGGCCGCCGATTAAGAAGATTTCTCCAGCAGAACGCGCCGAACGCGCCATGGCTCAAGCCACCGAAAACATGGGCTATATTGAGCCGACGAACCAAAGTAGCGACGAAGGTTAAAATCTAACCCAACGCCTTATGTTCTGACATAAGGCAAACCGGAGACTGTAATGACGCTTGTAATCTACCACGCTGACTGCTTCGACGGAATAGCTGCTGCATGGGTTGCTCGTGAGAAGTACGGCAATGATGCCGAATACATCCCAGCAGCGTACGGCGACACGCCACCTGACGTTACCGACCGTACGGTCCTGATCCTCGACTTCTCGTATCCTCCAAACATCATCGCCGAGATGTGCGATAAGGCGAAGCTGGTCACCCTGCTCGATCACCACGAAACGGCGATTGAGCGTCTCGAGGAATACTTCGAGAAAGCCGGCTATCCGGATAACCTCGATCTGCGCCTCGACATGACTCGCTCCGGCGCCGGACTTGCCTGGGACATTATCTTCCCGAACAAGCCACGGCCTGAGATCATCAACTACTTCGAAGACCACGACCTGTGGAAGTTCGAACTGGAAGATACTCGCAAGTTCATCGCAGGCTTTGCCACCATGCCGATCGAGATCGATTCGGTCACTTACGCTAAGGCGTACAGCGACCACTTGATCGACGTTGGCGAGCCACTGGTGGCGCAGGAAGATCAGCAGATCGCCCGCCATGTGGCAGAGAGCTGGTTGACTCCATTCGGCCGTCAGCACGAATACAAAGACATCCCGGTGTCTAACGTTCCGCGCTACAACGGCAGCCGTGTCGGCGAAGAGCTGATCAAGAAGTACAACTCTCCATTCTCTATCACCTGGTACGAGGATGCGAAGTTCCGCTACTACCGTCTGCGTTCGCTTAAGGGCTCTGGCGTCAACGTCGCAGAAATCGCCGAAGCATACGGCGGTGGCGGCCACACCAATGCCGCAAGCTTCAAGTGCAAACGCGAAAACCATCTCAGCTACGTGTAAGGAAACAAGATGCCGATCATTCTGGCCGATGAAGGCCCGTACATCACGCTCAGCAGTATCAACCTGCACAACAAGATCGATAAGGTCCCGCCTGCGGTCTATCGTGTCGGTAATAAGGACGACGAGCTCGTCCTGATCAAAGACCGCGAGAAGTTCAAGGTCCCGACCAAACGCTACGGTCAGCACGACGCCTACAAGTCGAAGTTCATCAGAACCTACGGCGAGACTCCAGGTACCACCGGCGTTCTGCTGACTGGCCTGAAGGGCTCTGGCAAATCGCTGCTGGCAGAAGACACCATCAACGAGGTGATCGCCAAGCTTCAGCGTCCATGTCTGATGATCACCGGTGCTATCCCTGCCCCTGTGATCAAACGCCTGATCACGGCGATGGGTCCGTGCGTCGTGTACTTCGATGAGTTCGGGAAGTATTACGAGGACAAAGAACGTGAGCACATGCTGACCCTGTTCAGCGACTCTGATCTCCAGGGCGTGATGTTCATCGTTACCTCGAACCACATCCACGAACTCAGCGACTACATGATCCACCGTCCCGGTCGGTTCCTGTACAAGATCAACTACGAAGGCATGCAAGAAGATGCTGTCCTCGAAGTGATCGAAGAGCTGAAGCTCGCCCCGGCCATCCTGACGTACATCCTCGACTACTGCAAATGTCACCGCATCAGCTTTGACATGCTGCGCGTGGTAGCGAAGGTGGCCGTAGGTGCCAAGGATCTGAAGTCCTTCAAGCAGGAAATGAAGATCCACAACGTACCTGACGAAGTGTACCCGAACTACAACCTGCGTGAAGTCCTGCACAACGGCGAAGAGTTCAAAGGCGACAGTCGCTTCGTGCATGAAGAAGACGGCAGCATCACTATCGAACTGCGCGATCCGAAGAGTAACGAAGTCCTTGACAGCGGTAAGTTCGAGTGGCTGACTGCATCGAAGGTCGAAACGACGCCAGACCAAAGCGAATGGCGTGTGGTGGTGAGTCCGACTATCACCATCAAGGTCAACCGCAACCTGTCGCCGTACAAACAGCGTGCCACTAACTCGTCGAAGATGATGCGTCATCGCGACGATGATGACGATCGTCCACGCGATCCAAACGACCCATGGTCCCGGCGCCGTAAATTTCCAGGAGGTGAAGAATGATTGCTGAACTACGCGAACAACCCACCCGCGTACCCCGCGTTACCGTCCACTTTGTAGACGGTGGCACTAAAGTCTACGATGCGTACCTGCGCTTCCAGTTTGCCAATGCCGGTCCGCTGATCATGGATTCGCTCACCGAACTGCTTGCCGAAGTCGGTCACGATATCCATCACTCCGTCAAGTATTGCGATCCGAAGACTCGGCGCGAAATCGCTCGCATCGAAACCGAGCATCTTGACTGCCCGGCAGATCCTCTGGTCTGGATCGACCCAAGCTATCTGTGTAGCAAAGGCTTGGACTACGCCGTCGCTGTTGCGCTGGACTGGAAAGAACCTTACTACAACCAAGGGGGTATCCGGCTGGATAAAGGCGGGGTCGATGGTACCGACTTCCTGTCCTATGACGAGCCAGATCCTGACGAAGAAGAATTGGTGTTCGACCACACCTACGGGTTTGCTCCATCTCAAAGCATCAACATGGCTGCGCATATCGCGTTACGCTACAACATCAACACCGAGTTCCGCGCCGCAACTGAGCACCACGGTCAGTCGGTCAAAGCGTGGATCGATGACCCGCAACGCTTCTACGATGCGTCGACCAGCTATCCGGTAGCCGTGTGTCATGCGCTTGTCTTGCACAAGCTGCCTAACGGTCTGGCCGTTCCTCTGTCGTTCATTCGCGCTGACTCCGGTCGGCAGTAATTGACGTGGGGCTTCGGCCCCACTTCTTTTTTTTTGTCTATCCTAGATTTAGATAGTCACACATTCTGAAAGTGAAGAGTCAAACAAACCACTAGGAAATGGACTACATGAAAGTTGCAATCTTCGCTTCTCTGATGCTCGCTACTGCAATCGCTCACGCCGCCCCTCACTACGATGAAACCCTGCCTGACTTCGAATACCACAAAGTCACTGGCGATGATTGTCGGATGATTGCCGACATCAGCAAGGGCGCTGTCGAGGCTCGTAAGGAAGGTGTCGATATGGATGCGGTGGTACTGGGGCTGATGAAGCCTGAGCATCTGACTGACGTAGGTTACCGGGCAATGATGCCGATGGCGATCACCAACGTGAACAAAATCTTCAACGCGCCTGCCAACATCGACGCCGACTTGGCGTACAGCGATGACCTCGCGAACTGCTCCCTCTACAGCGGCTTCGACATGCCGTACCAGAAGTAGTCGTGTTTCTTTACCGGGTAATCACTTGGTATGGACCAACCCAACAGGAGATTCATCATGCCAACTTGCAAGTATGCTCCCGGTCAGATCGTCAAACATTACAAGGGTCAGGAGTACGTAATCGTTACCACTCCTGAGCTGCACCACAACCGTCTTGAGTCCACCGGCGAGTGGGCTTACGGTTACGCCAAACCGGGCCTGCCAATCAGCGACGAGAACCCGCTCTGGCAACGCGGCCAGGCCGAGATCGAGGACGAGGTGCGCTTCGCTCCGATCGTCCCTCCAGACGTCTATCGACTGTGAGTATGGTCGTCTGGTACTTCGTTCTGAATGGCGATGACAAACCTCGCGAACCGTCGATTGACTGTGAGCCTATCTTGGCCAAGGTCCCTACGACGGCTAGCACCATCGCCGAGATCAAGCAATACAACAGCTGCCGGGATATCGAGATTGCCAATAAAGAGTTCCATGAGCGAGCTTGGCTAATCCTGATCGTCCTCGCAGTGATCATTGGTTTCATCACCCTAGTCGTACGCGACGTACGACGCCCCAAACGGAGAAAGTCCCTGTGAGCAATGCCGAGACCAAAGTCTTCACCACCGACTGCCTGCTGGCCCTGGCTACCAGCGTATCGCATGAACTTACCGAAAACGGTAACAAGATCACCACCAAGG
>Ga0247820_10001311_pt1 | contig 14028 bp, 11 predicted proteins | sample 13C_Glucose_Day1_2_FD_192480 | JGI IMG/M metagenome (GOLD analysis project Ga0247820, IMG submission 192480) | Soil microbial communities from agricultural site in Penn Yan, New York, United States - 13C_Glucose_Day14 | ecosystem: Environmental > Terrestrial > Soil > Agricultural land | place...
GGCGGAGGTCGGCGGCGATGGTGTCGCCGTGGGCGGAGAGGAGGTGGGGGAGGACGTCCTCGCCGTCCGGGCCGCCCCGGCGCACCGCCGTTTCCCAGGTGAGGTGGTTCAGGCCCACGTGGTCGAGGTGGAGGGCGGCGGGGTCGGTGCCGAGCAGGGCCGCGAACTTGCGCTGGAGGCCGATGGCCACGTTGCACAGGCCCACCGCCCGGTGGCCCGCCCGGAGCAGGGCCCGGGTGACGATGCCCACCGGGTTGGTGAAGTCGATGATCCACGCGTCGGGGCTGGCCCTGCGGACGCGTTCGGCGATGTCCAGGACCACCGGGACCGTGCGCAGCGCCTTGGCCAGACCGCCGGCGCCCGTCGTCTCCTGGCCGACGCAGCCGCAGTCCAGGGGCCAGGTCTCGTCCCCGAGGCGGGCCGCCTGGCCGCCCACCCGGAGCTGCAGGAGGACCGCGTCGGCGCCGTCCACCGCCGCGTCCAGGTCGGCGGTGGTGGTGATCGTGCCGGGGTGGCCCTGGCGGGCGAGGATACGGCGGGACAGGGCGCCGATGAGCTCCAGGCGGTCCGTCGCCGGGTCGGTGAGCACCAGCTCGGTGACGGGGAGGGTGTCCCTCAGGCGGGCGAAACCGTCGATGAGTTCGGGGGTGTAGGTCGAGCCTCCGCCGACCACGGTGAGTTTCATGTCTTCCCTTCGCTCGCGGGGCGGGAGGTGTCGAAGACCTCGTCGCGGGTGGTGGCCAGGGCGCTCTCCAGCGCGCCGCGCAGGACCGGGTGCTCGCGGACGCCGCCCAGGACCAGGCGGGGGCGGGGGGCGGCCAGCTCCTCCAGTTCCGCCCGGACCAGGGCGCGCAGCGGTTCGCCGCCGGAGGTGAGGGCGGTGCCGCTCAGGACGACGAGCGCCGGGTCGAGGACGGAGACCAGGGAGGCGAGGCCGGTGGCCAGGCGGGTGGCGTAGGCCCGCAGGAGGCGGTGGTGCGCGGCGTCGTCCGGGGCCGCGGCCGCGCGGGCGAGGAGGGTGGCGGCCGCCTCGGCGTACGGGCCTCGCGGGACGTCCTCGACGCCCAGTTCACGGGCCAGGTCCGGCACGGCCCGGGAACCGGCCAGCTGCTGGAAGCCGCCGCTGCCCGCCCTGGCGACCCCGCGGACCAGCGGTGTGCCCGGCACCGGCAGGAAGCCGACCTCGCCGGCGCCGCCGGTCCTGCCCCGGTGCAGCCGGCCGCCGAGCACCAGGGCGGCGCCCAGGCCCTCCTGGTTCCACAGCAGCACGAAGTCGCCGTGGCCGCGGGCCGCGCCGAGACGCTGCTCGGCGACGGCGACCAGGTTGACGTCGTTCTCGTACGCGAGCGGCATCGGCAGCGCGGCGGCCAGCTCGTCCAGCAGGGCGGGGGAGTGCCAGCCGGGGAGGTGGGAGGCGTAGCGCAGGCGGCCGGTGTCCGGGTCGAAGGCGCCCGGTGTGCCGATGACCAGGCGGCGGATGTCGGCGCGGGACAGCCCGGCCGCCCCGGCCGCGCCGTCCAGGGCGTCGGTGACCTGCCGGACGACGGGTGTCGCGGAGCGGCGGACGGGGGTGCGCAGTTCGTGGCGCCCGACCGTGCGGCCGGTGAGGTCGGCGACGGCGGCACGGATCCGCCGCGGGGTGACGTCGAGTCCGGCGGCGTACGCGGCGGCCGGGTTGACCTCGTACAGCCGGGCGCCGGGGCCGGGGCGGCCCTCGGTGGTGCCGGTGGCGAGGACCAGTCCGGCCGCCTCCAGACGGGCCAGGAGCTGGGAGACGGTCGGCTTGGACAGGCCGGTCAGCCCGCCGATCCGGGCGCGGGACAGCGGGCCGTGCTCCAGCAGGAGGTCCAGGGCGGTGCGGTCGTTCATGGCGCGCAGCACACGCGGGGTGCCCGGGGTCGCCGCCCTGTCCGCCATGCGGTCGCCCGCCTCCCGCCCCGGAACTGTCAGGAAGGTTTCCTGTCGGTCGGGGAACGTAGGGGCGTGCGGAAGCGGCGTCAAGGGGGAGTACGGGAAAGGGCGGCACCCGGGGAGTCCCGGGTGCCGCCCTTTCGCGGCGGTCACTTGGTGGTGCTGGGCGGGGGCAGCGGGGAGGCCGCCACCGACTGCGGGGAGAGGCTGCTCGAGTAGACCGACGGGGCCGCCATGCCCGCCGTCGGGTCGACGGCCTCCACGTCCTCCGTGGCCGTGGCGCCGCCGACGATGCGGATGCCGTTCGCGTCGAAGGCCCGCTTGATGCGCCAGCGCAGCTCCCGCTCCACGGTCAGGGACTTGCCCGGCATGGTCTTCGCGGAGACCCGGACCACCATCGAGTCCAGCAGCACCGAGTCCAGGCCCAGCACCTCGACCGGGCTCCACAGCAGCTCGTTCCAGGGCTCCTCCTTGCCGGTCCGCTCGGCGACCTCGGTCAGCGTGGCCTTCACCCGGTCCAGGTCCTCGTCGGCGCGGACCGTGACGTCGACGTTGGCGGTCGCCCAGCCCTGGGAGAGGTTGCCTATCCGCTTGACCTCGCCGTTGCGGACGTACCAGATCTCGCCGCCGTCGCCGCGCAGCTTGGTCACCCGCAGCCCGACCTCTATCACCTCGCCGGAGGCCACGCCCGCGTCGACGGTGTCGCCCACGCCGTACTGGTCCTCCAGGATCATGAAGACGCCGGAGAGGAAGTCCGTGACCAGGTTGCGCGCGCCGAAACCGATCGCCACGCCCGCCACACCGGCGGACGCCAGCAGCGGGGCCAGGTTGATCTGGAACGTGCCGAGGATCATCAGCGCGGCCGTGCCCAGGATCAGGAACGACGCCACCGAGCGCAGCACCGAGCCGATCGCCTGCGAGCGCTGACGGCGCCGCTCCACGTTGACCAGCAGACCGCCGAGCCCGGTGCCGTCCACCGCCTGGCCGGTCCGGGACATCCGGTCCACCAGCTTGGTGATCGCCCGCCGCACCACGACTCTCAGCACCGTCGCGATCACCAGGATCAGCAGGACCCTGAGTCCTGTCGCGAGCCACGTCGACCAGTTCTGCTCCACCCAGCCGGCGGCGTTGGTGGCGCTCTCGTGGGCGTCCTGGAGCGTGGGGACCCGTGGGGTCCCGGACTCCGAGGGCGTCGGCGACGGGTCGGCGGCCGGCAGGACGGCGGACAAGGACACGGCAGGTACCTCCAGGTGCATGTCTGCCCCGGTGCGGCGGCCTGGGTCGGCAAGGTCACGAAAAGGCCACCGGCGCGGGCAGAACCACCACACTAACGGGGCATTGTGGGGGGACCGGCGCGATGTGGGAAGAAGAGACGGTGCTCACCTGCGCTTGAACCGGCCGTGTTCCTGGGGATGAATCGGGATGTGGTCGAAAACACTCCCAGCCCGTTACCGGCACATGGTGGCGCTTCCACCAGGCATGAGGGGAGACTGACTACGGATCGTCCCGGCGCGAGCCACGCGCCGCCGGCGTACAAGGAGGCCGTCCGTGCCGCATGTCCTGGTCCTCAACGCGTCGTACGAGCCGCTCGGCGTCGTACCGCTCCGCCGCGCGCTCGTGCTCGTCCTCGAGAACAAGGCAGTCTGCCTCGAGGAGTCCGGCGCCTATCTGCACAGCGCGACCGTCACAGTCCCCGCACCCAGCGTGGTCCGGCTCAAGCGTTTCGTGCGGGTTCCCTACCGGGGGCCCGTTCCTCTGACCCGGCGGGCGCTGTTCGCCCGTGACGGGGGCCGGTGCATGTACTGCGGTGGCGTCGCAACCAGCGTCGACCACGTCATCCCGCGCAGCCGCGGGGGCAAGCACGTCTGGGACAACGTGGTGGCCTCGTGCCGCCGCTGCAACCACGTGAAGGCCGACCGCCACCTGATCGAGCTGGGCTGGCGCCTGCGCCACAAACCCGCCCCGCCCACCGGTCTGGCCTGGCGCATCATCGGCACCGGCCACCGGGACCCCCGCTGGCTGCCCTACCTGCAGCCGTACGGCGCGGACGACGCGATGTCCCGTATCGACGGCATCTCCGCCTGACCCGCCACCGGGCGCGACGGTCCGGCCCCGGGAACCCCCGTTCCCCGGGGCCGGGCGGGTCATGTGTAGCGGAGTTCCGCCGGGTGGAGGGTGCGGCGGAGGAGGGGCAGGGCCGTGGTGGCGGCCAGCAGGCAGGTCGCGTAGACGGCCGGGGGCACCAGGAGCGACGCCCAGGGCAGTGACCAGTCGCCGCCCTCGGCGAGCGAGGCGTACCCGAAGCCGATCACCGCGCCTCCGGTGCCCGCCAGCAGCACCGCCGGCGCCAGCGGCAGGGCCGTCTCCAGCAGCAGCGCCCGGGCGAGCACCGCGCGCGGCACGCCCGCGGCGGTCTGCGCGGCCAGACCGCGGCGGCGGGTGGCCAGGGACTCCGCGGTGCCGACCGCCAGACCGGACAGGGTGATCGCGAGGGCGACGACCAGGGCGGCGGCCGTCAGGTCGAGGCCCGTGGTGTAGAAGGACCGGCCCTCCGCCAGGTGCTTCCGGGAGTCCAGCACCTCCAGCAGCATCTGCCGCACACCGACGAAGCCGGTCCCCACGACCGTCACCAGCAGCACCGCCGCATGCGTCCGCGCCGCGGCCCAGGGGTCGTCGCGGAGCCGTTCCGCCGCGATCAGCGTGGCGGCCGACCGGGCGCGGGCGGCCAGCAGCCGTCCGGTCAGCCTCGCCGCGCACCCCGAGAGCCAGACCGCTCCCGCGCCGACCGCGACGACCGCGCCCAGCACCAGCAGCGACGGCGGCGGTCCGGGCCGGTACGGCCAGCCCGAGGGGGCGGTGGCGACCGCGAGCGGCGTGACCGTCGCCAGCAGCGCGCCCGCCAGGAACAGCAGCCCCGGCCCCCGCCCGGTGCGCGGGCCCGACCGGCGTATCCAGCCGAGCGGTGAGGTCACCACCCGGCGCAGCGCCAGCGCGCCCGCCGCCGCCCCGAGCGCCGGCACGCCGACGGTCACCAGGGCGATCCCGGCCCAGGCGGCGGGGGACGGACGGTCCCACAGCCGGAGCAGGACCGGCACCGAGAGGACGGCGGCGGCCACCGAGCCGAGCAGACAGGCCAGCCCGGTCTCCAGCGCGGCGATCCGCCGCACCTGCCCGGGGGCGGCCCCCGCCAGCCGCAGTCCGGCCAGCCGCCGGTCACGGTGCACGGCGCCGACGCGGGCGCACTGGCCGAGGAAGCCGAGGACCGGCACCAGCAGGAGCACCAGGCTGACGATCACCCCCGCCCGGGTGCCCGGCTGGTTCAGCAGGCCCGCGGCCACGGGGATGTGGAGGCTCCCGCGCAGGGCGGCGAGGGCGGCGGCCGCGGAGGCGAACCCGGCCGCGAGGGCCGCCCCGGCCGCGGTGAGCGCGATCCGCCACCACTCCCGCCGGTCGGAACCGCGGGTCAGCCGCCAGGCCAGGCGCAGATCGGAGCCGAGGGACGTCACGCCGCCACCTCCAGCGGAGCCAGGGCGCCGTCCCGCAGCTGCACTTCCCGGTCGGCGTACGCCGCCACCCGCGCGTCGTGCGTGATCAGCAGCACCGCCGTGCCGGCCTCGCGGGCCGTGTGCACCAGGGCCGTCATCACCTGCTCGCCCGCGAGCGAGTCCAGCGCCCCGGTGGGCTCGTCCGCGAAGACCACCCGGGGTCCGGTGACCAGGGCGCGGGCCAGCGCGGCCCGCTGTGCCTGCCCGCCGCTCAGCTCCCCGGGACGCAGCTCCCCCTGACCGCGCACCCCGAACCGCTCCAGCCACTCCCCGGCGGCCGCGCGCGCCCCGGCCCGGCCGGCGCCTGCCAGCATCAGCGGGAGCGCCACGTTGTCGAGCGCGGTCAGCTCCGGGATCAGCTGGCCGAACTGGAACACCACCCCGAAGTCGGTGCGGCGCAGCTCGCTCAGCCGCCGCTCCGGCAGCTCCTCCAGCCGCTCACCGGCGTACGTCACCGAGCCCTCGTCCGGGCGGACGATGCCGGACAGGCAGTGCAGCAGCGTCGACTTGCCGCTGCCGCTGGAGCCGGTCACCGCCAGGATCTCGCCCGCGCGCAGCTCGACCGAGGCGCCGCGCAGGGCCTCGGTCCTGCCGTGCGCCTTGACCAGCCCGCGGCCCGCGAGCAGCGGGCCCGCCGTGTTGTCCACCATGCTCATGCTGTGTCGACCTCCGCGGTCAGGGTGGTGAGCCGGGCCGCCGTGGTGGTCATCCAACGGAGGTCGGCGTCCAAGTGGTTGAGGGCGAAGTCCGCCGAGAGCACGGTCGCCAGGTCCGCGCCCTTCGCCGACTTCACCGCGGTGAGCTCCCGCATCCGCTCCATGTGGGCGGCGCGCTGGGCGCGCAGATACGCGGCCGGGTCGCCGCCGGACAGGATCGACGCCACGACCTTGGCGAAGATCTCGTTGGCCACGAACGGCGCCGGAGGGGCGATCTCCCCGGCCCAGCGCGCGAGTTCGCGTGCTCCGTCGTCGGTGGCGCGGTACGTCGTGCGTTCCGGGCCGCCGTCCGAGTCGGTGCCCCCGACCTCGGCGAGGCCGTCCCGGACCAGGCGTTGCAGGGTCGTGTAGACCTGCCCGTAGGCGAGGGGACGGGCCTGCGGGAAGCGTTCGTCGTGGCGTCGCTTGAGGTCGTAGCCATGGCTCGGCCCCGAGGCGAGCAGGCCCAGCAGGATGTGACGGGTGCTCATGGCGATCATTATGTACTGCGTACATGTACTGAGTGAATAGTGGGGCCGGAAAAAGCACCGGGAAGATCTCTCCCGGTGCCCGCGGGTGCTCAGTCCGCGACCGCGTACGCCTCCACCGACCACAGCGAGTAGCCGTACCGGGTGGCCCGCTCCTCGCCCTGGACGCGGACGTGGCGCACGCCGGGCTCGTCCATGCGGACGGTCTCCCGGCCGCCGCGGCTGCCCTGCACCGTCGCCGCCGTGCGCCAGGTGCGGCCGTCCGCCGACACCTCCACGCGGTACGCCGACGGGTACGCCTCCTGCCAGTGCAGCGCGACCTTCCCGAGCCGTACCGGGCGCGCCAGTTCGACCTGCCACCAGGCGTCGTCCTCGACCGGGGAGGACCAGCGGGTCCCCGGGTCGCCGTCGTTGGCCGCGGAGGCCGGGAAGTCGGGCGTCTCGTCGGCCGAGGAGCTCGCCCGGCCGGTGCGGGCCAGGTCGGGGCCCCCGGTGCGGGGGACGGCGTGCACCGTCAGCACGCGGGTCGCGCCGGCGAAGCCGAACCGGACCTCGTACGGCCCGGCCGGTGTGCCCGGCGCCACGGTCACCTCGACCGGCACCCGCACCGGCGTACCGCGCGGCACGGTCAGCGCCTCCTTCGGCACCCGGACCCCGACCCCCTTCGGCGCCTGCGCCGTCAGCCTGCCGCGCGCCTCGGCGGGGCGCAGCGAGCCGAGGGTGGCGGTCACCCGCAGGGTGCCGCCGATGTCCGCGTCCGCGCGCTCGCCGGGCAGCTCCAGGGAGCCGGTGGCCGTGTCCGCGAACCAGGGCACCAGGTGCCGGACGCCGGAGCCGCCGGTCACCCGGACCGCGTCCACCGGGTCGTCGCCGCCCGGCAGTTCGGTGGCGCCCGTCGCGGACAGCGCGCCGAGGCGGCGCCAGCCCCCGCCGGGGGCGCGGACCTCCACGGCCCCCTGGGTGCCGGGCTCGGCGAGCACCGTCACGGCGTCGAGCGTCCGGGCGCGCGGAAACGCGAGCGTGCGGTCGCCGCCGGACCGCGCGGGCGGCTCGTGGTCGATGCCCGCCCAGCCCTCGTACGCCTTCTGCGCCCGGCTCAGGAACGGGTCCAGCACGCCCTTGCCGACCGTCACCCGCGACGACTCCAGCCGCGTCCGCTGCTCACCCAGCCGCCGGTACGCCGTCCAGGCGGCGCCCGCGTCCCCGGCCCGCTGCGCGCGCAGCATGTCCAGGGCCGTGCCGCCCGCCTCGCCGTAGCCGGCCAGCTGCCCGGACCAGGGGGAGACCTCGCCGGCGAGCGGGGTTCCGGACAGCCGCTCCGGCAGGTCGCGCAGGACGGTGAAGGCGGCGCGCAGCCGCTCGGCCGCCCGCGACTCGTCCTTCCCGGCGGTCGCGCGGGCCCGCCAGAACTCGTCCAGCAGCGGACGCAGATACGCCGACTCCGTGCCGCCCAGCACCGAGGACGCGGCGTTCCCGGCGAGCGCGGCCAGGGCCTCCCGGCGTCCGGAGTCACCGTCCGCGAGGTCGGTGATCGCCGCCCGCCAGGACTCCTCGGGCCGGTAGCCGCGCGGGTTCCAGGCGAAGTCGGCGGCGGTGAACAGCGGGATGCGGGACGCCTCGGGCTGCGCCATCGCGTTGGCGAGCAGCGCGGCCGAACCGGAGGCCACGGCCGGCTCGCGGCCCTGGTAGGGGCCGAGGAAGATCCGGCCGGGGTCGTAGTCGTTCACCGGGTAGTTGTCCATGGTCACCAGCGGGTGCCCGAACACCTCCCGGGCCTGGGCCAGCTGGCCGCCCGTGATGGTGCGGGGCACCACCCCGACCCCGGTCCACGCCACCTCGACGCCGTCGTCCAGCTCCTGCGCCAGGGCGCGCCGGTACGCGGTCGAGCCGTCCTCGTAGAACTCGGTGGGCATCAACGACAGCGCCACCGACTTGGGGTGGCGGTCCGCCAGGTGCCGGGCCACCGCGTTCGCCACGTGCGCCTGTGCGCGGGCCGCCGCCCCGGGCCCGGACCCGAACCGGTCGGCGTCCGCCCCGCAGTGCCACTCGCTGTAGCTGACGTCCTGGAACTGCAGCTGGAAGGCGCGGAAGCCCAGCGCCCACATCGCGTCCAGCTTGCGGGTCAGCGCCCGCAGGTCGTCGTCCGAGGCGAAGCACATCGCCTGCCCCGGCGCCACCGCCCAGCCGAGCGTGACGTGGTTGCCCCGCGCCCGCTCGGCCAGCTCCCGGAACTCCGCCCGCCGTTCGGCCGGGTACGGCTCACGCCAGCGGGCCTGCCGGTGGAGGTCCTCGCCGGGCGCGTACAGGTACCGGTTCTGCTTGGTGCGGCCCATGAAGTCCAGCTGGGCCAGCCGCTGCTCATGGGTCCACGGGGCCCCGTAGAAGCCCTCGGTGATGCCGCGCACGGCGGTGCCGGGCCAGTCGCGCACCACGGCCGCGGTGAACGCGCCGCCGTCCGTGCCGCGGAGCTGGCGCAGCGTCTGCACCGCGTGGAACAGCCCGTCCCCGTCCGCCCCGGTGAGCGACACGGCGCCCTCGCCGACGGTCAGCGTGTAACCGCCGGCCGGAAGGGCGTGCCGGGGGTCGCCCGAGTCGCGTTCCACCCCCACGCGCACCACGAGCGCCCCGTCGGGCACCGGTGCGCCGGGGGCGGTGAACCGGCGCGCGCCCGTCTCGCGCAGCAGCGCCCGGAGCGCGTCCAGGGTGTACGGATCGGCCGTCGCGTCCGCGATCAGGGCGACCTCCCCGGTCACCGCGACCGGGGCGCCGTTCGCGCGCAGCGAGTGCGGGCGCGGCCAGACGGCCGGCTCCGACGCCTCGACCGGGTCGGCGGCGGGAGCCCTGCTCGTTCCGGGCGCGGGCGGCGCGGCCACGGCGGCGGGCGTCGCACCCAGGGTTCCGGCGAGGACGGCGAGGGCGAGAGCGGCCCTCCTGGCGTTCGCCGTCCTCCCACGCCGCAGCTGCACGGGCCCTCCTGATGTGCTCGACGGGCCCACCCGGCCCGACGGCCGACGTGGCCGTATCCATTCCGTTACCAAGGAACCCCGAGCCCACCACCTTCGTGGTGAACGTGTCAATGAGAGTGGCCGTTGTGGCGTATATGTCCCACCGTGGAAGGAGGGGGCCATAAGAGAATGTGAGCAGGAGCACGTTGTGCGGCCTGGTACGTCTGGCCCCGCGCCCACGGGGTAGGGCTGCGGGATGACCCGCACGCCGTGCTCATCAGCTCATTGAGGAGACCACCTGTGGCTGCACCGGCATACGTTCCGTCCCCCGCCCTGTCCAAACCCTGGGCGGAGCCGTCCGCCCAGTCCGAGGAGCCCCACTTCTGCGTCTTCAGCGCGGAAGGCGCCTGCGCCGAGGTCCCGCTGACCAGCGAACCCCCGATGCCCGACGCCGAGGAACCCCTCACCAGCGAGCCGCCGCTCGCCGACGCCATCCCCCTGACCAGCGAGTCCGACGCCTTCCTCGACTCCTCGGACTCCAGCGGACTCGACTCCTTCCCGGCCCAGTACCGCCCGGAGCCCTAGGGTGACCGCGCCGCGGCCGGCCGAGCCGCCGTCCGAGGACCTGTCCCGGCTCGCCGCCCTGCACGGCGTCGCCACCTCCTACCGCCCCTCCCCGGACCGCACGGTCGCGGCCTCGGCCACCGCCGTCACCCTCGCGCTGGCCGCCCTCGGCGTGGACACCGCGACCCCGGAGGCCGTCCGCGCCGCCCGCGCCGCCCGCGAACGCGAACTCGGCGAGCGTCTGCTGCCTCCCACCCTGGTCGGCTGGGACACCCGCACCCCCGCCGCCCTGGCCGCGCTCCCCGAGGGCACCCGGCTGCACGTGCGCACCGAGCAGGGCGAGACCCTCACGTCCGCCGCGCACCTCCCGCCCGGCGTGCACGAGGTCACCGCCACCGCCCCCGGCGGCCGCACCGCCCGCTCCCACCTGATCGTCGCCCCGGCCGGGCTGCCCGCGCCCCCGGGCCGCTCCCACGGGCTCCTCGTCCAGCTCTACTCCCTGCTCTCCCGCCGCTCCTGGGGCATGGGCGACCTCGGCGACCTCGGCGAACTCGCCGCCTGGGCCGGGCGCACCCTCGGCGCCGGATTCGTACAGGTCAACCCGCTCCACGCGGCCGTCCCCGGCGCCCCCAGCGACCCCTCCCCGTACCGTCCGTCCTCCCGCCGCTTCCCCGACCCGGTGCACCTGCGGATCGAGGACGTCCCCGAATTCGCGTACGCCGTCGAGGGCGCCTCGGGACAGGCCGGGGGCGGCGACCGCGTGCGCGCCCTCCTGGAGCGGGCGGCACGGCTGCGCGAGGCGGTGCTGGACGAGGGCGCGCTGATCGACCGGGACGCCGTGTGGGAGGCCAAACGGGAGGCGCTGGAACTGGTGCACGAGGTCCCGCTCGGGCCCGGCCGCCGCGCCGCCTACGAGGACTTCCGCGCCGCCCAGGGCCAGGCACTGGAGGACCACGCCACCTGGTGCGCGCTCGCCGAGGTCCACGGGTCCGACTGGCACCGGTGGCCCGCGGGGCTGCGCGACCCGCGCTCCCCCGAGACCGCCCGCGCCCGGCACGAACTGGCCGGGCGCGTCGCGTTCCACTCCCGCCTGGTCTGGCTCACCGACGCCCAGCTCACCGCCGCCCAGCGGGCCGCCCGCGAGGCGGGGATGCCGGTCGGGATCGTCCACGACCTCGCCGTAGGGGTCCACCCCGGCGGCGCGGACGCCTGGGCGCAGCAGGAGCACTTCGCGGCCGGCATGTCCGTCGGCGCGCCCCCGGACGCCTTCAACGCGCGCGGCCAGGACTGGGGGCTGCCGCCCTGGCGCCCCGACCGGCTCGCCGACTCCGGTTACGCCCCCTTCCGCGCCCTGCTCCGCGCCCTCTTCCGGTACGCGGGCGCGCTGCGCGTCGACCACGTGATGGGACTGTTCCGGCTCTGGTGGGTGCCCGAGGGCCACCCGCCCACGGAGGGCACCTACGTCCGCTACGACGCCGAGGCGATGCTCGCCGTCCTCGTCCTGGAGGCGTCCCGCGCCGGGGCGATGGTGATCGGCGAGGACCTGGGGACCGTCGAGCCCGGAGTGCGGGAGGCGCTGCGGGAGCGGGGCGTGTACGGGACGTCGGTGCTGTGGTTCGAGCGGGACTGGGAGGGCGACCGCCGCCCGCTGCCGCCGGACGGCTGGCGCGCGGACTGTCTGGCGACGGCGACCACCCACGACCTGCCGCCCACGGCCGCGCGCCTCAGCGGGGAGCACGTGGCGCTCCGGGACAGCCTGGGCCTGCTCACCCGGCCCCTGGCGGAGGAGCGGGCGGAGGCGGACGCCGACACGGCGGAGTGGCGGGAGCTGTTCGCGCGGCTGGGCCTGACGGGTGCGGACGCCTCAGAGGAGGCGGAGATCCAGGCCGTCTACGGCTGTCTGCTGCGCACACCCGCCCGCATGATCGGCGTCTGGCTCCCCGACGGGGTGGGCGACCGCCGTCCGCAGAACCTGCCGGGCACCTGGGACCAGTACCCGAACTGGCGCCTCCCCATCGCCGACACGAACGGCCGCCCGGTGACACTGGAGGAACTGACGGCGTCCCCGAGGCTCCGGGCCCTGATCGACGTGCTGAGGCAGTGAGACGCCGGGCCGCGCATCCGCCCCCGGCCCGCCCGGGCGCCGCTTAGGGCACCCCGAACGCGCGCACCCCGACCGCGTTGGATAGCTTGGTCACCGTGGACAAGAAGAACGCCCTGCGCGCCGGCGCCCTGGCAGCCGGTACGACGCTGATGATGCTGCTCATGTCGTCCCCCGCGCTCGCGCTCACCCGCGACGACGGTGACGACCCCGGCACGGGCCTGAGCGTCATCGAGACGCTGGGCCTCTACGTCCTGCTTCCGATCGCGCTGTTCGTGGCCATCGCCGGCCTGGTGATGATCGGCGACAAGACGCACAAGAAGAAGGACACGACCAGCTCCAACATCACCACCAAGGCCGAGGCCAAGGCCTGACCCCGGAGCTCACCGTCTTCCGAGGGCGCCACCCGCCGTACGCGGGCCGGCGCCCTCGCGGCTTTCCGCCGCCGCGCTACCTCTCGGTCGCCGAGAGCAGTTCCCGCAGCAGGCCGGCCAGCAGCACCGCCCGTTCCCCGTCCAGGGCGGACAGCGCCTCGGACTGGGCGGCGAGCCCCGCGCCGACCGCCTCGTCGATCAGCCGCAGCCCCTCCGCGGTGAGCGTGACCTGCAGTCCGCGGCGGTCGTGCGGGTCGGGGGAGCGGCGGAGCAGTCCCGCGCGCTCCAGTTTGTCCAGGCGGCCGGTCATCCCGCCGGTGGTCAGCATCAGCGTCGCCGAGAGCTGGCGGGGGGAGAGGGTGTAGGGCTCCCCGGAGCGGCGCAGGGTGGCGAGGACGTCGAACTCCCCGCGCGAGATCCCGTACCGGGCGTACGCCTTCTCCATCCGGTCGCCCATGGCGCGCGCGAGCCGGAAGACGCGCCCGAAGACCTCCATCCCCGCGGTGTCGAGATCGGGCCTCACCCGCGCCCACTGCTCGATGATCGCGTCGACGGGGTCCCCGGTGCGCTGCTCTGCGGTCATGGGCAGGAGTATCCGCCGGAAATGGGTCACCCGCAAGAAAGTGGCTTGACGGAAAGTTGCTTAGGGCTAAGCTACTTGCCATTGACCTACTTCCTGTGAGAGGTGCGCCCGTCATGGCCGCGAACCGTGCCACCGTCATCGCGCTCACCGCACTCGCCCCCGTCTCCTGGGGCACCACCTACGCCGTGACCACGGAGTTCCTCCCGCCGGACCGTCCGCTCTTCACCGGCCTGGTGCGCGCCCTGCCCGCCGGCCTGCTGCTCCTCGCGCTGGCCCGGGTGCTGCCGCGCGGCGTCTGGTGGGGGAAGGCGACGGTGCTCGGCGCGCTCAACATCGGCGCCTTCTTCCCGCTGCTGTTCCTCTCCGCGTACCGGCTGCCCGGCGGCATGGCGGCGGTGGTCGGCTCGGTCGGGCCGCTGTGCGTGGTCGGCCTCTCGGCGCTGCTGCTGGGGCAGCGGCCGACGGCACGGAACGTGGTCACCGGGGCCGTGGCCGCGGGCGGCGTCAGCCTGGTGGTCCTGAAGGCGGCGGGGGCGCTGGACCCGCTGGGCGTCTCGGCGGCCCTCGCCTCCACCGCCGCGATGTCCGCCGGGACCGTGCTCACCAAGCGGTGGGGCCGCCCGGAGGGCGTCGGCCCCCTCGCCCTGACCGGCTGGCAGCTGACGGCGGGCGGGCTGCTGATCGCGCCCGTCGCCCTCCTCGTCGAGGGCGCGCCGCCCGCGGTGGACGCACCGGCGCTGGGCGGCTACCTGTACCTGGCCGTGGCCAACACGGCGCTCGCCTACTGGCTCTGGTTCCGGGGGATCGGCCGCCTCACCGCCA
>Ga0247820_10001312_pt1 | contig 14028 bp, 12 predicted proteins | sample 13C_Glucose_Day1_2_FD_192480 | JGI IMG/M metagenome (GOLD analysis project Ga0247820, IMG submission 192480) | Soil microbial communities from agricultural site in Penn Yan, New York, United States - 13C_Glucose_Day14 | ecosystem: Environmental > Terrestrial > Soil > Agricultural land | place...
TCACCATCCACATGTTCCTGTACCCGATCCTGGGCAACGACTCGGTGGTCAAGTCGCGCAACATCTGGTGCGCCAAGGACAAGGGCAAGACCTGGCAGGACTGGATGGTGCGCGACGTCGCCGCGCCCGCCGCGCCCTCGCCCGGCTGCGACACCAGCGCTCTGGACCGCAACCGCGAGTTCGGCCGCAAGCACCAGATCACCGGCACGCCCACCCTGCTGTTCGCCGACGGCCGCCGCGTGCCGGGCGCGCTGACCGCCGCGCAGGTCGACAAGATCCTGACCGAAGCCAAGTGAGTCCGCGCGCGCACGCCGCCCCGGCCTGGCGACTTCATTACCGGGTCGAAGCGGCGGATCTCCACGCCCATCTCTATCACGTCGCCCTGACCGTCGAGCAGCCCTCGGCGGGCCAGCGCGTCTCGCTGCCGGTCTGGATCCCGGGCAGCTACCTGGTGCGCGAGTTCTCCAAGAACCTGCAGCGCCTGGCGGCCACCCAGGACGGCCGGCCGGTGCCGATCCACCAGATCGACAAGTGCACCTGGCAGATCGACTGCGTGCCCAGCAGCCCGCTGGTGCTCAGCTACGAGGTCTATGCCTTCGACACCTCGGTGCGCACCGCCTGGCTGGATGCCGAACGCGGCTTCTTCAACGGCACCAGCCTGTGCCTGCGCGTGCACGGCCAGGAGCCTCAGCCCCACGCGCTGGAACTGGTGTCGCCGCGGCCCGGATGGGAAGCGGCCACCGGGCTCACGCCGCTGAAGACCGGCAAGCGCGGCTTCGGCCTCTACCTGGCCCACGACTACGACGAGCTCGTGGACTGCCCGGTGGAGATGGGCCCGTTCTGGAGCACCGAGTTCAAGGCCTGCGGCGTGCCGCACCGCGTGGTGGTGGCCGGCGCCGCCGACTCGTTCGACGGTGCGCGCCTGGCCGCCGACGTGCAGAAGATCTGCGAGACCGAGATCCGCTTCTGGCACGACCGCAAGAAGCCGCATTTCAAGAACTACCTGTTCCTGCTGAACGCGGTGGATGACGGCTACGGCGGCCTCGAGCATCGCAACTCCACCGCACTCGTGGCTTCGCGTCGCGATCTGCCCCGCCTCGGCGACGCGCGCATGGGGGACGGCTACCTCACGCTGCTGGGCCTGATCAGCCACGAGTACTTCCACACCTGGAACGTCAAGCAGCTGCGGCCGGCGGAGTTCACCCGCTACGACTACTCGAAGGAGAACTACACGCCGCTGCTGTGGTTCTTCGAGGGCTTCACCAGCTACTACGACGACCTGCTGCTGCGCCGCGGCGGGCTGATCGACGAGCAGACCTACGTCCGCCTGCTGAACAAGACCATCAACCAGGTGCTGCAGACACCCGGCCGCGAGGTGCAGCCGGTTGCGCAGGCCAGCTTCGACGCCTGGGTGAAGTACTACCGCCAGGACGAGAACACGCCCAACGCCACGGTGAGCTACTACACCAAGGGCTCGCTGGTGGCGCTGTGCTTCGACCTCACGCTGCGTGCCGAGGGCCGCACCACGCTCGACGAAGTGATGCGGGCGCTGTGGGTGCGCTGCAAGGCCGGGCCGATGACCGAGGCCGACTTCGCCGCCGTGCTGCGCGAGCTGGGCGGCCGCAGCTTCGCCCGCGAGATCACCGCATGGGTGCACGGCACCCGCGAGCTGCCGCTGGCCGACCTGCTGCAGAAGCAGGGCGTGTTCGCGCTCGATGAACCGGCGCAACTGCAGCAGCGCCTGGGCGTGCGCTCCGAGGAAACGGGCGGCACGATCAAGCTCAAGACCGTGCTGCGCGGCGGGGCCGCCGAACAGGCGGGCCTGGCTGCCGGCGACGAGTGGCTGGGCGTGGAAGTGGGCGGTAACGCCTGGCGCCTGGCCAAGCTGGACGACCTGCTGCTCTACGCCGGCAACCACCGCCGCGTGATCGCCCTGGTGGCGCGCGACCGCCGCCTGCATCGGCTGGAACTGCACCTCCCGGCCGCCGTCACCACCTGGCGCCTGGTGCTGCGCGACCCGGCCCTGGCGCAGCCATGGCTGTCCCTCACGACCTGAACCCGCGCGAGCGCCGCCGGCTGCTCGCGGTGGTGGCGCTGGTGCTGCTGCTGCACGTGGCGGCGCTGGAAGGCCTGCTGCGCTGGACCGCCGAGACACGGCTGCTCAAGCCGTTCGTGGCGCCGATGTACACGCGGCTGCTGGAACCGGAGGCGCCGGCGACGCCGCCACCGGTCGTGGCGCAAGCCGCACCCGCACCGCCGCCTCCGCCCACGCGGATGCGGGCGACGCCCAGCGTGCCCGCGCAGAGCACGCGCACGCTGCCGGAGCTGAAGAAAGAAACGCCGCCGCCGGAAACGCCTGAGCCCGTGGCGCAAGCCCCGGCACCTGCCCCCGAACCCGCGCCGCCGCCTGAACCTGAAACGCCCGTGGCGCAGGCCCCCGAGGCTCCCGCGTCGGACGCGGCTGCTGCCGCACTCAACCCCACGCCGAGCGCAAGCGCGCCAGGCAGCACCGGCACCGCCACCGCCGCCCTCACGCCCGGCCTGGACGGCTGGCCCTCCGACACGCGCCTCAGCTACCGCCTGGGCGGGCGGTTTCGCAGCGGCGAGTTGTACGGCGATGCGCGCGTGCTCTGGCAGCGCGAGGACAAGCGCTACCAGGTCCGCGTGGAGGTCGCGCTCACCTTCCTCGCCTCGCTGGTGATGACCAGCCAGGGCGAAGTCGATCCGGCCACGCTGCGCCCGCAGGCCTACGAGGAAGTGCGCAACGGCCGTCCGCGCGGCCTGCGCCTGAACGAGAGCGAGGTGCAGCTGGCCAACGGCAAGGTGATGCCGCGCCCGCCCGGCGTGCAGGACACGGCCAGCCAGTTCGTCGAGCTCAGCCACCGCTTCGCCAGCGGCCAGGAGAAGCTGGAGGTGGGCCGCGCGGTCACTTTCTGGATGGCGCGGCCGGGTGCGCTGGACCTGTGGACCTACGACGTCGTGGGCCGCGAAACGCTGAAGACGGGGCTGGGCGAGGTCGAGGCCTTCCACCTCAAGCCGCGGCCGATCGCCAACCCGCGCGGCAACATCACCGCGGAGATGTGGTTCGCGCCCAGCCTGCAGTACCTGCCGGTGCGCATCCGCGTGAACATGGGCGAGGAGGCCCACGTCGACCTGCTGGTCGAGACGATCGAGCAGCGCTGACAGCGCGTCTCACCGGGGTCGCTTGTCGACCACCCGCTTGGCCTTCCCGACGCTGCGCTCCACGCCGCCTTCGGCGCGCAGTTCGATCACCGCGCTGCTGCCGATGTAGGTCTTGATCTCGTGCGCCAGCACGTCGGCCGCGGCCCTGGCTTCCGCGCTCTCGTGCGACAGCCCCTGGCGCGCTTCCACCGCCACGGTCAGGCAGTCGAGCGGGCCTTCGCGCGTGAGGATGCACAGGTAGTGCGGCGCGAGTTCGGCGCGCTTGCAGATCAGCTCCTCGATCTGGGTCGGGAACACGTTGACGCCGCGCACGATCATCATGTCGTCGCTGCGGCCGGTGATCTTTTCCATCCGGCGCATGGTCCGCGCGGTGCCGGGCAGCAGGCGGGTGAGGTCGCGCGTGCGGTAGCGGATGATGGGCAGCGCCTCCTTGGTGAGGCTGGTGAACACGAGCTCGCCCAGTTCGCCGTCGGCCACCGGCTCGCCGGTGTCGGGATCGATGATCTCGGGATAGAAGTGGTCTTCCCAGATCGTCGGGCCGTCCTTGGTCTCCACGCATTCGTTGGCGACGCCCGGGCCCATCACTTCCGACAGCCCGTAGATGTCCACCGCGTCCATGCCCATGCGCAGCTCGATCGCCTTGCGCATGTCGTTGGTCCAGGGCTCGGCGCCGAAGATGCCCAGGCGCAGGCTCGATTCGCGCGGGTCCAGCCCCTGGCGCTCGAACTCGTCGGCGATGGCCAGCATGTAGCTGGGCGTGACCATGATGATGTCCGGGCGGAAATCGTGGATCAGCTGCACCTGGCGCTCGGTCTGGCCGCCGCCGAACGGCACCACGGTCAGGCCCAGCCGCTCGGCGCCGTAGTGCGCGCCCAGCCCGCCGGTGAACAGGCCGTAGCCGTAGCTCACGTGCACCATGTCGCCCGGCCGCGCGCCCGCGGCGCGGATGCTGCGGGCCATCACGGTCGACCAGGTATTGATGTCGTTCTGCGTGTAGCCGACCACCGTGGGCTTGCCGGTGGTGCCGCTGGACGCGTGGATGCGCACGCACTGCTCGCGCGGCACCGCGAACATGCCGAACGGGTAGTTGTCGCGCAGGTCGTGCTTGGTGGTGAAGGGGAACTTCGCCAGGTCGGCCAGCGAGCGGCAGTCTTCCGGGTGCACACCCGCCTTGTCGAACTTGGCGCGGTACACCGGCGAGTTGGCGTAGGCGTGCGCCAGCGTGGTCCGCAGGCGCTTCAACTGCAGCGCGCGCAGTTCGTCGATGCTGGCCTTTTCGATCGGCTCGAGGGGGAACGACTTCATCTCATGCCTCCGGAATCACGGTGCCGGGGATCTGGGCGCTCTTGCCGCGGAAGACCGCGACCGTTTCGCCGCGCTGGTTGGTCACCTTCATGTCGTACACGCCGTGCCGGCCCTGCAGCACCTGCTCGATGCCTTCGCAGGTCAGCACGTCGCCCAGTTGCCCCGGCTTGAGGAATTCGATGCTGCAGCCGGCCGCCACCGCCACCTTGTTGTGGCTGTTGCAGGCGAAGGCGAAGGTGGAATCGGCCAGCGTGAAGATGAAGCCGCCGTGGCAGATGCGGTGGCCGTTGAGCATCTCCTCGCGGATCACCATCCGCATCACCGCGCGGCCGGGGCCGCAGGCGAGCAGTTCCATGCGCATGAATTCGCGGCTGGCCCGGTCCGCGGCGAACATGGCCTCGCCGACCTTCGCGGCCTTCTCTTCGGGCGTCGTCATCACTCGCCCTTGAACTTCGGCTGGCGCTTCTCGCGGAACGCCATCACGCCTTCGATGTAGTCGTGCGTGCGGCCCAGCGCCGACTGCGTGTCGCGCTCCAGGTCCAGCTGGCGGTCCAGGTCGTTGCTCGCGGCGGCGCGCATCACCTTGCGGGTGGAGACCAGGCCCGCGGTGGGCAGCACCGCCAGGCGTTCGGCGAGCTTGATCGCGGCCTGGACGCAATCCTCGCCCTCGGGCGCGACGTCCCAGATCATTCCCCACTCCTTGGCGTCCTGGGCGCTGACCTTGTCGCCCAGCATCGCGGCGCCCATGGCCCGCGCGAGGCCGAGCTTCTTGACCAGGAACCAGGTGCCGCCGGCATCGGGGATCAGGCCCAGCTTGATGAAGGCCTGGATGAAGCTGGCGTTCGGCGCGGCGATCGCGAGGTCGCAGGCCATCGCGATCGAGGCGCCGGCGCCGGCGGCCACGCCGTTGACGGCGGCGATGGTGGGCACGCGCAGCGCCTGCAGTCGGCGCACGGTGGGATTGAAGGCCTGCTCGATGACGGGGCCGGGGTCGGCACGCTTGACCAGGTCCGGGCCCGGCTCGAAGTCGAATTCGGCGAGGTCGGCGCCGGCGCAGAAGCCCCGGCCGCCGCCGGTGATCACCGCGGCGCGGACCGACTTGTCGGACTCGATGCGATCGAACGCGGCCCACAGTTCCTGGTGCATGGCGCGCGTGAAGCTGTTGAGCGCCTGCGGCCGGTTCAGCGTGACCAGCGCGACGGCGCCGCGGGTTTCGTACAGGATCGTGGGTTCGCTCACGGGGATGCCTCCTGCGCCGAATCTAGCATTGGCCGACCGCTCGGTCGGGCAACGATTTCCCTTGGGTATAGTGCCCGCTTCCAAGGAGACCCGGATGTCGTACGAGACGATCGAAGTGCGCACCGAAGCCGGCAAGGTCGGCATCGTCGCGCTCAACCGCCCCAAGCAGCTCAACGCGCTGAACGACCAGCTCATGGACGAGCTGGGTGCCGCGCTCAAGGCCTTCGACGCCGACGACGCGATCGGCTGCATCATCGTCACGGGCAGCCAGAAGGCCTTCGCGGCCGGCGCCGACATCTCGGTGATGACCAAGTACAGCTTCGCCGACGTCTACAAGAGCGAATACATCAGCCGCAACTGGGAAACCATCCGCAGCGTGCGCAAGCCGGTGATCGGCGCCGTGGCGGGCTTCGCGCTCGGCGGCGGCTGCGAGCTGGCCATGATGTGCGACTTCGTCATCGCAGCCGACAACGCGAAGTTCGGACAGCCCGAGATCAAGCTCGGCATCATCCCCGGCGCCGGCGGCACGCAGCGGTTGCCGCGCGCCGTCGGCAAGTCCAAGGCCATGGACATGGTGCTGACCTCGCGGATGATGGACGCGCAGGAAGCCGAGCGCAGCGGACTGGTCAGCCGGGTCGTCGCTCTGGACAAGCTGATGGATGAGGCGCTCGCGGCCGCGCTGCTGATCGCCGACATGCCGCGGTTGGCGGCCATGGCGGCCAAGGAGTCGGTCAACCGGGCCTTCGAGACGCCGCTCTCCGACGGCGTGGGGTTCGAGCGGCGCCTGTTCCACGCGCTGTTCTCCACGGACGACCAGGAAGAGGGAATGGAAGCGTTCCTGGCCAAGCGGCCGGCCCGGTTCAGCAACCGCTGAGGCTCGCGAGTTGCTATAATCTCGGGCTCTCGGCGCTTTAGCTCAGTCGGTTAGAGCGATGGAATCATAATCCACAGGTCCGCGGTTCGAGTCCGTGAAGCGCCACCAAACCTTGCAAAGGCACTGTTTCCGGACAGTGCCTTTGTTTTTTGCCCCATCCCTTCAGCCTCTGGATCAACACCATGAAACGCTGGATCTTCCCCGCCGCGCTGCTGCTCGCGGCCTTCACCGCCCAGGCTCAGGTGCCCCTTCGCACCGCCCCGGCCGACGTCAAGCCGGCCCGCCTCACGGTCACCGCCCCGCCGCAGATCAGCCTGAACGGCCAGCCCGACCGGCTGTCGCCCGGCGCGCGTATCCGCGCCACCAACAACATGCTGGTGATGTCGGGCTCGGTGGTCGGACAAGCGCTGCCGGTGGTGTTCCGCCGCGACCCCATGGGCCTGGTGCACGAGGTCTGGGTGCTGACCGAAGAGGAATACGCCAAGGTCGCGCCCAACGACGACGGCTCGCCCGAGGGCCACAAGCGCTTCGCCGAGGCGCTGCAGATCATCTTCGGCGGACGGAAGTAGGCCCGCCATGAAGAAGGTTTACGTCAAAACCTTCGGCTGCCAGATGAACGAGTACGACTCGGACAAGATGGCGGACGTGCTGCACGCGGCCGAAGGCTACGAATCCACGCAGGACCCCGAGGAAGCCGACCTCATCCTCTTCAACACCTGCTCGGTGCGCGAGAAGGCGCAGGAGAAGGTGTTCTCCGACCTCGGCCGGGTCAAGCACCTCAAAGCCAAGGGCGTGCTGATCGGCGTCGGCGGCTGCGTCGCCAGCCAGGAAGGCGCGGCCATCATCGAGCGCGCGCCCTATGTCGACGTGGTGTTCGGCCCGCAGACCCTTCACCGCCTGCCGCAGATGCTGGCCGAGCGCCGCCACCAGGGCCGCCCGCAGGTCGACATCAGCTTCCCGGAGATCGAGAAGTTCGACAACCTGCCGCCCGCGCGGGTGGACGGCGCGTCGGCCTTCGTGTCGATCATGGAAGGCTGCTCCAAGTACTGCAGCTACTGCGTGGTGCCCTACACCCGCGGCGAGGAAGTGTCGCGGCCGTTCGACGACGTGCTCACCGAAGTGGCCGGCCTGGCCGACCAGGGCGTCAAGGAAGTGACGCTGCTCGGCCAGAACGTCAACGCCTACCGCGGAAAGATGGGCGAGACGGCGGAGATCGCCGACTTCGCGCTCCTGATCGAGTACGTGGCCGACATCCCCGGCATCGAACGCATCCGCTACACCACCAGCCACCCGAACGAGTTCACCCAGCGCCTGGTCGAGGTCTACGGCAAGGTGCCGCAGCTGGTGAGCCACCTGCACCTGCCGGTGCAGCACGGCAGCGATCGCATCCTGATGGCGATGAAGCGCGGCTACACGGCGATGGAATACAAGAGCACCATCCGCAAGCTGCGCGCGGTGCGTCCGCAGATCTCGCTGTCGAGCGACTTCATCGTCGGCTTCCCGGGCGAGACCGAGGAGGACTTCGCCAGGCTGATGAAGCTGATCGAGGACGTCGGCTACGACGCCAGCTTCAGCTTCATCTTCAGCCCGCGCCCCGGCACGCCCGCCGCCGCGCTGCACGACGACACGCCGCACGAGGTCAAGCTGCGCCGCCTGCAGCACCTGCAGGCCGTGCTGGAAGAGAACGTGCAGCGCATCAGCGCCAGCCGCGTCGGCACCGTGCAGCGCATCCTGGTCGAAGGCCCTTCGCGCAAGGACAAGACCGAGCTGATGGGCCGCACCGAGTGCAACCGCATCGTCAACTTCGCCGGGCCGCAGCGCCTGGTGGGCAAGATGGTCGACGTCACCATCACGCAAGCCCTGCCGCACTCGCTGCGCGGCGAGGTGGTGGTGCGTGAAACCGCGGCGGCCTGACCGCGCGAATGGCCCGCGCGCGATTCCATCTCTCGTTCCATCAGCTGCTGCTGATCGCCTTCATCCTGGTGGGGGCGCTGCTGGGCGGCACCGCGCTGCGCGCGGTCGTCGTGCTCGACCGGCTGATGGCCCAGAGCCGGGGCGCCACCACGGCCGCGCTGGAGCTCAGTGCCAGCGCGCAGACGCTCAACGAGCGCACCGTGGACATGGAGCGCGCCTTGCGCCAGTCGCTGATCCTGGGCGATGCGGTGCTGCGCCGCCGCTTCGACGAGGAAGCGGGGCGGGCCAAGGCGGCGCTCAAGCGCCTCACCGACCAGGGCCTGGCGCCCGAGCACTCCCGCACCTGGAACGAACACCTCGAGCTGGTCGAAGAACAGCTGCGCGGCCCCGCCGCCACGGCGCTCGAGCGTGAGCGCGTGGTTGCGCAGCGTTTCCGCGAATACGACGGCATCAACACCGGCATCTCGCGCGAGGTGCAGCGGCTGATCGGCGAGCGCGACCGCCAGCTGCGCGAGCGCCTCGACAACACCCGCTCGCGCCTGATGCAGCAGGTGGTGCTGGTGCTGCTGCTCACCTCGCTCCTGATCGCGGGCCTGGGCATCTGGCTGGCCGGGCCGTTCAAGCGGCTGGAGGCCGCCATCGCCGCGCTCGGTCAGAACCGGCTGGACGAACCGATCGAGATCCAGGGCCCCGACGACGTGCGCCGGCTGTCGCGCCAGCTCGACTGGCTGCGCCTGCGCCTCACCGAGCTGGACGCCGACAAGGCGCGCTTCCTGCGGCACGTCTCGCACGAGCTGAAGACGCCGCTGGCCTCGCTTCGCGAAGGCGTGTCGCTGCTGCAGGAAGGCGTGGCGGGTGAGCTGACCACCCGGCAGCAGGAAGTGGTCCGCATCCTGCAGCACAACGCCGCCGTGCTGCAGGAGCGCATCGAGGCGCTGCTGCGCTTCAACTCCGCCGCGTTCGAGGCGCGCCAGCTGCGCCGCCGGCCCGTCGACCTGCTCGCCCTGCTGCACGACCAGGCCGAGGCCCAGCGCCTGCAGTGGCACGCCAAGGAACTGGCGATCGACATCGAGGGCGACAGCGTGGTCACCCCGATCGATCCCGACAAGCTGGGCGCCGCCGTCGCCAACCTCATCACCAACGCCATCCGCTTCTCGCCGCACGGCAGCCGCATCCGCCTGCAGCTGCGGCGCCTGCCCACCGCGGTGGAGATCGACGTGCGCGATGCCGGCCCGGGCATCGCCGATGCCGACCGCGGCCGCGTGTTCGAACCCTTCTACCGCGGCGAGCGCCAGCCCGTCGACGCGCCACCCGGCACCGGCATCGGCCTGTCCATCGTGCAGGAATACATTGCAGCCCATGGCGGCCGGGTCACCCTGCTGCCGCACGCCGGCTCCGGCGCCCACTTCCGCATCGAACTGCCCCATGCCGCCTGACCGCGTCGCCACTCTCTTTCGCCTGCTCGCGTTACCGCTGGCCGCGGCGGTCCTGACGATCGCCTGCGCGGCACCCACGCCGCTCGCCGAGCCGGAGCCGCCCGAGCCGATGCCGGCGAGCCCGGAACCCGCGCCGCAGGCCGAGCCGCCGGCTCCCCCGGCCGCGGCACCTGCGCCGGCCGCCGCACCCAACGCCGAATCGCCGGCCATCGCCTTGCTGGCTTACGCCGACCAAGTCCGCACGCTCGCCGGCCCGGCCGCGGCGCAGGAGCTCGCGCGTCTCTCTGGCCTGGCGCCCAGCGCCGCCAACCTCGTGCAGATGGCGCTGGTGCTGCTGCAGACCCGCGGGCCCGGCGACGTGGGCCGCGCCGCCCAGCTGCTGCAGCGCGTGCAGTCCGAAGACAGCCGCGAGGCGCGCCCGCTGCATGCGCTCGCGCGACTGCTCGCCGCGCACCTGGCCGAGCAGCGCAAGGTCGAGGAACAGTCCGAGCGCAGCGCCCAGCAGCTGCGCGATGCCCAGCGCCGCGCCGACCAGCTGCAGGACCGGCTGGACGCCCTGCGCGCGATCGAACGTGCGCGCCCGAACCGGCCCGCCGCGCCATGACGTCCGGGCCCCGCATCCTGGTCGTCGACGACGACGCCGACATGCTGCGGCTGCTGTCGATGCGGCTGAACGCGGCCGGCTACCAGGTCAGCGCCGTCGGCTCGGCCGAGGCCGCCCTGGCCCAGCTGTCGGTGGAACGGCCGCAACTCGTGCTCAGCGACGTGCGCCTGCCCGGGCGCGACGGCCTGAGCCTGTACGACGAGATCCGCCAGCGGCATCCCTCGCTGCCGGTGATCCTGCTGACCGCGCACGGCACCATCCCCGACGCGGTCGAGGCCACCGCGCGCGGCGTGTTCGGCTACCTCACCAAGCCCTACGAGCCGCGCGAGCTGCTGGACAAGATCGCGCAGGCGATCGCGCTCGGCTCGGCGCCTTCCACCGGCGACGCCCCCGACGAGCGCTGGCGCGAGGAGATCGTCAGCCGCTCCAGCCGCATGGCCGAGCTGCTGGCCGAGGCGCGGATGGTGGCGCGCTCCGACGCTTCCGTGCTGCTGCGCGGCGACAGCGGCAGCGGCAAGGAACTGCTGGCGCGCGCCATCCACAAGGCCAGCTCGCGCGCGCGCCGGCCGTTCGTGGCGGTGAACTGCGGCGCGATCCCCGAAGCGCTGCTGGAGTCCGAGCTCTTCGGCCACATGAAGGGCGCGTTCACCGACGCGGTGGCCAACCACAAGGGCCTGTTCCAGGCCGCCGACGGCGGCACGCTGCTGCTCGACGAGATCGGCGACATGCCGCCGGCTCTGCAGGTCAAGCTGCTGCGCGTGCTGCAGGAGCGGGCCGTGCGACCGCTGGGCTCGAGCCAGTCGATCGCGGTGGACGTGCGCGTCATCTCCGCCACCCACCGCGACCTGGAGACGGCCATGGCCGAAGGCCAGTTCCGCCAGGACCTCTATTACCGGCTGAACGTGGTGACGCTCACGCTTCCCACGCTGGCCGAGCGGCGCGAGGACATCCCGCTCCTGGCCAACCACTTCCTGCACAAGCTCGCGGGCAAGTACGGCAAGCGCGTGTCCGGCTTCGCACCCGAGGCGCTCAAGGCGCTGGCCGCCTCGCCCTGGCCGGGCAACGTGCGCCAGCTCTACAACGTGGTCGAGCAGGTGTGCGCGCTGTCCACCACCGCGCTGGTGCCGCTGGCGCTGGTGCAGCGCGCGCTGCGGGTGCCGGGCGTGGAAGTGCTGACCTACGCCGAGGCCAAGCAGCGCTTCGAGCGCGAGTACCTGGTCGGCCTGCTCAAGATCACCGACGGCGCCGTGGCCGACGCAGCCCGCCTGGCGGGTCGCAACCGCACCGAGTTCTATCGCTTGCTGCAGAAGAACGAGCTCACCCCCGGCCTGTTCAAGGGCGATACGGTCGGGCTGTCGCCGGATGACGACAGGGCCGATCCGACGTCTTCCAAGGCGAAGGACCGGTAGAGGACCGCCGTTTGTCGCCGTGCGGCGACAAAAACCGGGTTTTTGGGCGGTTTCCGGCGCGTGGCGCCAGCCCAACAGCAAAAACCGCTCGTAAGTCCTTGTCGGCAAAGGACTTTCAACCTGGCCTAGGGTTTGCACTAGCAGCGGCATGCCCTTGGTGCTTTCCGTGTTCGCCCCCTTGTCGCGTTGGGGCCTCCTCCTGGTTTGCCTGCTGGCCGCGCCGATGGCGCTGGCCCAGGCGTGGAACCTCGATGCCGTCTCCGAGCTCGCGCGCTCGCGCGCCGCCCAGCCCTGGCAGGAACCCGCCTCCGATCTCCCGCCGGCCCTGGCCGCGCTGGACTACGACGGCCTGCGCGACATCCGCTTCCGTCCCGACCACGCCCTGTGGCGCGACGCCGGCCTGCCGTTCGAGGCCATGTTCTTCCACCGCGGCCGCTACCACCCGCAGCCGGTGCGCGTGCACGAGGTGCAGGAAGACGGCCGCGTTCGCGACGTGCCGTGGCGCCGCGCCGATTTCGACTACGGCAAGAACACGCTGTCCACGCAAGGCTGGCCCGACCTCGGCCACGCCGGCCTTCGCATCCACTACCCGCTGAACAGCGACGCCTACAAGGACGAGCTGATCGTCTTCCTGGGCGCGAGCTATTTCCGCGCGCTGGGACAGGGCCAGCAGTACGGGCTGTCGGCCCGCGGCCTGGCCATCGACACGGCCGGCGCCAGCGGCCCGGAGGAGTTCCCGCGCTTCTCGGACTTCTGGATCCAGCGCCCGGGCCAGGGCGCCAAGGAACTCGTGGTGTACGCGCTGCTGGAGTCGCCGCGGGCGACCGGCGGCTACCGCTTCGTGGTGAAGCCAGGCCGCTCCACCGTGGTGGAAGTGACGGCGCGCGTGTTCCTGCGCGGCGGCGTCGCCCAGCCGATCGCCACGCTCGGCCTGGCGCCGCTCACCAGCATGTTCCTGTCGGGCGAGAACCAGCCGCGGCCCGGCGACTTCCGTCCCGAGGTGCACGACTCCGACGGCCTGCTGGTGGAAAGCAGCGACGGCGAATGGCTGTGGCGTCCGCTGCAGAACCCGGATTCGCCCGTCGTCACCAGCTTCTCGCTGCCCGGCCTGCGCGGCTTCGGCCTGATGCAGCGCGACCGCAGTTTCGCCAGCTACGAGGACACCGAGGCGCGCTACGAACGCCGCCCCAGCGCCTGGGTCAAGCCGATCGGCGACTGGGGCCCGGGCCGCGTCGAGCTGCTGCAGCTGGCCACGCCCGACGAGACGCACGACAACATCGCCGCCTACTGGGTGCCGGCCCGCCTGCCCGCACCCGGCGAGCCGCTCTCCTTCGCCTACGAACTGCACTGGCAGGGCGACACGCAGCAGCGTCCGCCCGGCGCCTGGGCGGTGCAGTCGCGCCGCGGCCTGGGCTACCACCGCGTCGAGCAGGCCGCGGAGCTCGCGGGCTCGGTTCAGTACGTGGTCGATTTCGCCGGTCCCGCGCTCGACGCGCTGGCCCCCGACGCGCCCGTGCGCGCGGTCGCCAGCGCCGACGCCAACGGCCGCATCGAGCAGCAGCTCGTCTATTTCAACGCCGCCAGCCGCAGCTGGCGCATGACCTTGCGGGTGCGTCCGCTCGAGCCGGCCAAGCCGGTCGAACTGCGCGCCTACCTCCAAAACGGCAACGACACCCTGAGCGAAACATGGACCTCCATCGTCCTTCCCGACGCCGCCCACTGAGGCAGGCCGGCCTGTCCGACACCGGCGGGGATTCGTCCGCCGCGGTGACTTCGCGGCGCAGCCGCCTTCGCGCGGAGCGGCATCCGAATTCGGTGACCGCGCCGCCGATCCAGCGCGGCTCCATGCCGCTCGTGCCCTGGCGCGGTTTCTGGAACAGCGTCGCGCTCGCCACGCTCACGCGCGCGCAGCGCCTGCTGCCCGGCGCCGCTTCCCGGCCGCGCTGGGCGCGCCAGCCCTGGGAGCAGGCGGCGCAGCGCCGCCGCGCGGCGTTCGCTGCCATCGCCGTGATCAGCAGCGCGATCGCCACCGCCCTCTTCGCCTCGGCCCAGCCGGAGTACGAC
>Ga0247820_10001315_pt1 | contig 14010 bp, 12 predicted proteins | sample 13C_Glucose_Day1_2_FD_192480 | JGI IMG/M metagenome (GOLD analysis project Ga0247820, IMG submission 192480) | Soil microbial communities from agricultural site in Penn Yan, New York, United States - 13C_Glucose_Day14 | ecosystem: Environmental > Terrestrial > Soil > Agricultural land | place...
GGCCGAAGGGCGCGCCGCGCTGAAGCGCCTCCATCACCTGCTCGAAGCCGCCACCGCTGAGCCGGAGCGCATGGCGCTGCCACCGCCGGTCGGCCGGCTCGCCGCCCAGCAACTCGTGTTCCGCGCGCCCGGCAGCGAGCGCCTCATCCTCGCGGGCGTGTCGCTGCAGCTCGAGCCCGGCGAGTCGCTCGCCGTCGTGGGCCCGAGCGGCGCCGGCAAGTCCACGCTCGTGCGCCTGCTCACGGGCGTGTGGAAGCCGAGCGCCGGCACCGTCCGGCTCGACCAGGCCGACCTGTCGCAATGGCCGCGCGAGGACCTGGGGCCGTGGATCGGCTACGTGCCGCAGGATGTCGAACTGTTCCCGGGCACCGTGGCGGAGAACATCGCCCGGCTCGGCGAGGTGGTCTCCGATCGCGTCGTGCAGGCCGCGCAGCGCGCTCGCGTGCACGACATGATCCTCTCCCTGCCCGAGGGCTACGACACCGTGGTCGATCCGTCCGGCTCGGTGCTGTCGCCGGGCCAGCGGCAGCGCATCGCGCTGGCGCGCGCGCTGTACGGCGATCCGCGGCTGGTGATCCTCGACGAGCCGAACGCCAACCTCGACGGCGCCGGCGAAGTGGCGCTGGCCGACACGCTCAAGCTCCTGCGCGGCGACGTCACCGTCGTCGTCGTCACCCACCGCAGCACGCTCACGCAGCACGTGGACAAGATGCTCGTGCTGGAGGCCGGCAAGGCGGTGCAGTACGGCCCCGTGCCCGACGTGATGAAGGCGCTGCAGGCCAAGGCGGTGGCCCCGATGCCCAGTGGCCAGGTGGTGCCCATGCCGCGCGGCGGCCATACCGCGGAGCGTGCATCGTGACCGCCCTGGCCGTCGCCGATCCCGCGCTCGCGCCGCACCTGGATGAGGCGCGCCGCCTGTCGCGCACCGGGGTGCTCGTGCTCGCGCTCGGTCTCGTGCCGGCGTTCGCCTGGCTCGCGCTCGCGCCGCTGGCTTCGGCCATCGTCGCGCAGGCCTTCGTCAAGGTCGATCTCGATCGACGCCCCGTGCAGCATGCCGAGGGCGGCATCGTGCGCGAGGTCCGCGTGCGCGACGGGCAACGAGTGGCGCAGGGCGAGGCCCTGCTCGTGCTGGGCGACGTGGGCGTCGATGCCGACGTGAACCGGCTCAGCTACCGCGTGCTGGCCGAGCAGGCCAGCCTCGCACGCCTCGAAGCCGAGCAGAACGCCGCGCGCAGCATCGCCTTTCCGGCCGAGCTGATCGCGGCCGCCAAGGCCGATCCTCGCCTGGCCGAGCAAATTGCGAAGGAGCGCTCGCTCTTCGACGCCCGGCGCGATGCGCTGCTCGGGCAGGTGGCGCTGCTGCGCGCTCAGCGCGAGAAGATCGTGCAGGAGGGCGTCGCGTTGAAGGCCCAGGTCGTGCGCGCCGGCGAGTCGCTGGAGCTGCAGAAGGCCGAGCTCGAGACCAACCGCAACCTGCTGAAAGACGGCTACATCTCCAGCACGCGCATCGCGCAGCTGGAGGCCTCGGTGGCCGACTACGCCGTCAAGATGGAGGAAAAGCGATCGGACGCCGTGCGCGCGGAGCAGCGCATGGTGGACACCGACCTGCGCGTGAAGTCGCTCGAAAGCGAATACCGGCAGCAGGCGAGCGACCAGCTCAAGGCCACCGCCGCGCGGCTCACCGAAATCCAGCAGGAGCTGCGAAAGTCCAGCGACGCCTCCGCGCGCCAGGTCATCGTGGCGCCGGCCGCCGGTGACGTGATGAACCTGCGCTTCACGTCGCCCGGCGTGGTGGTGCCGCCGCGCGAGACCATCGCCGACATCGTGCCGGCCGATCCGCGGCTCGTGATCGAGGCGCACATCCGCACCGAGGACGTGAGCCACGTGCAGCAGGGGCAGGCGGCCGAGATCCGGTTCAGCGCCTTCAACCAGCGCACCACGCCGCTCGTGCCGGGCAAGGTGTTCTACGTGGCCGCCGACCGCTCGGTCGACCGCACTTCCCAGCAGGCGTACTACGTCGCTCTGATCGAGGCGGATGCGGCCTCCCTGCGCCTGGCCACCGACATCAAGCTGCAGGCTGGCATGCCGGCCGAGGTGTTCATCAAGGGCCAGGAGCGCACCCCGCTGGAATACCTGGTGGAGCCGGTGACGCAGGTGCTGCGCCGCGCCGCGCGGGAGCGATAGCGCGAGCGATACTCGCGCGCATGACGCAGCGCGTGGTGATCCTCGGCACCGGCGGCACGATCGCCGGCACGGCGGCCTCGGCCGCCGACAACGTGGGCTACACGGCCGCCCAGCTCGGCGTGCAGGCGCTCGTCGACGCCGTGCCGCCGCTGGCCGGCGCGCTGCTCGAGTGCGAGCAGGTGGCGCAGCTCGACAGCAAGGACATGACGCATGCCGTGTGGCAGCTGCTCGCGCAGCGTGTCGCGCATCACCTTGCGCGCGACGACGTCGCCGGCGTCGTCGTCACCCACGGCACCGACACGCTGGAAGAGACGGCGTACTTCCTGCACCGCGTGCTGGCGCCGCGCAAGCCGGTGGTGTTCGCCGCCGCGATGCGGCCGGCCACGGCGCTGCAGGCCGACGGGCCGCAGAACCTGCTCGACGCCGTCACCGTCGCACGCGCGCCCGGGGCGCGCGGCGTCGTCGCGGTCTTGGCCGGCAGCGTGCACGGTGCGCTCGACGTGTCCAAGCGGCACAGCTGGCGCCTGGACGCGTTCGACTCCGGCGATGCGGGCCCGATCGCGCTCGTGCGCGAAGGCCGCGTGCAGGCCCTGCGCGAGTGGCCGAGCGGCGAAGCGCTCGGACTCGACCGCGTAACCTGCGACGTCACGCGCTGGCCGGCCGTCGAGATGGTGGTGAGTCACGCGGGCGCGAGCGGCCTGGCGGTGGACGCGCTCGTCGCGAAGGGCGTGCGCGGCCTGGTCGTGGCGGGAACGGGCAACGGCACCGTGCACGCCGCGCTGGAGGCAGCGCTCGCCGACGCGCAGGACAGCGGGGTGCAGGTGCTGCGCGCGGCGCGCAGCGCGGGCGGCGTGGTGGGAGAAGACCCTTCCGCCCTGCCGTCCGCCGGCGTGCTCACGCCGGCGAAGGCCCGCGTGGAGCTGCTGCTGCAGCTCCTCGCCTGAAGAAGCGCCCGGCTCAGGCCACCGTCAGCGCAACGTCGATGTTGCCGCGCGTGGCGTTCGAGTACGGGCACACCTTGTGGGCCGCGTCCACCAGCGTCTCGGTCTGATCTTTCGTCCAGCCCGGCACGTGCACGTTCATGGCCACCTGGAGCCCATAGCCGGTGGCGATGGGGCCGATGCTGACGTCCGCCGTGACCGAGGCGTCGGCGGGCAACGCCACCTTCATCTTGCCGGCCACCGCCTTCATCGCGCTCAGGAAGCAGGCCGAGTAGCCGGCGGCGAAGAGCTGCTCGGGGTTCGTGCCGGTGCCGCCGGGGCCGCCGAGCTCGCGCGGGGTGGAAAGGTCTACCCTCAGGCTGCCGTCGGGCGTGGTGGAGCTGCCGGTGCGGCCGCCGGTGGAGGTGGCGCGGGCGGTGTAGAGGATCTTGTCGAGGCGCATGGTCGGTCCTTGGTGGAGTGAAAGAAGGGGCGCGGCCGGTCAGGCTGCGAGGCGGTCGGAGAATGTCGCGATTTCGTCGCGCAGGAGCTTGAGCCGGCGCGTCAGTGAGGCCACCTCGTCCAGGCTGCAGTTGGCGGCGCAGAACACCTGCGGCGGCACCTGGGTGGCGCGCGCCTTCAGGGCACGGCCGGCCGCCGTGAGGCTCACCAGCACGCGGCGCTCGTCGGCGCGATCGCGCTGGCGCTGCACCAGGCCGGCGGCTTCCAGGCGCTTGAGCAGCGGCGTGAGGGTGCCGGAGTCCAGCGTGAGCCGGGCCCCGAGATCGGACACCGCCACACCGTCGGCTTCCCACAGCACGAGCATCACCAGGTACCGCGGGTAGGTGAGGCCCAGCGGCTCGAGCATCGGCTTGTAGAGCTTGGTCATCGCGAGCGATGACGCGTACAGCGCGAAGCAGAGCTGGTGATCCAGCTTGAGCCACTCGGTGGCCTTCGGTGCGGGCAGGTGCTTCGTCATGGCGTTATTGTATTGCACACAATTTAATTGTGCAAAACCTTAACCCGCGTACGGGTACAGGCCTTGCCCCGACCCCGCATGAAGAATCCAACCGTGCCGCCCGCCGTCCTGCGCACGTTGCGCCGCGTTTTCGGGCTGCGTCGCCTGCGACCGGGCCAGGACCGCGTGATCTCCCGCGTGCTCGCGGGGCAGGACACGCTCGCGGTGATGCCCACGGGCGCCGGCAAGTCCTTGTGCTATCAGCTGCCGTCGCTGCACCTGAAGGGCACCACGGTCGTCGTCTCGCCGCTCATCGCACTGATGAAGGACCAGGCCGAACGCCTGGAGGACGCCGGCATCTCGGCCGAGCAGATGCACAGCGCCCAGCCCCAGCGCGACCAGGATGCCGCGATGTCGCGCATCGCCGACGAGCGCAGCGACGTGGTGCTGGCCACGCCCGAGCGCCTCGCCGACGAAGCCTTCCTCGCGACGCTGCAACGCCAGCGCATCTCGCTCGTCGTGGTCGACGAGGCACACTGCATTTCACGCTGGGGCCACGATTTCCGGCCCGCCTTCCTCCAGATCGGCGCCGCGTTGCGCGCCCTCGGCAACCCGCCCGTGCTCGGTCTCACCGCCACCGCCACGGAAGACGTGATCGAGGACATCCGATGCCAGCTCGGGCGACCGGCGATGGAGGTCGTGCAGACGAGCATGTACCGCCCGAACCTGCGCCTTCAGGTGGCGCAATGCGTGCGCGAGGACGAGAAGCTCGATCGCCTGCTCGCGGCCCTGCGCAAGGCCGAGGGCAACGGCATCGTCTACTGCACCACCGTGAAGGCCTGCGAGGCGCTGCACCGCCAGCTCGAGGAGGCCGGCGAATCGGTCGCGCTCTACCACGGCCGGCTGCGCGCTGCCGAGCGCCATGCCAGCCAGGACAGGTTCATGAGCGGGCAAGCGCGCGTGATGGTCGCGACCAACGCGTTCGGCATGGGCATCGACAAGCCGGACATCCGCTTCGTGCTGCACTACCAGCTGCCGTCCAGCCTGGAGGACTATTACCACGAGGCCGGCCGCGCCGGGCGCGATGGCGCGCCGGCCGACTGCGCATTGCTCTTCTGGCGCCGCGACAAGCACGTGCAGCAGTTCTTCCTCGCGCAGCGCAGCCGGGTCCGGGAGCGTATCGAGGGGCCGGGCGACGACAAGGCCGAGCGCGACCGCGAGGCGCTGGAACGCATGGTGTTCTACGCGCAGACCGGCTTTTGCCGCTGGCGCGTGCTGCTCGACTATTTCGATGAGCCGCTGCCGTTCGATGGCGAGCGCTGCGGCCATTGCGACACCTGCCTGCTGCCGCCACCGGCGCCGGCCGAGGAAGAAGCGCCCCCCGTGCCGTCGGCAGCGCCGGCCTTCGAAGTCGGAACCGAAGTGCAGGCGCCGCGCTACGGAAGCGGCCGGGTGGTGGCGTCGAGCGCCGACGAGGTGACGGTCGTGTTCCCGAACGGGCGCAAGCGCAGCTTCATGGCCGCCTACGTGAGGCTTTCTCCCGGCTGAGGGCGCGGCCTCCCGGAGTGCTCAAAGCTTCTCCAGCGCCTCGCCGATCTCCAGCCAGCGCGCTTCCAAGGCCCGCACTTCTTCGTCGAGCGCCTTGAGCTTGCGACCCTGCTCCGCGCGCTGCGCCGGGTCGGTCGCCCGCGCCGCCATCGCGGCCAGCAGCGCGGCCCGCTCGTCCCCGGCCGCTTCCAGCCGGCGATCGATCTTCTGCAGCTCCGCCTTCAGCGGCTTGACCCGATCCGCCTGGCGTTGGCGAGACTGCGCTCCGGCCTTGCGATCGCGCCGCCCGCCCGCCGGCTCCTCGGCCTTCGGCACCGCAGGCGCCCGCGCGGCACGTGCCGCCTCGCGGCTCTGCTCGAGCAGCCACTGCTGGTAGTCGTCCAGGTCGCCGTCGAACGGCGCCACGCCGCCGCGCGTGACGAGCCAGAACTCGTCGCAGACCTCGCGCAGCAGCGCGCGGTCGTGGCTCACGAGCATCACGGTGCCCTCGAACTCGTTCAGCGCCATCGACAGCGCCTCGCGCGTGGTGAGGTCCAGGTGGTTCGTCGGCTCGTCGAGCAGCAGCAGGTTGGGGCGCTGCCACACGATGGTCGCCAGCACCAGCCGCGCGCGCTCGCCGCCGGACAGCGAGCCCACCGCCTGGTGCACCATGTCTCCCACGAAGCGGAACTGGCCGAGGAAGTCGCGCACCTCCTGCTCGCGCGCGTTTGGCGTCACTTCGCGGGCGAGGCGCACCATGCTCTGCAGCGGCGTGTCGTCCTCGTTCAGCAGGTCCATCTCCTGCTGCGCGAAGTAGCCGATCGCAAGGCCCTTGCCTTCGGTGATCGTGCCGCCGAGCGGCGGCATCGTGCGGGCAATGGTTTTCACGAGCGTGGACTTGCCCTGGCCATTGGCGCCGAGGATGCCGATGCGCTGGCCCGCGAGCACGGTGCGATTGATGTCGCGCACGATCAGGGTGTGGCCATATCCGCACGACACATCGGTCAGGGCCAGCATCGGGTTCGGCAAGTTCACCGGCTCCTTGAACTCGAACGCGAAGTCGCTCGCGGTGAGCACTGGCGCCAGCTTCTCCATGCGCGCCAGCGCCTTGACCCGGCTCTGCGCCTGCTTGGCCTTCGATGCCTTCGCCTTGAAGCGGTCGATGAAGCGCTGCAGCTGTGCCATGCGCTCCTGCTGGCGCGAGAACGCCGCCTGCTGCTGCGACATCCGCTCGGCGCGCATCGCCTCGAAGGCGCTGTAGTTGCCGCCGTAGCGGGTGAGGGCGGTGTCTTCCAGGTGGAGCGTCACGCGCGTGATCGCATCGAGGAATTCGCGGTCGTGGCTGATGATCACCAGCGTGCCGGCGTAGCGCTGCAGCCAGCCCTCCAGCCACACCAGCGCGTCGAGGTCGAGGTGGTTGGTCGGCTCGTCGAGCAGCAGCAGGTCGGCCGGGCACATCAGCGCGCGCGCGAGCTGCAGCCGCATGCGCCAGCCGCCCGAGAAGCTGTTCACCGGCGCGTCGAGCTGGTCGACCTTGAAGCCGAGGCCGAGCAGCAGCGCCTGAGCGCGCGGCCGCGCGTCGAATGCGCCGGCCTCCTCGAGGAGCACGTGCGCGTCGGCGATCGCATGGCCGTCGTTCGACGCTTCCGCCAGGTCGAGCAGCCTGCGCGCTTCCACCAGCGGCAAGTCGCCCTGCAGCACGAAGTCGGTCGCGCCGTCGTCGGACTCGGGCATCTGCTGCGCCACCTCGCCGATGCGCCAGCGCGGCGGCAGCTCGAAGTCTCCGGCATCGGCCTGCAGGCGCCCCGCCAGCAGAGCGAACAGCGACGACTTGCCGGCGCCGTTGCGGCCGACGAGGCCGGCCTTCTCGCCCGGGTTCAGCGTGACCGTGGCGCCCTGCAGCACGATCTTCGGACCGCGGCGCAGCGTGAGGTTGCGCAGCGTGATCATGGGCGGGGCAGCGAAGCGGCGGCGAGCAGCAGCACCTGGTCGTCCCCCGCGCTCGTCGGCAGCCAGACGGCGTCGAGCGTGGGAAAGGCCGCGTCGAAGTGCGCGCGCTCGTGGCCGATCTCCAGCACGAGCGCGCCGTCCTCGGCCAGGTGGTGCGACACGCCGCTCATCAGCGTGCGAACGAAATCCATGCCGTCGTCCCCACCGGCCAGGGCCAGCGCCGGCTCGGCGCGGTACTCCGGCGGCAGCGCGGCCATCGACGCGGAGCTCACGTAAGGCGGGTTGCAGAGGATCAGGTCGTAGCGCCCGGCCGCAGCCGCGAGCGCGTCGCCCTGGCGCAGCGCGATGCGGTCCGACAGACCATGGCGGTCGACGTTGCTGCGCGCCACCGCCAGCGCGTCCGCGGACAGGTCGCAGGCGTCCACCGAGGCCCCCGGCCAGGCCATCGCCGCCAGCACCGCGAGACTGCCATTGCCGGTGCACAGGTCGAGCACGCGCGAAGGCTCGCGCGGCAGCCACGCATCCAGCGTGCCGGCGGCCAGAGGCTCGGCGATCAGCGAGCGAGGCACGATGGCGCGCTCGTCCACATGGAAGGGCACGCCCTGCAGCCACGCCTCGCCGGTGAGGTAGGCCGCCGGGCGGCGCGAGGCGACCCGCTCGTGCACGAGATCCTCGATCGCCGCCTGCTGCGCCGCGTCCAGCGACCGATCGGCCACGCCGTCGAGATCGTCCAGCGGGCAGCCGAGGCGCCACAGCACGAGCCACGCGGCCTCGTCGAACGCGTTGGTCGTGCCATGCCCAAAGCAAACGCCCGCCTCGGTCAGGCGGGCGCTGGTGCGCTCGATCGCTTCCAGCAGCGTCACGTGAGCAAGGCCTCCAGCGTGCGACGGTAGATATTCTTCAGCGTCTCGATGCTCGCGGCGTCGATGTGCTCGTTGAGCTTGTGGATGCTCGCATTCACCGGCCCGCACTCGATCACCTGCGGGCAGACCTTGGCGATGAAGCGTCCGTCCGAGGTGCCGCCGGTGGTGGACAGCGTCGTCTCGATGCCGGTCTCGTCGCGGATCGCTTCGGCCAGCGCGGTGCTCAGCGTGCCGCGCGGCGTGAGGAACGGCTCGCCGCCAAGTGTCCAGGCCAGCTCGACCTCGAGCCCGTGCCGCTCCAGCACCGCCTGCACGCGCGCCTTCAATGTGTCCGGCGTGGATTCGGTGCTGAAGCGGAAGTTGAAGTCGACCAGCGCCTCGCCCGGAATGACGTTGGTAGCGCCGGTGCCGGCATGGAGGTTCGACACCTGCCAGGTCGTCGGCGGGAAGTGCTCATTGCCGCGGTCCCACTCGGTGGCTGCGAGCTCGGCCAGGGCAGGCGCGAACTGGTGCAGCGGGTTGCGTGCGAGCTGCGGATAGGCCACGTGGCCCTGCACGCCGATCACGCGCAGGCGCCCCGACAGCGAGCCGCGCCGCCCGTTCTTGATGGTGTCGCCCACGCGCTCGACCGACGTCGGCTCGCCCACGATGCAGGCATCGAGCCGCTCGCCGCGCGCCGTCAGGTGCTGCACCACTCGCACCGTGCCGTCGAGCGCCGGGCCTTCCTCGTCGCTCGTGAGCAGGAAGGCAAGGGCGCCGGCAGGGTCCGGCCGGGCCGCCAGGAGCTCCTCGGCCGCCACCACCATCGCCGCAATCGAGCTCTTCATGTCGGCGGCGCCGCGGCCGTAGAGCGTGCCGTTGCGATGCGTCGGCACGAACGGATCGCTCGTCCACTGGTCCAGCGGGCCGGTGGGCACGACGTCGGTGTGGCCGGCGAAGACCACGGTCGGCCCCGGCCGCGCGCCGCGGCGGATGGCCCACAGGTTGTGCACGCGGAACGTGTCGGGACCGAACGCAAGTGGCTCGCACGCGAAGCCAATCGCCTCGAGCCGCCCCGCGATCAAGGCCTGGCAGCCGGCGTCTTCAGGCGTTACTGAGCGGCGAGCGATCAGCTCCTCCGCCAACCGAAGTGCAGCACTCACCGAGCCCCCTCGGCCATCGCGAAGCAAAGGAACGACCAAGCGCCGCCGCGGATCCGGCTCCGCCGGTCCGCCGTCGGCGCCCCCTGGCGGGAGGCGGCCGCAGGCCGCTTCGGGGGGGTCGTCATGCCCCCAATTTCATGCTGCGTGTAGACCGCGAGCCCTCGGGCATCACGTCGAGCGTGATCTCCGTGAAGGACGCCGGGTCGGCATCCTCCTTCTTCGGAGGCACGCGCGACTGCGGCTGCATGTCGTTCTGCAGGCGCCACATCAGGTTGGTGGGCGAGTCGGCGAAGGCGAGGCCCTCGTCGCGCGTGATCTGCCCTTCGGTGATGAGGCGTGCGATGTCTTCCTCGAACGTCTGCGAGCCTTCGGCCAGCGATTTCTCCATCGCCTCCTTCACGCCGTTGAAGTCGCTCTGCTCGATCATCTCGGACACGAGCTTGGTGTTGAGCAGCACCTCCACCGCCGGGATGCGGCCGCCCGCGTTGGCACGCAGCAGGCGCTGCGACACGATGGCCTTCAGGCCGGAGGACAAGTCCGACAGCAGCGCCGAGCGCGCCTCGGGCGTGTAGAAGCTCAGGATCCGGCCGAGCGCGTGGTAGCTGTTGTTGGCGTGCAGGGTGGCGAGCACCAGGTGGCCCGACAGCGCGTACGAGATCGCAGAGGTCATCGTCTCGCGATCGCGGATCTCGCCGATCAGGATGCAGTCCGGCGCCTGGCGCAGCGCGTTGCGCAGCGCCACCTGCAGGCTCTGCGTGTCGCGCCCCACCTCGCGCTGGTTCACTACCGATTTCTTGTTGGTGAACAGGAACTCGATCGGATCCTCGATCGTCAGGATGTGGCCCACCATGTGCTGGTTGCGCTTCTCCAGCATCGATGCGAGCGTGGTGCTCTTGCCGGTGCCCGTGGCGCCCACCATCAGCACCAGGCCGCGCTTCTCCTGCACGAGCTGGCTCAGAATGGGCGGCAGGTTCAGCGTGTCCAGCGTCGGGATGACGAACGGAATGCAGCGGAACACCGCCGCGATCGAGCCGCGCTGGCGAAAGGCGGACATGCGGAAGCTGCCCACCTTCGGAATCCCGATGCCGATGTTCAGCTCGCCGGTGTCGTCCAGCTCCTCGAGCTGCGTGGGCGTGAGCAGCTCGGCCAGCAGCTGGCGCGGCTGCGTGTGCGTGAGCGGCTGGTCCGACAGCTGCAGGATCTGCCCGTTGATCTTGATGAGAATCGGCGTGTTGGCCGAGAGGTAGACGTCGGAGGCGTTCTTCTCCGCCATCAGGCGCAGCACGCGCTCCATGTTCCCGCTGTTCATTTCGGCCATCACGCCCTCAGCAGTTCGTTGATGCTTGTCTTCGCGCGCGTCTGCGCGTCGACCCTTTTCACGATCACGGCGCAGTACAGGCTGTACTTGCCGTCGGCGCTCGGCAGGTTGCCGCTCACCACCACGGACCCCGCGGGAATGCGCCCGTACGTGACCTCACCGCTCGCGCGGTCGTAGATCTTGGTGCTCTGGCCGATGTACACGCCCATCGAGACCACGGAGTTCTCCTCGACGATCACGCCCTCGACGACCTCGCTGCGCGCGCCGATGAAGCAGTTGTCCTCGATGATGGTGGGGTTGGCCTGCAGCGGCTCGAGCACGCCGCCGATGCCGACGCCGCCGGAGAGGTGCACGTTGCGGCCGATCTGCGCGCACGAGCCCACCGTGGCCCAGGTGTCCACCATGGTGCCTTCGTCCACGTAGGCGCCGATGTTCACGTAGCTGGGCATCAGCACCGCGCCGCGGCCGATGAAGCTGCCGCGCCGCGCCACCGCGGGCGGCACCACGCGCACGCCCGATTCGCGCATCTCGGCCTCGTCGAGGTGCGAGAACTTCGTCGGCACCTTGTCGAAGAAGCCGAGCTCGCCCGCCTTCACGAGCCGGTTCTCGTTGAGGCGGAAGCTCAGCAGCACCGCCTTCTTCACCCACTGGTTCACCGTCCACTGGCCCACCGCCTGGCGCTCGGCCACGCGCAGGCGCCCGGCGTTCAGCTCGGCGATCACGTGCTCCACGGCCTCGCGAACCTGCGGCGCGTTCACCGCGGTGAGGTCGGCGCGGGCATCCCACGCTGTATCGATGGTGGATTGCAGTTGCTGGGTCATGAAAGCGATTCCGTGTAGGAGACGATGCGACGCGCCGCTTCGAGACACTCGTCGACATCGGCCACGAGGGCCAGGCGAATGCGCCCGCGGCCCGGATTCTGGCCATGCGCGTCGCGCGCGAGCAGGCTGCCGGGCAGCACCGCGACATTGTATTGAGCGAGCAGGCCGCGCGCGTAGGCAACGTCGTCGCCTCCCGGCACCCCGGCCCAGAGATAGAACGCCGCGTCGGGCAGCGCGACATCGAGCACGCGCGACAGCATCGGCGTGACCTGCGCGAACTTGGCGGCATAGAGCTCGCGGTTGGCCACCACGTGCGCCTCGTCGCTCCAGGCGGCCACGCTGGCGTGCTGGATCGCCGCGCTCATGGCCGCGCCGTGGTAGGTGCGGTAGAGCAGGAACTTGCGCAGCGCGCTGGCGTCGCCCGCGACGAACCCCGAGCGCAGCCCCGGCACGCTGCTGCGCTTGGACAGGCTCGTGAACATCACGAGGTTGCGATAGTCGTCGCGGCCCAGTGCGCGTGCAGCCTGCAGCGCCGACAGCGGCGGTTCCTCGCGGAAGTAGATTTCCGAGTAGCACTCGTCGCTGGCGATCACGAAGCCGTGGCGGTCCGAGAGCTCGAAGAGACGCTGCCATTCCTCGAGCGGCATGACGGCGCCGGACGGGTTGCCGGGCGAGCACGCATAGACGAGCTGCGTGCGCGACCAGTCGGTGGCGTCGATCTGCGACCAGTCGGCAGCGAAGTTGCGCGCCGGGTCGCTGTTCGCGAACACGGTGCGCGCGCCCGCGAGCAGCGCCGCGCCCTCGTAGATCTGGTAGAACGGATTCGGGCAGACCACGGTCGCGCCGGGCCGCTCGCCGTCGACCACTGTCTGCGCGAAGGCGAACAGCGCCTCCCGCGTGCCGCACACCGGCAGCACCTGGGTGGCGGGATCCACCGCCACGCCGTAGCGGCGGCCGAGCCAGCCGGCGATGGCCTCGCGTAAAGCGGCCGTACCGGCGGTGGCCGGATAGGTGGCCAGGCCGGCCAGCCCCTCCATGAGCGCGTCGCGGATCAGCGCCGGCGTCGGATGCCGCGGCTCGCCGATGCCCAGGCTGATCGGCTTCAGGTGGGCCGGCGGCACGATGTCGCGGGTGAGCTCGCGCAGCCGCTCGAACGGGTACGGATGCAGGAGGTCCAGCCGCGAGTTCATCGCGGGGATTATCTGCGGCCCGTTGACGCCCCAGCGGCTCGCCGGTGTGGAGGTTTGCCGCTTGCGGTCGAATCCGGGGGCTTTCGGGCGGGGCCGTGGTGCCTAAAGCCGCCCCACGCACCCCGCTGCTCCGCACCGGCATTCCAGCCGTCCCTCGTGGTGCGTCTCGCCGTAGTTCACCGTGATCTCCTCGCCCGGCGTGATCGCGCGCCTCGCATAGAACTCGATGCGGCCGTCGCGGATCGACAGCCTCGCGTTCGGTGCGCAGGAGTGGTTGGTGAACCGCATCGGGTCGGTGGACTTCGACGCGTCGATCGCGCGCTTCGTCGACACCTCCACGATCATGATCCGCTGCTGCCCCGCAGCACGCCGCCGCGCCTCGGCGATGGTCACCGATTCGCCGCGGATCTCGCCGATCTTCAGCCGCGGCGGTATCGGCTCCGCGGCGAACACGCCGAAGCCGTCGATGCGGCTGCGCGCCACGCGCACGGCGAACTTCTGGTAGGAGGGATCGGAGATGGACAGCACTGCGATTTCCGAAGAACGGGTTAACCCTGCTCGGGCTGATCCCGAAGTGGGCAGCGCATCGATGCGCTTGCCTCCTCAGTACCGAGGAGACACCCATGCTAAAACGGATTCTGGGCCTGGTCGCGGCGTGCCTGATGGCGCATGCCGCGCTGGCGGCTCCCCCCGCCTATTTCGTCCACGAGTCGAAGCTTCCCTTCGCTGCCGTGCCGGGCCTTGCGTCCGAGCGCGAATGGGGCATGCACAACGGCGCCGGCTACCGCATGGAAAAGCCGGACAACTGGAACGGCAAGCTCGTGATGTGGGCCCACGGCTATCGCGGCGAGGGCCCCGAGCTGACGGTGGACAACCACCCCTTGCGCGTGTTCCTGCTCGCCAACGGCTACGCGTGGGCGGCATCGAGCTACAGCCGCAACGCGTACGACCCGGCGCAGGGCGCGAGAGACACGCACGCGCTCACCAAGTTGTTCGGCTCGCGCTTCGGCCAGCCGCGCCGCACCTACATCACCGGCGGCTCGATGGGCGGGCATGTCACCGGCATCGTGGCCGAGCAGTGGCCGCAGTCGTACGACGGCGCGATGCCGATCTGCGGCGTGCTCGGCGACTACGAGC
>Ga0247820_10001316_pt1 | contig 14009 bp, 11 predicted proteins | sample 13C_Glucose_Day1_2_FD_192480 | JGI IMG/M metagenome (GOLD analysis project Ga0247820, IMG submission 192480) | Soil microbial communities from agricultural site in Penn Yan, New York, United States - 13C_Glucose_Day14 | ecosystem: Environmental > Terrestrial > Soil > Agricultural land | place...
ACGGGGGAGGGGGGCGCCCCGGCGCCCACCCTCCCCCGTCGCTCCGCGGTACGACCGCCCGCGAACCGCGGGGGCGCGGTTACGGGGTGACGGCGAAGTGGCGGAGGATGGCCGTCGCCAGGTCCAGGTCGCCCTCCGTCTTCACCCGGTCCGCGACCGCCTCCGGCGTCACCCGGCCGCAGGCCAGGCGGACGTAGGTCTCCCAGTCGAGGGTGAGGGTGGCGGCCGGGCCGAGGGCGGGGGCCGTCTCCAGGGTGCCGCGGCCCTGGATGTCGACGCGGATCGTGCGCAGGAACTCCACGGGACCGTTGACGTCGATGACCACGGCCGAGCTGCGGGGCGCCTGCGCGAGTTCGGCGACCACCCGCGGCAGCTCCGCGAGCAGCACGTCACGGGCGATGTGCGCGCCGGGGGAGTCGAGGTTGCCGGGGCGGCCGAGGGCGGTGCGCAGGTCCTGCTCGTGCGCCCACACGGCGAAGGCGTGCCGGCGCATCGACTCCTCCAGCGTGAGCTCCGTGCCGAGCGGGCCGCGCACCGTGGCGGCCGGCTGGCGCGTCTCGTTCCGCAGCTGGCGGTTGCGCCGGATGATCATGAGTTCCAGCTCGGAGGTCATCTCCGGCGCCGTGTGGTGGCGGCGCACGTCGACCTGCATCTCCATGTACCGCTGGTGGTCGTTGGTGACGTGGAACAGGTCGCGCGGCAGGGTGTGGATGGGGCGAGGGTCGCCGTACATCTCCGAGTCCAGCCCGATGACGTGCGAGACCACGTCACGGACCGACCAGCCCGGGCAGGGCGTCCGCCGGTTCCAGTCGGCCTCCGGGAGCGGCTGCACCAGCTCGGATATCGCCTCGACGGAGTGGGACCAGGCGTCGGCGTAGGGCTGGAGGGTGGGAGGCAGACTCACGGAACGGGACCCCTCGGCGGTCGGTACACGGGCAGGTGGTGGCGGCGGTGCCAGTGGGCGATGGCTGCACCAGGTGGGTGTCTCGGGTCGCTAAGTTACGCTGCTGTGAGGCACCCCGGCAGTGCTTTCGTGTGACGATCGTAGGCCCGTGTGCGCGGGCCGAATGCCAGGACGGTGGTAGTGTGCGCGCTTCCTTGCTCCAAGTCGCCGTGAACGAGGACGAATCGGTCCACTCCCGTCGGCGCCGGGTCGCCGATCTGGTACGGGATCAGGCCGGAGCCGATCTGGTGGTGCTGCCCGAGCTGTGGACCACGGGCGCCTTCGCCTACGAGGAGTTCGCCGCCGAGGCCGAACCGCTCGAGGGCCCGACGTACGAGGCGATGGCCAAGGCCGCGAGCGACGCGGGCGTCTGGCTGCACGCGGGCTCCGTCCCGGAACGGGCCGTGCCGGCCGGCGGCTCCGCCGCGGAGGACGCGATTCTCTACAACACCTCGCTGGTCTTCTCCCCCTCCGGTGAACTGGCCGCCTCCTACCGCAAGATCCACCGCTTCGGCTTCGACAAGGGCGAGGCCGTGCTGATGGGCGCGGGCGACGAGCTGGTGACGGTCCGTCTGCCGGACACCGTGCTCGGTGTGGCGACCTGTTACGACCTCCGCTTCCCCGAACTCTTCCGCGGTCTCGTCGACGCCGGCGCCGAGACCCTCGTCGTCCCGGCGGGCTGGCCGGAGCGCCGCCGGTCCCACTGGACGCTGCTGGCGCGGGCACGGGCGGTGGAGAACCAGTCGTTCGTCCTCGCCTGTGGAACGGCCGGGACGCACGCCGGGGTTCCGCAGGCGGGTCACTCGATCGTGGTGGATCCCTGGGGCGAGGTGCTGGCGGAGGCGGGCCCCGGCGAAGAGGTCCTGACGGTGGACTTCGACCCGGCCACGGTGGCGGGCACCCGCGAGCGCTTCCCGGCCCTCAAGGACCGCGTCCTGGGACTGGACCGCCCCCGCCACTGAGCCGCGCAGGGCCTCAGTCGTCCCCCCGTTCCTTCTCCGCCAGGTGGATCACGCACACCGCCACCGCGATCAGCAGCGCCGGGTCCGCGTCCTCCCGTACGACGTCCACGCCGTAGGTCTCCCGGACGTGCAGCCACCGCCGGGAGACCACGGCGAGCAGTTCGCCGTCGTACTCGACGGCGAACTCGCGGTCCACGATGCGGCCGCTGACGTCCAGCTCGGTGCTGCCGTCCGCGAGCTCCACCCGGAAGTGGTTGCGCAGCAGCGACAGCCGTTTGCGCCGGACGGTCGCGAGGGTCTCCCCGCCCCGCTCGATCACCATCGTGTCCCGCAGGGCGAACATCTTCTGCCGGATGTCGATGAGGACGTGGCCCTGGGCGTCCTTCAGCTCGAAGGTGTCCCGCAGCCGCATCGCCTTGCCGTCGACGAGGAAGACCTTGTTCCCGTGGTCGTCCTCGATCCAGTAGTCGTCCCCGATCCCGAGGATCCGGTCCCGCACAAGAAATCTCATGCCGCCACCCCTTCCCCGTGCCGCTCGCCGGGACGCCGTCGCTAGCCCGGGGGGCTGACGGCCCGGCGGGCACGGCGAGGGCGCGGGAGACCCGCACTCCCGCGCCCTGTCCTGCCGCTTCGGACCGGTCAGACGCCGTATCCGTCGCTGTACCCGTCACGTGTGTGGTGGTGCGGGCGGGCGGGGTCGTCCACGACCGGGGTGGCGGGGGGTACCACGACCCGCCGACGCCGGGCGATGCTGCTGAAGGTCGCGACGCCGATCAAACCGACGATCATGAAGATGATGCCGACCAGGTCAAGGTTGACACCCTGCATGTCCCAGTCGGTCGCGAACGTGAGGATTGCTCCCACGGCGATGAGGATGATGCATCCGCCGAGGCCCATGAGTGTCGCCTCCCTGTCCGGTGTCTCCGGTCGCATCCGGGTACCCGGCCGGGCGGCACCCATGCGCCCCGGCGTCCATGACAGTTGACTAGCCCTCAAGGAACGCGGCGAGCGCGTTCGCCAGCAGGAACGGGTCCTTGGCGCCGCACAGTTCGCGTGCGCTGTGCATCGACAGGATGGCCACGCCGATGTCGACGGTGCGGATGCCGTGCCGTGCCGCGGTGATCGGACCGATCGTGGTGCCGCACGGCATCGCGTTGTTGGAGACGAAGGACTGGAACGGGACACCCGCCTTCTCGCAGGCCGCCGCGAACACCGCCCGGCCGGAACCGTCCGTGGCGTAGCGGTTGTTGACGTTGACCTTGAGCAGGGGGCCGCCGTCGACACGGGGGTGGTGCGTCGGGTCGTGCCGCTCCGCGTAGTTGGGGTGCACGGCGTGACCGGTGTCGGAGGACAGGCAGACGGTCCCGGCGAAGGCGCGGGCCCGGTCCTCGTACGATCCCCCGCGCGCGAACACCGAACGCTCCAGGACGCCGCCGAGCAGCGGCCCGTCCGCGCCGGTGTCGGACTGGGAGCCGTTCTCCTCGTGGTCGAAGGCGGCGAGGACGGGGATGCAGGAGAGCTCGGAGCCCCGGCCCGCCGCGGCGGCCAGCGCGGCCGTGCCGGCGTGCACGGAGAGCAGGTTGTCCATGCGCGGGCCGGCCACCAGCTCGCGGTCGCGGCCCAGGTAGGCGGGCGGCTCGACGGAGTGCACCATCAGGTCCCAGCCGGTGACCGCGCCGGACGGGAGGCCGGCGGTCTCCTCCAGGAAGGCGATGAGGTCGCCGTCGCGGACGTCGTCGCCCAGGCCCCACACCGGCTGGGTGTGCCGCTGCTTGTCGAGCTTGAGGCCGTCGGCGTTGACCGAGCGGTCCAGGTGGATGGCGAGCTGGGGGACTCGCAGCAGGGGGCGGTCGACGTTGACCAGTGTCGTGGAGCCGTCGCGCAGCGACAGCCGGCCGGCCAGGCCGAGGTCGCGGTCGAGCCAGGAGTTGAGCAGCGGACCGCCGTAGATCTCCACGGCCACCTGGCGCCAGCCGTGCGCGCCGCTGTCGGGGCGGGGCTTGACGCGCAGGTTGGGGGAGTCGGTGTGGGCGCCGACGATCCGGAAGGGGGTGTGCGCGGCGGCGCCCTCGGGGACGTACCAGGCGACGATCGCACCGCCGCGCAGCACGTACTTGCCGCCGGTGGTCCCGTCCCAGGCGTCCGTCTCCGCGACCTGCCTGAAGCCCGCCTTCTCCAGCCGCTCGGCGGCGTTCGCCACGGCGTGGTACGGCGTGGGGCTCGCCGCCAGGAAGGACATCAGATCATCGGTGTGGCCGCGGTCGAAGCGGGGGGGTTCGCTCATGGGTTCACCTTAACGAGCGGGAGGGCCCGCCTCCCGGTGCGGGAGCGGGCCCTCGTGGGGGGTCCGGCTGGATCTCGTGGGGTCTGTCCGAGGAGGTCCGGGGGGTCCCGGAAGGGACCGGAAGGGTCCTAGAACGCCGCCTCGTCCAGCTCCATCAGGTCCAGCTCGACGCCCTCGGCGATCTTGCGGGCCAGGGTGACGCCGGGGAGGACGTTCGCCGCGAAGAACTTCGCCGCGGCGATCTTGCCGGTGTAGAAGGCCTTGTCCTTGGCGGAGGCCGTCGGGAGCTTCTCGGCGGCGATCGCCGCGCCCCGCAGGAGCAGGTAGCCGACGATCACGTCACCGGAGGCCATCAGCAGGCGGGTGGTGTTGAGCCCCACCTTGTAGATGTTCTTGACGTCCTTCTCGGTGGCCGCGAGGTCGGTGAGCATCAGGCCGACGATGGCCTCCAGCTCCACGGCGGCCTTGGCCAGGTGGTCGCGGGCCGTGCCGAGGTCCTCGCCGCCCTCGGCGAGCGCCAGGAACTTCTTGATGTCCTCGGCGAGCGAGTTCAGCGCCGCGCCCTGGTTGCGGACGATCTTCCGGAAGAAGAAGTCCTGGCCCTGGATCGCGGTGGTGCCCTCGTACAGGGTGTCGATCTTGGAGTCCCGGATGTACTGCTCGATCGGGTACTCCTGCAGGAAGCCGGAGCCGCCGAAGGTCTGCAGCGACTGGGCGAGCTGCTCGTAGCCCTTCTCGGAGCCGTAGCCCTTGACGATCGGGAGGAGCAGGTCGTTGAGGGCGTGCTCGGTCCTCGCGTCCTCGCCCGCGGCCTCCTTCAGCGCGATCGCGTCCTGCACCGACGCCGTGTGCAGCACCAGGGCGCGCATGCCCTCCGCGTACGCCTTCTGCGTCATCAGCGAGCGGCGCACGTCGGGGTGGTGGGTGATGGTGACCTTGGGCGCGGTCTTGTCCATGAAGTTCGCCAGGTCGGGGCCCTGGACGCGCTCCTTGGCGTACTCCAGCGCGTTCAGGTAGCCCGTCGACAGCGTGGAGATCGCCTTCGTGCCGACCATCATGCGGGCGAACTCGATGATGCGGAACATCTGGCGGATGCCGTCGTGCTTGTCGCCGATCAGCCAGCCCTTGGCCGGGTGCCGGTCGCCGAACGTCATCTCGCAGGTGTTGGAGGCCTTCAGGCCCATCTTGTGCTCGACGTTGGTGGCGTAGACGCCGTTGCGCTCGCCCAGCTCGCCGGTCTCGAAGTCGAAGAGGTGCTTCGGGACGAGGAAGAGGGACAGGCCCTTGGTGCCGGGGCCGGCGCCCTCGGGACGCGCGAGCACGTAGTGGAGGATGTTCTCCGACATGTCGTGCTCACCGGAGGTGATGAACCGCTTCACGCCCTCGATGTGCCAGGAGCCGTCCTCCTGCTGCACGGCCTTGGTGCGGCCGGCGCCCACGTCCGAGCCGGCGTCCGGCTCGGTGAGGACCATGGTGGAGCCCCACTGCTTCTCGACGGCGATCCGGGCGATCTGCTTCTGGGTCTCGTTGCCCTCGTCGTGCAGGATCCCGGCGAAGGCCGGACCGGAGGAGTACATCCACACGGCCGGGTTGGCGCCCAGGATCAGCTCGGCGTACGCCCAGATCAGCGACGGGGGAGCGGTCGTGCCGCCGATGCCCTCGGGCAGGCCCAGGCGCCAGTACTCGGAGTCCATGAAGGCCTGGTAGCTCTTCTTGAAGGACGCCGGGACCGGCGCGGTGCTGGTCTCCGGGTCGAAGACGGGCGGGTTGCGGTCGGCGTCCGTGAAGGACTCCGCGAGCTCGTTCTCCGCGAGCCGGGTCAGCTCGTCGAGGATGCTCTTCGCGGTGTCGACGTCCATCTCCTCGAACGGACCCGTGCCGTACAGCTTGTCGCGCCCGAGCACCTCGAAGAGGTTGAACTCGATGTCGCGGAGATTCGACTTGTAGTGCCCCATGGCGACGGCTCCGTAAGAGAGGTATCGGCGAGGTCTGACTCCTCGCAGCTGATTCACGTACCGGCAAGTAGCTCCGATGATGCTACCCGTCGGTAATAAGAAGCAACCCCGATCCGGACATCTGTGACCCAGCCCTCGCGTGGGGTCAGTAGTCTGTGCGGCATGTACGGCTACGACCAGAGCACCGGGGCACAGCAGGGTTACGTCCCGCCGCAGCAGCAGATGCCGGGCGGGTACGGGCAGCAGGCGCCGCTGTATCCGGAGCCGTCCGCGCCGTCGCTCGCCGACGCGGTGCGCGCGTTCACCACCGGGCAGATGGCGGCCGAGGACTTCCAGCAGGTCTTCGCCACCTCCAAGGTCTACTGCCCGCGCGGCGAGGGCCCCGGATTCCTCGCCCTGCACAACACCCAGCAGCCGGTGATCCCGATGTTCACCTCGCTCAAGGAGCTGCGGCGGTACGCGGGCAAGGAGTCCAAGTACTTCGTGATCACCGGCGCCGAGGTGATCGACCTGCTCCCCACGGGGTACGGCTTCGTCCTCGACATGGAGGGCGAGCACCGGATGGTGTTCGACGCCAAGGCGGTGGAGCAGATGGTCGAGTTCGCGATGCGCCGGATGTACGGCTGAGGCCGTCGCCGTGCGGGGGCGGCCGGTGCCGCTCCCTGGATCGAAGCCCGGAGCCCGGAGGGAATGCTCTCCGGGCTTTTCGCGTTCCGGGTGGCAGGAAGTTCAACGCTCAACTAAAGTGGTCGTACCCGAGGAGGTACCGACATGCCTGCAGTGACCGTCGAGAACCCGTTGACGCTGCCCCGTGTGACCGCGCCCGCCGATGCCCAGGCGCGCCCCGTGCTCACCGTCACCACCGCACCGAGCGGCTTCGAGGGCGAGGGCTTCCCGGTGCGCCGGGCGTTCGCCGGGATCAACTACCGCCATCTCGACCCGTTCATCATGATGGACCAGATGGGTGAGGTGGAGTACGCGCCCGGAGAGCCCAAGGGGACGCCCTGGCACCCGCACCGCGGCTTCGAGACCGTCACCTACATCATCGACGGGATCTTCGACCACCAGGACTCCAACGGCGGCGGCGGCACCATCACCAACGGCGACACCCAGTGGATGACGGCCGGCAGCGGCCTGCTCCACATCGAGGCCCCGCCGGAGCAGCTCGTCATGTCCGGCGGTCTCTTCCACGGCCTCCAGCTGTGGGTGAACCTCCCCGCCAAGGACAAGATGATGGCCCCGCGCTACCAGGACATCCGCAGCGGCAGCGTCCAGCTGCTCACCTCCCCCGACGGCGGCGCGCTGCTGCGCGTCATCGCCGGTGAGCTGGACGGCCACGAGGGCCCCGGCATCACCCACACGCCGATCACCATGGTCCACGCGACGCTCGCGCCGGGCGCCGAGGTCACCCTGCCCTGGCGGGAGGACTTCAACGGCCTCGCGTACGTCATGGCCGGGCGGGGCTCCGTGGGCGCCGAGCGGCGTCCGGTCCACCTCGGGCAGACGGCGGTCTTCGGCGCCGGCGGCTCGCTGACCGTCCGCGCGGACGAGAAGCAGGACTCGCACACCCCGGACCTGGAGGTCGTCCTGCTGGGCGGCCGGCCCATCCGTGAGCCGATGGCCCACTACGGCCCGTTCGTCATGAACACCAAGGACGAGCTGATGCAGGCCTTCGAGGACTTCCAGAAGGGCCGGCTCGGCACGGTCCCGGCCGTGCACGGGATGTCCGAGGCCGGACCGTCCACCGGCGACGACGCCTGATCACCGCCCGCACCGGGCAGTGACCCCGGCCGCGCACGGACCCGACGATGTCCGTACGCGGCCGGCGGGCGCCGCTCAGCCGGCGCCGGTCTCCTCGGTCTCGTACAGCTCGAACCAGATGCTCTTGCCGCGGCCGCGCGGGGCGACGCCCCAGGTGTGGGCGAGGAGTTCGATCAGGACCAGGCCGCGTCCCGAGGAGGCGAGCTCGCCGGGCCTGCGCACATGCGGCAGGTCGTCGCCGGCGTCGGTGACCTCGATGCGTATCCGGCGGCCGTCGTCGCCGCCGGTGACCTCGGCGAGCAGCAGGGCGTCGGTGTCGGTGTGCACGAGGACGTTGGTGAGCACCTCCGACAGCAGCAGCACCGCCGAGTCCACCTGGTCGGGCGAGGACCAGTCGTGCAGCAGCTCGCGCAGTTGCTGCCGGGCCACCGAGACCCGTTCGGGCTCGGCCTGGGCCACCGTCAGCATGGTGCGGCGCGCCGGGGGCGGCGCCGACTCGGCGCCGCAGCCGCAGCCCTCGCCCTCCCGGGACAGCAGCATCATGGCGATGTCGTCCTCGCGGCGGTCGGCGAGCGGGCCGGTGGTGTGGTGCGAGGAGGGGCCGTGCACCGCCTGGACCAGGGCGTCGGCCAGCTCCTCCTGAGTGCCCTTGTGCCCCTCCAGCAGGGCGCGCAGCCGCTGCCAGCCGCTCTCCAGGTCGTGGCCGCCGGTCTCGATCAGCCCGTCGGTGCAGATCAGCACGGTCTCGCCGGACTCCAGGACGAACCGGGTGGTGGGGTAGTCGGCGTCCGGGTCGATGCCCAGCGGCAGCCCGCCCGCCGTCGGCCGGGCCAGCACCGTCCCGTCGGCCATCCGGATCACCGGGTCGGGGTGCCCTGCGCGGGCCACCTCCAGCACTCCGCTCACCGGGTCGACCTCGACGTACAGGCAGGTCGCGAAGCGCAGCTCCGCCGGGTCCGCCTCGTTGATCCCGTGCAGGAAGCGGGAGGCGCGGGAGAGCACGGCGTCGGGGCGGTGCCCCTCGGAGGAGTAGGCCCGCAGGGCTATCCGCAGCTGGCCCATCAGCCCGGCCGCCCGTACGTCATGGCCCTGGACGTCCCCGATGACCATCGCGAACCTGCCGTTCGGCAGCGGGATGACGTCGTACCAGTCGCCGCCCACCTGGAGCCCGCCGCCGGTGGGGACGTAGCGGGCGGCGATGCTCATGCCGGGGATGCCGGCGCCGAGCTTCGGCAGCATGGTGCGCTGCAGCCCCTCGCTCAGCGCCCGCTCGCTCTCCGCCGTGCCCGCGCGGGACAGCGCCTGCGCCAGCATCCGGGCGACCGTGGTCAGCACGGAACGCTCGTCGGGCGTGAACGCGACCGGATAGGCGAAGGCGGCCAGCCAGGCGCCCATCGTGCGGCCGGAGGCGGTCAGCGGCAGGAAGGCCCAGGACTGCCGGCCGAAGCGCTGGGCGAGCGGCCAGGTGAGCGGGTAGCGGGCCTTGTACTGCTCCGGGGAGGAAAGATAGACGGCCCGTCCCGTGCGCACCACCTCGGCGGCCGGGTAGTCCGTGTCCAGCGGCATGTAGAACGGGTTGTCCGCACCGGGCTCGTGTCCGTGGTGGCCGATGATCGTGAGGTGGGCGCCCTCCACACCGAACACGGCCAGTCCGTCCGGGGAGAAGCCCGGCATCGACAGGTTGGCCGCGACCCGCAGCACCTCCTGCGTCGACCGCGCCTCCGCCAGCGCCCGGCCGGCGTCCAGCAGGAACGCCTCCCGGGAGCGCCGCCAGTCGCCGGTGACCGCCCTGCGTCCGGCGGGCGTTCCCGGCATGGGGTCGGTGACCTCCTGGAGGGTGCCGGTCAGGACGTACGCCCTGCGGACGCTGTCGAAGGAGGGCTTGGAGCGGCTGCGCACCACCCGGACGACGTGCTTGTGGTCGTCCATGATCCGGATCCGCACCTCGGCGAGGGTGCCCTCGGCCACGGCGAGCCGTACCACTCCGGTGATCTCGTTCCAGTCGACGGGGTGCAGACGCGCGCGCACCTGGGCCTCCGTGAGGGTGGCCTGTGCGGCGGGCAGTCCGAGCAGCCGTGCCGCCACTGCGTCGACCGTGACCAGCCCGGTTGCGGTGTCCCAGTGCCAGAGTCCGGTGCCGAGTGCGGCGAGGACGTCCTCCACGGCGGGCAGCGGCTCACCAGTGCGCATTGCACCACTTTATGAAGATGGTGTCGAAAAATGCCACCGAAGCCGTGCGGGCGCCCCCGGGTAATGGCGGAGAAGCGATCTTGGCCCGGCCGGTAGGCTTGGGGGAGTTTCACGTGAAACAACGACCCCGATCCGCGAAGGCTGGATGAACGACGATGCATCGGTACAGGTCCCACACCTGCGGCGAGCTCCGCGCCTCTGACGTCGGCACCGACGTCCGGCTGAGTGGCTGGCTGCACAATCGGCGCGACCTGGGCGGCATCCTCTTCATCGATCTGCGCGATCACTACGGCATCACGCAGCTGGTCGCCCGCCCGGGCACCGAGGCGTACGAGGCGCTGGACAAGCTCTCCAAGGAGACCGTGGTCCGCGTCGACGGCAAGGTCGTCTCGCGCGGCACGGAGAACGTCAACGCCGAGCTGCCGACCGGTGAGGTCGAGGTCGAGGTCTCCGTGGTCGAGGTGCTGGGCGAGGCGGCCCCGCTGCCCTTCACCATCAACACCGAGGACGGCGTCAACGAGGAGCGGCGCCTGGAGTACCGCTTCCTCGACCTGCGCCGCGAGCGCATGCACCGCAACATCCTGCTGCGCACGTCGGTCATCTCGGCGATGCGCCACAAGATGACGGCCATGGGCTTCAACGAGATGGCGACGCCGATCCTGAGCGCCACCTCCCCGGAGGGCGCCCGTGACTTCGTGGTCCCGTCGCGTCTGAACCCGGGCCGGTTCTACGCGCTGCCGCAGGCCCCGCAGCAGTTCAAGCAGCTGCTGATGATCTCCGGCTTCGACCGCTACTTCCAGATCGCGCCCTGCTTCCGCGACGAGGACGCCCGCGCGGACCGCTCGCCGGGCGAGTTCTACCAGCTCGACGTGGAGATGAGCTTCGTCGAGCAGGAGGACGTCTTCCAGCCGATCGAGAAGCTGATGACCGAGCTGTTCGAGGAGTTCGGCAACGGCCGTCATGTGACGTCGCCGTTCCCGCGCGTCCCGTTCCGCGAGGCGATGCTGAAGTACGGCTCCGACAAGCCGGACCTCCGTGCCCAGCTGGAGCTCGTCGACATCACCGACGTCTTCGAGGGCTCGGAGTTCAAGGCCTTCGCCGGCAAGCACGTGCGCGCGCTGCCGGTGCCGGACGTCTCCGGCCAGCCCCGTAAGTTCTTCGACCAGCTCGGCGACTACGCGGTCTCCCAGGGCGCGAAGGGCCTGGCGTGGGTGCGCGTCGCCGAGGACGGCTCGCTGAGCGGCCCGATCGCGAAGTTCCTGACGGAGGCGAACGTCGCGGAGCTCACCAAGCGTCTCTCGCTGGCCCCCGGCCACGCGGTGTTCTTCGGCGCGGGCGAGTTCGACGAGGTCTCGAAGATCATGGGCGCGGTGCGGGTCGAGGCCGCCAAGCGCGCCGGGCACTTCGAGGAGAACGTCTTCCGCTTCTGCTGGATCGTCGACTTCCCGATGTACGAGAAGGACGAGGAGACCGGCGCGATCGACTTCTCGCACAACCCCTTCTCGATGCCGCAGGGCGGTCTGGAGGCCCTGGAGACCCAGGACCCGTTGGACATCCTGGGCTGGCAGTACGACATCGTCTGCAACGGCGTCGAGCTGTCCTCGGGCGCGATCCGGAACCACGAGCCGGAGATCATGCTCAAGGCGTTCGAGATCGCGGGCTACGAGCGCGAGACGGTCGAGGAGAAGTTCGCCGGCATGCTCCGCGCGTTCCGCTTCGGCGCCCCGCCGCACGGTGGCATCGCGCCGGGTGTCGACCGCATCGTCATGCTGCTCGCCGACGAGCCCAACATCCGCGAGACCATCGCCTTCCCGCTCAACGGCAACGCCCAGGACCTGATGATGGGCGCGCCGACGGAGCTGGAGGAGGCCCGCCTGAGGGAACTCCACCTGACGGTCCGCAAGCCGCAGCCGAAGTAACCGGCACACGCTCCGCACAGCGAGGGCCCGGGACGGACACCGTCCCGGGCCCTCGCTGTGACGTGTCCGTCAGTTCTTGGCGCCGCTCGACAGTTTGCGGGTGCGGCGGCGCAGGGCCGGGCCCAGGCGGACCAGGAGGCGCTTGTCGATGCCGGTCACCCTGCGCTCGACAGTGGTCAGGGCCTTGCGGGTGGCGGCCAGTTCGCGGGCGAGGGTGTCGAGCTTCCGCTCGGTCTCGTCGGCACGCTTCTCGGCCGTGGCGAGCTGGGCGCGCAGCGCCTTGTTCTCCTGGGCCTGCTTGCGCGCCTGCTCACGGGTCCGCTGTCCGGCCGCCGTGATCTGCTCGCGCAGCCGGCTGAGGCGGTAGCGCATCTGCCCGTCGTCCGAGCCGTCCCAGACCGGCATGGACGCGGGCAGCTCCAGCTCGGCCATGCGGGCGTCGAAGGCGGCGCCGCCGTCGCCGTGCGTGTAGGTGTTCTGCAGACCGTTGCGGTCCAGGAAGGCCACGATCCGGTCGAACCGCTCGCCGTGGCCCTTGAGCATCGCGGAGAAGTCGGCGTCCTCGTACAGCGCGCGCGGGTCCGTCTCGGCGGGCAGGCCGGCGAGCTGCCGGTGGGGGATGTCGAAGTACCGGCACAGCTCCAGGGTGCGGGAGTCGTGCGTGAGGACGACGCTCGGGGTGCCGGCCAGCAGGGCGGCGACGTTGCCGTGGATGCGGGTGCCGTAGGCGAAGTCGTATCCGCGCAGTTCCTCGATCCAGGTCGCCGGGTCGAGCGGCATGCGCACCTTGTTCTCACGCAGCAGCGGGTGGCTGAGGTGGCGCGGGAAGGGGTCCTCCACGCCCGACTCGGGCGTTGTGTCGCCCCAGAGCAGCAGCTCGGCGTCGTCGGTGTGCTGCGCGTAGTACGTCAGGTGCGGGTAGCGCTCCCAGGCGTGCCGGGCGATGCCGGAGATGTCGCCGACGGGTATCGCGTCCGGGGAGAGGTTGACGGCGATGCGGGAGTCGGCCGTCAGGTCCGCGGCGCGGATGTCGGGGAAGGTCGCGCCGTACAGGAACATCGACGGGCAGCCGATGATGTCGACGTCCTGGAAGCCGAGGTCGTTCAGGTAACGGGCGGTGAGTTCACCGCGGACGCCGATGGAGGCGGAGCGCTCCAGGACGGCGGCGGCGAAGCGTTTGACGGATGCCTCCATCGGTCCGAGCCATTCGGTGTCGTAGTCGTCGGGGGCCTGGGCGCCGACGCCGAAGACCACCACCGGGATGGTGAGCTGCTCGATCAGGGTGGAGAGCCGGTCCAGAGAAGCGTGGAAACCGGGCCGGAAGGCGTTGGCGAGAGGAACGACGAAGACGTCGTACTGCTCGTTGATCTCGGCCGCGCGGCGCGCCGACGGGTCGGTGCGGATGCCGTTGGAGGTCACCTCGGTGTCCGGCAGCGACAGCATCTTGTGGGCGGAGTCGCTGAACAGCAGGTTGCCCGTGTTGGTGCCGATCAGGTCCTGCTGGAGGAATTCTGTCGGGGAGGCGACGTGGAACGGGCTCTTACCGGAACGGACAAGGATGTGCTTCACGTCATTCCCTCGGTGCACGGGCGGGCTCGGCCGCGCGTCGGCCCCTCGGGACCGCGACGCACACCCGTGCGGCGGACGAAAGTTCGATACGCACGCACGGGTGAAGAAACCTTATACGCCGGTAAATGAAGGGTGAAGCAGTGGTATGTGGCGGAGAGGCTTACCGCACTACGAACTGCGCCAGGATCGCCTGCACTTCGTAGATGTCGGCCCGCTGCTGGGTACGGGGTTCGTCGAGCCGGTCACTGCTCGGTGAACAGGTCCTCCGCGCGCTCCACGGTGCCCGAGCGGTCGAGCCAGATCGGGTCAGCGGGCCACGAACTGGGTGAGGATGGCCTGGACCTCGTAGATGTCGACGCCCTTGGTGAAGGTCTTCTGGATGGGGGCCTGGCTGCCGGAGAGCCAGATCTTCAGTTCGGCGTCGAG
>Ga0247820_10001318_pt1 | contig 13993 bp, 11 predicted proteins | sample 13C_Glucose_Day1_2_FD_192480 | JGI IMG/M metagenome (GOLD analysis project Ga0247820, IMG submission 192480) | Soil microbial communities from agricultural site in Penn Yan, New York, United States - 13C_Glucose_Day14 | ecosystem: Environmental > Terrestrial > Soil > Agricultural land | place...
GCCGCACCTCGCCGGCAGCCCCGCGTTCTCTCCCAGCACCTCCGTCGACCGTGGCAGCGGTGCCGCGGGCGGCACCCCGGACACCACCGGCCCTCGAGCCGCAGCGCCCGCCCCGAGCTGGGTCCCGCAGCGACCTTCCGTACGGCCGCAGCCCTCGACCCGGCTGGTGACGACCCCGCCGCGGGCGGACCAGCCAGCGGGGGTCGTCGTCCGCCGGGGCGACACGCTCTGGAGCATCGCGCGCGACCACCTCGGTCCCGACGCCTCGGACGCGGAGGTGGCCGCGCACTGGCCGCGGTGGCATGCCGCCAACCGTGGCGTCATCGGCCCGGACGCGGACGCCCTCCTCCCCGGTCAGGTACTGCGTCCCCCCGGCATCGGAACCGGAGGTGGCCCCGCCGATGCCGATGTCCCGGCCGCCACACGCCGATGAGCGCACACCGGGGCGCCACGTCGGCCGGAGCCTCGGCCCGGACTGCGCAGTCACCCGCCCGTCAGGAGGCACCGATGACCAGCCAGTCAACCCTGAGCCCGATCCGCGTCCTGCCCATCCCCCGCCAGCGTCCGCCGAGGGTCAGCGACGCCGACCTGGTGACCGGGCCGGAGGACAGCACCGGTCCGCGGTACATCCAGGACGCGCTTGCCGTGGACTTCGCCGCGGCCAGCGACGAGCAGCTCTTCGGCCCGCAGCCCACCGGCCGCGGCAGCCTGCCCGACCCCCACGAGTGGGCGGCCCACCTCGCCCAGGCCGTCGTCGAGGTGATGGCGGGCTCGCGGCAGGCCCCGCAGATCCTGCGGTGGACAACCCCCGAGGTGTATGCCGTGGTGGCCCGACGCGGCGCGGTGTCCGCCCGGCGCAGCGGTGGGGCCGCCCGGCGCGCGGTCGTGCGCAGCGTGCGGGTGTGCGAGCCCGCCGACGGGGTGGCCGAGGCCTGTGCGGTCGTCGTCGACGGCCCTCGGGTCAGGGCGCTGGCCATGCGCCTCGCCGGGCTCGACGGCAGGTGGCGCATCGAGGCGCTCCAGGTGGGCTGAGCCGGGAGCGGGCGGCTGAGGAAGACCCCACCGCGAAGGGCCGACCGGGACAGGTGTCCCGGCCGGCCCTTCGCTTCGCGCCCAGTGGCGTGCCCGGTCAGTCAGTGACTGCCCCGACCGCTCAGTGGCTCGCGCCGTGGCACATCTTGAACTTCTTGCCGGACCCGCAGGGGCAGGGCGCGTTCTTCGGCGTGCCCTCGAGCTGCTCGTCGGTCAGGGTCGTTCCCCGCCCGGTGACGTCGCGCTCCTCGACGCCGCCCTCGGCGGTGGGGGCGGAGTAGTGCAGCTGCGAGGCGCGCGTCGGCTGCTCCAGACCCTTGGCCCGGATGAGCGGCTCGTGCCGCCGCTGGGCCTCTGCCGCCTCTGCCGCCTCGGCCTCGGCGACCCCCGCCGGGGCCGCCGCTGCGGCACCCTCCGCGGCAGGCGCCTCAGCCGTTCCGGCGCCGGCCAGGCCGGAGCCGGCCAGCATGTCGGTGACGCTCATCGGGGCGACCGCCGGCGCGGGCGTCGGCTGCTCCACCTCGACGTTGACGTTGAAGAGGTAACCGACCGACTCCTCCTTGATGGACTCCATCATCGCCTGGAAGAGCTGGAAGCCCTCGCGCTGGTACTCCACGAGCGGGTCACGCTGGGCCATGGCGCGAAGGCCGATGCCCTCCTGCAGGTAGTCCATCTCGTAGAGGTGCTCACGCCACTTGCGATCGAGCACGGACAGCACGACGCGGCGCTCCACCTCGCGCATGACCTCGGCGCCGAGGAGCTCCTCGCGGGCGTCGTAGGCGTGGTGGGCGTCGGAGAGCAGCTCCTCGCGCAGGATGTCCGCGGTGAGCGCACCACGGCCGCCGGCAGCCTCGATGACCTCGTCCGGCGTGACCGACACCGGGTAGAGCGTCTTCAGCGCTGTCCAGAGGCGGTCGAGGTCCCAGTCGTCCGGGAAGCCCTCGGCGGTCTCGGCGTCGACGTAGCCGCCGATCACGTCGTTCATGAAGTGGCGGATCTGCTCGTGCAGGTCCTCGCCCTCGAGCACACGGCGGCGCTCGTCATAGATGACGGTGCGCTGGCGGTTGAGGACGTCGTCGTACTTCAGGACGTTCTTGCGGATCTCGAAGTTGCGGCCCTCGACCTGGCCCTGCGCGCTCTGGATCGAGCGGGTCACCAGCTTGGACTCGATCGGCACCGAGTCCTCCATCTTGGCCGTGGTCATGAACCGGTCGACCATGGCCGCGTTGAACAGGCGCATGAGGTCGTCCTGCAGCGAGAGGTAGAAGCGGGACTCCCCCGGGTCGCCCTGACGACCCGAGCGGCCGCGCAGCTGGTTGTCGATGCGGCGGGACTCGTGGCGCTCGGTGCCGAGCACGTAAAGACCGCCGAGGCCGGTGACCTCGTCGTGCTCGGCCCTGACGGCCTCCTCCGCCTTGAGGAGTGCGTCGTCCCAGGCGGCCTCGTACTCCTCGGGCGTCTCCACGGGGTCGAGACCGCGCTGCTTGAGGGTGGCGACGGCCATGAACTCGGGGTTGCCGCCGAGCATGATGTCCGTGCCGCGACCGGCCATGTTGGTGGCGACGGTGACGGCACCCTTGCGCCCGGCCTGCGCGACGATGGCGGCCTCGCGCTCGTGGTGCTTCGCGTTGAGGACCTCGTGCGGGATGCCCTGGCGACGCAGCTGGTCGGAGAGGTACTCCGACTTCTCGACCGAGACGGTGCCGACGAGGACCGGCTGGCCCTCACCGTGGCGCCCGACGATGTCGTCGACGACGGCGGAGAACTTCGCCTCCTCGGTGCGGTAGACGAGGTCGGCCTGGTCCTTGCGGACCATGGGCCGGTTCGTCGGGATCGGCACGACGCCCAGCTTGTAGATCGAGTGCAGCTCGGCCGCCTCGGTCTGCGCGGTGCCGGTCATGCCCGAGAGCTTGCCGTACATGCGGAAGTAGTTCTGCAGGGTGATCGTGGCGAGGGTCTGGTTCTCGTTCTGGATGTCGACGCCCTCTTTGGCCTCGATCGCCTGGTGCATGCCCTCGTTGTAGCGGCGGCCGGCCAGGAGGCGACCGGTGTGCTCGTCGACGATGAGGATCTCGCCGTCCATGACGACGTAGTCCTTGTCCTTCTTGAACAGCTCCTTGGCCTTGATGGAGTTGTTGAGGTAGCCGATGAGCGGGGTGTTGACTGACTCGTAGAGGTTGTCGATCCCGAGGTAGTCCTCGACCTTGGCGATGCCGGCCTCGAGCACGCCGACCGTCTTCTTCTTCTCGTCGACCTCGTAGTCGCCCTCGCCGGACTCGAGCTCGCCGCGCCTGAGCATCTTCGCGATCTTGGAGAACTCGGTGTACCACTTCGTGGCGGCGTCGGCCGGGCCGCTGATGATCAGCGGGGTGCGGGCCTCGTCGATGAGGATGGAGTCCACCTCGTCGACGATGGCGAAGTTGTGTCCGTGCTGGACGAGCTCCTCCATGGTCCAGGCCATGTTGTCGCGCAGGTAGTCGAAGCCGAACTCGTTGTTCGTGCCGTAGGTGATGTCCTTGGCGTACTCCGCGCGGCGCTGCTCGGGCGTCATCTGGCTGAGGATGCAGCCGGTCTCGAGCCCGAGCATGCGGTGCACGCGGCCCATCAGCTCGGACTGGTACTCCGCGAGGTAGTCGTTGACGGTGACGACGTGCACGCCCTTCCCCTCGAGGGCGTTGAGGTAGGACGGCAGCGTCGCCACGAGGGTCTTGCCCTCACCGGTCTTCATCTCGGCGACGTTGCCCATGTGCAGCGCCGCTCCGCCCATGATCTGGACGTCGAAGTGGCGCTTGCCGAGGGTGCGCTTGGACGCCTCCCGCACCGCGGCGAACGCCTCCGGCAGGATGTCGTCGAGGGACTCGCCGTCGGCCAGGCGCTTGCGGAAGACGTCGGTCTCGCCGCGCAGCTCGGCGTCGGTGAGCTTCTCGAAGTCCTCCTCGATCGCGTTGACCTGGGCGGCGATGCCCTGGAGCTTCTTGACGATGCGCCCCTCACCGGCACGCAGCAGTCGTTCGACGATCTTGGACACGCAGTTCTCCTGAAGTTCGCGGCCGTCGGTGGACGGGACCTGCCTAGGTTAGTCGAGTCGGCCAGCACGGTGTGACCCCCCACACCATGCGCTCCCCTCTGTGGGCCAACGCACCGCCCCAAGGGCCCGGTTCCCGCCCCGCCGTATGCCGCGCGGGCGGCATACGGTGGGGTGTCGCCTCAGTGCCCGCCGGCCGGGGCGAGCCGCCGCTCGTAGTCCGGGTGCCGGGCGACCCAGGCCCGCAGGAACGGGCAGACCACCTTGACCCGGCGGTCGCCGCGCCTCAGGGCATCGTCGAGGGCACCCTTCGCGAGGGCCGAGCCGACACCCTGCCCCTCGAAGGCCGGGTCGACCTCGGTGTGGACGAAGGTGATCGCGTGCGCGGTCAGGACGAACTCGGTGAAGCCGGCGACCCTGCCGGCGACCCGCGCCTCGTAGCAGCTCCGCTCGTCGTCCCTGGTGACCTCGACCTCTGGCATGTGCTCACCCAAGCACGGCTGTCAACACCCGCCCAGCGCGCCACGGCAGCCTGCGGCGGCCGCTCAGAGGCACGACTGCTGAAGCACACCCGGCGCCGCCTGTGGCTATCTCGCAGGCTCCGGGACGAGATGAATGGTCGCGTTGGTCCGCGCCGATGTGAGGCAGGCCTCTGCCACCCGCACCGTGGTGACGCCCTGCTCCATGGTGACAATGTTTCCGCCCCTCCCGAGCACGGCGTCGCGGAAGTTCTCATGCTCGACCCGCAACGGCTCGGGCTTGGCGATCGCGTAGCGGATCACATCGCCCTCCGAAACCCCACGGAAGTTCGCGATCGCATCCCACGACAGCTGTCGATTCTCGCCGTTGGCGTAGAACGTCAGATCCGCGGCGAGGGTGTCAGCGACAAAGGCCCCACGCTCGCCCGTGATGATGGTGACGCGCTCCTTCAGCGGCGACAGCCAGTTCACCAGGTGCGTGGTCACGGTCCCGTTCGACAGCTGTCCCAGCACCGCCACGAGATCCTCATGTTGGCCGCCACTCTGATGAGCGGTCCGCGCCGACACGGATTCGTAGCTCTGTTGGGTGACCCATGCCGTGAGGTCGATGTCATGGGTGCCCAGATCCTTCACGACGCCCACGTCGGCGATGCGGGTCGGGAATGGCCCCTGCCGCCTCGTAGCGACTTGGTAGACGGCGCCCAGCTCTCCGGCTTCGAGCCGGGCCCGTGCCTGCTGCAGGGCGGGGTTGTACCTCTCGATGTGACCCACCGCACCGATCAGCCCCGCGTCGCGGAACGCCTCGGCCAACCGCGTCGCGGACGTGATGTCCGGAGCGAGCGGCTTCTCGATGAGCGCGTGCACTCCCGCCGAGGCCAGCGCCAGGCCGATCTCCTCGTGAAAGACGGTCGGCACCGCCACGACGCAGTAGTCCAACCCGGTTGCGATGAGGTGCTCAACCTCGGTGAGTATCGGCAATTCGCCAGCGACCGAATGGGGGTCGCCGGCGCGATCGAGTACGCCGACCAGATCCACGCCCTCCAGCGAGCTCAGCACCCGAGCATGGTGCCGCCCCATCATCCCCAGGCCGACCAGCCCCGCCCGCAATCTCGTCATGTCACGCACCTGCGCTGGCGAGCGCGTTGACAGCCGACACGATCCGCTCCAAATCGGCATGCGACAGCGAAGGGTGAACGGGCAGCGACAGGCACTCGCGGGCCGCTCGCTCTGTCTCTGGCAAGTACGCCCCCGTCTGGAACGGGTCGAGGCGGTGGCTTGGCACCGGGTAGAACATGCCGCTTCCCACGCCGTATTCGTCGTGTAGAGCCCTGGCCAGGCCGTCGCGGTCCTCGGGAACGCGAATCGTGTACTGGTGGTAAACGTGCGTGGCACCCGATGCGACGGAGGGCGTGACAACGCCATCCAAGTGTTCGGTGAGGAACGCGGCATTGCCTTGGCGCTGCCGTGTCCACCCCGCCACCTTCCGGAGCTGGACCCGGCCGATGGCGGCATGGAGGTCCGTCATCCGGGCGTTGAAACCCACGATTTCATTGCGGTACTGCCGTGCCATTCCCTGGTTCCGATAGAGGCGCATCAGCCGCTCGAGCTCACCTGACGCCACGGAGACCATGCCGCCCTCACCAGCGGTCATGTTCTTCGTCGGGTACAGGGAGAACATGGCGAAGGTCCCGAAAGCACCAACGGGCGTCCCATCCAAGGTGGCACCGTGTGCCTGCGCGGCGTCCTCAAATACCTGGAGTCCGTGGCGCTTGGCCACCGCACCCACCTCGGTCATGGGAGCGGGATGTCCGTAGAGGTGAACGGGCAAGATCCCTACGGTCCGATCGGTGACCGCTTTCTCCGCCGCCTCAGGATCCAGACAGAAGTCATCTGGTCCGATGTCGGCGAACACCGGGGTCGCGCCGGTCAGGGCAACGGCGTTAGCGGTGGCGGCAAAGGTGAAGGAAGGGACGATCACCTCGTCTCCGGCTTTCACTCCCGCGGCGAGCAGCCCCAGGTGGAGCCCGGAGGTTCCCGAGTTGACGGCGACGCACGGCCGGCGAAGGAGGAAGTGCTCGGAGAACTCCCGCTCGAACGCGCCCACCTCGGGGCCCTGCGCGAGCATCCCGCTCCGGAGCACCCGGTCGACGGCCTCACGCTCTTCGTCGCCGATGATCGGCTGGGCCGCGGGAATGAAGTCAGTCTGCAAGGGACTCCTCCCTCAGGACGCCGTCGGACTCGATGAATCGCTCGCCCGTCTGCGGACATACCCACGCGTCCGCGCCTGCCGGCTCCAGAGGGACCCCGGCGCGCCCCACCCAGCGGAGGCGCCGAGCCGGCACCCCTGCGACGAGCGCGAAGTCGGGCACATCCTGGGTCACCACCGCCCCAGCGGCCACGAGCGCCCACCGTCCGATTATGACCGGGGCCACGCAGACGGCCCGGGCACCGATGGAGGCGCCAGTGCGACAAGACACGCCAACGAGCTGCCAGTCATCCCCGTCCTTCCTGGAGCCGTCGGGGTTTACGGCACGCGGGTACTGGTCATTGGTCAGTACGGCCGCCGGACCGACGAACACCCCGGATTCCAGGACGGCCGGCTCATAGACGAGCGCATAGTTCTGCAGCTTGCAGTTGTCACCGATGGTTACCCCGGAACCGATGTATGCCCCGCGGCCCACAATGCAGCCCCTACCCAGAGTTGCACCTTCCCGAATCTGGGCGAGGTGCCAGACAGAGGACGAGTCTCCGATTCGGGCGGTGTCAGCCACCTCCGCAGAGTCAGCGATCCGGGTCCCCACGGGTAGGCCTCCTCCACTGCCTCAGCCCAGCGGACGCTGGGCGCTTCCCGCCGAAAGTTAGCAAGGGCGGGTGCGAAGCTCTGCCGAATTAGCACCATGTCCTACGTTTGGCTGCATTTCGTCGTCCGTCCTGATCAGGGCCCTGAGGGGTCGTCAACCGTCCCTCAGGCCACCGACGCGACCTCGGACTCCTCGCCGGCCTCGTGCCACGAGGTGCGGGCCGGGGTCCTTCTGATGGCGAGGCAGGCGAAGGCGGCCACCACGCACAGTGCGCCGGCGGTGAGCCACGCGGTCTGGTAGTCGCCGGTGCTGCTGCGGACCCACCCCGCGTAGCTCGCTGCCACCCCCGCGCCGACCATGTGCGAGGCGAACACCCAGCCGAACACCACGCCCGAGCGGGCGACACCGAAGTGGCGCCGGCACAACGCGATGGTCGGCGGAACGGTGGCCACCCAGTCCAGGCCGTAGAAGACGATGAAGAGGAACAGGTTGGGGTGGATGTCCGGGCCGAGCAGGGCGGGCACGAACAGCAGGGACAGTCCGCGCAGGCCGTAGTAGCCGAAGAGCAGCCAGCGCGGGTCGACCTTGTCGGTGAGCCAGCCTGAGGCCACCGTGCCGACCATGTCGAAGACCCCGATGAGCGCGAGCAGCCCCGCAGCGGTCGTCTGCGGCATCCCGTGGTCGTGGGCCGCCGGGATGAAGTGGGTGCCGATGAGGCCGTTGGTGGACCAGCCGCAGATCCAGAAGGTGCCAACGAGGATCCAGAAAGTGCGTGAGCTTGCGCTCTCGGCGAGCGTGCGGACCGCCAGCCGCGCAGCGCCGGTAGGCCGCGTGGCCGGCTCCGCGGGCCCGCCGTCCTCCGCCGGGAGAGGCTGGTCGGCTGGGGCACCCAGCGGACGGAGTCCGACGTCGGCGGGGTGATCCCGGACGACGACCAGGACCAGCGGGACGAGGAGGACGGCGGCGACGGAGACGACCAGCGCGGCATACCGCCAGCCCGGCCCCTCCGCGAGCGCCGCGATCCCGGGGAGGAAGACGAGCTGGCCGACCGCGCCCGCGGCGGAGAAGACGCCGGTGACGAGGCCGCGCCGGGACTCGACGAACCACCGGTTCGCCACGATCGCGCCGAGGACGAGGGCCATCGCCCCCGTGCCGATGCCGACAGCGAGGCCCCAGAGCAGCCAGAGCTGCCAGGCCTCGGTCATCAGGACCGTCAGGCCGCTGCCGGCGGCGACGAGCAGCAGCGAGGCGGCCACGACCCGTCGGATGCCGAAGCGCTCCATGAGGGCGGCCGCGAACGGAGCGGTGAGTCCGTAGAGGACCAGGTTCGCGGTCACGGCGCCCGAGGTCGTCGCGCGGTCCCAGCCGAACTCGGACTCCAGCGGCTCGAGCAGCGCTCCAGTGGACGAGCGGAAGCCGGCAGCAGCGACGAGGGCGCCGAGCACCACTGCCGCGACCCACCAGGAGCGGTGGATTCGCCTCCTGCTGGTGGGTCCGGCTAACTCGGGGGAAGCTGTGCGACTCACCAGCGGAACCTAACCGACGGGACACGAGGACGAACAGCTGTATCCAGCCTTTGACCCACGTGATGGCGCCATCTGCGGTGGCGTCCCCCGAACGGCTGAGTTTGGCCACAGACGGTGACGCAAAGCCGTCAAACCGCCCATAGTTTCTCTCGTCTGCGTCACCCGCACCGAAGGTCTCACTGTGCCTGTCGACTCACCCGCCACGGCGCCAACGCGCTCGACCACCGAAGAGCACACCGCTCCCCCAAGGACGTCCGCGGTTACGCGCTGGGTGCCTTTGGTGCTTGCCAGCGTCCTGCCGGTCCTGTTCCTGAGGCAGGCCATGTCGCCGGTCAGCGACCCCGACACGTTTTGGCACATCCGTGCTGGAGAGTACCTCTGGGAGACCGGCCGGTTCGTGGGGCCGGAGCCATGGTCGAAGTTCAGCGGTGAGCCGTGGGTGCTCCATGAATGGCTGCCAGAAGTCGCGTACTTCTTCGCGGCACAGAGCGGCGGCCTACCGGCGGTGGCTTGGGTCGGTGTGGCCTCCATCGTCACCTTCTATGTTGTCCTCTATTGGGCGGCTCGCCAGCACGCGTCCGTGCTGCCCGCCGCCATCGCCGCGGCTGCAGGCTGGGTGGGCGCCTCTGGCAGCCTCAGCCCGCGACCTCACGTTGTGTCGTTCGTCCTTCTCGCTATCTTCACCGTGGTCTGGCTTCGGACTGCACGGGATCTCAGACCACGTTGGTGGCTAGTCCCCGTCACATGGCTGTGGGCCTGCAGCCACGGGATGTGGTTTGCGGGTGTGGTCGTGGGTCTGGCGGTGTGCCTGGGCCTCACCCTGGACCGACGGGTGGGAGTGCGCGGAGCGGCGAGACTGGCGGGGGTTCCGGTTCTTGGTGTCCTGGCGGCCGCCTTGACACCTGTCGGCCCGGCGCTGCTGCTCGCACCCCTCACGGTCGGCGACTACCGGAAGTACGTGACCGAGTGGGCCCCGCCCGAGCTCCTGGATCCGCAGGTGATGACTGTGCTGGCCATGGTGACCGTGGTTGCGATCGGGTGGGCGCGTGGTCTTTCCCGCACGGCGTGGACCCACATAGCGATCCTCGCGGTGGCGGCCGGATGGACTCTGCTGTACTTCCGGACTGTTCCGCTGGGGGCTGCCATGCTCACTCCGCTGTTCGCCGGTTCCCTCCAGACGATGCTCGCCGTCGAGAGGCCTCGAGCGGGACGTGTCGAGTGGGCCAGCGTCGCCTCCGGTGCCGCCGCCAGCCTGGTGCTCGCGGCTCTCCTGGCGCCGTCGGTCGCAGGCAGCCCCGGGCGGATGCCGATCGGACTCGACGACGACCTGAGCCGACTGCGTCCCGGAACCGTGGTGTTCAACGAGTACATGGTCGGTGGCTGGCTCCTCTGGGGGCACCGCCAGCTCGCGCCGGTGATTGATCCTCGCACCGAGGTCTACAGCGTGCCCTACGTGGATGAGTACATGGCAGCGGTTCGAGCCGCCCCAGGCTGGGAGCGCACGGTCGCCAGGTCCGGCGCGACCGCTGCGGTGCTGGGTGTCAGGTCGCCTCTCGCCTACGCGCTGAGAACCCAGAGTGGCTGGGTCGTCAAGGATCAGCATCGGGGCTATGCGCTACTGGAGCGCCCCTAGGACGGCCGGCGCCCGAGCAACCTCAGTGCCCTACCACGTCACGAAGACCCAGCCAGCCGGCCATGGCCTCCAGTTCCTCGGTGAGCGCGGGCTTGGCCTCGGGCGGCGCGCTCGGCTCCCAGTGCACCGCGTGGACGCGGAGCACACCGGCCGTCCGGTCGGCCTTGAGGTCGCAGCGTGCCACCAGGGACTCGCCGAAGAGGAACGGCAGGACGTAGTAGCCGTGCACGCGCAGGTGCGACGGGACGTAGATCTCGAGCCGGTAGTCGAAGCCGAAGAGCGCGGCCGTGCGATCGCGCTGCCAGATCAGGGAGTCGAAGGGGCTCAACAGCGCGTGGGCGTCGACGCGGCGCGGCCGACGGGCCTCCGGGTGCAGGTAGGCCGGCCGTTTCCAGCCGTCGATGACGGCCGGTACCAGCGCGCCCTCGGCCACGAGGGACTGCAGCGCCGGCCGTGCCTGCTCCGGCTTGAGGCGGAAGTAGTCGCGCAGGCACTGCTCTGTGCCCACTCCGTGTGCGCGGGCGGCGATGAGCATCAGTTCCCGGAACGCCGTGTCGTGCCGGGGCCGCCGCTCTGGGTCGACCGCCACCGCGGCCACGTCGCGGGGCAGCACCCGCTCCAGCGCGGCATACCGCCGCTCGAACTGGCTGGTGCGGCCGGCGCTGCTGATCTGGCCCGACCAGAAGAGGTGCTCGAGTGCGGCCTTGACCAGCGACCAGTTCCAGCCCCACTGGTCCCGCTGGCGGGGCAGGTCGTGCTCCAATGCGGCCTCGACCTGCCGCGAGGTCAGTGGTCCGCGGCGGACCACCTCGTCCAGGACGGCCCCCACCAGCTCGGTGTGCTGACGCGCGACCCGCTGCATGCCTCCCCAGGAGTCGGACAGCGCGCGCTGCATCCGGAAGTCCAGCAGCGGCCACGTCTGCGGCGGGATGAGGCTGGCCTCGTGGGCCCAGTACTCGACGAGCCGGCGCGGCGCCCGGTCGCGGGCCCGGTCGAGCAGGTCGCGGTCGTAAGGCCCGAGGCGGGAGAAGAAAGGCAGGTAGTGGCTGCGCGAGAGGACGTTGACGCTGTCGATCTGGACGATCTGCACCCGGTCGATCACCCGCTGCAGGTGGCGCATGGTGGCCGTGCCGGGCTCCGGGCGTGGGTCGGGGAAACCCTGGGCAGCGAGGGCGATCCGCCGAGCCTGGGCGTTGCTCAGCCGTAGAGGTGGGGATGCAGTCATCCGTCGGGGTCGAGGAGGTTCTCGCGCACGGCATACATGGCCGCCTCCATGCGCGAGTGCAGCTGGAGCTTCTCGAGGATGTTGCGGACGTGGTTCTTGACGGTGTTCTCGGAGATGAACAGCTGGTGTGCGATCTCCTTGTTGGCCATGCCGCGGGCGACGAGCCGCAGCACCTCGAGCTCCCGCTCGGTGAGGCGCGGAGCCCCGACGCTCGTCGGCCGGTCCGGGCTCTTCTTGCTCATCTGCGCGAACTCGGCGAGCAGCTTGGACGCCATCGAGGGCGAGATGAGGGAGTCGCCGTGGTGGACCGCCTTGATGCCGGCGGCGATCTCCTCCCCCGGGACGTCCTTGAGGAGGTAGCCGTTGGCGCCGGCCTTGACCGCCTCGTAGAGGTCGGACTCCTCGTCCGACATCGTCAGCATGATGATCTTGGTCGAGGGGACCAGGCCCTTGATCGCCGCACAGGCCTCGATGCCGGAGGTCCGCGGCATACGCACGTCCATGAGCACGACGTCGGGCAGCAGCTCGACAGTGCGGTCGATGGCCTCCTGGCCATCGCCTGCCTCGCCGACGATGTCGATGTCGTCCTCCTGCATGACCACGGTCTGCAGACCGCGCCGGTACAGGACGTGGTCGTCGGCTATGACGACGCGGATGGGCTCCCCCGAGTCCATTTCGCTCTCCCCTGCGTTCACGGTGCACATCCTGTCATGCGGAACCGACGGCGCTGGCCCGTTTCCGCAGGTTGGGGCCAGCGCCGTCGCCCGGTGGTGCCTTAGCTCACCTTCTCCATCTCGCGGTCATGGACGGCCTGGTGATCCACGTCGAGGTGGATCACGCCGTAGGACCAGCCCCGGCGCCGGTACACGACGCTCGGCTGGTCGGTGTCGCTGTCGTGGAACAGGAAGAAGTCGTGGCCGACCAGCTCCATTTCGCGAACGGCTTGGTCGAGGCTCATCGGCCTCGAGGCGTGGACCTTCTCCCGCACCTCGATCGGCGAGTTCCCCTGCGCACCGAAGACGTCGGTCTCCTCCTCGCCGGCGTGGGCGTGCTCCTCGCTGACACCGTTGACCGGCGCGCTGATCCGCGCGGTGGCCTGGGCAACGGATTCGGGGGCGTGCCGGCCGCGGTGGACCCGGCGCTTGTCGTGGTCACGGCGCAGCCGCTCCATGAGCTTGTCCATCGCGATGTCGAGCGCGGCGTACTTGTCGTCCACACAGGCCTCGGCCCGCACAATGGGGCCCTTCACGTGACAGGTGATCTCAACCCTCTCGCAGACCTTGGCCTGACGCTTGTTGGGCTCGTGACTCACCACGACGTCGACGCGCTGTATGCGCGGCGCAAGCTGGGGAATCTTCGACAGCTTGTCATCGAGGTGGGCCCGGAATCGATCGGAAACCTGCATGTGGCGTCCGGTGACGACAATCTCCACTGTGTCCTCCTAGGGAATCACGGGGGTGCATAGGACGGGCGTGCGAGACCCAGGTCAGCCGCGGCACCACTCCCCTCGCCGGCCCTGCCGGTCGCCCGCTCCCTGGGCCGGGGCGCCGCGGGAGGAGTACCCGGGGCGCCCTGTCGTCGTGTGTTCCACGAGGACCAGGGGGGCCATAGACAGACGGTAGACCACCCTCGGTGATTAGGACAGCGGACGTAGGTCCTGTCTCATGGTCGTATTCGACGGCGTCGGAAACCGCCGTCGCGTGGCGCAGATCGTCGCCGCCACGACCTCGGCAGCGCCCGCCCGGATCAGCGCTCGGCGGGCCTCCACGAGCGTGGCGCCGGTGGTGAGGACGTCGTCGACGAGCACGCACAGGGCACCCGGCACGGCCTCGGACCACGCCGGCCGAACTTCCATCGCGTGCTCGAGGTTGACCCGCCGTTCCCGCGCCGAGAGCCCGGCCTGGTCGGCGACTCGGCGGCGCATCCGCAGCGCGTCCGCACAGACCGCTTCGCTCTGCCCCAGACCCGCGAGAGCGGCGCGGGCGAGGTCGAGCAGGGGCGCGTCGCCCCTCGTCCGCCGGGCCCTGCGGGAGGTCGGGACCGGGACGACGAGGACCGGCCCGTTGCCCTGGCTGAGCGAGCGGGCCAGCACCGGCTGCCCCAGAGCCGAGTCGACCGCGGTCGCCAGGAGGGGTGCCAGCACGGCACGCAGGTCGCGACGGCCGTCGTCCTTGTAGGCGGGGAGGAGGCGGGCCAGCGGGCCCTCGTATGCCGCGGAGGCGACGGTGTGGGGCAGGCCCGGGGGCCGTGGGTCGGGGCTCGCGGGCCGGGG